>Ga0209630_10000310_pt1 | contig 56178 bp, 65 predicted proteins | sample COG_01_FD_184745 | JGI IMG/M metagenome (GOLD analysis project Ga0209630, IMG submission 184745) | Pelagic Microbial community sample from North Sea - COGITO 998_met_01 (SPAdes) (version 2) | ecosystem: Environmental > Aquatic > Marine > Neritic zone/Coastal water | place: Helgoland, sampling...
CGTACTCCCCGACATCTCCGACGTACTCCCCGACATCTCCGGCGTACTCCCCGACATCTCCGGCGTACTCCCCGACATCTCCGGCGTACTCCCCGACATCTCCGACGTACTCCCCGACATCTCCGGCGTACTCCCCGACAACGCCTGTGGATTCACCTGGAAACAGGAAACTTCGCCCGAAGCCACATTTAGATGAACTGAGCCCTTCAAAACGTTTAAAGTATTAAGTATAAATATAGACACGTCGCACTAGTCATGGTATCAACCAGGATGTGCGACCAATCTACCCGCACATGGTGTTGTCGTATCGGACTTGTTTTTTCAGTGCTCGGTGTATTGTGTACTATGATTTTTCAAGTATGGACGTATTATTTTTCACTGGTCTCACAGATGGACGATCAAACTTTTGAACGTCCACAAATTCGCTCATTGATGCACATTTGCGACGATGTGGTGTTTTCTTGGAATACGGAGTGTGTCAGATTGGTATCAAAACAATGGCGATGTTCACTCGACAATCCAGAAGGTTTTGTGTTTTACGCCGACCAATCGGGCGCAGCGAACGTAACACAGATTGCGAACGGTATGCTTATTGATTCTATTTTGGACTGTGTGCGTCTAACGATCTGGTCTATACCGTGGTGAACGAATCCTTTATACTAACCGGTATACTATTATATAACAAAACTTCTTATTTCTGATTGTGATGAGTCATGAGACCGATGGTCGTACCTTTGTATTTATGTTGGTTTTGATTTCAATGATTATTCTTTGGGAGAATAAAGTGAAATCTATATCTAGTTCGGTATTTGCTTTAGCATTAGGCATGGCCGTGTCACTAGCGTGGCGTACGGCGACGGAGACGTCTTTTGATTTTGCGCCAGAAATATTTTTGTTTTTGTTATTGCCTCCCATGCTACTAAACTCTTCTTTCTCTTTTGAAGTAGACTCATTGCGAAAGAATTGGATGGGTTCGTTGACGTTTGCTTTTTTTGGAACTTTATTTTCAATGATATGGATCGCGTGTGGACTTTTGGTGTGGGGTCGGGGCACTTCCGTCGAAATGTCGGTTGTCCAAGCGTTTCTGTTTGCTTCTGTCTTGGCGCCCACGGATACTGTGGCTACTATGAGTTTGACACGCAGTTTGGACATTCGTGACAAATACATTTTCAAAGTATTGGAAAACGAGTCCGTCGTGAACGATGCCCTTGCAATTGTGCTGGTTCGCCTGTTTAGTTCGATGGAAAAGACTGACAGGTCTATGGATCGTTGGATTCCGGTCGAAGTGATGTTTTGGTCGGTATTATCTACTTTTTTTTCAGCTGCTTTAGGAGGCACTGCGGCCCGACTCTTGAACAAATACGGCCCGACAACGATGACAATGCACTATATGTCCGCTTTATTGATATACGGAGCCTGTGAAGGCTTGCAATTATCCGGTGTTTTAGGGTTGTTTGTCTACGGCTCGATTGTGGAAGCCCCCGACGCGTTTCGGGAATCTGTGTCAAGCATTTCTGCGATCGTCGAGGCTTATGTGTATTTGATGTTGGGACTTGCTCTCCATACGTACGAATGGTCATGGTTGTGGGTGTCTTTGTTGACGTTTGTGTCGTGTGTTGTAGGACGAGTATTGATGACGTTTATTATTGGAAGCTGCTTGCGCGCGTGCGGTAGGGAACAATGGACACCAAAGTCTATGTTATTTTTTTCGATGTGTGGTGTTCGTGGCGCTATTTCATACGCGCTGAGCATGTCGTTACATAACAGTTTTATCAAATCAACGACCTTTGTTGTCATTGTGTGTACCATTTTTGTTTTTGGAACATTACAAAGGTGTTTGTTACGAATGTTACTAATGTAGTATTTAAAGAATGTATGTGTTTAGTTGATTATGCCTACTTCGACTCAAACTACTGACCAAACGGAAGCGGTGTCATTTCTCGAGTTGTTTGCGCGCATTTGGTATTCGCTGGACGATATACTGGTATGTTTGGGCGTTTTTTTGGTGGCGAGTCGATGTTCACGCGCATTGCATTCGTGTCTACGTGTTTACTTTGAAATGTCGGCCTATGTGTCTCAATCAGCTCATTTCTTGTTGATGTTTACCGTCATTGTGTTTTTGGCAAGTCATCTGGTAGGCGTAAGCACTGCAGAATCGCTGTTTGGTGGCCTGTCTATTGGATTCGGTTACGCGTTACAACCGTATATAGTATCTTTAGTTGCCGGTGGTACATTTATGTTGACCCGCATCATTCGCAGTGGGGATCAGTTACGCATTGGCGAACAGACTGTTGTTGTGGACCATGTAGGCCTCCTGTACGTTTCTGCAAAACAGGACAAGATGACGATGTATTTTCCAAATGCCATCTTAACGAGCCGACCATTTTCCGTCTCGCGGTCATAGTTCTCCTTTCGTCATGTTTACGAGACGCCATACCGAGTCAGAGAATGCTGTTTTCCACGCGGGTAGGTGGTGCAATTGCGTTGCCACCCACAAAAATGACCACATTATGGTCGTGACGACACATTTACACGCGAGTAAAAAGATTTGTCTGATATTCTTGAAAACTACATGGACAACACAAAAAATAGCCACAAACGCAAGAATCATGGTGACGTCATATAAGCTCGTCATCGGTGCTCGTTAGATCGTAACCGTCATTTATAGGAGGTTGTGTAAATCCAAGAATTCCGTCAATAGTTAATGCGACAAGCAGTCCCACTTCCGTGACGATAACCCATTCTTGCCAGCCAATCTCGTCCACTATGTCCGATTTGTAGAACAGGCTACCGACCAATAATGCAGTAACGACAGTGAAACAAGATACTGTTCTAAAGAGATGCCTGCATCGTCTGGGACCTCTGGTTTGCTCAATGAGAATGTGTCGAATGTACAGTATATGTGTCGTTGAAAGAACCCCAGCGTTGACAGTGTAGATAACAATGGCTGCATGTGTATCGTTATTGAACGCGCATAATATCGAGAGCACGGAGAGAATGGACCAAACATGCCAAAACAGGCCGGATTCCGTGACGTTATCGACGTGTCCGACGATGCACCAGACGATTGCCGCAAGAGCCGTGAATAGTGCAATGATAATGTTGAGATGCCAGTCGGTGATGACGTCTAACGTTCGAAGTAAAAAGGCTACCAATGTGAAAAAACACCAACTTGAGAAAATGAGGAGGCCTTTCGTTTGCTTTGCGACGTGTGCGACAAGACTGATCAGTATGATCAAGGCACAGAACAGGATTCCTAGTGGAATGACTCTGTATGCGGGACGCACCTGCAGATAGGTCAGAATTGTATACGAAAATATCATCGACCATACTAAGAGGCTCCACGCAACCGATTGACATCGAAACATAATCAAAATAAAATATGTTCATTAAATAGACGATATTTATAAGTACATTGTGTTTGGCGGTGCGGACGGAGTGAAGACAGTAGCGTGTTGTCTGAATGTTTTCATGCCCTCTTCAAGGTCCTGTATGGTCAATTGCGACGAAGATTTTTGGGGGAATTCTCTCACGACCGCCGCTTGTTTACTATGAAAAATGAGTTGCTTCGTAGAGCCACCGCCATTTTTTAAGCGCTTCGTGTTTCTCTGAAAAAACCCCTGTAGTTGTTTCCTGTCAGTCCCGCCGACTTTCCACTTTGTTGCCTTTAACTGTTTCAAAAATATGGACTCTAGAAGTTTCGAGGGTGGCGTTTTAAACCTATATACATAACCAAACCTGCGCTCGAGTCCCGCATTGCACGTGAACAACTGTTTCATTTCTTCTTCGTAGCCGGCCATGATGAAGACGACTTGCTTGTCCAGATTAGACATGGCCTCGACGATTTCAGTGAGGACTTCTCGACCGTACATATCATCTCCGTCCTTAGCCGAAATGATAGAGTACGCCTCGTCAATGAAGATTACACCACCCCGGCAGGATTCTATGAGTTTTTTCGCCTTTGCTACCGAATGGCCCTGATATTTGCCCACCCAATCTGACCTTTTTGTAATTTTGAACCGCCGCTTATCAATGATACCTAGAGCATCCCAGACACCCACGAGAAGCGAAGCAAACGTTGTTTTACCCGTTCCCGGTTTCCCCAATAGTAGCGTGTGGACAAAATGCCCCTGCAACAATTTCATTTTTTCACGACATTTGGCGACGTACGGTGGGTCTTCGTACTCTTCTTCCGAGTCAGACGAGTCTTCTTGTGCCCGTTGCAGCGTCGTTGTCAGTAACGCGATGAGCGCCATCTTCGCGTCATTGTCGGGTTCGTAATCATGGTCCTCTTCCTCTGACGTCGTGGACGCAGTTCTTCGTCGCTTAACACGACCGAGTCTCGACCGCCGTTTCCGCTTTGACCGTCGAAGTGGTTTCGTTTGCGCGCATTGTGATACGAAAAAGAGGACCATTTTGGCCACCGTCTCCTTGATATCTTCATGACCCACGAAATCAGACAACGCTTTCAACGCTGGAAGCAGTTTTGGAAAAAGCGTGGAGTTTGTACTCACATAGGACTTTAGCTTTTTGAACTGGGCCATTCTCATTCTGGATACACTCGCTGTATAAGTATTTCACATTGGGAAACCAACATATTCTTTACTCATGAAAGAACATTTTTTACACGTTTTATTTATAACTATTGTTGTTGAACAGTAAACATTAAAACACTTACATTTTTTACGTTAATCCTCTTTCAAAAATCTTCTTCTAGTGAAAACCTTTTCTCTGCGGCCGAGTTTCCTACTCCAGCCATCGTGTATTCTGCAACGCGCTTCTCGAAGAAGTTTGTTTTTGCATCAATTGATATCATTTCCATGAATGTGAACGGCTGGGGGGCGTTCCAGATAGATTCGTGCCCTCCCCTGAGCATTGATAGAAGACGGTCCGCACAATAACGAACATAATTCACCATGTCTTTTGAACCAAGTCCGACGAGGTTTTGAGGCAACGCTGCGTTCACAAAGTCTTCCTCTATAGCAACGGCCTCGCGTAAGATTTCTTTGGCGCGTTCCGAACCGATGGGCGCTCCTTTTTCGTGCAACATGTTGAGCATGGCAACTCCAAATTTTGCGTGCAAGGATTCGTCGCGTTGAATCAATTCGTTCGAAAATGTCAGGCCTTTGCACTTATCTTTGGTACGTAACCAATATAAACTCGCAAAGGAAGCTGCAAACAAAACGCCTTCGAATATACAAAAAGCCCACAGCCTCTCCCCGAAAGGCCTGTTGGGGTTCATATACTTGAGAGCAAAGTCGCCCTTGGCTTTAATCGTTGGCTCTCGCGCAACAGCGTCAAAGAGTGATTCTCTTTGGACAGCGGGCGCGAATTTGTCCAGAGCCGTAGCGTAGGTCTCCGAGTGGATCGTTTCAATGTATGCTTGCAAGGTGTAAAATGCACGACACTCGGCAACTGTGACCTCGGACATGAATTGGTCCATTAAGTTGTCGATGACTAGCATGTCACTTGAAGCAAAAAAGGCAATGATCTTCAGTAAGAATTGTCGCGCGGTTTCATCTAGTGTTTTCCAATCTTGCACATCTCCGGCCCAGTCAATCTCTTCTGTGGTCCAAAGGACGGATTGTTGTTCCTTAAAGATTTGCCACAACGGTGCATGGCGTACGGGCAACAGTACCAGTCGTTTTTGTAGGGGGTCGGTAAAAAATGTCGTCATCACGTAAACATTCCAGTGTGCTTATATAGAGACCTAGTTCCGATTCTCCGGATTGTGACTCTGTTTTTTTTAGGTATAAAACACCACGCCCACCTTACCACATGTCCGAGTGTTCGAAGGAGGACTGGTTATCTGGACTTTGGCTTTTGGTATCGGGGACAGTGTTGACCGTTTCTGCGCTAGTGTCGCTACTCGTCGTCGCCCCCTTGACAACGAGACGCTGACGCCTATACTGACGCATGTAGTGGCGACGACACAACTGCTTTGAAAACACCTTTCTGTGACATTCGGAGCACGTTCTATGAGTGAAATGGTAGAAACACTGTTGGTGCATGTATACCGGCCTTGTGCATTCGTGGCATTGAATGACTGGCGGAAACTCTCGCTTGCGATAATGGCGCGCACAAACCTGTTTGCAGTACGAAGGCCTGTGGCACTGGTCCCAAGCACATTCAACGTTTATGTGGCGATAATGCGTACGACATAGCGTCAATACAAATACGGGACGAATGCATGTGGGCCATGTGCAGTGATACTCCCGTTCCCGTTTGGCGCGCCAACACTGACGACACAACTGTTCTTGAAATGGTTTCGATGTACAACACGTGTTCATCAATTAAACAATATATGGATTAATTAATTACGTTTGCGTTATATACTAAAAAATTTTACTCGGAAACCTCCTGGTCCTCTCTGCTGGAAGGGAACTGGTAATTCATCTGTAACTCAACGCAAACCTTGTACATACCCGCCGGTCCGTCCGGGTGTGTGTCTACATAGTGTTTTGTAGGCTTTGACGTGAACTTTGCGCGGACGTCGTTCAGGTTGGTGAACGGCATGCGGGCGAGCACGTGTGATTGGAGATCGGTGATGACACGATCAAAAACGTGGGCTGGCACCTGTACGTACTTACCGTTGAAGCGAGCCTCGGAATCGACGTTGATTCCTAGTTGTTCCCAATTCTGACGAATGACGTTCAGGACGACGTGGTCCTGCGAGACGAGGTAGTACTGCTCGCCCGGGAAGGCGACGACGCCGTCGTACAAATTGTCCGAAGAACAGTTTCCGTACTGCTCGATGTAACGGTCCGAAGCAATCTCGTTCGGCTCGTACACGTTCAGCTCCGAGCGCGACTTTTCGTACGGCATAACGGCCAAAAGGTTACGGTATCCGTTGGCGTCCTTGGAAGTGGCCTCCGTTCCAAAGTCGGTCTTGGTGGGTGTGTGAAGCCATCCCTCGTTGTTCTTGATAGAGGGCTCCTTCTCTGAAGCGTTAAACAGGTTGAGCGCAAACGTCACCGGTTCAGAACAATCCGAATAAATGGATTTCACTGTGATCGAAGTGAGAATTCCCTTGGAGACATCCTCTTCGCCCGATGCCTGGAACACATTCGCGGCATTGGCCAGTTGGACGATCACACCATGCTCGAGTTGTTGAGCAGTCGCGTTCGACTCAAAAACGACGCGTGTCGTGAAATTGTCAGTCGGTGAATCTTGTTGGGCGGTGGGCGGAGCGGTGGTCAGGAGCGGGAGATCCTTACTTTCTTCAGATGTCATGGATGCAGAAACGGGGCGCTGAATTTTAGACATGTTTATTCTATTCGAAATCGACCCCCTTATATAAGTGACAAAAGTTAATTCGTGCGGTAGTTCATAAGGTGAGAATAAGCGAATTCGAATTTGCGTACATACACTCACTACATCGCTTTCGGGCATGCCGTTTCGAACTCTCGCCGAAGCATTGCGGAATGTAAACCCAGGAGAAATCATAATAGCTCAAGACGTTTCTCCTTCCGGACAAAAATGCTTTTTGAAAGGTGCGCGCGAGGCCCTGGAGTCCATTTACGCCGACATGAAAACCCGACATTGGTACGAATGTCTCGTAGAAAACCGTCCGTCGCGCATTTTTTTGGATGTCGAGTCGCTAACACCCGTGGACATTGAAGATATCGTAGTCATTTGTCGCAAAGCCGTCCAGTTCAAATTTGGCATAGAGGCCGACATCAAGGTCCTGGACTCGTGCTCTGATCAAAAATACTCGTGGCACGTTCTCTGCACAAACCTCTACTTGAAAAATATCTATCACGTGGGGGCCTTTGTCCGCCGGCTCGTTCTGTCCATGGTCGGACACTTGGCAAGGCACGCTATCGACACTGCTGTGTACACGAAGAACAGAATGTTTCGAGTTGCAGGGTCTTCAAAGTTTGGTTCTACGCGGATACTGACACATCCCACAGACAGATGGTCCGAACTTTTAGTGCAAGCGGAAAGCGCGACATATGTGGAGTGCACTGAAATAGACGGGTCATCTCCGTCTTCGACTTCAATGCATCCGGACAAAATGTTTCAACGTAAAGGCAGCGCATGGGTGCGTCTTGGATACCAAAAGAGATTGTCCACCACAAGTACCGACACGAAATGTCCGATGCTGGCACCGATACTTGACTGGCTCGACAAGTACGTACACGCCCAGACATGTCGTCATAACATGAGCTTGACGGAGACGGGGCATTATCGCATTTCAACGAGGTCGAAACGTTGTGCGATTGCACAACGCGAACACAAAGGGAATAATATATGGTTTGATGTGAACGTGAATCGGGGTACGGTCCATCAGCGATGTTACGACGACGAATGTAGGCCGCACACTGTTCTGGTCGCGGTACCCACTGAACATTGGTCGCGGTGGAACGGGACATGGTGTGAAGTTATCCACGCACCGAAGAACGAAAACACCCTATTTAACATGTCCATGTAAATCAAAATGCCTATCACTGTCCACAAATCGACTAGCGTTCAGCTCAACGAGGCGTCCGAAAAAGCTCTTCAATCTATCCTCACGCAGCTCGAAAAACAAGAAGATCATGTCAAATCCGTCTATGTTCTTCCTAATTTTTCGGTCGATACGGATACGACCCTGAAATTGGGCGGCGCGCACATCGCACAGGGTCTTGTCGTTTGTGTGGCTAAAACGTATGAACTCAGCCCTGCCGATTCCATGTGGTTTCACCCGTCTATTGCGCGCGGGCGGTCTGTTTTCGCTCTACAGACACCGCTCAGCAAAGCCCAGCTCGCGTCGGTTCAAATCGCCGGCACAAACTCCTCTGTGGGCGAGTACACAGTTTCCAGTCCGGACGAATTCGGCTGTGAGCAAGTCGAACACCGGCTCGTCGTAGACGTCTCTGAAGAAGATATGCTCTTACCTCTGTACAATAAGTGGATTCAACAGGGTCTGACCGCAGGAGATGTGGAAAAGCAATGGAAGCGGATGAAATTCGGCGACACGTACTCGATTATTGCCAAGACAGACGCGCTTCGCTCGGAAATCGCAAAAAAAATTGCTCCTAACAGCTCTCTTGTGTCGTCCGATACTGTCAACGCCGTGCTGTCCGACATAGAAAACATTTACTTTACGAACAATGCTGTCCGCACCGGTTCCGATGGAACTGTCCTGGTCAAGTTTTCCGCACTCGGTGGTTATCGCGAATACACCACCGAGCATACCAAACAAAAGTTTTATCCCGCAACGCTGGGCACGGGCAGTCAGTACTACTCTTGGTCACAAATGACACCACAAAATTGCGCGCGCATTGAACAGTCGTGCTCGTGGTCCGGTCGCCTTAAGTTTAATACGCAAGTGATGACACCTCCAGCGGTCCCGACGAAAACACTGCGCGCAATTGAGGACGAGTATGACCTCAGTCACAAAAACACACTAGCCATGCGTCTTTCTGCTTTTTCCGCGTCCGACAGCTTTGTGGACAAAATCGCACCGACCGACCTATACAACCTTGAACCCGCACCCACACACGTCAAGTCTGCAAATGACTACATCACTGCACCAATGACGATGAGCCATCCTGTCATGCACAATCTCATGCATAAGATACAGGAGGTACGACAGAAGTATCCCGATTTCCAGATTTTCAATCCAAAATATATGAACGGGGACAGATTTAAAATTCCTAGAGAAGTGTACAAGCTTATCGCGCAATAATTAAAATTATAAATCTCTGTTATTTTTTTACTGACTGTGGTACGGGCGAGTCCAATCGTGCTCGCGCACACCTCTACGACAGCGCAGCGCGCGCAAGACCATCGTCTGCTCTTGGTGCAAACGAGAGAATGTGGAGTTCAACATATCGCGTTTTGACACAAGAGCGTCAGACAACGCCATTCGAATACATACCAACCGTGCAAACAATAGTGCGTAACGCTCGTTCTCGACCAAAGTTTTCAGATGCACTCGCAAAAACCCACCTTGGACGATCGACTCGGCCTCTTTCATATGACCGTACACCTTTGTAGACAATTGCACTAGACCCGACACTTCTGGCGCCTGCAACCAATCTTCATCGGAAGTATTCCCCCTGCCAATGACCGACTCGGCGACCTTGACTTTAACGTCAGTGTACACGACTTCGGAAAGCTGCAGGGATGAAAACGCGGCAACCATCATAAGAAATTTGTAACCAGGGTCCGATTTTACCGCTTCTGTCAATTTCTGGCGTTCTACCAACTGTTCCACCGTCGTGTCCTCTTGCATTAATTCGATGCGTGCCATAACATTGTCCAATTGCTCCGCCTTGGACGCATCCTCGTCCAGCACCCGCACGGACGTTTCGTTCGTCGACAACCCTTCAGCAGGCATAAACTTTACTTGGTGCTCCTGCCAGTCATCCATTTGACAATCTCTGTGGAGCTTTATAGTACTAATCCACATGTGGCGCGGCCATTAATCTCGTCGGCAAACGCATATTTGAGTACAGTACATCTCGTTGATGCTCCACCCATTTAAAGTAAAACATCATGACGACCACAACTATCACAAGCACAAACCAATGTAGATTCGACACTACCCAATCGCCGACACCGTCACAACGTCCATGGCCACAGGGATACCAATCGTTCAAAATGTCGTAAAATGCTGCAGAGCTTGGATTTTCAGCAACAATGTGGGCGGCCTTTTCGCAAAGGTTGAACGTTCCCAACTGTGACTTGGTAATCGGGTCGGAACACACGTCCGAATGCAAGTACGTGGCAGCCTCGTCATGCTTTCGTCGATGGTCCACCAAATAACGATTGTAATTGCGAATCTGCAAAATGCTGCAGATTCCACACAGTGTCAACACAACATACCGAACAATCATGCCTATGTATCAGTGTCGTCGTTTATACTTTTTCGTGTACTTTCTTCGAATCCATCAGAGCGCGGCCAAGAATCGGCCAAATAAACCACAACGCCGACAACCAAAAAGATCACTGTCGAACGTATATGAAATTGTATCATTTTGAAATAGTTTTCAGCACTATTTATAGCCACCGTACCATCTTAATCAAAATGCCAACGGTGCTCGAAGAGAAGTGCAAGTCGAAATGTTTGCGATATCGGTTTTGGTGGCTTGGAAAAGCACGCATACCACCTCTAAGCGACCGCATTCGTTACAAGGCGTGCTACCAAAAATGTACCGAGACAAAGTAAACGAAACAGTAGTATTTAATCACTGGTCAGTCTTACAATGCGAATATCTGTGTTTTGGTGTTTGTTCATTGGATTATCTGTAGCCTGTCCCAGTACAGACGTAGCCATCCGATGTTTCTATGACAATGCGGACAAGAATCGTGACGGACAAATATCTTTGAAAGAACTAGACCATGCCATCGACACGCGCTTGCCATGGTGGAAAAACGCCGCGTTTAAATTATTCGGCGGGTTGGAACGCATCATGCTAGACTGCGACGAAAATCGCGACGGTTACCTCACAGAAGAAGAAGCATACGCCATGTCCAAAACTTGCATGAACACTTGCTACAAACGGTCCAACACTGTTGAACTCTTTGACTGTTCATCTTCGTAGAAAAGGTACTATAAAAAGACTCGAGGGGTGGCAAAGATGCGCATTTTGTATTTGTTGTTTGTTTTGGTGCATGCCACCCTTGCAGTCGACTTGACGCACATGCCGTGGCCACCTTGTAACATTGAGAAAGAAATATACTACGAAGAAGTTACGATGGAAGCAAGCAGAGAGTGTTGGGACTCGGCGTATATTCCCTGTGTTACACACTGTAACCATTTGAAAGAGCTCCTCGAAAATTATTGGAACAAAGATAGCGCATGCGATCCTATTCGTAATCTCGGAAAATCCATGAAAGTAACCAATTCAGATCTAATGGATCAAAAACATCCGACTTTCCCGAACAGAAAAGATTGCGGGAAGAACAACGGACGGTGGCAAACACCAGAAGGTAAATTCATTCAGAGACACAAAGTGACGACTAGCAAAAGGGAGACTATGTTGATGAACAAACATGGAAAATAAACCTATTTTTTTTAATCGCCTCGTTGTACTGCCGCTACGAACACTATAATTACTAGCGCTGCCTTGGCCACCAGTGAACAAAACACGTACGCCGCCTCAAATCTCAACGCAAAGTACAAGTCGTCCTTACTGGCCTTTTGAAGACAGGTCCTACACTGCGCATTCGTGTAGTACAAGAATTGAACCATGTTCACTACCGGAAACGTCAAAAAACATGCTAGAATGACCGTGTTTAATATGGTGACGAAGCCAAACAACTGTGCCATGAGCTCAGACGTTTCATTGTTTTTGTCAAGCCATGGTTCGACTGTCCGATCGTATATGTCCCAAAGCTGCCAAAACTGAAACACAAACACAAGTGCGGACGCCGCCCACGCCCATGCACGAATCGTTGTCGGTCGGGGCGTAAAATCCAACGGCAGGCCCAGCGTGACCCACTCAATGACACCGCCAAACACATTGACGCAAAACATCAAAAGAGCATTGGCTAACAACAAATAAATGTCCGTCACGCGCGTCAACGCCAACACGATCACAAACATGATGGACGCGGTGATGGAATACTCAAAATAACGCAACGGTTGTGTGTCGCGCGTCAACCAGTACTCGTACGCCTCTCGCAAAGGTCCTGCAACCAATGCGTGTGAGAGTGACGTCAACAAACAAAACGCAAAAATCAATGTCCATATTTGCCACTCGTCCGTCAACAAATACGTGGTTTGAAATGGTGGCATGATCGTATCTGGAGCCCCCGACTCTTCGGAAATGACACTATATCCAAAATCCTGAACCAGGCCAACTTTGTAGTCGTCTTCAAAATTTTCACGGATGCATTTGAACCATTTAAAGACATCCTCGAACGATTCACCGCCACACTGAGTTGAGTTAAACGGAAAGGGGATAGGATTTGGCACTATCGGTAAATTGCGCGTCACAACCACTTGAAACGGACTGTTGCCAGCAAGGCCAACGGCAAGCGTCATAATAGCGAATACGCCATGAAGGACAGCTGCTGCAATGTTCAGACGCCATAAACTGTCAAATCCGTCTGTAGAGCCACATCCAACCAAAGGTTCGGGGTTCGGTTTTTTCAGCGTCGTCGACACTACGGGGGAACCGTCCAACAAAAAGTTTATACGATTTGTACGACCGGGCATAACAGAACATTCATAATAACTTTTATACCACACTTTTACTACTGGCCAAGAAGCCTGGGGAAAACGTTTACCCTCCCACAATCGTACAAAATTGTCTACTGAACATGAAATATTTCCGACCTTCTGTGCCAAACATTGTCCACTTGATGCCCATGTCGTCCGCAACGCCGTATCCTGATATCCATGCGACATCTGTGCCCGTGTCTATTTGAATGCTCCCTATGCTCTTTCCGTTGTGCGAAATGGCCGTGTACTGCGTTGTCGTGCCAATGAGCACGTTTTTTTTGTTGTAAACGGGGGTTCCCGCCCCAGTATACAGGTAGTAGAGACTTTTTTTGGATACCATGATTAAAATTTTAGTTTCGCAGAGGGATTTAAAATCGGCGGTTTTAAATCAACAGTCCTCCACGGTACAAGCAGGTGCCACTTGGATGTTTTCTGAGCAGTTGCGCCAAATGCCGCCGCGGTCGCCATAAAAGAATGCCAGAGCCCGTGTAGACCTAGATCCCCCGTGCGATAGCACAAGTATCCCGCAACAGCAAAGATGGTCGTTGCGAGCACGTCGGGCCAGAATAATTTTTTGGATCGTATGATCAACAGCATTCCGATAACACCGAGCAAGACGTAGAAAGCGAGTTCGGTTTGCCAGACCCATGTCGCCCCGACCATGAAACCGGCAACAACAATGGCTGCCAACCCATGTTCAACGACGGGCCTGGCACATATGTACAATATGGCCGAGCGTGACAGCCATCCATCGGGCAACTTCCAAACTTGCAGACCAGAGTGCCATTGCACGGAAAAGGCAAAGCAAAGCGCACATAGAGCGGTCACATCGTATTGACGAATGGCGATGGTCGCATAAAGAGCCGTGACAATCATGGTCGTGTGGGTATATTGGCGTAGAAAGGGGTGAAGATTCTCAGTCTCAATGGTCAATTGCAGAGCACAAAGACCATTTGAAATGAGGAGCAGGACAGGCCACAGGTAAATGCATACGCTTCGCATTTTATATTCGTTCAATCGTTTAAATAATCATATTTTCTTTGTGCTTAAACCATTCGTAACAATAAAATGTAGCAGAGTTGACGAGAACTGCTCGTAGCGCACATGGGTAGTAGCCACTCCACAAATTTCCGTAGCAAGCGTCGCGGAATCGCAACCCCCGGGCCACTTGTCTTGTTGAAATGACGTCAAGCGGATAGGTAGCTGTCCAATTGGCAAGACCAGCTAGCGCCCCAGCGAGCAGCGGGCCGGTATGCTCTGTGGTGTGTGAGTAGACGCCAAAATACAGCGATGTCGCTGCGACGTTGCGCGCGTATCCCGCGAAAAATCCGCGAGTGTGCAGTGGAATCGTCGCGAGTGTCTGTCGGCGAATTTTGCCTATGGCAAACGCAAAGTCGACCGGGCCAACGGCAAGACCGGCCACCGCGCCCGCCACAAAAGGGTTTTGCGTTTTCCGGTACATCTCGTCAAACACTGGAAACACGATGGCATTGAAGGCCAATGATGCGCATGTGGGATACGTAACGCCACGATAAAAATCTGGGGGCGCGAGTCCGCGTAATCGCTGACCATTTTGCAAAAGGGTTTTGGCCGTGTCGAAGGGGTGTCCAATGCCTGATTGCAAAAGGCCTATGGCGAGACCAACAGTGAGATCGGGCATTGTTACGCGAGTTGGCTTTATTATACGATGTTTTTACTCGGATACATATTGGGCGAATCTGCCTTCGGAGGAGTCGAAAAGTACAGGTCCCAAGTCGGATAATTGTTCTCGACATGCTCTTCGTAACGGGCGCAATTTCTCATGAACGTCTATAATCCTCATGTCGTTTTCATGTTTCCTTTGATTCCATGCGGCTTGTTCTTTGCGGTGCCGCGAGATCATGGCCTCGTATTCCACTTTCAATTTTCGAGCCTTTGCGTTGGCCGCATCTTCGCCGTCAAACTCTTGCAACACCCACACAGATGCCTGAACAACAGCATCGATGCACTCATTCAACTTTTGGCGCAACCATTCGCGTTTAGTCCTTTGTCCGGGTGTGTATTTCTGTGTTTTGAGAGCGTCGAGTAATCTGGTTTCTAGAAAGATGAACTTTGAGCTTGAAAATGGCCGAATCCATGGAATTCCAAGTTCGGAACAGTATCCGCGTGCGTTCGTTTCCCATATTTTTTGGAGACGAGCGTCTATATCGCCATATTTATCGTACAGTCGCGTGTATTCCCCGCTGTCGTCTTCGAGAACGCCTTCAATACCTCTAGCTGCAAAGTGGTCGACGTATGCAGAGATGATTCTCGCACGTTCCGCCATTGCAATTACTGTTGCCGACCCGCCTAAATAGTGTCAACCGACAAACAGAGGTATATAAGCTAACGTACGAACTGTAATGGATTTCTTACCAGCGTTAGATTTCGAGGCCGTGGCGGACAACACGGGTATTGATATGGAGGACGACCCGGGCGAGTTTGTACCGTGTCACTTCTCAGACGACGAGGAGGAGGCGCACGAAGACGGTTGCAAGTGCGCGTTGTGCCAGTATGGAGACGGTGGTTCTGGCGAGGCACATTCGGTTATTCAGCGGATGCAGGAGATTGATTCGCAGATGGTGGGCAAGGTACGCGACGATGAAATTTACTCGCTACAGGCAGATTTGTATCGCACGCACGTGAAAGAGCCATTGGAGCGTCAGGGCATTGAGGCCCCAAACGTGACGGCAGAGACGTGTAGGGCGCATTTTTCGAAACATAGAATGAATATGAAGCGCATGGTGGGTTCTGAGATATCGTTTGTCAATGCGATGCAAAAACATGTCCGTCGTGAGAATATTTTGTCCCGCAATAATGTAACGGGACGCACCAAGGTGGATAATGGTGCCATCAAGCAGTGGATCGCATTGTCAAAGCACAAGCTGGATTTGATCAAATATTACAAGGGTCCGTTGAGCAAGGAGAAGGGGGCGAAAACACAGAGTATTAAACCTTATAGTTTTTCTTAAAATCCAAATTTAAAAATATGATTTTAGTTGTTCTTGCTGCAACGACAGTATGACAGTATAAATAGGGTTCGGTTCCGTAAATACAATGGCGTCAATTGCCTCACTCGCCGGTACCCCCACTTTAGGAAACGTGAACTCTTCACCGCCATTTTCCTTTAAATCGTCTTCGGGCGTCCGTGGTGATTACGGAAGCAAGCCCAGCGTAACCGCCCTGCAAAATCCCACTCTTCACAACTCCGTTCCCGAGTCGATGGTGAACTCGACGGCACGGGCGCCGTTATTTGTCCGGCCGTTTCAGCGCGGATACGAGAAACAATACTCGGAAGGGGATGTCCTTTTTGTGAAACGCGGTGACGAGCGCGCCTCGCGCCAACACTTTGTCGTGGCTAATTTGCCCGTGTTGAATTATATTCTTCGCACTCAGACGAAACCGAATTCGGAAGATCTCAAGTACGACAGCATGGACGCGATCAAAGAGGATTGGAATTATTTTGGTATTCTGAACAACGATATGGACACCGGTAGCAAATGGCAGCGTTTGCTCAATGTCAATGTCCGTGGACGTTCTCGTGTCGCCCGCCTTTGGTCTCCCGAAAAGGGTCATTTACGCAAAGGCGATCAGGTATGGATTTCGTTCGTTGCGCGCGAAGGCGTCGATCGCCTGCAGACGTTTCAAAACCCAAATGGGATTCGGGAATCTTTGGCACGGAACACGCCATACTTCGAGGCCGTTCCAACAATGGATTGTTGTGACGACTTCAGGGATGCACAAATGTCCGTCCCCGTGGGTGTTGTGTCACAAGTGACTTTGAAGAAGCCAATCACGACTTCCCAGAAGACAGCTCGTTACGTTACAGAGACGTGTAAACTTTTAGAACGCATCGAGGTGCTCATGCGTATATAAACAAAAATGCCGTATATAAATCGCTTCATTTTTTAATAATCACGATGTCCTTCTCCAGTGCAAAGCGCCGCCGTATCAAACCGTTTGCCCGTCCGACTTCTTTCGACATAAATGTTGCCTATGATATTCGTCATTACCAACAGATTAAGTATGGTAACGTAATCGATCCGTATTTTCCCGCAGTGGCTACTGACGAAGCCTTTAAAGTGCTCGAGGGAGAAATTTTGATGCAGACGAACAAACCCGGCGTCCGTCGCTACGGCGATCACCAGATGCACGTCTTTTCCTTTGCCAATGGCCTGAAAGCCAATAATGCGGTGCTTAATGCCAGCTACACCAAGAAAACAAAAATCGTCGATGGCGAAGAGGTAGACGCCAACCCCATGCCTGACAAGTACAGTGTCCTCTCCGGTCTTCGCTACGCAGGCGTAGCCGTTACAGAATTCACTCCTGAAAAGGACGTGTTTGAACAGGGGTTTGTGCTCACAATGGGTGGTCTCAATACGCTGTTTAATAACGGCGCGTCTACATTGTATCCCGGTGACGTCATCTGTGCCGATATTCCGAACGCTGCCGATCGCGGGTCACGCAAGAATCGGGCTCTGCAGACGGGCGTGCCTCACGAGAAATTGCAATTTATAGTAACTCCGTTCCAAAAACTCCGTGCGGAAGTCACTGACGAACTCGCGTCTCGTTTCATCATGGGGACTGCGCTTTCGTACTCGCGTCCCGGCGCGCCTCTCGACGTTGCCCTACATCGTTGCAACCACGTGGTAGATAGGGGTGGCTTTGAACTCGCCGAATCTCGCATGCCCAAGAAGAAGGCCCGTGCCAAGCTTGTAGCGGCCGAGTCTAAAAAGCCCAAGGTGAAAGCTGCAAAGAAACCCAAATCCACGGATCTGAAAAAATGAGTGAGTAAGTCATAACTAAACAAATAATTTCTATTATAAAAAGGACTGTTTTAGTTTTTTGTATGTCGGTGTGCGATTTGTGTTGTGAAAAGCTCGGCGTCAATAACACAGCGATCTTTCAGTGTGGACATCGATTTCATTTAACGTGTGTTTTTGACGTACCTTATTCTACAAAATGCGCGACATGCAATCCAATATCCGAGTTGTTACCAGACATGGGTACAGACCGCTCTGTGGCATTGGCAGCAGACGTGGCCGCAAAAATTGATCAACACAGCTTGAAAACGAGTCAGGTGTTGACACTAATGCAAAATATTAAGCGTATGATCACCCCCCTGACCCCAAAAGCAAGGACAATGCGAGACAACGTAAAGCACAACAAAAAACTCTCAGTCATTCGCAGTCTTGGGTTTGGCCCTGACGACGCTGTCAGGGAACGCATTCCCTGGTATGAAATCAACGCTACTTACAACAGCAAAGATATTCTAGATTTCGGTTTCGAATGGTCTCAGATGGTCGGCATGGGCATTTTACCGTCTCATCTGCAAGCCTTTACCTGGACACAGCAAAAGCATAAACTCGAGCTGAGCGCCGAAAAGTTGCTCCAAATGAGGATCACCATAACAGAACTGGCTTCTTTAAAGTACACAACGCACCAATTGGTTGAATTTGGGTTCACTTGGCCTATTTTGACACAGATGGGGGCCAACGTGAGCACGTGGAGTCATTTCAAATTCGATATAGTGGATATAAAAAGAAATTGGTCGCCGAGTGTTTCTCAGTGGGTGTCGGCGGGATTTTACGACAAGGATCGCGTCCAACAGGCAGGTTGGCCGATTGACGACATTCTCAAAAACTTGCCAGCGATGAATGACCGAGTATCTGGAAGGTCCCTACGCCTTGCCTTTTAATAAAAATGTAGCGACGAATACAACGATCGACATCAAAAGCATGGACAAGTATCCAAACTCTTCAAAGTTCGTTTCGGTCGCCGTTGTGTTTGGTAAATGTCGGTGTGGCGTTCTTGAGTAAGAGGACGTGCCCCAACCCGACTTGGCAGGTTCAACTTGAATGGTAGACATATGCTTCAGTAAATGTGTTTTTATATAAATATTGTACTTTATATTAATGTTGTACTTTATCATACTTTTGGATTTTTGCGTTGGGACACTTTTTTACGTTGTTGTTCCAAGACATTTTTAGGTATGGGTTGCTCGTACTGGCGAAGCCATGGCTTGTAACAACCATTACAGATCGCAAGAGACTCTTCCGCACCAGTGTCTGAAACACATGATATGGTCGTCCACGAGTCTTTCCCACGATATGTATTGCACATAAAGCAACAAACGTTGGTATAGAGCGTGCCCTCCTTCAAACATTGGCCGCACGTGAAGCCATTCTTGTCATACTGGGAACTTTGAAACAAGGTTGGGTTGCCACACGAAGGACAAAACAAATACAAACGGTCGTAAAATTGGAACAGACACCCCGTCATATTGAATTTAAGACATTCAGTCTGGGCGCACAGATCGTTTTGCATCAATTTGCGGTTTGTCTTCCAGTCTTTTTTGGAACGACGCTTACGATGTTCTTCGAGTTCCACGCCCTCCAAAAAAGCCTCGACGGCGACACGTTTGCGTTTTTTAGTGTCGGTTTTTTCGCTACGTCGGCCGCAGTAACACTTGAGAGTCTCGTCGTCCACGATGATCTTATGATGACCGTTTGCAAACAAGTTGTTGCATTTGGGTTTTGTGCTCACGATAAACCCTTTGAAGTTTTTGCACGTCAGGCACACGAACACGTCTCCGACGTGGGGTTCTAACTCATCACTCGGTTGCAGGCCGTAACGCCGCCGTAGTGCAACGCACTGGGCTTCGTAGTAGTGTTTAGGCAGTGTAAAGACACGGATATCGTGATGGTTCTGTTGAAACGCGGAAAACAATTCGCGAATACACTCGAAATCATAACGAGAAGCGGTATGAATGAGTTTGCGCAAATCGGTGCGATATGTGTTTTGCTGATAGTGCTCGTACATGTTTTCAAGCGTGTCAACCGAAGACTGCTTTACGTTAAAGTATTGCAGCCAATCAATCCTCACCTTTCCCCGGGGTACGCGTTGCGCCATTTTCCTCAAAAGCTCGATGTACTCTTTTGGAAAGGCAACATGGGGGTTTACCTGGCGCGCCGTCTCGTCTATACGTTCGCAGATGTGAATCACTGTCTGCGTAAACGTTTGACGCTGTGGACGAAATAAATTGCCGAGCTGTTGCTTATTCACCTGCATGAGCATCGATTCGACGTGACTCAACCACTCTGGAATTTTGGTGGAGCGCAACACATTTTCTTGTATATTTGCACGCACGTTATCCATAGCCGCGTGCACCGTCGTTTCGAAAGTATGCCACTGGTACGTACGGCACAACTCATCGTATAGTGCAGGAATCATCCACATAGAATACGTCAAAAACTCCTTGATAATGTAAAACAAAAGGTGTTGATACATGGCAAACAGCCATTCTTGCATCTGCATGCGGTTCGGCTTCAGGTACACTAAACGCCGGAGTATATGCTTGCGCGCCCGCCAATTCAAACGTGTTTTGCAGTGTCTGTACATACCGAGCAAGCTGCAGAGTAACGCGTTACGCATGAAATGATGTACCAAGTCGTCCGTCTGACAATAATTTGCGATGATTTCGCGCAAATTGCGGATTTGACACCGTTGGGGCAACGCCTTGCACATCAAATGGACGATGGGCTGCATTTTAGGTTTGTTTTCGTTCCAAAACGAACATTGTAGCTGATAGTTGATAACGTCGACTAGGTTGCCCTCCTGTAGTACCTCTTCCGTTTTGGGTTGATATTTATGGAACGCTGTTTTTATGTTTTGTTCCGTCGCGTCCTCTACTGCGCACATTAGTGGAACGTGTGCGTCGTAATAAATGAACGCACAGAACGAGACGTATTCCGGAAGGTTGGCATTTTCCATCAATTCAATGGTAGTATTTACAATGGAAATGAGCGCGACGACCCAGGGGTGGTCCTTCATCTGGGGGCACCATTTAGGCGTTTTGTATTCTGAAAATGTTTGTAAGCGGTCCCAGAACGTACCAATGAACAACCACTCGTATGTAGAACCCGAAAAATAATTCAATAGTGTCTGCTCCGGCAATTCAGAATACGCGCCGTCGTCGTATTGAAACGGACAAATTCGCCCGAGATTTAACTCCCGGGCGCTTTCGTTAAAAAATGCATCTGTTGACCGGGGTATTTCATGCGCCACTGTTCGTAATAGCGCACGCCGTCTTCCACCTTGAGCCGGTACGCGTTTCGGAGGTGTAGTACCACTGGGTCCAATAGCCCTTGGAAAATAGTATGAGACGACAAGATACAATCTTCGAGGCAGTATTCGCCCTCCTCGTCCACAATATTCCGGTAATCCTGAAGCACAACGTTATTTTTGACACCCATTCCGTCGGCACGGATATTTATGAACGCGCGCGCGATTTCGGACCGCTTACACATTAAACACAGGCGTCCCTCGGAGGGCAACTTGCCAGTGCGTTTGTACTCCTCCTCCTCTGTAGGAAGGAAAAATTCTCGCAGAACGAAAGCATTTTCGCGCACATTAGGTAAATGCATGCCTTGGCACTGGTCTCCCATGATACAAGGTCTCTCTTTACCACAAGGCTCGCGAAGGTATTGTTCCTCGTACGCGCGCCGCACCACTTGGATGGAGACGCGAATGTGTTCCTTATGCTTGATGTCCTCGGGCGACAGCGTGTCACACGGGGGCTGCTGCAACAACGCGCGCACATACGGGAAATCATACGGGCGCAGGTGCGACAGGTCTGAACGGTGCCAGTAATCTTGGTTGCGTTGGTTGAAGAAGGACGTCTCCGCAACCATCAGCGTTTTAGACGGTGGAGGAGCAGGTGCTTCCGTCTGAAGAATGTCGGGAGCTGTGTCCTCCGCGAAAGATTCAGACTGAGGCAACGCCGAAAACTTGACGGGTTGTACTTTACGCTTCTTACTATTCCGGTCATTCGTCAATTCAAACTGGTTCCAATGCTCAGACATACTACTTAAGGGTTATTCTTTTTCTTATATAGTCGTTTTTGATCGACTTTTTCACCCCTGGATTTTTTTAACCGATGGATTCCAGTATATGCGCGTGAATATGCAAAAAACAATGCGACTTTTATTCGTATTGTCCGCAACCATGTGGTCGTGGCTTGTGGGGCGCGCTATTGTATTTGGCCCCAACACAAAAAGTTTGTGCTGGTACCCAAATATGCACGCTTCCACTTGGTATCGTCTCACACCCAATCCCTACAACATACCATACAGGTTCTTTCCGTACACACCCCTTGTATTTGCCGTACTTTCTATCCCACCCCTCTTCATTGAGAACGATCTCATACACATCGCCACTGTACTCCGGCTCGTTTCGGAACATGCGTACATACCAATTTTTGTAGCACACGTACATTCAGAACGCGTAATCACCACATGGTCACTAATAAATGCGATTTCCGCTGGAGCGTCAGCGTACGCGTGCACATTACTACATTCCACGATGGCTCTAGTATCTATACCATCTGTGCTGCTTTCAGCGGGATTGCACGTCTGGTTTTGTATACTCCAATTTCAACTTTTATGCATCCAATCCATTATACGAGAAGAACACGAGTACGAAGAGAGACAACCTAGAATTGTTTAATGTATACAGATACAGATGAATAAGTCAATTTAAGGATTTAAAACGTACTTTTTTTAGAAACTTTGGCTTGAGAAAATTAGCCATCTTTAGACGCGACTCCTTTGGCCAAAGCTCGAGATCAATTTTATCGTGCCAGTTGTTGTACTTCCAATAGATATACATATATCCTCTGTTGCGTTCTTCAAAGTACTCCTCCCACTCATCTCGTACTTCCTGGTCCGCATCGTATCTTGTCCATCCTGGAAAATTGTTAGGAACCATTAAATCGCCCGCCCTGAAAAGTATGCTTTCATCACCTTCTTCTTGATCCCAACTCCTATAATCCCTGTTTGCATAGTCCTGGTCGTTATTAACACGTTTTAGGAACGCTTCAATGTCCCTTAGGAACAAGGCGACGTCCTCCTTCATCTCTGTGTTGATGCGTTCTTCGGTCTCAAAATAGTCTTCGCCTTTCACCAATTGACGGAACATGATTAGGAGGTTCTACCGCTTTTAAATAGTAACAAAAATTTAACAGATTTATGCGTGTCAATTTATTTTAGAAATCTCTAATCCATTAGAACTTTTCTCTAATCCATTAGAACTTTTCTCTAATCCATTAGAGATTTTTCGCCAAAAAAATTTCGGAATTCTCTAATCCATTAGATATTTTTGGGTGTCAAATATGTTGGAATCTCTAATCCATTAGACTTTTCTCTAATCCATTAGAACTTTTCTCTAATCCATTAGAGATTTTCTCTAATCCATTAGAGATTTTCTCTATCCATTAGAGATTTTTGCGCCGGTTGTGTCGCTGTCAAGAAACACTTATAAATAGATATGAGTTTTTTTTAACACAATGCCTTATGTAAAGGATGGAATCGGCATGCCGCCCCGATACGTGTACAGGCAAACATCGCGTTGGTACGAGCCAGAAAAGTGCCTCGTTGTCGCAAGGACACTTAAAAATATAGGTATTCCTTACAAGAAAAAAACTGTCCGAGGACATTGCGCTATTACTTTTGGAGATTCTTACGAAGCCTACGTAGACAGCATACCTTTAAAGACTGTTTCCGTGATACAGGCCAGCATATTTAAATTTTTCTGAACATAAATGATATATAAATAAGATGGTGTACATTTATTAACGATGACAAGCGTCACTTTACAAAATTCCGTGCGTCTTCGTGTCTTTCTAATTCTAGTTTTATCTATTGGTGTCCGTCTGACACGCCCGCTTGTGAGTACATCAGTGCACAAAGCCACTGCTATTCTTGAAGTGAACTACATTTTGTACGTCATTGTACTGCTTTGTACACTTTTACCGTTCAAATCCGCTTGGATCGTTGCGATATTTTGCACCGGCATGGCTGTATTACTGGGAGGAAGTTCTTTTGTATTGGGTACAATAGCTGCGCTCCGATGCTTGTCGGGAATCCAGGTCGGGTGTGTACACAGTGCGCCTGCCGATGCAGTTGTGCTCACATTTGTCGGTTTAACCACGCTGCTAGATATGTTACAAACGTGGACCGCCTATAAAATTTTGCGCTACCCGTCATTCGCTGCGTCTTCAACGCAGCGAATTCGAATCTTGTTTTCATGGGCATGGCCTTTTGCCTGGATGGTTAACATCGTGTTGTGGTCCGAGTCAAAGTGGACTTTTTGGACGTTGTCCCATTTGTTTATCGACCCAACGCTGATAGTATTGGCCAATACGGACGACACGTATATTTTGGTTATTTTCATGGCTTGTGCATTGGCCACGGACGCGGTTGCAATCGCGCAAGTCCGTACTTCATTGGCCAGAATGGGTATATTCGCAAGCATCGCGTTGACCTGTACTGGCATATTAATGACATGGGTGCCGTCCGAACCAAAAGTGGAATCTATTCCGGCCGATCCCGCGATTCCAGCGCAAATCGTGAAGGAGACACCAGTCGTGACACGGCGCAAAAAATCCGATCCACGTAAAATTTCATTTTGAGTATATATTGAAAACAAAGGATTCGTAATATGGATGACGACGGCCCCCCTCCGACCACGGATAGAGATTCGCCACCAGACATAACCGATGGCATTCGAAGTCGCTATCCAGAAACGCCCATGCCCACGCACTTTCACGACGACTCATCAGACACTGGTTCTGACGAAAGGGTGGAATCGTCTGCTGTTTACGAAACTTCTATGAAAGTTCTCTTTATTGCCATCGCGATCGCTCATTTGTGGACCGTGTGGACACTGAGTACCGACATGAACATCATGATGCAGTTTTTGCGAGAACTGACACAACAGAATAAACATATCACTGACCTCTTACATAACCAACATCAAGTCAAATGGCAAATCGTTCCGACACAATTATAGAATCCAAACCTTTTAGAAAAGAGAGTATATAGTCAGGTCGACATTGGAGAAAATGGTACGAAGTCGTCGTTCAAAAAGGAAGCGCGACCCAGCCCGACCAAAACGTGCCATGACACCGTTCCTGTACTATGCGTGCGAACAGCGTATAGCTCTGAAAGCGCGCGGTGATAAGATGACGCTGCCAGAACAATCGAAGCATATTGCCAGCTTGTGGAAAACGGTCACTGACAAATCCAAGTACATTGATCAGTCAAACGAAGATCGTGCGCGCTACACGGATGAAATGAGTCGGTATGAACCACCTAAGAAAATTAAGCGACCACGATCATCGTATGCATTCTTCATGAAATATTCTCGTGGGAGAATTTCAAAGCAACACCCTGACAAAAACCCGCGCGAGCTTATGGCGGACATTGCCGCGGCCTGGAAAATGATTTCGGACAGCGACAAGGCCGAATATACAAATCTAGCAGAGGAGGACAAGGCGAGGTACGTGCATGAAAAATCGACCGAAGAAGATGCCGAGTAAACTATATAACTTATAATTATTGAACGAGAAATATGTTTTTAAGAAAATATCTAGCCTTTGTGGAAACTACTTTTCCGTGGATCTTTTGTTGTTTTCTTTCATGGTGGGTCGATCGACTTTTCGTCGAATTTGGTCACCGTGCCACAGATACCCCTATATGCACTCATAGTGATTTACAGTACGTGTTCTGGCATCAAATTGTGACGACAGTGGCGGTGGTCGCACAAGTCGTGTATTCGGTTACGACGCGCCGTAAGCAGTTCAAACGAGAACTATCTATCGTCGGTGTATTTGCGTACGAGCCCTGCCTATTTCATATCTATCTCGTCCAAACCGGTCTCTGTGTAGCTTGGTCTGTCGTAATCGCCTGTCTTATCGACGTGTCGCCATGGCTCTGCATAGAACACGTGTTAAAAAACCGTGCAACCATTGCAGCCATGGCACTCGTTTCCATATTTGGGGGGCTTGTATTGGAAAGAAGGCTCTGGACATGGACGTTGAACAGGGCCCTTGCCATGGACCCCGACACTATTGATATTTGATACCACCTCCTAGAATTTTAGGTTCGCGTTCGAAGGAGCTGTCCTGAACGAATTCGCCACGGAATCCGGACGCGCCAAAGGGGCGGACCGACGTCGGGTCGAACTCGCCCGTGTACACGCCCAACGCCTTGCCTCTATTCAAAACAACGTTTCCTTCCGGTGTTTGCACCAACGAAATATCTGCAACAGTCGGATTGTTTTGCAAAAACCTGCGAACAAAAGGTTCCTTTTGAACTATAGACATACCGTTCCAGTCGGCCTGCGTCAAAGATGTTGCTTCTGTTTGCTTACTAATATAGTTCTTGAAGAAATAATCGTAACCGTGTCGGTGGTCAGTTTGTAAAAATCCCACCATATTTCGCCCAACGTCCGTTAACTGTTGACCATTCCATACTTGGCGAAGCACTGTATCTATAAACCCACCTCCTACATCTCCCACCGGTGGTGCGGCGGATTGACATTGGCCCCCAACCGAGACTGTGTTTACATCGGCAACACCCTCAACGAGTTGCGCCTGACCCGTCCCGATACTAAACCAAGTCAAATCTGCACATGCCACGATTGGAATGTGTTGCGCTCGCTTTTGCATTTCAACAGGCACAATCACGTTTTTCTCAAACTCTTGTGTGGTGCGAATAGCATTGGCGGCTTCTTCGGCTTGGCGTCGCTGTTCATTTTGCGATGCGCGGATGGCTTTGTCAACGCTAGCGTCCGTGCTTCCGCGAACAGCCTCTGACAATTTGGATCTGGCCCTTGCACGTGTTTCGGCTTGGCGTCGCTGTTCATTTTGCGATGCGCGGATGGCTTTGTCAACACTAGCGTCCGTGCCTCCGCGAGCAGCCTCAGACAATTTACTTCTGACCCTTGCACGCGTCTTGGCTTGGCGCCAACGCTCCTGTTCCGATGCACGAATGGCTTTGTCAACAGTAGCGTCCGTGCTTCCGAGAGCAGCCTCTGACAATTTGCTCTTGGTTCTTGCACGCGTCTTGGCTTGGCGCCAACGCTCCTGTTCCGATGCACGAATAGGCTCGTCTATTTCGTCACTGGTACTCGATTGCATAGCCTTTTCGGCACGAGCTTTCACGCGAGCTCGCTTAACAGACTGGTGTTTGCGCTCCGAGTCACCGTAGGCTTTTAAAGCCCTTTCAATACTATTTTGCTCTCTCGCGTGATGGTTAGCCAGTTCCTGTGCTCTAACATAATTGAGGCCAAATTGCGCGACATGGCCAAGAGCTTGCGTGCTCAAAAATGCCATCTGCAGGCGTGCCGCCGCTTCCGGAGACCAGCGCCCGTCACTATACCAAGGCAATCGTTCTTTAAGCTCGTTTAAAGCCGCCTCTTGTTCTACTTTCACAACAATGCCGTGTTCCCGTCTCGAACGAAGAAACTTCAAAGTGTTCTTAAAACCGCTGCGTGTCCGAATGCCACTGAGACCTGCTATTGTAAAACGCAGTTCGGCGACAGCGCCTATTTTCGCTTCCTGGATCGCCTTCTCCAACTCTTCGTCGTCGGCCACACGACCTTCATCAAAAAGTATCCCGGTAAAGGGTCGCAGAACGAATGAAAAAAGGTCTGTGACAAATCCGAGATCCACAGTAGACTTTGCCTGGCGCGTGGCCATAATACGGCCTAATTTAAACGCGGTCTCCGCTCTTTCATCAAGCAGATCGCTGAATTCCTGGCTCAACGCGGAGATTGGCGCGGCTCTCATTTCCAAAAGTTTTGCAATTTCCGTGTCGGATGCCAAAAGTTCACTTAGGACATGCAAGTGATCACGGCTATGTTCTAGCTTTGAGGCTCCGGTAATAGAACTGCGTAATTGTTCGGCATGTCCGTCCAAGGTGCCCAACTCGGCTGAGGTCAAAGTCCATGGATCTGATTCTATGTGCGCACGGATCGCCTCTTCCACAGTTTCTGCTCCGGCAACCCGAAGAGAAGTAGCTGCTTCCTGCAGGCAGATGGAAATCTCCTCCTGAGATATTTCGAATCGAATAAACGATCGCATCTTATCAGATGTCCACTCCTCTAACGCTCGTGCCCCACGAATGGCATATTCGATTTCCTCATACATTGGCTCCAATTCTGCAAATATCTGCTGTAACAAGTGTTTCTCGTCTTCGTTCACTTGGTCGTTTTTTGCGTGAATCAATGGCCATACCGCCTCAGCGTCTTTCTTTTTCAGGGACTCTAAAGCTTGCGCGCGAAACACATCGGCGTCGAGACGAAGTGAACGCACCGCCTTTTCGCACTCTTCAAACGGGGATAAGTCCACAGCGTCGCCGCCAACGAGTGCTTCGCCGACTAGCTTCCTAACACGAAGACGCTCTATGGCCACACAGACGTCAATGTGTTCGTCGTACTCTCGAATGGCAACGTCGACGGCGGATTCAATTCTGATCATTTCGCCGGGTTGTTCGAATTGGTCGCGCAAACGTTGTAAATCCCGCTCAAAGGTGGTTGGTATAGGACACTGCTCTTCAAGCTCAATCTCAGTCAAGCGCATACGCAACGATTCGAGCTCAGTCTCGACAGTCTCGACAATTTCCAGCGACTCGGATGTAATGGCAGCGTTCAATTTTTGTGCGTATCGGCGTTCTTTGAGTTTTAGACGCGCAAGGCGACCTCGCGTGACCTTTTGAATCTGAAGTGCCGCTATATCACTGCATGTTTTTCGAAGCACGAGTTGAACTTGTCTGAGCGCTTTTGAATCTTCGTTTTCTTCCAATTGGATCTTCAAATGCCGAAGAACAGTCCCATCCTTGCACTTGGCTCGAAAGTCGGACTTTTTCGACAGTGTGTGCACCGTCGCTAGAGCATTTAGTATGCGCTTCTTCTCCTTCTTTTTCGCTATGACCCTGCCTTTTTTCTTTCTCGTTATGACCCTTTTCTTTCTCGTCGCCTTGGCCTTTATTCCAGGCTCTGCTGCAATAAATAGGTCCGCGTTCGCCATTTTTTTAAGACAGCGAATTACCGCCCCCAGCTTGCGATGATTCCATACGCTCGGATTCGTTTCTTTGATCTGGTTGTATACCCATGCATGGTAACAACTTTCGGGCGCGCAAACATCCGGCACAACGAATGTGGAAAAACTCATTTCATCAAAAAATGCAAGCTTTATACCAAGTAAAATTAAATATGAAATGTACTTCTTTTAAAAATCTTTGTCAGTGTTCAAAATATACTTTTAACCCTATAAAAGCTTTTGAAGGCATGGTGTACATGTCCGAGTCACAGGACAAATATGACACAATGTCGCGTTCACAACTGCAAGCGTTAGTTCGACAATTAAAACAAAGAAGCGTTGTCCTTCGCAATCACAGTAACCAAAAAGTGAGGGGTGGGGCGAGTACGACCAAGATTAAGCAAGCGCTCCGACTTTACGATTCTAAACAGGAAGATAGCGGCGGTGCATCGAAAGATAACAGCGAAGATGAATACGAAACTGCGTCCGAGGAATCCGAAGGGGGCGATTCTCCGGACGGTTCGGACGACAGCACTTTGAACGAAACGGACGAAGAAGATCCTGAAGACCTCGAGCGAGAGCACAACCTTGTCGCCGTAAAAAAGGCCACCGAAGCTTGTGAGAAAATCTTCGGAGAAAGGTTAAGGGCCGAACAAATATTCAAAAATGATCATTACGAAAACGAAGAGCGCGAATATCAAGCATTACAAAAGGCATTAAAAGACAACGCGGATAAGGCCGAAATTAATAAAATGTACGCACAAGAGCATTACGCTTTCACGAAGGGTCGAACAAACCCCTTTTTCGCTCTCAAAAACCTTTACGAGGAAATTGAAAAGCAGTTAGACATCGGTGATGTCGTCAATGTTTTGCATCCTTGCACGGGATCATGCGCGGACGATTCCACATACCGTTTCTCAGCAGCACTCGGAAACTGGCGATCTGCGCGAAAACAGTTAGAACGCGAATCTGAGGCGTTCAATCAGTCGTTTCTTAATCTAAAAAAAGATTTGTTGAAAGACTGGATTCACAATGTCGACGATGCTAATACTTTGATTCGTCTGACCAGAACGATTTCCGGCAACAACAGGAAAGATTTTGAGACCGCTTTGAGAAATCAGGCCGGATGGTTTGTAGAAGGCACATATAAACAAAGGCTTTGTGATACTGTTAAAGTTTACAAGTCTGTCGCCGACAAATCATTGTGTCAAGAAGTACAACCCTACGTATCTACGATTGAAGCCGAATTCGGTGATCAATTATTAATGACGAACCACCCACTGCGTAAAGCAGAAGATCGCTTTCAACGGGTTCGAAAACGGTTTAAGGACGCCATCGAAGTGGACGGTCGCTTGTCCAGAAAAGCGTTGGCTTGGCGCCTATCGTATAGGTACTTGCCTGCCTACCTGTGCGAAAGGGCCGGCGACATTTCAGATCAATTGATGGCGGACACACCACGAATATCCAACATGGACCACATTCTAAAAATGATCGCGTCGGGCCGGCATGAAGATGCCAAACATGCGTTCATTGCGTACGTTAAGTCGCCAGACTTGAACGCTTCCCAAGACTTCTTCGAGGCTGCAGCCATAATCGTGCGCAATGCGTCCGAGATTGCTGCGTTCGAGTTAAAGGCGATCGCAGACATGTTCAGCGAAAGCGACGGTGGCGGAGAATCCAAAGACTCGACAGAACCACCATATGTTGAATCATTCTCATTGCCGTTTTCCAGCATTCAGATTAAATGGATAGAACTGAAAAAAGCCTCAGAGGAGAGAGCCATGGCATCCGATAACGTCCAAATGGAAAGCATGATGGACCAAGAGACAGATTCGGCCATCGTGTTCGATTTTGACGTATGTCGCACTCATGCGGCGCTCGACAAGATTATCTTCGATCATGTTGGAATGGAAGATATCAAAAGGCAGTGTCTCGATCTGTATAAGAATCGTCTAGCTAGATGCGTCGAAACAAAGGCGGCCCAGCCAGAACTCCCGTTAAATTTTCAATTTCTGGGTAATCCAGGTACTGGAAAAACAACCATTGCGCGTCTTCTGGGCGAATTTCTGTTTTACAGTGGTCTTCGCCCAGCTACGAGCCCTCGGTCGTTGCCCGAACCTCCCAGAGGTTCTTCTGGTCTAATGAAGCGTGCCGCACGCGGAGGACTCGCTTTAGTGACCGGTGGTCCTTTTGGATGGTGGAAAGCCGCCCACGAGTTTACAAGTGACGATTCGGCGTCGCGTGCAAAGAAGGAAGCCGAGTACAAGCTCGAACTCGCAAAACTGCCACCACCCGAACCATTTTTTGAGGAAAAGTCGGCGGCGTCTTTGTTGGTCATGGAGGGGGACGAAGTGCAGGCGCTGTTGAATGACATGCGCACAGGCGGTGGCGGCGTCCTTTTTATCGACGAGGCGTACGGGCTTGACCCACACCACAACGACGAAGGTAAAAAGATTTTTGATCTTTTAATGACGACTGCCGAAAATGACAGGGACACGATTACGATTATCCTCGCAGGATATAAAATTGACATTGAGAAGAGTCTGATTGCGTTCAACCCGGGTCTTGCTCGCCGTTTTCCGAGCGTGTTTTTGTTTGAAGACTATTCCGATGACGAAATGTTGGAGATCCTCAACGGTATGCTCAAAAAAACCAAAACGCAAGACGACAATTCGAAAGTAAGTGGGTGGGAAATGTCCGAAAAAGTTGCTCGTGTCCTCATTCGTCATATATCAGGCCAGCGGGGCACGCACGGATTCGGCAACGCGGGTACCGTCCGAAATGCTGTGCAACGAGCCATCATGAATGCTAGTGCGCGCGTAGGTCTCGGAATCGAAGACGCGACACAAGTAAAAGGACGAGTAGTAAAAATACACATTCAAGATGTCGCGGGAAACAATCCCAAAAGTAACGTGGACGTCAAAGACTGCCTGGCAGACTTGCAGCGTTTTCACGGGCTTAAAACCGTGAAAAGGGAAATAACCAGTCTCTTAAAAACGGCTTACATCAATTGGCAGCGTGAAACAGCGTGCTTGGTTCCGTATTCCATTGCTTTGAACCGTTTATTTGTAGGAAATCCGGGTACTGGCAAAACGTCAATTGCGAAGATCTACGGTCATATACTAAAAGCGCTTGGATACTTGTCAGACGGAAGCGTCAAGTTAACAGGCCCTTCCGATTACATTGGCGGCGTCGTCGGCGAATCTGTTGCAAAGACGGCAGCCATATTGGAGACGGCCAAAGGAAAAGTGTTGATCATTGACGAGGCATACGCGCTGGCAGAATCCGAATACGGACTTCAAGTGTTGGAAACACTTGTGGAGCGCGTGTCTTCCAAACCTGGTACGGACATGGCGGTTATTTTGGTCGGTTATCAGGACAAAATCATGTCTATGTGTCGCGAGACCAACCCGGGATTAGGAAGGCGTTTTGACGCCGACCACCCGATTGTTTTTGAGGACTATGACGACGACGCATTGCTGCACATTTTGAACATGAAATGCGAGACCGAAAATATTTATTGTTCTGCCAAACTGACTCTCAAAGTCGTTCAAAAGATTGCTATGCAGCGCAACCAGCCTTTTTTTGGCAATGCTGGTACCGTTGAAAACGAATTGTCCTCTGCTAAAAAGGCAGCATTGCTCCGCACTGAGGATGCGCGCGCTCGACTCGAGTTAGTGGCGGCAGATTTTGGTCTTGTGGACCAACCATCAACGGACGAACTATTGAAAGAGGTACGGACGACAAATTCGTGCCCTGAATTGACCAAGGATTTAGAAGAAAAGGCTCGAGCCATTGAATTTTACCGCAAAAATTTACCCGACGAAAACTTACCAATGCCAGGTCATTATGTGTTTGTTGGGAATTCTGGAACTGGAAAGACAACGTCGGCGCGCAAGCTCGGTAAAATATTTTTTAATCTGGGCATACTCTCATCCGATCGGATTATCGTCACTTCCGCGCCCGATTTAAAAGGCAGCGTCGTTGGTGAAGCACAAAAACTGGTGCGCAAAAAGATGGAGGAAGCCCTCGGTGGGACATTGCTCATTGATGAAGCGTACGAGCTCGGTCAGGGCAGTTATGGACGAGAGGCACAAACACAGCTCGTCGCGATGCTCGAAGAAGACAAGTTTAAAAGAAATATTGTCGTGATCCTTGCCGGTTACGAACGCGAAATGCGGGAAATGTTTGAGAAAAATCAGGGCATGCGGTCTCGTTTTGAGAACTTTTTTACTTTTGAAGATTGGTCCTCCGGAACTTGCGCGACGAGCATTGTCGATATGCTACCACGTTTTTTTTCATTTAATGTCAGAGACATGATGGACATATTAGTGCCGTATGTCTCGGTAAAGAAAAGCGAGGGTCCGTTTGCAAATGGTCGCGGCTGTCGCCACATCGCAAAGGTGATTCGACAGTATGTTTTGGCACAAAACCCACCTTTACAGGACGGTGTCGTTGTTTTGTCAAGAGATCTACTTCAACAAGCGCTTACAACATATGTTCGTCCGACCAGATCCCGGTCCTCGGTGGCACGGAAGCAGATCGCAAAGCCAGTAAAAAAGCAGATCGCAAAGCTAGTAAAAAAGCAGATCGCAAAGCCAGTAAAAAAGCGGATCGCAAAGCCAGTAAAAAAGCGGATCGTTGCGATTCGACAGTACAATTCTATAATGTATGAATTTTAACCTTTTATTTTTAATGGCTTGGATATTCGGTGTAAACGTTTAAACTCTTCGAAAAATGTCGTCGCAATCTCTGGGTCATCGAAAATCATGACATTCTCTATATTGGTCACGGCGGACTCTGTGACGTTGAAACTACCATTCATGACCCAAAGCGGTATACGTGCAGCATTGAGACCTATGAGAAACTTGTGATGCATGAGCGATTTGTATCGCCCCCTCCCCTCACCCATGGTACGAATAGTGCCGCCTTTATAGCAAGCAGACAGTTTCGAGTACGCCACTTGATTGTTCCTTCGCGTCGTCAAGCGGTCCTTGGTGCAAATGATGGTTACCCCCTTTAATTTTTCCGACATTGTTTTCAGAACGCGTTTATTCGACAGCCAAGCTACACAACCGACTACAAACGATGTGTCTTCGCGTCGAATATTGCGCACGATGGCATTTTGAATGCCACGCCCATCGAACAAAATGGTCACCTTGCGCTTGCCTCTTTGATGGACGCACTGACGCTTACGATCCGAATCGTCCATCTGTTTGTTCAAGTCTCTGGATCGTTTCAGAGGCATTGCGTCTGCTCACAGGATTCGGGGTATATATACGCCACAGTACGTTCTGTCGGAATGGATGTGCATAAACTTTTCATCCGATTCATAGACGGCGAATTGCCGTCGGTCGAAGATATTCATCTCATTTACGTACGGGGAGAAGTACGTACCCTAGAACTAGTGGCATGGATGTACTCTGAAAGGGGGATTTTGATACCCATGGACACTGTGTTTGACTATGACCGTGCAAAATGCGACACATTGTCGGGAAAAATGTTGACGTCCGTCGTCCTGCGAAATTCGACCTTTAGGGATGGGTTGAGTACCATTCGGAAAACGACGGAGGGCTTTGAGCGGTTAAGCACTTCGGAAACGGTTGTGGCTACGGCGCCTTCGTCTCCGCGCGGTGGCGCGTCCAAGTTACACAAAGGATTCGAACGAAGTTATACGGACGAGTGCAATGCTTATTTTTTTAAGAAAAGTAAACCACGCGTTAAAACCATGGCTCGGGTTCTTGAGGCGTTTGTCGCCATGGACTGGGTCAAAGCTGTCGCGTCCAAGATTGACACCGACGACGCGTTTAGCACAGATGATTTCGAGACGTTGACGGGGTCTGAGCGCCATGTCCATGTTTCGGGACCGACATGTTGTCATTTCATTGCTGCTTTGGCAGACGAGCGTGTAAAGACGTTTTCGTGGAAGATGGACGACGAACAAGCCATCTCCGTCAAGAAATGTCGCGCGGTTTTGGCAACATTGGTCTCAAAACCAGAGTCCGATGTTGTAACGGTTGCCATTTTGGCGTGTTCGATCGGATTACCCACGTTCCATATGTACACACCCGAAACATTCCTTAAACACTGGCACAAATACAGATTTAAAGTCTTGACGAACACCAACGTCATCAAAACAGTTTTGCGAAATCTTTTCGAGACGGAAAAGACCGTTTCCAACACCGAAGTAGGCGATCTATTAGACGAATACTCTTCACAAACGTTTTTTGTGGAAAACGCGGCCAAGACCGCCGAAACGTTTATGTTTCGACATTGGTATTCGTACCCGGCTCGTAACACGTTGGAAGAACTGGTCGAATGTGCAAATGCGATTATGAATCAATGTTCCTAGTATATAAAGTCGGAAATTCTTTGAATGAAATGTCGGCATTGAAATCGGATTTTCGGCCGCTGTTCTTGTACGAAGCTTCCAAGTTGGAGTCGCCTTGGAACACGATGTTATCTCAGTTGGAAACCATGTCTGTCCGTGAAATCATGCACCATATCGGCGAGACGAGCCTGTGCGTGTCCGGCGTGCACGTGAAGGGGGTCCAGTGCAATTTTGAGAGCATTGCGAAAAGGCATGCAGACTCGGATGTCGCAAGCTTTTTATTCCTACTATATGGATTAGTGATGTCGTGCGCGTCTGGTAGAATGCATTATTATTTAAAACAGTACATTCGCATTGAATGGGTTCCTTGGCTCTTTTCTGCAAGGGTCGACTCCGAACCAGTGTTCGTGTTGGCGTGCCGTCGTTCATTGAAAACCTTGGTAGAGTGGATGGCCGATGTCATGGAAGAAGTGTCCGATTGGTCACCCTGTTCAGCTTCGAATTCAAAGGGAGATACAGCCCTGCACATAGCTGTACGACGCCGCCAGTGGGATTGGGCAAAATGGCTTCTCACGCACGGCGTTTCGCCGTACATAAAGAATCACGCTGGCGAAACACCGATGATGCTTGCGGCTCCACACCACGAAAAACTAAATATGTTTTGCCTCGGGAGAGACGAACAGTGGTACAAAAGCTTACACGATGCTCTAGTGGCAGGCAGGCAGGACGCAACTTGGTGTGTGGCTCTATTAGATCACGGCGCAGACGTCAACCAATTGGCATTATACGACGCGCCCGTGGACAGTTTAATTGTTCTCGCTAAACACGGCATGGATATGAATTTGGGTCCACTGCCTCCCAAGCGCACACTTGACGAGCTCAAAATCTTTTACGTCTATGGTCGTCAACCCACTCAGTGGGACAACGTCATCGCGTCATTCGACGACTGGCGTTGGGTTCGTTCATTGTGTGGGTTCTTCTCGGGCGTGCTGGCTGCACCACCCGAAGAATATAGAGAGAATTTGCGGAGCAGACAATGTATTACAGAAATAACAAAAAGTATCATGCTCAGATTGATTTAATTGCATCTACGAGTGTATTGTATGTTTCAATCTGACGGTTGCCAGACATGCGTTTCATTTTTTTGTCTGTCTTATCGTACACGAGCCATTGTCCAGATTTCTGTGCTAGCAAGAAACGTTCTTCTGTAGACAACCGGAAGACGCGTGCAGGCGCGTGCCAAAACCACGTACCGTGTAGGCGATCGTTGTATTCGTTCCACGCGCTGTACAACTGGAGCCCCAGGGGTAATTCTTCGTCCCTCAACATGACCATATCAGCAGTCCAAAACGACGACGGCATCGTGTCTTCTCGCTCCAGACGGAAAGCATGTTCAAATTTTTGGACAATCGATCTCGCTTCGCCACGTACAATCATTTTTGTTCTTGTCCCTCTGGGCGATGTGCCTCAAAGAAGACATATGCGCAATACTTTTTTTATATATAAGCGGATGTTTTACGATCTGAAGTAACAAGTCTTCTTTTCTTTTACAATGCCGAAAGCCCCCCGTAAAAAAAAAAAGCCCGAACGCGAACGCATTGACCCCGAGAAATTTCGGCATGTCCAGCACGTATCTCGGATTAGCTTGCCAGAGTTCGAATTACAAAATGTCGTCGCAACATTTAATCTGGGCGTCGACCATCTTGATTTGCGCGCGATTGCTCTGCGAAAGCCGTTCATAGAGTACAATCCTCAAAAATTTGCCGCGGCAACCCTCCGCATTCGAAAACCAAGGACCACGGCATTAGCCTTCGCTAGTGGAAATATGGTCTGTACCGGTGCAAAAACAGAAATTGAAGCTCGCCTGGCGGGGCGCAAATATACTAGAATTTTCCAAAAGCACGGTATACCAGTGTGTTTTAAAAACTTCAAGATTCAAAACATAGTCGCATCTGCCGAAATACCCCACTGTCTCAAACTTATGGAATTAGCCCGTGCGTATGGACCATACGTGAGCTACGAACCGGACTTATTCCCCGGACTAGTGTTTCGAACAACCGCTCCAAAACTGGTATTCCTCTTATTCCGCTCGGGCAAGATAGTGATCACTGGAGCTCGCTGTCGCTCAGAGATTCGGTCCACATTTTCGTCTCTGTTTTACGGTATTGTCACTAAGTTTATTGATTATGATGACGACTCAAGGTCTAGTTCCGAGTATCGGGCCAAGATGCGTCGTCAGATGTCGAAGTAGATTTAAAAAATGTATGTACAAATCTTTTCGATGTTTGTTTGTCCGCGGGCGACCATGTATCCAATCCTGGCGTGACTGGTTCAAACGTGACTGGTTGTTGAATGTTTCCCAACATCTTCCCAAAAGACTCTGCGCCGTTTTGCTTGAGCCAGGACACGCATTCTTCCGGGGCGACTTCGTTGAGTCTGTGGAGAACCACGTATTGGCCCCGTTCCGAAGTAAGCACAAAGGGCTGCGCAGTCGGTGCCGTGTCCACTGACGGAACATGTGACGCCGTTTGCCTGGAAGACTCGAACGGTAAAGGTTTGTGTGGAAAAGTGCTCTGAAACCATTTAGTCCATTTCTCGTTCGTTTCAACCAACAACTCGATATGATTCTGTTGTGCCGCGATTTGCTCGAATAACAGCACGGACCGGCTAGCATCCACGCCCGTTCGGTCGGACGACAGCTGACGACGTTGCAAGTGCTTAAATAAAACTTCCATTGGTTGGTCCGAGCGCTGATGGCGCACGCGTTTCCATGATGAGTAGCGCGTGTGATACTCATCCAAACACTCTTGAATGCACGTTTCTGTCCAATCCGTCAGCGACTCGAACGTCCTGACGTATGGCTGATGATGGACGGTAGAGTCGTTCCGAAAGATTACGCGCGCATTCTCTCCTGGTTTTTGCCACGTACACTGCCAAATGAGACCGCCTTGAGCAATTTTTCCAGTGAAAACATTCTTTTTAAAAGTAAAGTACAACACGTCTCCCCCAAATATAATTTGGGATTGTAAAAGCTGCTGAAGTCGTCGCATGCCACACGTTGAATTAAATATTGGATTCAAAACAGAACACGCATATGCTTCGCCTTGTTGTATAAATATTTGCCCGGGTCTTCTGTATGAAGTGTGTCCTTTGTGGAGATGGTCATGGTTATAAATTGTCGTGTGGGCACACGTATCATATTCATTGTCTCCGTGAGTACGCCTCCGATTGGCGCATTCCGTGTTGCGAGTGTCATAAACAGCTCGCGAGGGCGTATTGCGATGGGTCGCAATGGTACATAGGTGTAGAAACATCCGAAACTCTGGTGGGGTTCTTCCGTATTACGAAAGATTCGAGAGTGGTTCCCGTTGAAAAAACGTTTTTGCACTGGCGAAGACGTAACGGACGCTTAAAAAGAAGACAGACGATGCCTTTGAAATGTAACATTTGTGTCTCATAGTTTGACTATATAACATATTTAACAAAAAAAGACAGTGTTTCATGGAAGAAATCGAAACTTACGCTGTCCCAAAAACGTTATTCGTCTTTGATTTGGAATTTATTGGCGACGTTCGGAAACTAAATACTTGTTATATTTGGGAAATTGCGGTGTACTGTACCACATCGCGGGAATGGTTTGAAAGAGTCGTGGACCCAGACCCAAATACAGAGACGTTTCCCCCGCCGCCCATTCCCGAGATTCCTCAGCTTACGCGCAAATTTTTGGTCCAAGAAAAGGCTACGACCTGGGACGTGGTCTTTCCTCAGTTTGTGCAATGGGTAGAACTTCAGTGCCACAACACGGTACCCGTATTTATCAGTCACAACACGTTTCGTGCAGACAAGCCTATCTTAGAACTCGAAGGGCGTCGATACTCAATGCACATGCCTTTACGGTGGTATTTTTTCGATTCACTACACTTTTCAAGACGTGTCATCAGAAACTCAAATGGAAATTACTCCTTGAACGGTCTGCACGAACAAATTTTTGGCAGGTCTATAGAACACGCACACAGAGCTCGGTACGATGTAATTGCATGCATGGCCATTCTGCAACACTTGACGTCGGGCACGTTGTCTCTTCAGGGACCCATCTATCCGGTGTACTCCACTGCTCTTCGAACTATACGATGGATTGGCCAAAAGGCAGAGAAGATTCTTTATGATGCCAACGTGCGATCCGTCGAAGAACTTTATCTCTACATCATGGCGAACGCTCGTAAGATGAACGTCACATTGGAAAATGCAGTCTTTGCAACGTTGAACAATATAGTGCAAAACAGACTGCCCAGGGACAACATTAAGAACATTGCCGAACAATTGACAACCAATCGAAAGTGCATGTACTGTCATGTTTTTATGGAACCAGTGAACCTGCGTAGTGAGACACTGAGTCTAAAATGACTTCTATACGCGCTACGATGGTCGGATCATTTCTGTACGTTGTCATAAGGCTCTCCAACCCCTTGCGTGAATCGTTCAAATAGTTTTGGAGTCGCTCTGCTTGAACGGGGTTTTCTCCCACGAGTTTCAGAGCGTCATTGTACAGGGTTTGTATGCGCGATATATCGGCTTCGCGCGTTTGTTGGGCCCACCATCTTTTAGCCCATATCGGTATCCATTCAGCAGGCGTGTGAATTCTAAATAATGGTTGGGTCGTGTCCAATCGATTGTGGCATTGAAGAGACTGTAATACTCTCAAATTTATCAAAGTTTTTTCAAAAATATTCATGTATGTTTTAATTCTTTTTCGCTTAACTAAATACGAGAAAACCGAACAAAGTAGGGACCCTCGATCTTTTTTTTACGATTCTGTACGAACTCTGCTAAATCCCCCTCGTCCAACGAGATAGACGCCAGTTCGAGCGTTGAACCGTCGCGCATTTTCAAAGGTTGGGCGTGCTTTCCACGGAGCGATTCCCACGTAGATTTGGTCAACTTGCACGCCAGCGACTCGAGGGTGCCCAATCGCTCCTCCGGTACCAAATGCACGATCAGGTTTTTTGGTTCTGACAAAAGCACGGAGCGCGACTCCGACACGGCTTTCTTGTATGCCCCCACTGTCCACGTTTTCGCCTCCGGTGGGGGACCCACGAGACCCACAGCCTCAGGGGGGCGCACATTGTTACGGAGTGCAGCCTCAAACTTTGGCACTGAGGACCTGAACGACTTTTCGCGCGTCACCACGTGGACAACGGGTGGGGGCACAGCCAAGGCGCGTTTTTCACCCGAAAATCGAGACCACAACGAGGGCAAGCGGCGCGTCACTGGGAGGCCCGTCGAACGCCGGGCACTGGCTAGTACACGCTTAAAATCAACGTAAGCTTCCTGGTCTTGTGGCAAACACGTGAAATGCTTTGTGTTGAACACTTCGAACTCTGGAGTATCCGAGTGGCGGCGACAGTAGCGCTCGTACATAAGACACGACTCCTTCAGGGTGAATGACATGGTTTAATGAAAACTAGCAAACTTTTATACGTTGTTTTTTTATAACTCAACTTTTACATCGTCGACAGGCGCATCCTCTCGAGGTTTTAGTTTTACGGATACAATTGCAGGCTCGTCAGAACCCGCGTCGGCTTCGCGCGTTAAAAATTCACACTGGCATTCGGCCATTACCGCAAACGTCATCGCGTCGATCAGAAACTTCGAGTCTCCGTGATTCCACACGGACCACTGATCTTCGGGTATCCGACTCGGGTGATCGTGGAAGAACGACACCATGCGGTATGCGCGTCCCTCAACTTCGGCACGGACTTTCAAACATTTGTTCGGCACTGTTCGGCTCATGTTTCCATGAAAACAAAACACACTATATAGTTAAAATTGCAATGTCGTGGGATTTTGGACCAAACGGCGTTTACGTCGTCCCATTTCGGGAACCGAAAATTCACGGGCACTCTCCACATCTGAAACCGCCACCACTGACGGATTGTCCTCTTTTGGCCCACGTGATTCTCGCCGCCAAGCCACCCACGCGGTGGTCATGGCTATCATATACAATAAAAACAACGCTGACGACGATACGAGCCACCAACGGTTCACGCGGAATCGGTGCGATTGACACACTGACGAACATCCCCAATACCAACAACCCGCAATGGACGGCTGCTTCGTGTACGCATAACCCGTCGGAATCGACACATTGCCTATCGTAGACTGTTGCATGAATAAATATTTCATCGTATGAATCTTATCGATGGTAGCTATAGATCCCTCGGTTGCCGCGCTCACGTCAGCCGGATCGTCGCGCCACCCGTACGACGACGGGCGCGTCCAGTCCATGTACGTTTCAATCATGGGGCCGCAACCACCATCCGTCTCTCCGTACCCGTTGCACGCGGAAGCACCGGTGTACCGGGCCCTCATGTCAGGGCCCCAAAACCAGAACTGACAATCTCCACCACTCGGCGACAAGAATTGGATCTCGTCGTTGACGGCTTCGTACCGTGTCGTTGGACATCCCGACAAAGACGTGTCTAGGCAAGTTGACTCATCGTTGCCGAAGACGCCTAAGTTTGTGGCACGCACAATGCCCACAGTTGCTTCGAGAAGTACGCCAAGACCAAAAAAGAGCGCCACGATGAAAAGTACGCGTTTCGAAGGCTTTTCGCCAAACGCGATGGTGCCCATAATGAATGTGGCGCCCGCCATGCAACACTCGACAATGGCCAACGTGTACGGTAAGTCACTATCGTCGTAACTATCGATTTCCGCATAATGGATTTCGTTATAATTCGTCAAATAAAATGTCACTGCATAAGCGGAGACAGCGACCAGCGTAAACCATATGGACACCACGCGAAGAATTCCGCTAGTCATTCGGATACGATGCTCCTGTCTTATATACCGACTTTTTTTTTAAAGAACCAACGTGGGGTCCACGGGAAACGCCCGCCGATGTTTCGGTGGGCGCTGTTTCTTCATATCACGATGGTGGCGAGCCCGGTTCAGTTTGCGCCGCAGAGTGGACACTTGTGAGGCGAACGTTTCGACCACATTTTTCTTGGTTTCGTTGAAGCGCCGTTCGATGTAGGCATCGTATTTGTCGTCAAATGTAGTATGGGAACTGTCTACCGAAATATACGGGTCCATCAACGCGATTTCATTGTTCGAAAACGAAGCCCATACAAGCCTCTCCGAGGCGTTAACCGGTACTCTGGAGTGGAAAATACGTACCCATTCAAAAAATATATCCGAAATCGGCCGGATCACAACTAGCGCCTCAGAACCGTTTTGCTCATAGTAGCACGGAGCGTCGGGTTGGAGTGAGCATCGCCAGTCAACTTGTGTGAACATTCAACTAATACAAACTAAAAAATAGGTTATATATTGACTTTTGTTTGTTTCGACACATACAACACATCCAACAAAATGACACTATATAATATGTTCAACTCGTCTACGTATCCAACATGAATAAAATTCTTCTTTTCGGATCATCATTCGTTGCAACCGCGGCAAACCCTACTCTGACGACTTCCTCGTCAGAACGTCGTCTAGATAACACCTGGGGTGCGGGTAATGTCGGTGCTACCGCGGGCGCCAATTCACAGAACTGTATTTTCCGTTCCACCAACGACCTATTTGACCACACGTGGATTCAGACCGAGGCGTCCGCGGACGGTTCTACGCCGAAGATTTTCGACGAGGACGACGAGTGGACCAATCTCATTTCAACTACGAATGACGCCGCGTGGAAAGCAGATCCGCTGCTGATTGCGCGTATTGAGGTTGATCTTAAACTCACAAACTACGAGGCTGTGGCACAAACCCCCGACACCAAGAATTACAAGTACTACGATTGGGTAGCCGCCGGTGGTGGCTCCTGGATCCCAACCAAACTCGATCATCATGGCGAAGAACAGATGGTTGCCATCTGCGTGTACAAGAACAGCAAACCAAATTCTTGTGAGGCTGATGACATCCTAGTGGAGCTTGAGGACGGCGTCACTGACTATGGCAATACTGTCTATGAACAGGAGTACTCCGGGACTGAGAAAACAGTAGATGTTGGCATCCGCAAGGTTCTTGGCGTTGCCTCTTCGTGTGGTGTAAGCGGCGATCTTCAGCACCTTGGCGATGGATCTGAAGATATCTTTGTTTGGGCTCATCTTGAAGCTACAGCCCAACTCAAATTCAAATTGTCGTTCAGTCAATTGGAACCAGAAGTGACCGACGAGCAAGCTCTTGACGCTGGATACGATATTGCCAATGACAACATTCAATACACGCTTACAGTCACGACAAACGAGCCCGAGACTCACGACCTGCTGTTCATTGAAGCGCCTGCCGAGCTGACCTCGACGCTCTTCACTGATCACCCGGATTCGGATGTGGATGGTGTTTCGGAGTACAAGGTTATTGCCGGCGACCAATACAGTTCCACGGGCGGCATTACGATTACAGATCCTGGTACTGCCATGACATGTGGTTTGGAGCTCACTGTCCAATCTCAAGTTGGCAACCACTGGCACTGCTTCCGCTCCGCCGATGGTCAGAAGAACCCCGGGATTAAATTCTCGACCGATTTCGATACTACTGACGATGGCGATGCTGCGATTACGACTGGTATCGATTACGGCACAGACACAGCGACAATTAACGACAACTGCGCAGCCAAGCTTGATGTCACATGCACGTCCGCCGTGTCTTTGGTTTCGGGGGTCGACACGCGCGAATGTCGCGTATCTGTCCTTGCCGGCATGTCTAATGCAGTACTCGCCACTCGTCTCGCGGATTACAGGGACTGTGTGAGTAAAAGTTGGTTCGATGCCGCGCCAACTTTCTACGATGGTCACGTTCCGATTACAGGCTACTACTCTACTGCTATTGTTGAGGCTGTTCGTCTTACAAACGATCGCAGATATCCTAAGGATGCTCATTCGGCTTCTTACCAGGATGTCAACGGGGCGAGTGTTTTCCCTGTCGAACAAACGAATCAGTTTATGTGCGGCGACGCTACCAACGATTGTGCTACACAAGATCCGTTTGTCGTCCTTGACGCGAACAAAGTTGAGGCCACGCTTACGTTCGAACATGGCATTGGCCCGTTCAAGACTCAAACGGAACCGTACGACGCCACAGCTAGTGCACTTGTGGACCCGGCCACGGGTGTCCTTGACTACTTTGCGAAATGCACAGGAGGCACCGGTGTCCAGTGCTCACGCGAGGACACATCGACCTACACCCAATGCACTGGAGCTAGTACTGAGAATACTTGCGATGCTGACGGCCCCGACTACCATTCGGGCTGGAAGAACCTCGTCATCCCCCCGGCGAATTATCCTCAGGTGTACGTTTTCGGTGCCGCGTCATTTGATTTCGTAGTCGCAGAGGAGGATGGATCAACCGCCCAAAGCCAGGAGATGGTCAACCCCGTTGACAGCCAACAACCAGCGGCTCCTGCAACGCGCCGCCTTCACTCTCACATCAAGACGGCTAAAGCAACTCGCAAGACCCTGTTTGTCAATGCTCTTCAGAACGTTGTCCAGAAGTAAACGTCAACGAATCCTCAAATATAACTCCTAGATGACTACTTAAATTTTGTAACTTTTGTTCATTAAATGTTTAGTGTTTGTGTGCTTTTCGCGGTCGTACTTCCACTCAGTCTAGCAGGTTCCCATATCCATGTGCAGTACATACAAGATCCACAAGTGAAGATACTTCCACCGCCTATTCGAGTTTTTACGTACGCTTCAACACATGCACCGTCTTCTTCTGATTGGTTAGATATCGTGGACAATGTCAAACCCGAATTTCCGGAGATGCAATTTGAAACGCAATGGCTTACCCCGGGAGATTTGCCAGAAGGGAAGACAGTCGGACTGCCGTATACGGAATATATCCGGGATGACAGAGAGTATGTGTTCAATGAACCGATGGAAGAGCGTTTTTTGCGACGCTGGCTTATAGATGCAAAATTCGGTTTCAAAAGCTCCTACGTGAATGTCAGTGTATTTGACAAGCGGGTTTCGGAAGCATTTCCACTCTACGTTCACATATTGAGTTCGTTAAAACCAGAGTCACATTTGCCCCAAACTTTTCCAGAAATTGGATTTGTTTGGAGTAAAATTAATCAAACACGATATTTCAACACTGTGTTGGTACGCGATATTTTTGGCCGGTTGCATCAGAAAAATAATTTTACAGAGCAAGAATTGTTTCACACGCTTCTGCCACCCATTATACCTAATTGGCTACTGGACAATCCTGTAGCAATGCGAATCTACCAGAAGATGTCGATTAGAGACATTCACATCGTCTATGATGGTAATTTGGACCCGTGGTGGGGCGAGTTAGCACGGAAACACCGAGAGACTGCTTTTATTCATCTTCGGACTAACGAAACAAATTCCACGTCTCCCTCGGTATGGTTTAAACGACGCAGGGTCGTTTTTATGGTCGATTCACTCGAAAAAGATGTTGTGGAATCTTGGTTGTTAGGCATCATAATGCATACTACGGAACCGTGGTTTCGACCCTCTAACGAACCAGAAGAGCCTCATGAGCGCATAGTAGACATTACTGGCGATTCATTTTGGGAGTGGCGCAGCAAAAATTCTAATGCGATCCTTTCCCTGCACAATGGCACAAATAGTTTTGATTTGGACTACTACTACGACGGCCTGACAGAAGCTGGGTACAGTGTCGGTCAAATGGATATGAATAAAAATGACCATGAGGGATTACCCCCGACGGCTCGGAATGGCATGTGTCTCGAATATTCGGCGGGGAGCTTAGAGCAGATGAAAAAATGCAATGATTTCGCAATGCCAGGCACGCATAAAGTAAAAACAGAAATGTAATGTATAAAAAGCAAACTTTAATTTCCGTATGTTATGGTATTTACTGTTAACATTTGTGAATTTGGCCAACGCATGCCATTCTGTATGGCATACGCCGACCGCCATGTTTCCCGAAAATCTCATTGAACTGCGCTTTGACGAGCGTTTCATTCGAAAACAGAGGCATTTGTATAACCCCGGACTCCGGATTTTCTCTGGGGGTCTGGATAAGCACGGAGCAACTTCTTTCGACATAGTTTTCAAAAAAGATAATGCTCTACACGACATTATCTATAATTATGTCGTTGAAAAACCCGATGAAATTTGGCAACCAGTGGATCTCTCAGATACGGGACCAGATATTGTTTTAAAGCATGTGAAGCCGTCCGATTCTTTAGAGTATGCGGAGATCTTAAAAGTGTGGGTCTCTGCCAGATCGCCATGTCTACCGACACGCGAAATTGCAAGGGTAGCGTATGATTTTAACGTGACTGCAACGTATGAACTATATCATTGTTACGACAATACATTGAACGCGAACGCATCAAAGACATGGACAGAACGTGGATGGATAAGTGATGCTTCCATTGTCCTGCATCCAACAGTAAAATATTTTAAATCGATTACCAGGCACTATGTTAAAAGCCCGTGTGGTCAAGCGTGGGTGGATTCGTCACTCCGGTCTGTCAATACGTCTCAGTATTCATTTTGGAATCTCGAAACTGGCTGGTGGGTATCCAATCGTTGGGTTGGCCACGAAAACCGCTCTATTCCGCGCTGCCACAAGCGCGAACACGGGAATGTATGTTCGATCATTGCAACTGTCCGTCTCACATACAGAAATTGCTATGCGCCTGTCGTGTTTTCTGTATCACAGTCCGTGTCACATATTGCAAGAATGACACGGCACTCCTACGCAACACCAACACTGCCATCCAACTTCGATGCAGAAAGGCGTCTTCCAGTACCCGATCTGGGAGATATGCGTTATGATATGTGTGAGGCGCGTGCTTGTGAAGACGATTCCGTCTGCACGCCCCTTCATATTGAAAACCGAGGCCTGATGCATGATGGCAATATATCTATTTCACAGCACGATTTTTTTCATACTGAAAACAAACTAGATGGTACAGTCGGGCCCGTTGCACGCAATGGATACATAGAGACTCAGTGTAAATTTGAGGTCATCGGATTCATGGATGATATATGGTCGCCACATATATATTTTCGTCAATGGGTCGGCTATAACTATACAATGTTATAGTCCCCCGTGATGGCAGAATCACAATCGTTTATGAGAATACCGTGTTCGTTCGGATCTGCCATCATGTATGTTCGGTTCACAGATTGTTGTAAAAGATGTTGACTCGCCGTTCCGTTGAAAAGGCTATAGTCGCATACGAGCCGTTGAAAAGGAGAATTTGTTTGACCGTCCCAAAAGGCAGTGTAGGTCATGCGCATGCCGTTACCAAGACGGACCAGATTCGCGGGATTGTAAACGTCGTATTCGTTCAAAATGTTTGCGTCAATGGATTTCCCCTCTAAAATTTGAACGACACAAGATGTAATTTCAACATGTACGCCAGTGTCATTTTGGAGTAAGTGAGCGTCAAAAAACATGGTCGAGGACCCCGCCATAGGCCGCTTATCGAGCGAACCAGACATGGTTTTAATGCGGAACACGTTGTGTATGTGAGCATGCTCGAAGAATGTCGGCACATTAAAGTCCATATACAAATCTCTGCGAATATTCTCCAACGATATGTCAAGATGTAGCTGGACGTGTCCCATACATTTATTGTGCCACCATCGGATCATTGCTCGGACTGAGAAAGGTTCGAAACTCTCCACTCGAATACATTTGAGCCATCGCGGGTCTTCCCATCGAAATACTGACGAATTTCGCCACACCTTTCCATACGTGCATGTGTCGAGTTCGTCAGTTACACAACCACAATCCGCGTTTGGACAGTCAATATGAAGACCTTTTGTATCTAAAGAGGCCGTTATACGAGGAGCCTCGCAACGAGCGGCACACGCGCACGTAGAGCAACATTTGTGCGCGTGTGTCAGAGAACACATACACATAAATAGAAATTTCCACATTTGTTTCATGTTGTGAGTATAAATAGTTTGTTTTATAATATATCAATGCTGTGCCGATTTGTGTTTAGTTTTTGGTGGTCTATATTTGTTTTGGGAATTTGGAGGCATTTGCGGCAACCGCTTCACGTCTGGACTGTGGATCGTCACCAGAGTGAAACTATCAAAGTGACAAAAGTTTTAAGGCCAATAGAATTCGCAAATGCAAGTGTTTTGTGGCTGGATTCCTTCCGCGATAGAGTACATTTGGATTTGAAAAGGACGACCGATGCAAAAAAAGGAGATATCAGTATTGCTGCGGCTGATATGCTGGTTTTTGAGGATAGCTTTCGCGATACGGTCATGGAGAGATATCCAGTGAACGTTACCGATGTTGTCATAGAAGACGCCCACTTGGACATAACACAGGACGACATTCATCTTTCGCCTTTCCGACGAATAGAAATAAAGCCTAAAATACACTGGGTATTGGGTAGTACGGACGTTCCAGACTTTGAACGCTCGGGTCGTTTTAAAGATGGCAAGTGGTATGAAGGGCGCGATTCTGCCCAGTTGGGACTTGGTGCCCTGTTTTCTTGGTGTATGGGAGTTTTTTTTTTGGTGGTCATGCGACGGGGGAACCAAGGTACAGTTGTTGTAGAGCGCCAAAAACGTCTATTTAAATGAATAAACGAAGAGTGTATTATTGCTTGGATGAATGGCGAAATGTTTGAGTTTAACAGGTCTGTTTTTTGTCGCCGCGGTAGCGATGCTCTTGTTTCTAATGTATAACTGCGATTATGTCGATAGTAGAATATTCAGTTGTGACGATTGTGGATCTCATTGCAGCTCTGAAAACGGTCTCTGGTTCTTACTTATTGTATCACTTCCAATTATTCTGATACTCCAATATATGATTGATCGTGACGAATCCACACGTCAGCCCCGCATAATATACATATCTTCATAGCATCCACCTGGATGATTTTTTATGGTGCTTGTATTCACGCCAAGAAAAAAATAATAGAACCAGGACAATCACTATTACTATGGACCCCCACTTTGTTATCCTCCAGCGAATAGATTCGACATCAGCCACGGATATTTCACGGAACTCATCAATATCACTAAGTTTCGCCGACATTTCATGTGCCATTTTTAAGCGCATCTGTTCATGTTTGCCATGTGTCTGTTCATTCTCAAGCAAGAGCAAGCGCATATTTTTCTCCAACGAAACAATTCGCCTCTCAAGCTCATGTACAGTTTTTCGCATCACTGTCTTGGAAAACACTGGTAATTCGCCCGTAACGTTCCTCAACACCTGTTCCATACCCTTTTTGGTGGATGCGGTTATTCTGATTTGACCGGATGATTTGTGCTTCGTAGATAATATTTGGCCGAAATTTGAAATAGACAGTGGGGCAAATTCAACTACAAGATTGCCATCCTTTTCGTCTACACGCAGCCACAATGATGATTCTAATCTTGTCAGTGTTGGCATCATAAAGTGCGCTCCTGGAATCCAAACTTGGTTCATACCGAGTGAAATGGTAATGTCGGGATATCCTATGAAGGTAAGGTTCATCCACGCGACATCTCCTTCGTAGTCTGCTCTGTAGCGTTCAATCTCAATGTAGGTCTGTTTCGCATGCGGAAAATAACAAGACCGCAGTTGGTGTCTGTCTCTAATACCTGTCAAATGCACATGGCCTTCAATAACAGGTGCCGCACAATTCTCCGGAATTTGAAATGCATGGCCTGTGTAGAACAGTAAGCAAAGAATAAATAACATTACTTTAATTTTTACTCGGTCTTTATATGTTTTTTTGCTGTCCATTATATGGATGAGGGGTTACCAGCCAAACGACAATGTGGTGGTCATTTCGCTGTATTTAGGGTAGGGCCAAGAAGCTACATGGTCGTGCGTCTCTCCAAGAAAAACGCATTTCTCACGGGCATTCCCACAAACGCTGCTATTGTTGGAACCGGATTTTACACCAAAGGCATTGCGCTACAATTGCGTGAAGCACATGCGCCAGGCGCCCCATCTCTGGGAGGTCAATATCGGGTTCTGAGCGGCAACGTTGACACCCTTATATGTCAACACATGCCCGTTGGCACCGATGTCAAACATGACATGGCCACTGCACTCTCCTCGTCAAAAACCAAATCGTTCGAACGGTTGCGCTCCGCCATTCTCGATACCATTGGTGTCGAACACAACGCGACACTATTAAACGAGCATATTTTTAAACCCACGGAATGGACCGTCGTGGATGAATAAATCTATAAATATCATATTGTTTGTCTTTTAAAATGCGTACTGAATTTGGAATTGTATTCTGCGTCTCGGCCCTGGGCATTCTTGTGGCCAGATTGTTATGGTCGTGTCTTTTTTTCATGCCGTGGTCGTGGACAGTGGTCACATTCGTTATAATCTTGCTCCTTGTCCTGGTGTTGCACATGACACGCTGGAAATGTTGGGCCTATCTCTGCCAGAGCCGCCAAAGACTGCACTCCACTACAGTGGTCCGTCAACCTTTACCGTACGTAAATATCGGCATCTCTGTCGCGTGTGCGTGGTCCGTGTTCTACGGCATGGTTTCGCACCCATGTGAAATGCCTTGGTGGCCTTCGGTGATCGTACCCACCCTTACTCTTGTTTATACGTTAGTGTCGTCGTCGTCGTCGTCGTCGTCGTCGTCGTCATCAAATGTGAATAAATCACTATCAGGTTCTTCTCCTTCCGGTAGCGAGGACACCGACCGGTCATCGATGACTTCTTCTACGTGTAATGAGAGTTCTTCTTCTTCTTCGTCCAAAGTTTGAGACGTAAGTTCAATATGTTCCTCACGGTCTAGCGTATTATATTTCTTTTGGTCTAACCATCGTTGTTTGAAAAACCACATGCAACACATGATGACCGCCGAAAATGTTGCCACTGTCAAAGCGACATACACCATTGCCCCGGACTCGACCCAGGGATCTGTCAGACTTGTCGTATTTGCATCTGAAGAATTCATCCACGAAACTTGGAAATGAACTATATACGCTATTTTATAAATCCAAAATGAAATTAAAATGGTGCCGAGCCGTGAGCGCGGCGATAGCCGTCGTTTACATCAATTGTGTGCTAACTAATACAGTATCTTTGCGACAGCAATGGTACGTAACAACAGTCCTAAACGGAACTTCAATGACGCCCCTATACGACACACTACTTGTTGACTGGCTTCAGGGCTACAAAGTACCTCTTCAAGATTCTATCACCCTTCGCGACCTCGTCGACGTATGCACATATTTTTGGGTGTTTGGTACATTACTGGTGTGGATTGCGTGCAGTCGTAACTCAGTGCTAATTGCCCGAGCTCTTTCTGCACAAATTTTGTTGGTCCCCACCTTTTCCATCTCGCAACTATTCACGATTGTTCCTGACGCGACCCCGAATTGCTTGCAAGTGTATCGAGTTCCGTCCCACTTGGATCCGTCATGGGTCTTTTGGAAGTATCCCACACGGGCGTGCGGCAACATGCTTTGGTCGTCCGACGTTGCACAGCTCGTTATTTTCACTTCCGTGGCAACACAAATGGTTTCGGCCCGACGGTCCAAACTTAAATGGTTGGTTTGGATCGTCGGGGAATGCTGGACACTTCTGACTATCGCGTTAATATTTACGGCTAGATACCAATACAGCGTGGATGTTCTCTCCACAGTCGTCGTCGTCAAACTCGTTATGAGCCACCACTGGATTGACCAGTTTGCAAAGCGCTATTTCATAAATAACGGAAGCTATTACGCCAGAGCGCCTGTACAAGAGTTGGCAGAGACGACTATTTAATGCGTACAGGCCAATTAAAATTATGGAACAAACACCCGTATCTCAAATGCAACAACTGGTTTCGCATTGGTCGACCATAATGCAATCCGAAAAGAAAACAAAAAAGAGAGGCCGTGACGACGACAGCGACGCCGCTCACATCGTCACGAAACCAAGAACTCAAGACACTGGACGACCAGTCGTAAAGACGTATCGGGTGCAACCCGAAACGACATCAAAGCCCGAACCTTTCGCGTGCGGGTTCTCTTAAAAAGAAACTGCCAATCTACCCGACGACACCGGGTGGAATTTTGAATGATATGACAATCCTTTAGGCGCGCGTTCTTCCAGACGCGGATACGAACACCGAGCTCGCGTTGCCGCCGCTGAATGCACCGAGTCTTTAATTTTAAATGCGCGCCCACGTACCGAATAAACTTCAAAAAAAGATACTCGCGAAAGAAAACCGACGTGTACGCCGTGGTTTGAAACCACATCGTAGACCATGGAGACCAAACCAGCAACGGTCGATTCAGATTCATGCTCCAAACACTGTTGTTTTTCTGTACTATATGCCACGCATTCGAATATCCTTTCGTGACAAGCGTTTTAATTTGATATTTCGTACCGGGGGTCAAACCATATCTGCGACCAAAGTTTGGCCACTCTACAGTTTTAAAATATTTGCACGATGACATCATCACGTAGCGAGCCGATAACGGGCAAAATTCACAAATAAAGCGGATGACTTCCCATGGCAACATGGACGAGCGTTTAAAACAAGGCTTACATAAGAAAAAAAATATGTTCCATATAAGATAATTATTATTTAGCAGTCTCTTCAGGATTCACCATTCTCGACCATTACGACTTTTCGTCATGACCGACTATTTGTCCGATGCGAGCATGTCTTCCGATTCCGACGACGAAATTGAACTCCCCGATATTTGGTGCGCGCGCGAACTTGATTATTGGGCATTGGAAGACGTTCTCGATAACCACCCCCCTCCGCCAATCATAGAATATTTAACAACGATTGGCCTTTTCCACACGCGTGAATGCATAGTCGGGTCGGTGGTCGAAACCCCGAGCGAGGTTATGGACTCGATTTCAGCGAACAATTGGAACGCCTTTTGGCAGAAGGGTCGCGAAAATAAGCAAGCGAGGTTTTCATTCGAAGATTTTGATACCATCGGCGAATATTGTATGCTGTTGTGCGAGACCTGTCATGTCGTCGTGACAAACGACAGCATAAGGTCCTGTGCGCTCCGCATTTTAAAGCACGGCAAATTCCTCTAATCTTCGTCCTCTGGTTCCCAATCGTCCTCCGATTCGTCTACTTCGTTCGGTTCCCAATCATCGTCCTCCGATTCCACATCAGAAATGGATTCTTCTTCGAATAAGTATACCCAATCTTCTTGCTGCCAACCGTACTTTTTGGCGTCCGAAGCAAATCTTTTCCAAGGTAAAGGGTCGAGCCCACCTTGTACGACTGGTGCATCCACAGCATCTATGATTTTATCAACATAACAACGGTCAATCGAAATTTGCCAAACAGTGTCGGCATGGACGAAGACGACATCACACATTTTCAACCGGGGCGACACGCGCTGAAAACATACCAGCCAAATTTCACTCTCAAACACTCTGATATTTTTTTGTTCCAAAACGAGTTGTTTGTCCGTAATTTGGACACGAGTTTGCGTTTTGCCAACCGTACCGCTGAATTCAACAGACATATGCGGCTTACAAAGGTGTCAAGAGGTATATAGTGCTTTTTGAGCGCAGAAACCGGGATTGGCAAGAAGAACATGGGATTTTAAACGATGGCAAGAAGAACAAGTATATATGGTTTAGACGTGCGAATACAAATGATATTTTTACAAATCGTAGGTTATGTTTTACTACTCGTCGCGTCTATTTCGTCCTCCGTTTCCATGAATTTTCAAAAGTTGGCGGCAAACCAAACAGAATTCACGGATCCGCGAACAAAGCTACGAAAGCGGGCACGACCGTTGTCATCATCACTATTCTGCAGACCACTGTTTATTATTGCCATCGTACTGTCCGCAGCGGCGTCCACGCTCGATTTTCTAGCACTGACATGGTTGCCACCCACTACTATTGGTGTGTTTGGCTCCTTGTCTATCATCATAAACCTGGCCGTGACGCGAGTGATCCTATTTGAAAAACCAAAACCAAAAGAGTGGGTACCCATTGCATACGTCATCGTAGGATGTATGATGGCCATATCTGTCACGCCCGAAGATAGTTCGAACCAGACACCACCACAACTGATCGAGAGGCCGCAATCCTCTGCGTACATCATTCTGAATTGGATTTGCTTCTTGTCTGCTTCCTTGGCACTGACCCATTTAAGATTGCCCGGTTGGATAGAGCGAATCGGGTTCCCATTCATAGGTGGTGCATTGGGCGCTCAAAATGTTTGTATGGGGAAGTATATGGCATTCGCAGTGTCGACCATTCGCGACGGACACTTGACAGTGCGAACAGATGTATTCCTCAGTACAGTCGCGTTGTGTGTCACGTCTGTTCTCGTACACATTGTATGGCTCAACAAGGGGCTCGAAAAATACGACGCGTACTACTGCATCATTGTGTATCAAACGGCATGGTTCATCTTTACCACACTGTCCGGTATTATTGTGTATGATAATATAGCACATCTGGACTCCTTTGCGACGTGTATATTTGTTTTAGGAGTCGTTACCGCCGCGTACGGCGTCCGAAAGATTTCGATTCTGCACGGAGCTAGACAAAACGAAGATTCACCTGCTTCATGTCCCGACCACAATCTGCCATAGAATTGCCCTGTACTAATTTGTACAAGTCGTGTGGATGCATCGAATCATCCACGGAAGATTCGATGATTTCGCCCTCCTTTAAAGCCGCGATCACTATTTCGGAACAGTACCACCGAGGAGACATGCCGAGCCACGTGTACGATGTCGGGCTTGGTCGAAGCGGCGACCAAAACATAAAATATCCTAAATGGTTAAAGCCATCACCAGTATGATCTGTGCAAAAGGTCAGCATTGTATCGTATTGGCCTTTGGAGCATTCCATCGAACGGAAAAACCATTCCTTTCGCGAAAATCGTTTCGATTCGAGATGTACCGATCCCGAATACACAATGCTGCAGGCCATACCAGAGACTGTGTCCTTTGACGTCTGACCATTCGGAGGACAAAATAATAACTCGGCGTGTATGAAAGGTGCATTATTGTCTTCTGTTGATGCCAAAGACGCCGCCGCACGATTAAGCCAAGACGCCTGGAGAATGTCTGAATCGGAACGTACAAAGCATAACATAATTTTATGAGTCATTTAAGTTGTCTTTAAATTTTTAAACTATCCCTTTATACACCACTTCCACCAATCCTTAATCGTAGTCAGAAGATTCAGCCCAACCCAGCCCTGACGACGAACCGTGCTCCTTGGAGCTATCCGAGTCTACTGCAGACGACTCGGCAAACTCGAGACCCGAAGAAGTCTTCTCCGACGTAGTCTGTACTGCGATATCGCTATCGCTGTCAGTTTCAATGGCCGACGACTCGGCAAATTCTAGGGACCCAGATTCGTTGTGCTCGACAGCGGAAGATTCAGCAAACTGCAACTGGTCACTGACAAGTTCTTCGCTGTCCGATTCCTCTGCAAAATTCAACTCGTCTTCCGAAGACGCCCAATCGTCAGACATATTTGCTACCATTTCGGCAAGGGCACCGCTTGGAATATGATACCGTCGATTCGCATCCCTAAGTTGTGCGGAAAGCGATGCGATCCGGTCTTGAGCGTTTGACCCCGAGTCCGCGGCTTGGCGGCGCAGCGCGGCGATAATATCGTCACTGGTCGAATTTCCGTCCACGCCAAATGCACGAAGCTTGCCACCACTGGCCAATGTGCGCAATTCGGAACGGCTCAGCGACGCAAAGTTATCACCAGTCGGTTCGGGCTCTTCCTCGTCGGGCTCTTCCTCGTCAGGCTCTTCCTCGTCAGGCTCTTCATCGGCTGTGGACACTTCCTCGTCAGGCTCTTCCTCGGCTGTGGACCCCGAGCCCGCGGCTTGGAGGCGCAGCGCGG
>Ga0209630_10000313_pt1 | contig 55854 bp, 59 predicted proteins | sample COG_01_FD_184745 | JGI IMG/M metagenome (GOLD analysis project Ga0209630, IMG submission 184745) | Pelagic Microbial community sample from North Sea - COGITO 998_met_01 (SPAdes) (version 2) | ecosystem: Environmental > Aquatic > Marine > Neritic zone/Coastal water | place: Helgoland, sampling...
CCATCTAACGCACAAGGTCTAAGCCTTCAGGCGGCAGTGGCGTCACCCAGTAGCTGTCTGAGAATAACCCGCGACGCGGGAGGGCTCAGACAACTAAATTGGAAGATACAAAGGTGGTGAATGGCGGGTCGACATCCACGGCCAGGCCGCGATGGGGATCCGCGCCGAGTTGATCTGGGTTCATGGTAAGTCCTGTGTCGTGGTCGTTGGGCTGTATGTCGTTGTGAGGTCAATCTACAGGCTGATGATTACAAACTAATCGCGTCGCTGCTATCGCCGCATTCTCGGTGGGCGTGCCAGCTTCAGTGTGATCAAACTGAACGTCGTCGGACAGCTGCTGTCCGCAGCGACCAAGACAGGATGAATGCCTGGTTAGTCAGGAATCCGGTGCCCCCTGCCCCTGCCCCAGCGCAACGCTCGGATGCTGTGTTCCACTCGCATTGGTGTTGAGCGTCTCTCTGGGAGCGTAGCCGCCATCGACCGCTCATTTACAGGAAGTAGCTGCTCTCTTACGGATCGCTTGTTTGCGAACCGGCACGCCATTCCGGCGGTGTTCTATCAGGCTCGAGTCCAACAATTCGAGTGCTATCGGTATATTTCTTGGCGCACTCGCGGTAGCGTCTGTATCTGGGGAGAATTGCTGTGTCCAAATGCGGTCGCGAGGTCTGGCACAAGTTTGTGTGAGACCGCCTTGCGTCTACGCCAATACCAGGTCAGAACGATTTTCAGCTGTGTCGATTACCTGAGGTTCCAACGAGATGTCCTATCGCTCACGCCTGTCTGCGGCAAGTTTGATTTTTCTGCTCGCTTTTCTAATTCCGGGTCAAGCGGCAGCGTTTGACCCCGCCGAACTGGACGACGAAACCAACGGCACCAACTGGCTGACCCACGGTCGTACGCACAGCGAGCAACGCTACTCCCCGCTGGATGAAATCAATGCCGATAGCATCAGCAAACTGGGCCTCGCCTGGTCTGTGGACTTACCGGATGCGCGTCAGCTCGTTTCAACCACCCTCGCGATTGATGGCATTTTGTACGTCACGAGCAGTTTCAGTGTTGTTACCGCGATCGACGCGCGGACGCAGAAAGTGCTGTGGAGATACGATCCGCAAGTCACCATGAAAGCGGGTAAAACGCTGCGCGTGTTGTGGAGCACCAGCCGTGGCGTGGCCTACTGGGATGGCAAGATTTTCGTTCCGACCGGTGACGGCCGTCTTATCGGACTGGATGCGAAAACTGGCGCCGAACTGTGGAGCACCATGACCGTCGAGCCCGATAGTTACTACTACATCACCGGCGCGCCACGCGCGTTCAACGGCAAAGTGGTGATCGGCAACGGTGGCACCGAGATGGGTCCTGCGCGCGGGTATGTCACGGCCTACGACGCGAATACCGGCGAGCAGATTTGGCGTTTTTTCATCGTCCCCGGTAATCCGGACGACGGTTTCGAAGACAACGCGATGAAGATGGCGGCCAAAACGTGGAATGGTGAATGGTGGAAGCACGGTGGTGGCGGAAACGTCTGGAATGCCATGACCTACGATCCGGACTACAACCATCTTTATCTTGGCACCGGTAATGGCTCGCCATGGAACCAACGGATTCGCAGTCCTGGCGGCGGCGACAATTTATTCCTGTGCTCCATCGTTGCGCTGGACGCCGACACCGGTAAGTACAAGTGGCACTACCAAACCGTGCCGGGCGAAGCCTGGGACTACAACTCGGCGATGGATATCGTTTCAGTTGACTTCAAGGTCCAGGACCGCGACGTCAAAGCGATTATGCACGCGCCCAAGAACGGGTTTTTCTACATCATCAATCGTTCAAACGGCAAATTGTTGTCGGCGCGGCCGTTCGCCAAGATCACCTGGGCCAGCGAAGTCGACATGAAAACCGGGCGCCCGGTTGAACGGCCCGGAGCGCGCTATGAGGACGGTGAAGAGTTAGTCTGGCCGGGCCCACTGGGTGCGCACAACTGGGCCCCGATGTCGTGGAATCCAAATACCAAATTGATGTACATCCCCTATCACGACGCGCCGGGACTTTATAACGATTCGAAGATAAAGACCGCGACGTTTCAGGCTACCGGACATAAGTTTGAAGCCGGTGTTTCCTTTGGCGCCGATGACGCGCCGGCGGACAGCGGTACCAGTGGCCTGATGGGTTGGGATCCGCTCACGCAGAGCGCCACATGGAAAATTCCGAACCCCGGCATGTGGCATGGCGGCACCATGACCACCGGCGGCAATCTGGTATTCCAGGGTCGGGCAGATGGCTTGTTACTCGCGTACCGCGCGGATAACGGTGAAAAAGTTTGGGAGTACAACGCTAAGCACGGCATTTCGGCGCCGCCTATTACCTATGCGGTCGATGGTAAGCAGTACATTGCCCTGCCGGTCGGCTGGGGTGGTGGCATTGCAATGACCGCCGGTTCGATTGGTGCGCAACACGGTTGGCCGTATGGCGTGCACCCGCGTCGCCTGCTCGTTTTTGCACTCGACGGTAAAGCTGATCTGCCGCCCACGCCGCCGCCCACCGCAGTGGTTGCAATCGATGATCCGGAGTTCGTTCTCGACGATGCTCTCATCGCACGCGGTACCGAAATATGGTCGGACACGTGTTTCTGGTGTCACGGTGGCGGCGCGGTCTCGGGTGGTGGTACGCCCGATTTGCGTGCTTCAAAAATCGTGCTTGACCTTAAAGCGATGAGCCAGGTCGTGCGCAAGGGTGCGCTGGTTCCGCGCGGCATGCCGCAATTCGAGGAATACACCGAGAACGATGTGCTCGCGATTCAGCATTTCGTGCGCAGTAAAGCGCGCCTGGAGTTGAACGCGGCGAAAGCGGAGTAGGCCAGCCTCGTCTGGGACAATGAACCCAGCGACCTGGCATCCTGAGTGCCGGGTCGCTGCGTGATCTCTTCGCGTTGTAGTGCGCAGGAAACTCGCCATCCTTATCAAAAGTAGCGCCCGATAATTCCACAAACTGGCGCGCACATAGAACCTGCTGCACTTAGCGGCGATAATTTGATATCCGCTGGCGTCTCAACGAACGCGCGAATGGGCGAAGCGGGCTGCGCATCGCAGCAACAACTCAAGGATTAATTTATGGAAGTCGGGCTACAGTTTATTTTCCAAAACACCCATCAAGGCGTGTCTGATGCCGAGATGATGCGCAAAGAAACGGCCATCGCCCTTGTCGCCGACGAAATCGGAATGGATTTCCTGCTCTTGCCCGAGCACCATTTTGATCCGAACTACTCGATGATGCCGGACAACATGCAGTGGCTGTCTTATCTGGCCGGCAAGACCGATCGTATCAAGCTCGGCACGGGCGCCATTATTCTGCCGTGGCACGACAACCCAACCCGTATCGCCGAGAAGATCTCAATGCTGCAGGTTGTGTTGGGAGACAGATTCCTGCTCGGCTTCGGTCGCGGCCTGGCGCGCGAGGAATACCGTGCGTTCGGCGTCGACATGAATACGGCACGCGAACGCTTCGACCAGTCGGCCGAGATTATTCTCGATATTCTCGAAACGGGTATCGCCGAATACGACACCCCGCACTTCAAACAATCACGCACAACAATCACGCCGAAGCCCGAATTCGGTTATCGCGACCGGGGATTCTTCTCGGTTGCGATGACGCCAGATTCGGGCGTTGCAGCAGCGAACCTCGGCGGCACCATGATGTCCTTCGTGCAGCTCCCGTGGGACCAACACAATGCCGCCGTCGAAGCCTGGCGCGAGCGTTTCCGCGAAGTCCATCCGAACAAGAATCCGGGCGCGCCGGTGTTCTCCGATTTCACCTATTGCCACGAAGATGCCGCGACGGCTGAGAAGGTCGCGCGGGAATATCTGTCTAAATATTATTTAAGCGTAATCAAACACTATGACTTCGATGGCTCGCATTGGGGTGAAACCAAGGGCTATCAGGCCTATCAGGCCGGCGCATCGGCGTTGCAGGAAATCGGCCTGGAAGCTGCGTGCGAAGGCTTCGTGCAAAGCCAGGCCTGGGGTACGCCGGAGCAGATCATTGCGAAATGGACGCAGCGTGCAGAGATCACCGGTGAGTTGCGCCCAGCGATGGCGGTTTCCTATGCGGGTATGCCGTTCGACATGGTTGAGCAATCGCTGCGTTTGATTGGCGAGAAAGTGGCGCCTGCTTTGCGCAAGCTGGCGTAGAGCTGTCAGAACGCTCGGGCGGAGCGCGCGGTACCTTGGCATTTGCGTGAATGCGCCATTGCGGCGGTCCGCGCGTTACGTCACCCGTTCACAACCCGAAAGTCAGCGCGCAGTCCAAAGCGATTCTGCGCGCTGACACAGCAAGGTCAGGTTTCTACAGACTCCCGGACGTAAAGTGCTCGACGGTTGCGGTGTTTAGTACATTACCGTCTTGATCCATCACATCGAAAAGCTTGCCGTCGACGGCTTTACAGCTGAAATACACGAGTGTGCCTTCCGGACCGCCGTATTCCATATGCTTGTCACCGCCGGGGTTGGTTGCGAAAAAACCCGGTTCGCGGGATTTATGCACAGTCTGGTGACCTTCGGTTTCGACCACATTGTGCTGACCTTCAATGACCAGTATCGAATTTTCGCCGACGTGGCTGTGATAGTGGCAGTAGTGGTTGGGTTCCCACCGTGACAGGAAGTCGATGCGGCCTTCAACCTCGTCAACGTGCAGTACCGCGACCGAATAGTCGATCGGATAGTCAAATTTAGCGGTGCCTTTGACGCGGCTCCACTTCAGGTCGTCGCTCGGGTAGGTGGCTGCGAATTCTTCGAGGGTGCTTGGGACGTTCATGCGGATTCCTGTTGCTGCTTGTATCGCTGGGTGTCGATTTTGGCGCCGTCGGGCTGGCGATGCAACGCCTGCGCCCGAATCCGGCGCATTGTCCGGAGGCAAAGTGGCTAGCGGCTAGCGGATAAACTGCTCCCCAATTGATTTAATCGCATCAGCCCCACCGTTCATGCACATGACCCGCGAGACACCTAGATCCGCGAGTTCCTTTAGTCCGTCCGTGCCGCCTTTGGGCGTCCATCCGGCGGTGAGTTCGATGTCGTCGTAATTGCGTCCTTCCGCTTCACAGGCAGCACGCAGTTTGCCGAGTTGAACGCGTAGTTCGTCCATGGTGATGGTCGGCACGAACCAACCGTCGCCGTATTTCGCGATACGCTGAAAGATCTTGCCGGCGTTACCGCCCATGATCACCGGGATGTCGGCTTTCTGCGTCGGCAACGGATAGCTTTGGAAGCCGTGCCAGGACAGAAAGTCGCTTTCATGTTCGACTACCTCACCCGACCAGACTTTCTTCATTGCGACCATGTAGTCGTCAAAGCGTGCGCCACGGCGTGCGTACGGTACGCCCAGAGCGTCGAATTCCGCCTCCAGCCAGCCGATGCCGGCGCCAAACAGCAGTCGACCGCCGCTGAACTGGTCGAGACTCGCAACCTGTTTGGCGAGCAATAGCGGATTGGTCTGAGCGACGATATTGACGCCGGTGCCGAGGCGTATGGTTTTGGTGTGGCCGGCAAGTGCCGCGAGGGTGATCAGCGGATCAAACAACGGCGTATTCGAAGGAATGCCTAATTCGCCGCTTTCGTTGTAGGGATATTTCGATTTCAGCTCGACTGGGAGCATCACATGCTCGAACGTCCAGATGCTTTCGAATCCGGCAGCCTCTGCGGCTTGAGCCGTGGTGATGATTTGGTCCGGCGCGCTGGCACCGACGTTGACGGGTATAAGTCCGAACTTCATGGATAAGTTTTTCCTGGTATGAATATTGAATTGTAAGAAGGCGACCTTCTGCTTAGGCGCCCCGTCGACAGGGAAACAGGCGTTGTCTCGTGATCAGCGATTAAATCTCATAGTCCTTCTTGCCCATCTCCTGTTCTGTCTTTTCGAAATCGATCAGATGCTGTTCGACGGCGCCCGACTCGAAGATCGCCAGAACGTCAGTTGAACTCAATCAGCACACGGCATTCAATCGATTCGCGCGGTGGGGTCTCGTCTGTAGCATCCGGATGTTTGAACGACGTGTGAGCCGTATGCGGCGGACACGCCTCGACTGAACTTAAGCCGAGCTCTGATGCCGTGTCGAATACTTTGAACACCAGTGCTTCGTCATGGCGCATACCGCTGTAGTAAATCCAGCGGTGGCGCGGCCGATGCAACACGTTGACCACCTCACCGACGCGATGCGGATAGATGTAGTGCGCGATCTGAAAATCCTCGGCCTGCGCGCTGGCCGCATCGAGAACCGCGAGCGGATAGTCCTCAGCCGCGTAGTCAGTGCGAAAATGTCGCCACACGTTGAAGATGCCAAAATGCCCGTTGGCGATGCACTCAGCTTCGGCTTCGCTGAGGGGCGGCTCCTGGAGAGAGACGCTACCTCCTTGCTCCTTCGTTTTGGCGAGCAGGCGTACGCGCGTTCTCGCCGAAGTGCTGCTGTTGTCGTTGTGCGCGCCATTGGCATAGCCGCCCACGTTTTCTCCATTGGTTTCTTTCTCACCGCGCTGCCGACGCGCGAGCGAGCGAATCGTGTGATCAAAGACCACCGCGCGCTTCACCACGTTTGCTCCCAGTGCTGCGGTGACGAGTGCGCTCACTTGTGGATAGTACGACTCAATGATGGCGGTAGAGTCGAGTTCGCTTGCATGGATATCCACTGCCGGCGTCAAGCCTTCGGCGAAAGTAAATCCGTTTCTTTGCAAGGACGGTTTTTCTTCGAGCGAACGACCATCGTGAATATCGATGGCGACCATCTCAGAGCGACCATTACGTCGTTCGGTCACCCCGTCCGGTAATTGCTTGAAGCTGCCGTCGTAGGTGTAACTCGGCTTGCCATCAGCCGTCGGTAAAGCGTGGCTTATCTGTACGGTCGTCATAGGGCATACCTCCTGGACTTCGTATTCAACACACTGGCCGAGTCTAAGTCGGTTTTTTGCCGGTCGGGCTGCGTCGGAGCGGCGCACCTGTTGCCGCTGCAGCTTGCACCATGAGAACAGATTGCTCTGGATCACTCACGTTTCGTACTGGCTCGTGGAAGCGCACGGTGCGGGTGTCGTAGTTCACGATGGCGGGCAGAATCGGCACGCCTGCTGCTTGCGCGATCAACGCAAAGCCACGCTTCCAGTGGGTGACTTCGCCGCGCGTGCCTTCCGGGGTTATACCAAGGACCAGGCCTGGCTGAGCGTCGAACCTTGTGGTCATTTGCTCGACCAGACCTTGCGCGGAGGTGCGATCGACCGGGATGCCGCCGAAGTAGGTCATGACCAGCCCCAGCGGGAAGCGGAACAATGATTGTTTGGCGAGATACGATGCTTTCAGACCGAGCCCCCAGATCACCATTACGGTCAACACGAAGTCGATGTTCGAAGTATGCGGTGCGACAGCGACGATGACTTTGGGCTCGTTGGGGAACTCGCCTTCCAAGCGCCAGTTCATCAGGCGCATCGCAGTCCGGCCCAACAACATCGTGAGCCGATTGCCGCTGGTCGGCACGTCAGGACCGAGTTTTTGCCAGTTCATTGGCTGTTGTTCTGAGCGGTAGTCGATGTCGCGGCTCCAGCAAGTTCGGCGTACAGGGACGGACGGCAGTGGTTGGACGTGAATCCTGTCGACCGCGCCACCAAAGCGATCTAGCCGGCATCGGGAATATCTATCGCGAAGAGCCAAACACCATCGTCTCCACGCCGAACGACTTCATATGAGCTGCCACTCATTTCCAGCGTTGAGCCATCCGGGCCAGTACCGGTGGCACTCCAGTGGCTGCCGGTCAGCGCAATATCGCCAGTTTGCGTGGTTGGCTTAGTGGTCATTTTGAACTGGGGTTTGATCGCGACGAATCCCTCCAGCGCCGTGCGTATGGCCGCCTTACCGGTGAGGGTCTGGCCGTTGCTGACAAAACTCGCCTCCGGTTCGTAGAGCGCCAGAGCAGCTTCGACGTCGCCGCCCGTAAGCGCTGCAATTAATAGTTCGTTGACTTGTTCAGGTTTTTGAGCGGGCATGTAAAAGTCCTCGGTTCAGGTGGCTATTCCGGCGTGTGGGCGGGTCAGCAGCAACTATAGTAATGCCAAGCGCTCGGCCTGGTCGCACCCAATGCATGCCAGTGGTGGCGCTTGTCGGTTCGCCTGCGTAGCGAAATACATGCACGCCGTTGGCGATAAAACCCAGACCGAAAACGATGCCGGAGAGCATGGCCAGCGCGGTTATTTGCGGTAGAACGGTGGCGACCGCCCCCAATATGAAGGCCACAACCAGCAGCACCGAACCGAGGCGAGAGCCGAGACCTGCGGTGAGCAGTGCAACAGAGAAGGTCGCGACGCCGATGCCGATGATCGGCGTTCCGATGAGATAGGCGCTGACACCAAATAGTGGTGCATCCGGGCCGGCAATAAGGGCCAGCCCGCACAGCGCCACGATAAATGCGCCGCCACCGATGCGATTCAGGCGTGTCATGTGAACGAGGTAGAGCCCCGTCAAACCAAGTATCAGGCCCAAATCGATGATGACGTACAGGAGCTCGAGCCATTCCGCGCTCAATCGGGCAGACACAAAAGGAGACACAGCACGTAGTGCTCCGGCGATGATACCGGCCGAACCGAAGATTCTCGTCATGCTTGAATACCTCTCAGATCGGTTGGCTGCGCGGCTACCTGCAATCGGTCATTCTCGCTACGTTCTACAACATCCTGCTCGGGAAGCTCTGCGGCGTCGCGTGCTCGCAGAAATTCCCTAGCCACCGGGCTTCCGCTTGGCGCTTTCCACCAGCAATACCGCCCCGACTACCAGGGCAATACCGAACAGCTGTACACCCGCTAATCTTTGATCGAGCAACAAGAAGCCGAGGACGACACTCGTAACGGGTTCGATGTTCATGAACATCGACGCGGTGACGGGGCCGATGTCCGCGTACACCACAAACAAAGTGATAATCGCAAACGTATAGAAGACCGGCGCGGCGAGAAATCCGAACCACGCATATGGCGTGTGGGGCAGACTCGCGCTGCCGCTCAGCGCACCGTAAATCGTGAAGATCACTAACGCGACCCCAAGCATGTGGAGTGTGACCGGGCGCGTGTCACCACCGCTGCGCGCCCGCGCGCTTAGTGTCATCACCATCGTTACGCCTACCGCGCCAAGCAGACACAGCACAATTCCCGGACGATGTAGTGCAGTGCCGAACACATCAAGCGCGCACAAGATCCCGGCGAAGCCGATCGCCAGCGCGACGGCGGTACGGGTGCTGAACGGCTCGCGGCCGCTCCACCATTCAACCAGCGCAATCATGATCGGGAACGTATAGAAAGTCGCGACTACCAGACCGATCGGCAGATACTGAATAGCGACGAGTACGCTGAACGAATAGCCGGAGAACAAGCAGCCGATGAGGATGGCAATGCGTCGCTGGGGGACGGGCAAACTGAGGCGTACGCCACGTGCCATGAGCAACAGACTGAGCACAAGGAAGGCCGTACCGGTGCGTGCCAGTAACACCGCAGTCGGGGTCGCGCCGCCTGAATAAGCGACTGCGGCCAGACTGGTGTTGGTCGCGAAGGACATACCGACGAGCAGCGCCATGACAATCCCGCGCCACGGCCTGCTGGCCGCTGCGTTGTTTGATGCGGGCTGCATGAAGGCAGGAGTATAGGGTGCAATCTCTGTGCGAGCACCTGCTGGCGTTGCCAGGCATTGGTCCGCTCGCGATTCGCGACGTCCGTCTTGCGGATAAACACCCGTCGCGGCAATGAGATACTACGTGGCGAAATCCATTTCACGTTCAGGGTGAATGCCGAGCCAACAGAGCGCGCCGGCAAAACTCAATCCCGCCATTACGAACAGGGCGCTTTCCCAACTATAGTTTTGCGCCAGATACGGCGTCAGTGAAGGTGAGACGGTGCCGCCGAGGTTGCCGCCCATATTCATGAGACCAGACACGGTGCCGGCGTAGGCGCGTGCTACATCAATGGTCGTGGCCCAAAACGATGATGCACACAGAAATAGCGTGCCGATGCTGGCCGAAAGCAACACCACTGCCACAACGCGGTCTTCCGCTATAGCGCCGAAAAATACGCACACCCCGGTCACCGACATGGCGCAGAATGATAATCCGCTGCGCCCCACGCGCTTGCCATAGCGCAGGCTGAGGCGGTCGCTCAACCAGCCGCCCACCGGTCCGGCGATAGCGCTGGTGAGAAAAGGCGCCATCGTATAGAAACCGCCACTGGTGACAGAGAAGCCGCGCTCGTTGACGAGATACAAGTAAAACCAGGCGAAGTAAAAGTAGGCGATATAACCGACCACTGAATAGGCGGCTGTAAGTAACCATAGATCCCGGTGACCGAATAATTTCCGCCACGGCACATCGCGCAAGGCGGTACTTGGCGCCGCTTCAGGTTCGACGCCCGCCGTGATCAACTCAAGTTCGGCCTGGTTAACTTTTGGGTGTTTCGCCGGATCGTCAGCGCCGAGCCAGTACCACAGCAAGGCGACCGCAATGCCCACCGCACCGGAAATATAGAACGCCTCGCGCCAACCCCAGGTGATCATGATCCACACGATGAGCGGCGGCGTGAGAGCGGCCCCCAGCGCGCTACCACTCAGCGCAATACCTAGCGCCAGGGCGCGTTCTTTCGGGGGCGCCCAATTGGCGACGATGCGGTTACCGTTGGGTGGTGCAGCTGCCTCACCCAGGCCGATCAATATTCGCACAATGGCAAACGAGCCGACGACGCCCACGATGGAAGTCAGAAACAATTCGCCGGCCAGCGCGGTCGCAGCGGTAAACACAGACCACCAGATAATCGCCCATGTCATCACCCGCCTGGGGCCGAACCGGTCACCGAGCCAGCCACCGGGAATTTGCGCGAGCGCATAGCCAAACACGAAAGCGCTGAAGATGGCCCCGAACTCAACTTCGGTGAGGCCATATTCCGGCATGATGTATTTCGCTGCGATCGAGATATTCACCCGGTCGATATACATCAGGACGTAAATCAGAAAGACCAGCGCGATAATTCGCCAACGCGTAGAAGTAGGCTTCAAATTGCTAGTCATGCCTGGTGTCCATCTGGTTGTGCCGAGCAGCGCGCAGCTTCTCATGCCGGCGTTCTATTTGTCACAAGCGCTCAGTCAAATCGGCGAGGCGTTTTGCCAACGTCGTAATCAAGTCCCGGTAGCGCTGGGCGACAAAGCGCGGATAAAGGTTTTCGAGATACTCGAGCGAGGTTTCGTCCGGGCACAAGAGTCGCCGCGCCATTGGCTAAACGCGGCAATGATGGGCAACGAATATCTCCGAATCCAGTGCTCGATTTAACACGGTAGGTGGTGGCCATGAGGCTGACGAGGAGCACATCGCTATTCTTATCATCAGGCCGAGACGACTTGGATCAGCGAGGGCCCGACAAGGCCCTCAACCGACTGCCGGTTCTACCGACCCTTGAATTGCGGCGGGCGCTTTTCAAAAAAAGCGTTAACGGCTTCCTGATGATCTTCCGTGTTCTGCACAATCACCTGCATGCTGGCAGACATTTCCATGATGGTGTCGAAACTTGAGTCCATGCCGTCGCGCATCAGCCGTTTGGTCATGCGCAGAGACTGCGGCGGCTGCTGGCAGATTCGCTCTGCCAGCGCGCGTGCTTCGTCCATGAGGGACGCAGCGGGAACGACCTCGGACACCAGCCCCCATGAACGCGCAGTCTCAGCATCAACAACATCGCCAGTAAAAAACAGACGCGCGGCATTCGACCAGCCGATAACGCGAGGTAGCAGCCAGGAGCCACCATCGCCCGGGATCAGCCCGATTTTGAGGAACGTCGCGCCGAATTTTGCCGAGTCAGCGGCAATGCGCATATCGCACGTGCAGCCGACGTCGTTACCAAGACCAATCGCTGGGCCATTAATCGCGCCGATGGTGGGGACTTCGATATTCCACAAAGAGCGAATGACGCGGTGAATATTCTTGCGGTAGGCTTCGTCGCGCATCACCAACGGTGTCGCGCCGAACAAACCTTCGCGATCGCGCATGCCTTTCAAATCCCCGCCCGCTGAAAATGCCTTGCCGGCACCGGTCAGGATGACGCAGCGAACCTCGTTGTCGTTGTTGATGAGCTCGGCGGCCTCGGCGAAATTGTCACCATCGCCTGCGACGCCGAGTGGATTGCGCGCGTCCGGCCGGTTCATGGTCAGGGTGACGACATGCCCGTTTTTCTCGAATAGTAGGTCGTTGTTCATAGCAAATCTCTTGGTTGTTTAAATTCGTGACCGTAACCAGGCCGGATTGTCACCGCTCATTCTCCGCGACGGGAACTGCGTTATGACGCTGGCGGCGCGCCAATAATACCGGGCGCTAAAGCCTGTCGCACGGTGCGTGGCGCGAGTCGGTGTGGGCCCCGCAACCGCCCGGCGTCTCTGGATCGCGGATTACAGGCATACCAACGTCGTAGCGCGACCGTCTGCGCGTGCAAAAACGCGGTATGGAACGGATAATGGCGTGAGAAACGCGGCGATAACGACAAAATGACTATTCATGCTGCCCGGCCGCGTTTTAAGTGATTACCCCAACTGAAGAGAGAACGATTTATGAGTGACCCGATTGTAGAAGCCAGCACCAGTGGCTGGATTGCCGACCACCGTAAAAATTATCTGGCTGACGGTGAGGCCGCGCACCTGTGGGATTCCACTATGGGAGGTGGCCCAGGGCCGTTGCCGACATTGTTGTTATTCACCACCGGCGCAAAATCCGGCAACGAATCCATCATGCCCTTGCTCTACGGCGACGTAGACGGCGGTAAATACGCCATCATCGCTTCCAAAGGCGGCGATCCGAAACACCCGGGTTGGTATCACAACATCAAAAAGCAGGGCGACGTGAAGGTGAAAGTTCGTAACGACGAATTCAAAGCCAGCACCCGTGTTGCGACCGGTGACGAGCGTGCCCGCATCTGGGACCAGATGGCAGCCATGTATCCTCCCTTCAACGACTACAAAGCGAGCGCCGATAAAGCGACCGGACGTGAGATTCCAGTGATTGTGCTGGAGCCTGTTCGCTAACCCGATTGTCGAAACGAATACAGCATGGCCTAGCGGTCATGCTGTATTTCGCGCACTTGCAGAGATTGTGACGGAGTCAGTATGAAGCCGATCGAATACGTCAAAGCGCTGAATGAGTACTACCAGACGCTTGGTTTTCCAGCCTATGAATGGACGGTCAACGACAGCACGGCTTTCACTAAGCTGACTCGTCCTCTGAGCGAGTGCCGCGTCTCGATGCTCACATCAGGCGGGGTCTCGCATCAATCGCGCGAACCGTTTAACCCGACGGCGAAGAACGATTTACGCGTCGATGAAGTGCCGTGGCAGTCGCACGCGAGCGAATTCGATATTAATGACGCGTATTACGATACCCGCGATGCGAAGAAAGATCTTAATGTCTTGTTTCCGCTCGAACGTCTGCGCGAGCTTGCTGCTGACGGCGTTATCGGATCTGTCGCCGAGCGCTTGTGGAGCGGTTTCATGGGACGTATCTACAACCGTAGTGACGTGCTGAAAGTCGCTGCGCCGGCACTGGTCGATGACCTGCAAAAAGACGAAGTGGACTTAATGATCCTGGTCCCTGCCTGACCTCTCGACCACCAGACCGTGGGTCTGGTATCACGCGTTATCGAACAAGGCGGCATCCCCACCGTTACTGTCAGCACTGGACGTGACCTCACGCTCCAAGTCCTGCCGCCACGCTCGGTGTTTATTAACTTCCCGATGGGCAATCCGTTTGGCCGCCCGGGTGATGTCGCCATGCAGCGCGATATTCTCACCGCCGCACTAGAGCATGTCGTTAATGCTAAAACACCCGGCGAAATGCGTGACCTCCCACACGATTGGGGGGAACGGGTGATAACGATTATGGAGCTGCAATCCGGTTATTCCGCACAGCCGCCAGACCCGGTAACGGGTAAGCAGACGAGCTGACATCAGGCGTCTTGATGGCGCCAATCAACTGCAGCATCGAGGTACTCGCCTGTTCGCGAGACGCCTTGATGCTGGCCGACCGGCCTTCGCCAAATCACGACGTGAACCATTCCTCGCACCGCGTCTACCTACCTTCAAGTCATTTCAACGGGTAGCCCTATGCGAGCCGAATCTCGAGCGTTTTTTTCACTCCGCCAACCCGCGTCTCTGGTTTCGTCTTGCTTGGTCCCGGCGTGGCTATTCGGCGCTGCCGTGTTGCTCGCGGGCGTATCACCATCGGTTTATGCGGCTGCAGCTGCCGAGGTTCTGATCATGCAGGCGCCCGCCTGGCTGGAGCGAGGTACTGAGCGTAGGGCGCTGCACTTTGGCATGAATCTGCGCAGTGGCGACCGGATTGTCACCGGACCACGCGCACGGGTTGTCCTGCGTTTGGAGGAGGGCAGCCACGTCAAACTCGGCGCCAATGCGCAGTTGTCGCTCGACAGTTTGCAGGTGCCTGTTGACGACAGTGGTGTATTCAGCGGCGCCCTGGACATCCTGAAAGGGGCATTCCGATTCACCACCACGCTCGTGAATCGCAAACGTAACATCACCGCACAGCTGCGTTCGGCGACCATAGGTATTCGCGGCACCGATGTGTGGGGCAAAGCAGAGGACGGGCGCGATTTCGTGGTGTTACTAGAAGGCCAGATATCGATCGAACGGAACGGGGCAGAAACGATTCTAGATACGCCGATGAGCCTGTTCATGGCACCGCGCGACCAGCCTGCATTGCCAGTCGCGCCGGTTGATCCGGATGATCTCGGCCGTTGGGCGCAGGAAACAGAACCGCAGGCTGGTCAGGGCGTGATCAACGAAGGTGGCGAGTACCGCGCAAATTTGGCTTCTTACCGCGATGAGGCCGGGGCGGCAAGATTGGCAGAGCGGCTTGGCGCGGCTGGATATCGCACCACTGCCGCGCGCGTCGAGGTCAACGGACAGAGTTGGTGGCGGGTGATGGTCACGAATCTGGCAACGCGCGCGGATGCAGAATCTGTGTCACGTCAGATCAGCAGCGTAGTGCCCCTTTCCAGCGCGTGGGTTGAGCGGCGCCCATAACTCAAGCGCGTAGAGAGCAACGGCAGCCGTCAACGTTTCTGCGACAACCGACCCGAAACTTCGGGATATTTTCGGCGCATGAAGCAGGCATCGAAATAGCTTTCCAGCAGTTTGAATAAGGCGGGCCGATCGCCTGACAAGAGGGGAGGTCTTGCGGCGTTTCTTGGGGGGAGGGGAGTGCATCGGCCCGCCTTGATAGGTAAATAGGGTCGGCTGAGGTGATTTCAAGGGCCGCCATAGTAGAAAGCAGATATCTGGCCATAGCCGGGTGAACAAAACTCGATTTCGGGGCATCCGGTCGGCGAGAAAACGGTGAGTTCTGCGAACCCACCGAAGCGCAACGCCCGCCGGCCTTTTTTTCGCCGAGCTCAGCCTGCGATCCAGTGATCTCTTTCGTGCTGCCGTAGTAATCTGGTTCCTGTTTTAATCACAGCGTCGATTATCGAGGTGCCTCCCATGACTGTTGAACCGTTCTCGATCCATATACCCGACAGCGAAATCTCAGATTTACGCGACCGGCTTCAACGAACGCGCTTCGCTCCCGAATTCGCTAACGATGGCTGGCAATACGGCGCCAACGGCACGTACTTGCAGGAACTCTTAACGTATTGGGCCAACGACTACGATTGGCGCGCCCAGGAAGCGGAAATCAATCGCTTCTCGCATTTCAAAACGACGATTGAAGACGTTCCGATTCATTTCATTCATGAGAAGGGTAAAGGTCCGAATCCGACGCCGATTATTCTCAGTCACGGCTGGCCATGGACATTCTGGGACTGGCACAAGGTGATCGGCCCGCTGACCGATCCGGTCGCTTATGGCGGGCGCGCAGAAGACTCATTCGACGTGGTCATACCGTCGCTACCGGGTTACGGCTTCTCCAATCCGCTGACCACGCCGGGAATGAATTTTTGGCGTAGCGCGGATTTGTGGGTGACCCTGATGCGTGACGTTCTGGGTTACGACAAGTTTGCTGCCGGCGGGGGCGATTGGGGTGCGCTTTTGACTGCGCAGTTGGGCCATAAATACGCTGAGCACCTGATTGGTATCTACGTTCATCTGATGGCGCCGCTGAATCTTTTTAACGGTGATTTACCGCCTGCAAGTGACTACGGACCAGAGGAGGCGGGCTACTACGAACGTAATGAGAATTTCTTCAGTGAAGAAAGCGGCTATTCCGCGATTCAGTCGACGAAGCCACAGACATTGGCTTTTGCGCTGAACGACTCACCGGCCGGCTTGTGCGCATGGATTCTCGAGAAAAGACGCACCTGGAGTGATTGCGGCGGCGACGTCGAAAAGCGCTTCAGTAAGGACGAGTTGCTCACCACCATGTCGATTTACTGGTTCACGCAAAGCTACGGAACTTCAGCACGTTATTACTATGAGTGTCTGCACAATCCCTGGCAGGCTTCGCACAACCGCTCTCCGGTCGTTGAAGCCCCGACCGGCATTGGCGTGTTCAAGGAGGAAGTCGTGCTCATGCCGCGACGTTGGGCGAACGATTACTACAACATCCAGCACTGGACAGAAATGCCGGCGGGTGGCCACTTCGCGCCTATGGAAGAGCCTGCAGCGCTGGTCGCCGATATCCGCAGCTTCTATAGAAAATTGCGGGATGGAGCGCGCTAGAACACCTGCCGCCGGGCTTCCTTGCTACGTTTCTATAACCGCCTGCTAGCGTTGCAGAATGGTCTGCGCGTTCTTGGAAAACTCTGCCGCAGCCTGCTTGTCTTTCTCCATGTTGACCAGCGGTTGCGGCACCTCAACGCCGCGCTGGCAGGCAGGGCGGTTGCGGATGGCATCGCGCCACCGTTTCAGATGCGGCAGACCGTCGGCTGAAACGCCTGACCATTTATAAGTCCGTGCCCAACACCAGTTCGCGATATCGGCAATCGAAAAATCCCCGGCGAGCCATTCGTTATCCGCTAAACGACGATCAAGCACTTCCAGCAAACGGCGCGATTCATTTTGGTAGCGCTCGATAGCGGGTTGGATTTTTTCCGGCATATAGCGGTAGAACACGTTCGCCTGGCCCATCATCGGCCCGATGCCACCCATTTGAAACATCAGCCACTGCATGACCAGCGAGCGGCCTTTGACGTCGGTCGGGAGCAGGCGTCCGGACTGTTCTGCCAGATAAACCATGATGGCACCGGTTTCGAATACCGCGAAATTGTCATTGTCCGTATCGACGATGACCGGGATTCGTCCGTTTGGATTCAATTCGAGGAACCAGTTTTCTTTCTGCGTTTGGTTGCTCAGGTTGATGGCATGCACGTTATAGGGGATCTCGAGTTCTTCCAGCGTGGCAGAAGCTTTCCAGCCGTTTGGTGTTGATGAGGTATACAGTTCAATCATGGGGTGCTCTCGCTGAATGGGCTGGCAGTAGAAACGCGTGCCGGGTTGACCGGGCAACTGCGCTTCAGTCTTGTTTGATCGATTCTATTTTGTCTTTGAGTACCTGCAAGGCATGTTTGTTTGCGCTGCGGATGGCATCCATCGACGGTGATTCGCGCGAAATATCGCCGAGATCCGCCAACACGACGTGGACCTCGTCGTGTCCTTCGATTTTTGCCATGTTATCCAGCCAGCGCTGTACGCTGGGAAACGGACTGAAATCGTAGACATTGGTGAACTCTGCACGCGTCTGGCCGATTTCGACATAGGCCGCAAGATCAGCCAGCGTCACCTCATCGCCGACCAGATACTTGCCCTTAGTCAGCCAGCCGTCCTCCAGAGCCTGCAAGGCACCAGTGAAATTCGCCTGGGCGTTGGCCTTAACAAGTTCGGGGAATTCGAGATCCTTGCGGATCTTCGGCGCGACGAAGCCTATCGAACCATCGCGAATGGTGCGGTGATGAAAATGCAGATACCAATCGACGCGCGCGCGGCGTTGCGCGTCGGCCGGGTAGACATCCGTCCAGCCATGCTTGCGACTCAGGTAGCACATGATGGCGTGCGCCTCGCCTAACACGAAGCCGCTGTCCGGCTCTTCTATGCAGGGGATCGTACCGGCGGGGTTTTTCGCCAAATAGTTTGGGTTGCGACTCCCGGACTTACCTTCAGAGCCGGGATTAACGAGCACCATCTCGAACGGCAGACGCTTCAGTATCATCAGCCACATGACGGCCCGAACGGGCTGGGAGAAAGGCACGCCGTACAGAATAAGTGTGTTGTCGGTAGTCATCGCGTCGCTGCCCTATTGCTCGGATTGAGGTTCAAAAGGTAACAGTTTGGCGGGTGGATTGACCATCACGCGCTGGCTGGACGGTCGGCACGATCTGCGAGGGTCCACGCCAGTCCCTCCGGTGTCGTACGTACCTCAACTTCTTTGAAGCGCCGATGGGAATGGATGGTGCCTAACCATAATTCAATCCAGCACGTAGTGATATCTTCGCGCAATTCGCTGTCAACGCCCGCAGCGATGCGTAGTTGCGAATGCGAAATCGTGGCCCTGTCGTTGGTTTCGTCGATGTGCATTTCGGCGACATCGCCCATCCCCTCGAACATCAGTTGCAAAAATCGCGCGGTGTCTCGATAGTCGCCATCCGGCATCGCCAACCGTTCGGCGAGCTGAGGAAAATACTGCAGACCGGTCAAACGGGCGGCTCGACACGCGAGTTTCATGGCCTCCTCGCGGCCCATCACTGCGATCAGTGCGCTGAGTCCATTCTTGATGTACGCGACGGCATAGTTGCGATTGGCCCGCGCGATGCGCGCATCATCCCAACCGGCTGCAGGCAAGCTGGGTTGGATACTCGCGTCGTAAGCGGGTGGGCGCTCATCACGCGCGAACTGCAGGCGTTCCTCTTCGCCGAGCGCATGGTCGAATTCTTTGAAGTAGCCGCAAAAACCGAATTCTCCGGTCATGTCTTCAGAAACGCACACGAAGCCGAGGCGAGGGTTATTCAACGACACGCCGTTGTGTGCGTACCAGCCGCGCAAGAAGCCCATGCTCGATTCGACGGGAATCCCACACAGGGTTGAACCCGCAAACATCCAGCGCGGGTAGCGGAACCGCACCCAGGCCTTGGTCGATGATTCTTCCGCATATTCGACTGGCACGCCGCCGACACTATTCGACAGCACGTGGTAGCGCGCGCAGGCCACCGCATCGGGCAATCCGGACAGGCCCAATTTGGCAAAGCTCTGCAAGAAGTATTGTTCGTGTTGCTGGCGGAATAAGCGATATATCCATTCGCCCGTCGTGCGCGCGCCGGCGGAGGTGGCAACCATCAGTTGCAGACCCAGGAAATAGGCGTGGTGGAGGGTGGCCTGCGCTTCAATAGCCCGGTCAGAGTCAGTCATAGCTTTCGCCGTATCGGATCAATTTGGGGTCATGGTCGTGATTCTCTTATGCGGGACTAGGCTGAGGGAAGTGGCGCTGTCGATCTACGCCTGGCCTAGCGAGGCGGAGTAATCGAACGCCATTACCTGCAGTATTCGCCCCGACAGTTTGTGGCTTGTTTCATGACGAAGTTATCGTTACTCGGTCTCGCGAGATGTCATCCTGGCAGTATCATCCCCGTTCCCGCCATCAACGACTCGAGATTCAACGCTGTACGCAGCATGGGTCCTGTAGCGCTTCCCGTTGAGGTCTATCACAGGTTGAAACCAGAGCTTTTAGAAGAATGCCGTCGAATGCCTTGAATAAGGACCTGATCCCGACCAGCCCGGTTGCGCTGCTGCTGCCGATTGCCTACATGGCCGTCATTTTCTGGACGTCGTCAGTATCAGACACCAACCCTGGCAACTGGTCAGATGACATGTATGCAGGGATCGGCCAAGAACTTCAGAATTTGCTCCATTTCCCCATCTATAGCGTCTTGGCAGTGCTTTGGTGTCGTGCGGGCTGGCGCTGGTTTCCAAACATTGCCGGGGTCGTGATTTTCGCCTGGCTCACCGCTAGCGGTTACGGCGCTCTCGATGAGTGGCATCAATCGTTCGTTCCGGGCCGATTTTCGTCATTGAATGATGTTGTGACGAATATGATGGGGGCCGCTGCGGGTGTCTTGGCTTACGGCCTATGGTTTCGGCATCTACACAACGCGGCGAGTGCAGTAAATGACAGCCGCTCTGGGTTGGAAGGCTGATCGCTAAGCAAACCAGAGCTTAGTTTCGCGACAGCAGCACTTCGCAGAGTCGAAATGTCTTCGCAAAGGCCTGCGAATTCTCCCTGAGTGCGCTATTCCTGCAACCAGGCGATGGCGTCGGCGTAGGTCTCGAAGTAGCGCACGTCACCACACACAAACCACGAGCCAATCCGGGCCGCAATTTCTTGCCAGTTCTTATTGCCATAGATTGCGATGCGTTCGAATTCGCTGCCGTGCTTCAGTCCGAGCTTAAAGTCGTCCCATGCCGCCCGTAGCTCCCATCCTTCCATTTCAGTGCCATCGATGAGGGCGCGAACTTTTGGCTGGTCGACGCCCCCCAACGCGGAATCGATCATCGGCGTAATAATTTCGTAATCATCGTGCGTCAGTTTTCCAATTGCTTTAAGCGAAAGGAAAAAATCTGAATTCACGCGCTCGATCCCGATAGTCAGGCCATGTCTTGAAGTGTTCATAGGTGAGGTCCTTGCAGGGCGGGCAATTCGTTCAGGCGACACTGTCGTCAACATCGACGGCAAAGCGCTTACGTAGTTCGTTGCTGTAACTGCGACAGGCATCAACACAAGTAAATATCCCGACCGTTTTTTCGTGCCGTGTCACCAGCGCACAACCGCAGCGTCGCTCGGCCATCGCGGCAAGCACTTCGTCCAGCGGGCAAGTGATATCGACTACGTAGGCATCGCGGATCACGATGTCGTTGACGGTTATCTCGTTTTCATCGGGGTAGTCGAAATCCGGTCCCAGGCATAATTTGATGTCCCGATCACTCACCACACCGACGAGCTTGTCGTGTTCGGTTACGGGAAGATGGTGGATGTGATTCTCACGCAGAAACTGTCGCACCTCGCTCAGCGTCGCCTCGATATCGACGGTGTGCGGGAACGGCGTCATCACGCTGATAATGAGGGGTCGATTCGGCATGTCGCGTTGTCCTGATTGCCGGCGAAGTATCGATTGGAATCTTGCCTGCGCCTGTGCACGGAGCGCTTGATCGAGATCAAGAATCAGTACCGTCTTGCGGTCGCGCCGCGATCGGCGGCTGTCCGCACGGTCCCCGATAGATTTCGCCTATTGATTCTGAGCAATCGGCATAGCGGGGCGTTCTCCTTCCACAATTGCCGCAAGAAGATCGGGGCGCAAAACTTCGACCACGCGACCATGGATAGACAGAATGTTCTCGCGGCTTAAGTCGGTGAACAATCGGCTCACGGTCTCTATGGCGAGCGCGAGATAGTTCGCAATGTCATGTCGTGACATGCTGAGTGTAAATTCCGATCCTGACAGCCCGAGCTCACCATAGCGGTGCGCGAGATCGCGAATGAACCAGGCCAACCGGGCACGCGCAGCGCGTTGGGCGATAACCAGAGTGTGGTCTAGGCGCTGCGGGTTGGCGCCTCCCGCGCATCTGAGTAGTATCGGCAGGCCGGCTTCGTCCGGCCGCAGGCTCCGGATTGACACCGAACACACGGAGCTTGTCTCCAGTGCGACGGCGCTGATGTCGTGGTGGCCACTACCCAGCATGGTGGCATCGACGACATCGCCGGGCAGGGCGAAAGCGACGATTTGCTCTCTGCCATCGACGGAATCGTAGACACATTTGAGCGATCCGCTGCGTACTACGGCCAGGCGCTCGGCACGGTCGCCCTGGTGGCTTAAGGGCTGACCACGGCGCAGAATCACGTTGCCGACCGGAACCTGAGGGTGCGACTCGCTGTCGCCGCATAGGGCGCTAAGCGGGCACGGTTGGCGGGCGAAACAATTCAAACAGGTTGGGGTTAGTTTTTCGACTGCGTTCATAGCATGGATCCACCGGTTTAATGTTGATGGATTCATTTAACGACCCAGCGCCGAAAAATATCAGTCGCAATCCTACCTAGACCACTGCGGAATCTACTTAGGGAAGATCTGCCAAACAGGCTGCGCTACCGGCCGGGCACGTTGCACGGCCTCAGGCGCGGTCCGGAATAAATCTCGCGTGCGGAGATCAACCCCGGCGGGCGCCTGAGAAAACCTCATTATCGTCGCGCCATCGTTTGGCGATGAGGCGGAAGATATTTGACTCAGTGAGTAGTCCGACCAGAGTCTGGTCAGCGTCAAGCACAGGCAATCCGCCGATTTTGTTGTCCAGCATGAGTTCGGCCGCAAAACCAACCGGCTGCTGGGGCTGTACCGTAAGTGGATTTCGCGTCATTACGGTAGTGATCGTGAGGCGTGCCAAATCATCAAACGTCGCGGATGAATCCTTGCGCCCAGCCGGGTCGGGTTGGCTCATTTTCAGAATATCAGACCACGTCACTATACCGATAAGGGCGTCATTTTCGAGTACCGGCAGACGACGAATATGATTGGTGCTCATCAGTTCAAAGGCTTTCGCGATAGTGTCGTACGGCGACAAAGTGATGAGAAAAATACTCATGCAATCGGCGATAGGGATATGCGCAAGAGAACCGTTCGGATTCATCGCTTACCGACCTCCGTGAGCGGGTGTGCCAACTTATAGGTGATCGGATTGCCCAACATCAGGGACCGTAAATAATGCCCGCATATTCAGGCAAGGTTTCGCGATACTGAGTGTGTAGAAACTCAACGAGGTTGATTAGCTGCGCGACCGTCATCACGCCGGTAAAATCAGGCATTGGAGACGCCTGCGGCGCGTCTGCAGAGGCGGGCAGGGACTGCGTGTACTGGCGCGCGATCTCATGGTTCGGGTTGACAATCGAATTCAGCAAATCGCCGTAGCGCCGTACATTAATTACTTCGCCGCCGAGTTTGATATTGAAGCGCATGGGTGAGCTGTAAGCTGGCAGGTCGACTTCTGCGACCGAGTGGCATTGATTGCACCCCAAGTCCACGAACGCCGTTTTCCCTTGCTCAATATCTCCGCGTGGCAAGACGAAGCCGCGCGCCGAGTGGTCATTGCTATCACAGCCGCTGACTAACACAGCCAACACCAAGCAAACGGTCCGTATCGATCGTCCTCCTCGAACTGACAACATTAGACGCTCCGGTTTTCTGTTCAGGCATCATCCTAGCGTTGCCATCCAGTCGAATATTGACCTGGATCAAAACTCCAGCGCGGACGTTTTATGGCCCAATCGCCGCGCACGAATTCGACCGCGAACGACTTGACCTGGATCAACCCCTGTCGGCCTGCGAACCGCCATGCTGGCAATCAATCGTCAACTGGGAGCCGAAGAGCATGGGGACTGTTAAACATATTCTGCTTGCCTGCGACGGGTCCGAGCACGCCGAGCACGCTGCGCAATTCGCGGCCTCACTTGCACGCTCATGTGCTGCGCGTATCACGCTGCTTACCGTGCATCCTGAAGATCTCCTTCTGCTCAATGCGATGGGTCCGGCTGTGTGGCCTGGATCAATCCCCTATGCCTCAATGGACACAGATGAACTGCGCCAGAGTATTGAGGCCCGCGCGACCAAAACAATTATTGAGCCGTGCTTGAAGATATGTGGCGGGGACTTGGAAATAGGTGCGCCGGTGCAGGTGTGGGGGCAGCCCGCGGAACAAATATGCCAATGGGCAGAAGCGAATGAAGTCGATCTCGTCGTGATGGGTTCGCGCGGCCAATCGAGCTTTACCCGGCTGCTGCTCGGTAGCGTCAGCACCCAGGTGACCAATCACGCCGCGTGTCCCGTCGCAGTGGTCCGCTAACAGCCTGTGGAAGAAACACTAAATACCGTCATACCGAGGAGAGAATCGGTGAGAAAACACCATGTAGGTACATCAAGTGAAATTCGTAAGTGGACTCATCCGGGCATGACGCCGCCGCGCTGGTTGGGTCGCAAGTTCCGCTTGTTCATAGTTGGCCTCGTCGTACTGATCGCCAGCCCCGCGAGCCCGGCGGCCAGCACGGCAGAAATCATGCATGACGTGTTCGACGCCCTGGCTTATCTGCTACCGCTGAGCGCGCGTGAGAGCAACTACGACACTCAGTGGGATGCTGAACTCATCGACAGCAAACTTAAGGTTCTTGCCGGGGCTTCGAGTGCGATGGCCGCACACAGCCCACCCGGGGATGAACACTTTAGTTTGCTCGCAAGAGCTTTTGATAAATCGGTCCAGGACATCACCGTGTCGTTCCAGCATGAGTGGCCGGAGTACGCGTATTACAGTTTGCTTGAGCTGACCGAGCATTGCGCGAACTGCCACCGTCGGCTGCAGGCCCAGAGTCGCAATGAGTTCGGCCAGAAACTTTTGGCGCGCATGCACAGCGATGATCTTGCACCCGGCGCGCGCTTGTCGGTACTACTCGCAACGCGCGAGTTCGACCACGCGTTAACATTACTCGAAGGACAGCTGATGGACCCGGCAATCGGCCCAGTCGAAGCCACCTATCGAGGTTATCTGCGTACCTATTTGCGCGTTGCGCTGTCTACCGGATCTGCCGTTGCACGAATAGCCGATTTCTTACGCAACTATCGGGCGCGCACCGATCAGCCACTTTACTTACGCCAGCAACTCGACAACTGGCTTGGTGATCTTGCCCGACATGAACAGGCATTGGGTGACGAACCGACGCTGGCTTACGCGCGCGCCAGTTTCAACAAGGCGAGCACATCAAGTCTGATCCCTGGCCATGCCAATGGCGTAATCAACGATCTTGTGGCCGCGCGGATGATGCGCGAGTGGTTGACGAAAAATGCTGACGCCCCGTCCGCGACTCGCGCGGACATCTACTATCACCTTGCTGTCGTTGCGTTACGGACCACGGGACTTGAACCAACGGTGCCGGAGATGGAGATGTTGCTGGTTGCCTGCATCGAGGCGGATCCGGGCGGACCCTACGCAGTGTCCGCCTACCATTTACTCGAAGAGTACGGCTACGTGCAGGAGGAGCATCTCGCACAGCAAAAGGACAGCCAGATCCTCATCGACATGTCTGTGTTACGGCAGCAAGTGGGTCTCGGCACAGGCAATGAACTGCGCCGGTCGTCTGCGCTGACAGATTAGAACGCTGCTATAGCGCCACGAACCGAACGTGCCTCAAGAGCTGATACCACTTCACGTTGGCTGTTTCATCAATTGGACGTTTGCGTCGCGGCAAGAATTTGTTTGACTAACGCAGCGAGTGAACGCACTTGCATCTTGGACATGACTTTTGAGCGATGAATCTCAACCGTGCGTTCACTCAGCCCAATCTCGGCGGCAATCACCTTATTCGGCTGGCCATCTACGATGCGTTGCATCACGTCTTTCTCACGTGGTGTCAGGGCTTCGATGTGATGTCGGATGGTTTCAATTTCGGCATCGTTGGCGCGTCTTTCACAAGCGGCGTTAAGCGCTGCGTTAATGCTGTCAATGAGTGATTGATCGCGAAACGGCTTCTCGACGAAATCCCAGGCACCGGCGTGCATCGCCTGAACGGCCATCTGTACGTCGCCGTGGCCGGTCAGAAATATGATGGGCAGCCGTACGCTGCGTCGATTCAGTTCAAGCTGCAGCTCCAACCCGCTCATCGTCGGCATGCGAATATCCAGGACCAGACACGCGGTGCGCTGGGGGTCAAAACCGGCGAGGAATGCCACTGCATCCGGAAAACATTCGACTTCCATGTGGACTGAACGGATGAGTAAGCGCAGCGACTCTCGAACCGGCGGGTCATCGTCAACGACATACACGACCGGATCAGACATCGGCGGCTTGCCCGGCTGGCAGTTCAAAAGTAAAAATCGAGCCGCCCGAATCGCGCGGCGCATACGTCAAGGTACCGCCGTGACTCACTACGATCGACTGACTCAGCGATAGTCCAAGCCCCATGCCGTCATCCTTAGTGGTGAGGAACGGTTCAAACAGTGTTCCCCGGTGTTTTTCGTCAACCCCGCTGCCGTTGTCTGCAACGCTGATCTCAACCCCGTTAGCGGTCGTGCCGCTGATGATAAGAATGCCGCGCTCGGATGCCGGCGACAACAACAAGGCGTCGATGGCGTTGCGAATCAGATTGAGGCAGACCTGTTGAATCTGCACCCGATCGACGGTCACCTGCGGTAGCGAACCAGCGAGTTCGAGCTCTATCTCGACCTGCGATTGCGTCGCTTCAAACGCAGCCAGTTCGACGCTGTCGCGGATGATGGCATTGATGTCCTCGCGAAACCGGGTGCTCTCTCGGTCGCGTACGAATCCGCGAATACGTCGCACAACCTCGCTGGCACGCATCGATTCGCGATAAACAGCATCTAACGCGTCGCGCAGCGTGTCTGAATCGGGGGCATTCCCACTGAGCAAACGCTGGCAGGCCTGCGCATAGGTCGAAATGGCTGTGAGCGGTTGATTGATTTCGTGGGCGATGGCCGAGGCCATTTCGCCGAGCGTTGCGACGCGCCCCGATTGAGCAAGCTTTTGCTGCGCTCGCTGCAAAGTGACTGCAGCACGGATTTCACTGGTTCGGTCAGTAACGTGGCCGATGAAAAATGCGTCGTGTTGGTCTTGTTTAACCAGCGTGAGGTGTAAATCAACAACGATGGTCTCGCCATCGTGCTTAAGCCAGTTGAGGCGCTGGTTTGTCGAGGCATTGCCGTCACTCTCGATCAGAGACTGAAAAGCGTTGTGCTGCAGCATGCGGCTGTCCGGTGCGGTCAGGCTCTGGCAGTTATGCCGCGTGACCCAATCCACCTCCTCGAAGCCGAGTAGCGCAGCTAAGACATCATTTGCCGTGAGGAAGCGGCCGGCCAGATCGGCAGTGAATATGCCGAGCGGCGCGCGATTAAACAGCGTCCGGTGGCGCAACTCACTGTCTGCCAGTGCGAGTTCGGTCAGCCGCCGCTCACTAATATCCCGAACCAGTCCGACAAAACGTTGATCGCCTAGTCTGCTCGCGTCGCCGACCGACAAATCCATCGGGAACGTCTCGCCGTTTTTGCGTAGACCCCTGACTTCGCGCCCGATGCCAATGATTCGCGGCTGCTTGCCGTCGAGATAATTGCGAATGTAGCCGTCATGTCTGTCGCTGTCGTGCGGGGGCATCAACATCGAAACGTTACGGCCGTAAACCTCAGCACTGGTATACCCGAATATTTGTTCTGCGCCCCGATTGAATACCTCGATCAGACCCTGACTATCGATCACGATAATGCCGTCCACGGCAGCATCAACGACGGCTTCGAATTCCGCCGCAGATTGGTCCCGATTCTGACGCTTGTGCTGTCCTTCACCCATTCCTCAACCTTACCGCATCCCACGTGGTCGACGAATAGACCATGGTGTTTCAGACCCTAGCACCGAACCACTGGTGGCAGAGATTCGTGGATGCCGCAGTCGGGTTGCGGGAATCACGTATCTACTGCGAAATAGTTATCGCGTAGCGTATCGGGCAACGTCCAAGCACAGTTGCACCCGTGAATCGATCGTTCAACCTGACAGCCCTTCCGATGGTGCTCATCCGTCCGCAAGCGTCGTTTGTGGCGTTGTCAGAAGCACATTTTTCTGCGCTGCACGTCTTCGTACGGCTGGCTTTATGGCTTGGCATGATGCCGCCCCTGTGCGCTTACGTCGGTATGACCAAGCATGGGTGGCAGCTTGGTACCGTCGAACCGCTCATGCTGCCGAAGGTCACGATTGGCGTGATTTGCGCGCTATATTTTTTCGCCTTGCTGTTTGGTTTTATTTCGGCCGCGATCATCGGGCGCTGGATGGCGGGGACCTACGGTGCGACCCGCGATCTCGGCGCGCATTTCGCGCTGCTCGTGGTGGTCGGAGCGCCGCTCGTGCTGGGCAGCCTGATGCACTTGTATCCGGACGTCTTTTTGAACCTGCTGGTGCTCGTGCCATGCTTAATCTGGAGCATGTTCCTGCTCTATCGCGGCCTACCAATCGTTCTTCAGACCACCCCGGAACAGGGCATGCTGATGGCGTCTTCGATGATTGGCTATTTATTCGTCGCCTTTGTCAGTCTGCTCGGCATATCTGTGTGCCTGTGGGTCTACGGCATCGGTCCGCGGCTCGGGGTTTAGAGGATGGCGGCAATCAAATGGCCAGCGGCGCCAACGACCTACGAGGACGATGTGGTACTGGCATTCACCATCGCTGCGGTGCTGTGGTCATTGATTGGCATGGCGGCTGGTGTGTATGCGGCAGCCGAGCTGGTGTGGCCGGCACTCAATCTTGACTTTGCGCCGCTCACATTCGGCCGACTGCGAACGGTGCATACCAATGCCGTGTTGTTCGGCTTCGCGGTTTCGGCGCTCATGGGCACGTCGTTCTACACCGTGCAACGGACCTGCCACATCCGCATATTCGCGCCGAACCTCGCCTGGACGGTGTTCTTCGCGTGGCAGTTGATCGTCATCGCGGGTGCCGTGTCACTGTTCATGGGTGCCAATGCCGGCAAGGAATACGCTGAGCTGGAATGGCCCATCGATATCGCGATCACCGTAGTTTGGGTGATCTACGGGGTGGTGTTCTTCGGCACCATCGCCATTCGCCGCATCGAACAAATCTATATTTCCAACTGGTTCTTTGGCGCGTTTATTCTCGTTGTGGCGATGCTACACATCGTCAACAGTCTCGCCATACCGGTGAGCGCGTTTAAATCCTATTCACTTTATGCCGGCGCCCAGGATGCGATCGTGCAATGGTGGTATGGCCACAACGCAGTCGGCTTCCTGCTCACTGGCGGTTTCCTCGGCATGATGTATTACTTTCTACCGAAGCAGTCTGAACGACCGATATGGAGTTATCGACTATCGGTGTTGTCGTTCTGGGCCTTTGCTTACAGTTACATCTGGGCCGGACCTCATCATCTGCATTTCAGCGCCATCCCGGAGTGGGTCCAGACACTCGCCATGGTCATGAGCCTGATTCTGCTCGCGCCGTCCTGGGCCACGATGATCAACGGCATCATGACGGTGAGTACGGCGCGGCAAAAGCTGCGCGAAGACCCGGGGCTCAAGCTCATCGTGCTGTCGCTGGCTTTCTACGGGCTGGCCATGTTTGAAGGCCCCATGATGGCCATTCGCAGTGTCAATATCATCAGCCATTTCACCGAATGGACGATTGGCCATGTGCACTCCGGCGCACTCGGCTGGAATGCCTTAATCACCTTCGGTTGCTTCTATTTCATGGTGCCGCGCCTCGTGGGCCAGCCCTTGTGGAGCGTACGCCTGGCGAACATCCATTTCTGGCTCGCGCTGGCCGGCGTCATGCTCTACGTACTGTCTATGTGGGGTGCCGGGATCACACAGGGAGTGCTGTGGCTGAGTCTCGATGAGCTTGGACAGGTCCGCTACGGCTTCAACGAAATTCTTGCTGCATTGCAGCCCTACTACCTCTTGCGGCTGCTGGGTGGTAGCGCTTTCTTTGTCGGCGCTATTCTGATGTCTATCAATCTCTTTATGACCATCAGTGGCCAGCGCACGGTGACGGTCGCGCCGCCAACGACATCGATGCGCAGCCCCGCGCCCGCGGCGGGTACGCCGTGATGAACTTGATGGATTGGCATCGGCGCATCGAACGGCATACCGGCTTACTCGTGTTCGGCATTATTGCAGTGACCTCAGTGGGCGGCCTGGTTCAAATTGTCCCCAGTCTGTTCCAGACATCGCTAAGTACCCCGGTTGCCGGACTCGAGCCTTACCCGCCCCTCGCACTTGAGGGGCGGGATATTTACATCCGTGAATCTTGTAGCGTTTGTCATTCGCAACAGGTGCGCCCATTGCTTGCCGAAGTGATGCGTTACGGGGCGACGTCCAAAGCAGGTGAGTTCGTCTACGATCGCCCGTTTCTATGGGGTTCGAAACGAACCGGGCCGGACCTGCATCGTATCGGTGGCAAGTACAGCGACGCATGGCATCGTCTGCATTTCATGGACCCGCGGGCGGTCGTACCAAGCTCCATCATGCCGGCTTATCGATGGCTCGCCGAACGTGACGCTGACACCGGCGGCAGCATTCAGAACCGTATGCGTGCGCTGCAGCTGCTCGGCCACCCGTACACCGACCGCGACATTTATTTCGCGCCTCAGCGTCTTGCCGGTAAGTCAGAACTCGACGCCCTCATTGCGTACTTACAGATGCTTGGCGTGTCCAGGCCGGAGGGCGGCTAGGTGGCGCATCTCATTTTCATCGGCGATATGCTGGTTTCCGGGTTTATGGTGGTGGTCGCGGTGTGGTTATTCTGGCGCACTGATGACGAGCAAATTTCCAAAGTTGCGCAGATTCCCTTGCAGGACGAAGGCGATGCCTGAATTGCCCAGTAGCTTTTGGGGTGGCTGGATCATCGTGCTGACGGTGGGCAGTTTGCTGGTGCTCGTCGGGCTCGTGCTCAGTGTCTATTTCTTCGATCGCCAACCCGATGACCACGCCGAGGTGGTGTGGGACGAAACCCTGCGCGAAGGGAACCATCCCGCACCATTGTGGTGGTTCTGGTTGATCGTCGTATTGCTGGTTATCAGCGTGGTCTATTTACTGCTCTACCCTGGATTGGGACGTTATCGCGGTACGCTGGGCTGGTCTCAGGGCCATCAGTTAGCGCACAGTGAACAGCGTTACGCGGACGAGTTTGCTGCTCCCCACGCCACCTTGCTCGGCCAATCGTTAAGCGAACTTGCGCAGAATCACCTTGCGATGGATGCGGCGCTTTCGTTGTTCCGGGTGCACTGCGGGACTTGTCATGGCGAAGACGCAGGTGGAGTAGCCGGGTATGCCCCGAATCTGACTGATGCAGCGTGGCAATGGGGTCAGCGGGATGAGGAAATCCTCGCCAGCATCACCGCCGGACGCCAGGCGGCCATGCCGCCGTGGCGGATGGCGCTTGGTGACGACAGCGTGACCGTGCTCGCCGATTATCTCAAAGTGATCGGTACGCAAGCTGCCGATGGGCCGCAGTACGAACAAGCTGCAGCGACTTTTGCAGGCAGTTGCAGTGTTTGTCATGGAGCGAGCGGTGAGGGTAAGCCCGCGCTCGGTGCGCCAGATCTCACAGACGGCTACTGGCTATACGGTTCGTCAGTTGATGACATCGCTCACTCAATCGCTCGTGGACGTCAGGGACGCATGCCAGCCCATGCGGATCGCCTAAGCGAGGTGCAGATTCGACTGCTGGCGGCATGGCTGGTCAGTCGTTCAGGATCGACCCTACCGGAATCGCCCATACAGTCTGTTCGCGATAAGTAGTCTGCGCTTCCTCGCAGGCAATCGAAAAACTACTGCGGCGACCGTTCGCCCACCCTAAGGCGCGCCATCGAACGCTGGCTTCGCCATGCGTCCGCGCGCGTACCTGCCCGTCGCTTAAGAACCTGCCCCTCGAATACTGCTTTACGAGCTGAAACGTACACCGCAAGCCGTCCTATTGATCTGGATCAATTCCGCTCATGCAGGAGCGTAAAAAATTGGTTTCACACAGCGGCCAGTCGGTGGCCTGCGTTAAGGAGAACATCATGATGCGAGTCGGGGCCACACTGTTTAATCAGAACTATCAGGATTGGGATTGTTACGAAGCCGAAGAGCGCGGTGAAGCAGTGCCAAAGGAAGCTGTCAAACCGGATCGCGAAGTATTTCTGGAGGAGCTCAATATCGCGCGCATCGCTGACGCGACTGGCTTCGACACGCTATGGACGATTGAGCATCATTTCACGCCTTACACGATGGTCACCAATCCGTTGCAATACCTGACCTACGTGGCTGGTATAACCAAGCAAATTGATCTCGCCACGATGGTGGTGGTCCTGCCATGGCATAACCCGGTACGTGTGGCGGAAGACATCAACATGCTCGATACGTTTCTCGGCCCGGATCGGGAAATAATCTGCGGTGTTGGGCGCGGGCTGGGGCGGCGTGAATACGCGGGGCTCGGCATCGATCAGGGGGAAGCGCGTGCCCGCTTTGATGAATCCATACAGGTGTTGCGCGAGCTGCTTGCGACCGGGCGTTGTGACTTTTCCGGACAGCACTACAACATCGAAGGCTTGCGTCTACGCCCCCAACCCGGGCGCGATTTGAGTAGAAATCTGTGGTGCGCCGGTGGCACCGACGAAACAGTCGAGATTATCGCTCGCCACGACATTCGCCCGTTGGTGATTCCAACTCAGAGTCTCGGTTTGTCACTCGATACGGCGCGCCGCTACGCGAAACTTCACTCCGAGGCAGGCTACGCGCCGGGCAAATCCAAACTGGCCTTGTGGACCTATGTTGCGGAAACAGAAGCTGAGGCGCGGGCCGGTGCCGAACGCTATATGGTCGAGTACGCAGATTCCGCGTTACGCCATTACGAGTTGTTAGGCAGTCATCTCGGCAAGATCAAGGGGTACGAATCCTACGGCGCCGTACAGGACGCGCTCAGCAGTGACCCAACACCGTTCCTGCGAGGTTTCTTTAACGAACATCCATGGGGCACGCCCGAGATGGTGATTGAGCGCACGACCGAGCTGGCCCAGCAATTCGGTGTCGACGAGATCTCGTTTATCTTCAAGTACGGCAGCATGCCCATTGAAGAAGCAGAACAGAGCATGCGCTTGTTCGCCAAAGAAGTACTGCCGGAGATAAAGAAAATTGACACCCATCCGATTGCTATTCGCGACGCGGCCTAGCGTTACCGAATAGATTCAAACGAGTGAATGGGAACGGTCCAGGGGCAGGCGCTACCAGCCACTGCGACCGTTCTCCAAGGCGGCTTAACTACCGCGAGTGACTCCGAACTCGTCTTCGCCGACGCTTTCGAGCTGAAATTCGATAAAGCTCGCGAGGTCTTTACGTGTGCGTTCCTTGATCATGATCTTCAGCAGTGTCGTGAGTAACGCGCCGGTCATCACGTCCGTGCTCATCGATGGGTCTTCCTGAGCGGTCGTGATTGCCGTGTCCACGCATTTTTGCGCCACCGTATATTCTCCTGCCATCGCTTAATTCCCCTCATATGCGCTGAATCAATGGCAACGATACTGGACATCGCGACCTTTGCAGGCTTGATACAGATCAGATTTAGGCCCATCGGTCGCCGCACACGATCGCTACTCGTGGTAAACAGCACAGATAGCCCCGGCCCGTAGGTCAGCGCCTGGACAGACGCCGGTTAATCTCAAAAAAATGTGCGACCCAACGCTCGAGGAACGACTGCGTTGTCCGGTCTTTGAGGTAGTAGTAACCGGTTATTGCGATAACGAGAGCGCCTCCAGCGTCGAGTGCCAGGTCGATCATCGTGTCATGTAAGGATTTCTGCATGGTCGTCCCCAAACCCGTGTCCATTGCAAATTCAAACAACTCCCACAATGCGCCAAAACCGACCGCAAACAGGAATGTGAATAAGCCGATGAACGCCGGCTTCATATGCATTTCCAGATCTTCGTGTTCATTGATCGCGTGCACGAGCAAGAAACCGAAAATGCCGAGTACCAGTCCGGAAGCGCCGTGCAGCGCAATGTCCCACCACCAATATCTAACGTAATAACCTTGAACTTCACCCAGAAACAGTGCGGCGAATACGAAAACTGCGGCAAGCGTTTCGAATTCGAGTGGGATGCGAACGCCGAAACCGTAGCCGAGCAGCACAGGTACGAACATGACCAGCGCAACGCCGGCGGTCGCTACTGCCATCATCCAGTTGCCGCTGAGCAGTTCGAGACTAGCTCCGCCAAGCAGTATGACCTTCAGACCGACCCCAAAAATTAGTTCCGCGCGCAGAACCAGAGGTGTACTGTCTTGTTCCGTCGCTGTTGAATGCGGTCTCGTTTTCATACACCCCTCCCAAGTACTGTGCGAAGTTTGAGTGCAGGCTGTTATCGGCATCGATGGTGTGAAAAAGCGTGTGATTGGCTCCCGCTCGGCGCGCGAGTTGCATCACTAAAGTCAAAGTCTACTGCAGCGCGCGTAGCGTTGAACCAAGGAACATCAATGGATAGTGACATTCGCGATATTCTTTCCGCAATCACGCGGCTTGAGGATGAATTGCACGCGCTGCTCGACAAACAGCAGGAAATTCTCAAATACCGTATCGAAGGGACCCGGGTCCGCTTCGAACACGGCGTCACGCAGGTTCATGAGCGTTTTAAAACCGGCTTGATTACGTGGCTAGTTCATAGCCAATTGCGCAATATCGCGACTGCCCCGGTTATCTATTCGCTGGTTATCCCGTTACTGATCCTGGACTTGTTCGTTAGTGCGTATCAGTACCTGTGTTTCCCGCTCTATCGGATACCTGCCGTACGTCGCGACACTTTCATTATCATTGACCGGCACCATTTGCGGTATGTAAATTCGATCGAAAGGATCAATTGTGTTTACTGCGGTTACGCCAGCGGTGTGCTGGCTTATGCGCGGGAAATCGCAGCTCGTACTGAGCAGTATTGGTGCCCGATTAAGCACGCCAGAAAAGTCATTGATCAGCATCGCCGCTATCACGAGTATGCGGACTTCGGCGATGCCGAAAGCTATCACGCAACGGTTGCAAGGCTGCGCCGACAACTGGCCGAAGAGCGCGCGAGTGGAACCACGCAATGAGTCGGGCGCAGGCGACCCGAGAGCTACCAAACTCTGCCGCTAGCGGAGATCTCAGGGTATTAACCTACAACATCCACAAGGGTATCGGCGGCATCGATCGGCGTTATCAAATCGAGCGCATACTGATGGTTTTACGCTCTGCGCGCGCGGATATATTATTTTTGCAAGAAGTGGATGACGGTGTACCGCGCTCCTCGAGAGATCGTCAGGTCGATATTATTGGCGACGCCTTGGGTTTCCAGTACCGGGCGTTTCAGGCTAACGTGAAGTTGTCGACCGGTACTTACGGCAACGCGATTGTGAGTCGTTACCCATTATCCGAAGTCCACGATCTTGATCTCAGCGTGCGTCTTAAAAAGCGCCGGCGGGCCTTGCTGGCGTGCTGTTGTGTTCCGCACGAGCCAAGGCAGAACGTCTTACTGCTCAATTGCCATCTCGGGCTGGCAGCGTACGAGCGTAAGCTCCAAATCGATAAGCTGCTGCGGCATTTGAGCGCCAAAGAGTCTTTGGGCGTGGATGGAATAGTAGCTGGCGGCGATTTCAATGACAGCTGGAGAGCATTTGGAAAATCGCTTATGCAGCCAGCGGGGTATGCGACCAGTCAGTCGCAGGCCGCAACCTTCCCGGCCGCGTTACCCGTTCGGAAACTGGACCATATTTGCTATGCCGGCCGGCTGGATGCCGTCCATAGCTTCGTTGGGCATAGTGAATTGGCGCGACGGGCGTCCGACCATTTGCCTTTGGTCGTCGATTTCGCGTTCGATGAACCGGACCATTAGGGCGGGCAGGACGCTATGGAATGGTTGAGTGGCTTCGCTGATCCGAGTCTCATTGCGCAGGTGCTTACGGCGTCGGTGGTGACGTTTGTGGGGATACTTGTCGCGGTACCCGTCATTGTGTTGCGCCTTCCGTGTGACTATTTTCAGAAACCGCAACGCACTACCCCAGATTCGATAGGGTGTCATCCGCTGCTGCGCGGACCTCTATTGATAATCAAGAATCTTGCCGCCGTGTGTTTACTACTGGCTGGTGCATTGATGCTGATTCTACCGGGGCAGGGACTGCTTACGATGATGGTCGGCTTGTTGCTGCTCGATTTCCCTGGCAAGTTCCGTTTTGAGCGCTGGCTGATATCGAATGCGCTTTTGCTGCACTCGCTGAATCGATTGCGCCGCATGGGCGGCCAGGCGCCGCTTGAGGTCGAGGTTTTAACTGATGGTGAGCCGACGCAGAACAAGGGCCAGTGCGGATGACGTCGCAAAGTACTCGAGGCGTACGTTGCGCCGCCAACACCAGTCTGTGATTTTTATCCTCTTGGATCAAACACAGTCATCCTGCGGGTTCCCCAGTGCACCGCGATCCGCTATTCAGCCAGGCGACATTTTCGCTAACATCGACCGCAAGATTGGTGTCCTTCCGTCATCGCCCGACAGGTCGAGCGGCCCGTGAACAGGCATGGCAGAATAGTTTGCGTGGTGGTGCGCTACTCTTCTAATCATTAATCCGCGCCGCGCGGTCCTTAATCTGAGGTCATTGTCAGAATGCGTACCCGATCCCCGCTTCGCCATATCGCCATTGGTATCACGTCGTTAGTCGTTCTAGCTCTGGGTAGCGCCACAGCCGATACCGTGCGCGGCAGCGTTAAGCTCGGCGGCGTTCCGAACAGTGGGGTCATCGTGACAGCACGAGATACCAATAGCGGAATTGAGACAAGCGTCTTTACCGCTGCCGACGGTGCTTATCGCATCGATGGCTTGACGTCCGGAACCTATACCGTGACGGCGAAAGCATCCGGTTGGGTGGCCGGTGTTGTCGAAGCTGGGCTTATGTCGGGCACCGCCGCAGTGCACGATTTTTCACTTACCCCGGATCCTGATTTCGCACAAACGCTGTCGAGTGCTACGTGGTTGGCGCTTTTACCAGCGGGCGACATGCGCCGGGAATTCATTTTGAATTGCGCCAGTTGTCATGAGGTTTCGGCCGCACGGATATTGCGTAACGGTCAGCCGCGCAGCGCCCAGGATTGGCGTGAAGCCATTGCGCTGATGCGCTCGATTGACGCCTATGGTCTGACCCCGCCTGATTTCGACGACGAGGCCTACGCCTTTTGGCTGGCCGAACACCTGGACAGCGACGCAATCGCCACCCTGACTCCTGCGCCGCTCGCATCCGGGGCCGTATTGCGCGCGCGCATTACGGAATTCCCGGTGCCATTGTCACCCTCGTTGCCACACGACCTGGTACTCGGTCCTGACGGGCGCGTATGGATTACCGCGTTCTATAACGACGTGGTGTGGGCCCTCACACCAGATACTGGTGCGATTCAGTCGTATGTCGTCAACGAAAACACTGATGTGATGGGGCAGGTCCGAGCGCTCGCTTTTGATGCCAGCGGCCAGTTGTGGGTATTGCTCGGCGGGACTGAATCGCTGGTGCGATTGAACCCGCAAGACGGATCAATTGAAACATTTGCGGTTGGTATGTACCCGCACAGCATCGAGATTGATTCGCACGGTAAGCTTTGGTTTAACGACTACATCTCGGCGGGAGAGAAAGTCGGCACTATCGATCCAAGCACCCGCGAACTGCAGATCTTCGATTTGCCGAGCGCAGGACTTACTAAGCAACAAGGTTTGCCGCTGCTTTATGGCATCCAAATCGACGAGAGCAATGTTCTGTGGGGGACGATGCTCGCCGCGAATAAAATATTCCGGTTCGATACACGGACGCACGATGCAGAACTGTACGACATGCCGACGCCAAACTCGGGCCCGCGCCGCCCCGGAATGGCCCCGGATGGTTCGCTGTGGATCCCGGAGTTCAATATCGGCAGCGTGGCACGCTTCGATCCAGCATCGAAATCCTATACCCGGCACGAGCTCGGGCTCGCCACAATGGGGCCGTACGACACCGCAGTGGATCCGAACAGCGGGCATGTGTGGTCGGCTGCTTCATTAGGTAGTGCGATGATAAGAATCGACCCCGCGACTGGCCACCGTGATACCTATCCGTTTCCAACCGAGCCGGCTTACCCGCGCCATATCGCGATTGATGAAGTCAGTGGCGACGTGTGGACGACCTACTCCTCGATGCCGGACGCAGTTCCAAAGATTGTGCGCATCGAAATTCACGATCCCGATCGGAACCAGATGCGTCCGCAGTGACGGCTGGGGTACAGAAATGAACGGCCGCTGGATCGCAACGGAGGGTACATAATACGGCAGGTGTTTTTTTCGGGCCGGCAATAGCGAGGAAATGAGCCCCTCCCCACAAACGGAGTCACGATGAGATGAGCTTTTCACCGGCGCATGGATTGAATCACGGGTTGCTGGGGCAATGCCGTCAGCGACACACGGCACACACCGCCGCGCGCGACACCACGGAAAACGTATGACAAGCCTCGAGGCGCCGAAGGAAAGACTGGCCGCTATCCTGGCGGCCGACGTTGTGGGTTACACAAAACTAATGCACTACGACGAGCACGCCACGATCGCGACGCTCGACGAATATCGCCAACTCTGGCGTGAGTCCATCGAGACACACGGTGGACGTATTGTGGACATGGCCGGCGACTCTGTGCTGGCAGTTTTCGAGACCGCAACGGGTGCGGTTACCGCTGCAACCGACGTCCAGCGGGAAGTCGTGGTGCGTAATGAGGCACTCGCCGAAGAGCGAAAAATGTTCTTCAGGGCCGGCATTAACCTTGGCGACATCATTGAAAAGGGCGATGGCAGCGTTTACGGAGACGGTGTGAACGTCGCCGCAAGACTCGAGGCAACTGCCGACCCGGGTGGCGTTAATATTTCGGGGTCGGTGTTCGAAAGCGTGCACAACAGGGTCAATGCGGCGTTTTCCTTCGTCGGCGAAAAGCAGCTCAAGAACGTGTCGGATCCGGTGTCGGTATATCAGTTGGGGCGGTCCGAAGAACGCCGCGCGGGCCGGCGTGACCAGCGCTTGGTGTTTAATCGTCCCGGTGGGGATGACGCCAAACCGACGATACTGGTCGAGCCTCTCAAAATTATCAGCGGTGACGCTGAGATCGAAGCCCTGGCACAGGCACTCAGAAGCGATATCGCCGACAGCCTGACAAAACAAAGCGCAATCAACGTCATCGTTACGCGGCCTGAGACGCCGCCCGAAGAAGCCGGCGCACACCGGGCTGATTTTCTTCTCGAAGGCGGTATTCGCTCATCCGGAGAAAAGCTGCGGTTCTTTTTTACTCTGTTTGATTCGCGTAACGGTCGACAGGTCTGGTCTGAACGATATTCACGACTCATGGACGACATCTTCGATCTCGAAGACGAAATTACTCTCAACGTCACCTCTGCTGTGCGACTTCGAATCAAGGCGCGCGAGTTTGAACAGCTACGCGAAGCCGATGACCAGACGCTGTCTGTGGGGCAGTTGTTATCAAAGGCTGCTGGTTTTTTCGTCACCTCACACGGTCTCAACGGGCTCGCACGCGCGGCGCTCGCACGCGCGCTGCAGATTGAACCGGACCATGCCATGGCGCTCGCGATGCAGGTCTTTTGCGCCTACCGGGAAGGCGAATTTTCGGCGCTTGAGCCCAGCTCCTCGGATAAGGATGACATGGTGAAGACGGTCATGCGCGCAGTGGCCGTAGACCCCTCGAGTTTCTTTGCACATTTGATCGCGTCCGTCGTCCAGCAAGACCTTCTCGGCAACTTCGATTCTGCTCGCGTCCATGCGGAGACTTCACTTGTCCTTAATTCGGGTTTCTCTCAGGCGTCCGCGCAGGGCGGGATTACGAGCTTCCATCTCGGTAAACAGGAACGCGGGATTAAGGACCTGCAGGAGGCGATCGCCGCTGTTCCGGAAGATCCCCATCGTTTCAGGCATTTCCGCGAGCTTGCGATGATGCATTTCGTTCTCGGCGATATGGACGAAAGCGTATTGGTGCTACATCGCCTGGTACATCAGGCACCTGAGCTGCGGCGGAACCTGCCGCTACTTGCTGCCGCACAGTGGCATGCAGGACAGAATGAGCGAGCCACGGCAACCATGCATAGTGCACTCGAGCAAACACCAGGGCTCACCCGGGTGACGGTTCGTAAGATCCACTTCATGGACCGCGACATTAAAGACAAATTCATCTCGGGATTAGTTGCTGCCGGCCTCCCTGTGAGTTAATGCGGTCGTGCGACAACGCGGACTGCGCGCACCGTAGCTGCCCCGCCATGAAGTCTTGACGCAGATCAATACCGATCCCTGTTCCAGCCATACGCTGTAACTGTGCCGCGTCAGGATGACGTGGTGAGGTAATCGAGGAGTATCCGCTATGAGTGCGAAAACGATCGAGGGCGTGCGCGCTGACGTGCACGATTTGTTGGAGAAGCTGCGCGAAGAGCGTGATGAACTGAACGTTCAAATGCATCTCGCCAAAGCCGAGATCCACGATGAGTGGAGCAAGCTTGAACCGAAGTGGGATCATTTTCGCGATCGCGCCACAGCAGTGAGCAAATCTGCCGAAGAGGCTTCGGAAGATGCCGGTGTGGCGCTCAGATTGTTGGGCGATGAACTGCGCAACGGGTATACAAAGATCAAGGATTCGTTTCGTTCTTGAGGCGAGCAACCCAAGGGGTGTAAGTGGCACGCGGTCTCGGTGTAAACAGACTTCAAAGGCGAATTCGATTGCGACAACTTGAACCTGCGTGTATCGATGCAGCTATCATGCGCCGTACGTCGGTTGTGACCGGAGTGATTTTCGCACAGCAATGAAGTATCAGGACTATTACGAAACAATGGGCGTGGCGCGCGACGCCACACAGGATGAGATAAAGAAGGCCTACCGCAAACTCGCGCGCAAATATCACCCTGACGTGAGTCAGGATGAAGATGCCGAAGCAAAATTTAAAGCGCTCGGGGAAGCTTATGCTGTTCTCAAGGATCCGGATCAGCGTACCCAGTATGATCAGCTCGGTTCGAGTTACCGAGCCGGTGAGGACTTTGATCCGCCGCCTGAATGGCAGTCCAACGCGGGCGGTAGTCATGAGTTCGATGCGGAGAACCTTAGCGACCTTTTTTCAAGTTTGTTTGGGGATCGGGGGCGGGCGCACCACCGGCCCGCGAAAACGCCTGATGCGCACGTTCGCCTGTTTGTCACGCTAGAGGACCTATACGCCGGCCGCCCGGTGTTGATCGCCTTCATTGACCCGGGCACGGGCACCGAGCGACAGTTACGCGTGAGCGTGCCCAAGGACGTTCGGGACGGTCAGTCTTTTCGATTAAAAGGACAGGTCAGCTCTGGCAACGCTGCCATGCCGCCCGGTGACATTTACGTCGAACTTCGCACGATCCCGCACCCCGATTTCAACGTTGACGGTAACGACATTCATTCCGAACTCATCGTGTCGCCGTGGGAGGCGGTACTCGGTGGGCCAATCCCGGTGAACACGCTTGGCGGTCAAATTAGCCTGAACGTTCCGTCCGGTTCGTGCAGCGGCACGCGACTGCGGGTGAAGGGGAGAGGGCTTCCCGGCAGCAACCCAGGCCATCAATACGTGACGCTGAAGGTGCAGGTGCCTAAGGCGGTCTCCGAGAAAGAGCGCGAATACTTCGAAGCGCTCGCGCAAGAATCCAGTTTCGACCCGACGAAGCCGGCATGAGTGACGACCCTGCAAATCATCGCCTGGAGCATCTGCAGATTGTCACCGTCACCGAGGCGTGCCGTATCTGTCGGGTCGAGATCGAATTCGTGCGGGAATTGGTCGTCGAGGGCGTTTTCGAGATGCCAGGGGATGAACCATCAAGCTGGCAATTCGACGCCGATCAACTGGCCCAATTGATTAAGGCGGCGCGTCTGGCGAGAGATCTCAGAGTGAACCCCCCTGGCATCGCGTTGGCTCTCGAGTTACTTAACGCTCTCGACCGAGCGCGCAGTGGTCGTTGACCTACAGCTACCGGTGAATGTGGTCGACCGTCGGCATCGCCACTACGGTACTGACGGTGCTAGCTAAAACCGAGATTGAGATCTCCGGGCTGCATAAAGCCTTTGGGGAGTCGCCGGTCCTTCGCGGTGTTGACCTGACCATCCGCGAGGGTGACACCGTTGCTATCGTTGGGGCGTCCGGCTCCGGCAAAACGGTGCTGCTGAATTTGATCCTCGGTAGCTACCGTGCCGATGGTGGGCACATACGCGTTGCCGATCACGATAGTCCGGGCAATCCGCTGCGCGACATCGAGACCTTTGGCAATTTCGAAATCGATGTGATGCACCAACACTGGGGGATCGTTTTTCAGCGTAACGCGCTGTTCTCAGGCTCCGTTTTCGAAAATATCGCGCTGTGGTTGCGCGAGATCCGGAACATGAGTGAGGCTGAAATCAGCCGCATATCATCTCGTGTGCTGGTCGCCGTTGGATTACCTCACAGCACCGAGTTCCTGCACAGCTCAAGTCATGATTTGTCGGGTGGCATGGCGAAAAGACTGGCGGTTGCGCGCGCTCTGGCGATGGATCCGATCGTGCTTTTCTATGACGAACCGACAACTGGCCTGGACCCTGCCACATGCGCCCAGATGCATGATTTGATTCAGGCCACACATGACGAAGTACTCGCCGGAGGCATAAAGCGTACGACCGTGATCATCACTCATGACAAGGACCTTTTGTCACGGTTGCAGCCTCGAATCGTCATGCTTCACGGTGGCCGCGTATTTTTCGACGGCTCTTTCGCTGGTTTCCAGGCATCGAGTTCCGCGGTCGTGCGCCCTTACTTCACGCAGATGAACGATTTGAATGATCGTGAACTCGAATAGTTCCACCGACTTCGGCAATCGCGCCGCAGTCCTCAATGGTCATGTTTTCGCCGCCCGGCGTTGCTTGTAGGGCAGTTCGGCTAGGAAAGTCGCTGTCTTTCTAGAGTTTATGATTTGTCGGTCGTCGTAAGGTTCTCACCGTAAATGTTCAGGTGCTCGGGATTTTCCGCCAGATGCTGGGCAACGTAGTCTTGAAATGATTTTGTGAAATAGCTCGAACGCGTTTGCCACCATTGCTGAACACCCGTGCAACTAAAGATATCCCGCGCGTAAGCTTCGAAAGCGTCCCAGTTTTCTCCTTTGATTTGATCTTCCGTGCGATGCTGGAAGAGACTTTCCATCACGCGCACCATGCGTGCGATATGCGCTGAGAAACGCACCCGTTCGACTTCCGGTAATTCTTCGTAGCTCGCCAACCCGCGCAACCAGATTTGCGCCAGTTCCCCATTGTCAGCCACGTTGCCGGAGTATTCGTTGCGCTGGCGCGCAAGTTCATTCACCACTTCCAGCCGGGATTGGCGATTCTGCATACGAATCTGCTGGGCAAGATAGAGCAGGGAAACAATGACGCCGAGTGCGCCCACGAGTTCGGCCAGTCCGCCGATAGCCTCCCAGTTCATCAAAATTCTCCGTAAGACAACGAATCTGTCAGAGCGCTTGTCTGCAGGGGGGATGAAAAAGAGGTCGGCGTAGCGCTATGTTCGATACGTTGGTCAGTCCGTGTCTTCAAGTGCCGTCCTCATCATTGCAAGCAGTTCTGATGCGGGTTGTTCGCTCTCAAGCGCAGCCAATACAGACGCTTGGTTCTCCGCCGGTTGATTCTGGCTTGCTTTGGTCTTGCCTTCTATTCGCGTCACGGTTACTTCAAGACCGACCAACGCTGCAATCATTCGCTTGATGTAATCAGCTGGGGCGTCTGCGACCGACCATGGTGCTGGGCGAGCCGATTCATTCTGTTGGGTTAGTTCTTCGAGCTGGGCTTCGACCCAATCGGCTTCATCGCGAATACAGATACTGCCGTGCATATGAACGACGGCGTAGTTCCAGGTCGGAACGACTTTGCCGTGTACTGGTTTAGTCGCGTACCAGGACGGGGAGATATATCCGTTCGCGCCCTGAAAAATCACAACAGCATCCCGCGCTGCACTCAGTTCAGATGTAAGCGGATTGGCGCGTGGCACATGGGCTCTAAGGCGACACACCTTGTTTTTGGCAACATCCGCAACAAAAGGGATGTGGTTAACCAGCAGCCCGGTTTCTGTAGCCACAACCAGCGTACCCAGGGGATTGGCACGTAGTAGCCCGAGCAGCTTGGTGTTGTCGGTTTCCTGAAAGTGGTTCGGCGTATACATGAGTGTAGAAAGCTAGCGGGAAGTTACTGAGCGGCCGCTCGGAATCGAATTTCCGGAGCGGGGGCCATGTGTGATTCTTGCACGGCATGTTCACTCGTTTGGCAGTTTCTATGCATCATCTGCAACTTTGAACTCGTCGAGCTTATTGCGAGCCACATTCGCGTATTGTGCCCACATGCCCACTTCGGATAGACCAACATGAAAGCAAAAGCGATTTTCAGCCCATTGTTAGCGGCACTGATGTTTTGTTCGTTTCCGGTCCTCGCGGCGGATAGTAGCTTAAGCCAACAACTTGTTCATATCGCCTTCAGCGAAACCGAACGACAGGTCATGGAGCGCTATTTCGACGGACAGATCGGCGAACGGCAAGAATCCGGTAAAAAACATAAGCACAAAAGCGCTAAAGGCGGTAAAGGCAAGAAAGGACTGCCGCCGGGTCTGGCAAAAAAGGGCTCGCTGCCGCCAGGCCTCGCAAAGCGCGAGACGTTACCGCCCGGCCTTTCCAGGCAGCCGCTGCCGACAGAGCTGGACAGCAGACTGCCACCGCTGCGAGAAGGGTTGGAGCGGGTGATCATCGACGGCAGTGTGGTGCTGATAGAACAGGCCACCGGCACCGTGCTCGACATCCTTGAGCATATTGCGACCGGGAATCGCTAGCACTCATTTCTGAGTGTGTTGCGTAACTGGACGCCTCAAAAACGATAACCGATGCCCGCACCGACGACCCAGGGATCGATATCGAGGTCGACACGCAAGCCGGCGCCGAGACCCTTAACTAACAGCGATGCGGTGGTTTCAACGTCGACATATTTCACATCGATGTTGGCGAACCAGTTACCACCGATATCCCAGTCGACGCCAAATTGCGCGGCCCAACCCCAGGAACTTGAGGTATCGATATCTACTGAACTGTTGAGCGTCCGCTCAAGACGATCGCTCGCGTCGTTCCACAACATGGCAGTGTAATTGACCCCAAATCCGGCGTAAGGGCGGATGCCAGCATTGGGGCGAAAGTGATATTGCAGCGTGACGGTGGGAGGCAACACCCACACATCAAATATTTTCATGTTGTCGGTAACCCCAAGGCCGGTGAGCGTGGTGTCACTGCCGTCAATGGAGACATCGTGCTTCGCAATCCCGGCGATGGCTTCGATACCAAAGTGCGGGGTGATCATATAGGTCACATCCAGTTCCGGCACGACCGATTCATCGACACTCACGCCGGCGTTGAGCGGTATACGCGCGGCGCCGGCTTCGAGATTGATGTGGGTACTGCTGTCATCGGGAATGAGACCGATAACGCGACCACGGATGCGCCATTTCGAGTCTGCAGGCGAACTGTCGCCCGCCTTTGCAGCCCCACAACCGATGATCGCAGTGATGCAGAAAACCAGCAGCGCCTGTGTACGGCGGTCGGCGCACGAACCATTGGTAGGCGTCATTTCTTTTCGAACCAAAGTCACTCTCCCGATCATTTCCTAAGGCTGAAACTCGCGTGAGCCAGAGGCTATTTGGCCAGTCTCTTGAATACGATAGTGGCGGCGTATCCGACCCATACTGATCTGGATCAACTTGCTCCAAAATGGACAACTGTTCGGATATATCCCGATTGAAGTCGATAAGCGGTTGTCATCCTGCCGGTTCGGTCGACACTGGAGCCAAGTTTTTTGTGCCTCCGGTTTGGTCAGGTATCTGTGTTGCTGCGTTGGTTTGCGCCGAAGTTCTATCGGCCTTGTCGGGGAACGCGGAGCCAGCAAGACCCGGCCAAGCGGTCAACCGGGAACGATTCTGATAACAGGGGAATCTGCGCTAAACCGATCGCTGATACGTGCTTTCTTAGCGCGGTCCAATGGCTACCTTCTAATCCATGCCAGCATGAAGTCGATAGCTGCTTCGATGTCATCAGAAAAAAGCTGCAGTTGGTCGCCCCGCGCCGGCATTCTTAGAAAGCCTTCATTCGCGTGCGCTTGAAGCACCGTATGCCAGTTCGGTGACCGCGCGGCCCAGGCAGCGCGATCGCCAATGATCGGTGCACCATTGACGCCGGTGTTGTGGCAATCCTTACAGATGGTTTGATAGACCAGACGACCTTCGGCTGCCCCTGGCGCCAATATCGACGGCGGCATGATTTGACCGATCATAAAATCCACTGCGGCTTTCACTTCCATTTCCGGTAGGTTTGGATTGGCACCTTTGGCCGGCATGCCTAGAAAACCGTCAGACGCATGTTCATTCAGCACAGCGGTCCATTCCGGCGTGCGGGCTACCCAATCAGGTACGTGACCGAGCAATGGCGCGCCCTTCAGTCCGCTCTGATGACAACCGGCACATTCGCGTTCGTAAACAACCTTGCCAGCGCGAATTGGCGCTATCGGTGCTTCTGCCTTACCGCCGTGTTCGCGTGCTTCAACGATTCCGAACTGAGCGTCATTGCCGGAACTGAAAAGCAACGGCGCAACCAGAGTTAAGGCGAGCGCAACAAAAAAGGGCTGATGTGGTCGTGCGGAAATCATTAGCCGTTCTCCTGTTACTGCCTGCAGACAGACGACTTGTCGTCACTATCACAAGTCAGTTCAAGGGGATGTTAGATAGGTGCGCTCGCCGATAAATTGATCTTGATCATCAGAATATCGAATGCGGCGCACGCTTGCTTTTATACCGCCAAATTCGAGCGCTCAGAGAGCGCACAATGTGAAGGCAAGTTTCGACCTTTTTGCCAACAGACGGTCGCAGGGCATCGCGTGGCGGTGGCTTACCGTGATGTTCCGAACCCGGCCGTCGCATTCCAATTACGCGTTGATTTCTTGACCTTACGCAACCGGCGGACGGTTAGCGGCCGCATAGAATCGCAGGTATGGGCGGTGCGTTACAGAATTTTTCCGTACCGGGCGTGCTGATCACAGGATTAGCGTTGTTCGTGTACGGCATGAGTCAGCTCGAAAGCGGTGTACGCGCGCTAGGCTATAAGTCATTCAAACAGGCGCTGTCGCGATCGACTGCCTCACCTGTGAGTAGCGCCGGCGTTGGTGTAGCCGTCACCGCTGTGCTGCAAAGCAGTTCAATGGTGAGCCTGCTCGTGCTGGCGTTTGCCAGTGCCGGGGTGCTGCCGCTGTATAACGCTATTGGCATCATTCTGGGCGCTAATCTCGGTACGACGTTCACGGGCTGGTTGGTCGCGACCATTGGATTCAAATTCGCCCTGACGCCACTCGCCTTGCCCTTGATGGCGCTCGGTGGCGTGCTCCAGCTGGTATCGAACCGGCCTGCCGGTGCGAAAGGCATGGGCACTGCCTTGTTCGGCTTCGGCATGCTCATCTTCGGGCTCGATATGATGAAAGGATCGGTGGCCGAACTGCCGCAGCATTGGCCGCTCGATGCTTTCAAGGGCCACGGTAGTTGGGTCTACTTTTGTGTTGGCGCGGCTGCCGCGGCGTTGATCCAGTCGAGTTCGGCGACGTTGATGCTCACCTTAACCGCGCTGCATGGCGGGTTGCTCGAGTTGCCAGCTGCTGCTGCCCTGGTCATCGGCGCGGACCTCGGAACGACAAGCACAACTGCCCTTGGCAGTATCGGCGGACATTACGTCAAACGACAATTGGCGCTTGCCCACATTATCTTCAATGTTGTCGTCGACTTGTCGGCGTTTTTCATCCTGCTGCCAGCCTTGCCCCGATTGCTGGGGATTGTCGGTGACATCCAACCGATTTACGCACTCGTTGGCTTTCACAGTCTGTTTAATCTGCTCGGGCTACTGCTGTTTCTGCCGTTTCTTAAGCCTTTCTCGCATTGGGTCGGGCGGCGTTTTGTCGACGCTTCGCCTATTCAAAGGACGCTGCACCTGCAATCTACAACCGTTCCGGAAGCAGCGCTGGCAGCGGTCGCCGGGGTATTGGCAAGCATACGCCTGGATGCCGTGGTGCTGGTGCTGCACGCTTTCCGACTACGCCCCGAGCAACTGAGTCTGACAACCGATGTTGCGAATGCACTCGGTGATAGCTTTGGGTCGCGCATCAGTTCGGAGCAACGCTACGCAACGGTCAAGGAGCAAGAGGCCGACCTGTTAGCGTTTTCCGTCCGCTTGCAACAACAACCGCTTGAACCCGCACAAGTAGAGCATTTGACACGCCACATGCGCGAGGCGCGCGCGCTGACGTACGGCACTAAAACGATTAAGGATATCCGCGAGAACCTGGTGGCCATGCGTCATAGCGAGACCCCGGCGGTGCAGGATCTGCATCACCGCCACCGTCAGCTGATTAAGTCGCTTTACAATCGCTTGCTACCGGTGACCAACAGCAGCGGTGTGACGAGTCTGGATCGGGAAGCGATCGCAGAGCTGCTGCGCGCCAATCAACAGCACTACGAGGCAGCGAATGAATCGGTGCGTGAATTGCTTGTGAATGTCGGCGTCAGTGGTACGGAACTATCTACTATTCTGAACGTAAACCGCGACATACATCACGCAGTCAAAGACTGGCTTCAGGCGCTTGAGTGAGATGTTGAATCAAGCATGTGTCGGATGGGAGGAGACATCTGAACCGTCGGTGAGCGCGACAAAAAGTCGGCGTGTGATGCTAAATCCCCCGCCCACAATGCGAGCAACCGTCTCATGCGTCCATCGGACTTCTAGCCCCGGGCGGCGACGACAGCGTCGTGAAGTCGTGTAAAGCCCTCGCGTAATTCGGTAGCAAATATCGGGTCGGGTTTGCCGCCGTGTTCGAGTTCATAGGCCGCCAGGTCGTCGTCGCTGAGCGCCTCGGTTGCGGCCGAGAAAATCTCGCTTTCCTCAAGATTGAGGTGGCCCTGCTGGCGTGCCAGGAAGTTTTCAGCCGCTGAAACAATCGCGCTTCGCGCTACCACATGCTCGCTGCAGACGGCTTCCATCAGCCGATAGAACTCCATACCAAGTTCGGCAATTTCTCGGTGATCGTCACGAACGATGGCCAGTTCCCCCTTCAGATCAGGCCGCTTGAGTTCCAATAGCGCAAAGATTTCGTCTTCCAGGGGATGATGGACGGTGTCCGGGAATGACATGAAATAACGAGCGATGTCGCGCATCATCGGATAGTCGACGTCAGCCGAATTGTTCTGCATGAGACTCAGCTGCCCGGCGATCAGTTCGAGTAACTCGGACATGTTGATGTGATCGCGATGCAGTTTGTCTATCAATCCAGGCATCATCATTCTCCCGTGACGACTTAGTCCATGGTGGAAAACAGGTCGCGCGGTGTTCGGTGGTTGTCACGCGCTATGCGTAATTTACGCGGCTATATAGCAACGCCGAAGACCCTGGCCGCAGTATGTCGGTGGAATAACTTCCGAGAATTGATTTACATCAGGAAGACATCATGTGGACAGGTGCATTGACGCGATCAGCACGGAAAAGCGCGTTGGCTGATCCAGGTCATGGACGGCACTTAAACCCATGTGACCATGGCGGGCTATACGGCCATGAGAACGTAATAGCAGTCTTGAGATTTGCGTGCTCGGCCGGCGTACCGATTACCGGGGGCGGGCAGTGCAAATCGCGATCTAAAAAAAAGGGAGCACTACGATGTTTGTTAACGAACATTCACCGAAAGTTGCCGTTGGTGCCCACACTTCGCCGTTACCGGGGCAGTCGCAACTTGACGGACCCGGGATGTTGCCACGGGCGCTTCGGCCCCATAAGGTCCGCCCCATCACCGGAGGCGGGTAAAGGCCTTTGGCATTTTGGGAATAGGCCGCGCGCCCGAATGGACATGCTTAGCAATCCCGATCCTATTTTCGTAGCGGTTAGTTGTGACTGAACCCACATTAAGACGAAGCGTGTCTCTGCCGTTGCTCACGCTGTACGGTCTGGGCACGATCGTGGGCGCCGGCATTTACGTTCTTATCGCCGCAGTAGCCAGCCAGGCTGGCGGGGCAATGCCGTTTGCTTTTCTTTTGGCCGCGGTGATCGCTGGCTTCACCGCATTTTCGTACGCGGAGCTTGGTGCTCGGTTTCCGTTCAGTGCTGGCGAAGCGGTTTATATTGATAATGCTTTTTCGATGCGCCTCGCCACCCTGCTTATCGGGTACGCCGTGGTGTTTGTCGGCATCTCGTCCGCGGCCACCATTTCGCGCAGCTTTTGCGGTTATCTCAGCGTCTTTATCGACATGCCCGACACGGTCGTGATATCCGTTTTGGTACTTTCGCTAGGTACCATCGCCGCGATCGGCATCGGCATCTCGGTCTGGTTCGCCACCATCATCACCTTGATCTCGCTCATCGGTTTGTTCATCGTTCTGGGGGTCGCCTGGGATCCTGGAATATTGATCGCCGAGCCGCATCGGCTTGCGGTCGGCGATCACGGCTACGTCGGCGTTATGGCCGGCGCACTGCTCACGTTCTACGCGTTCATTGGCTTCGAGGACATGGTCAATATCGCCGAAGAGGTGGAATCCCCGGAGCGCAACTTACCGATCGCGATCGTTGTAGCACTGGTGGCCTCGACCTTGCTCTATCTGTTAGTCGCGCTGGCCGCCGTATCCTCTCTGCCGTTACACGAATTACAACAAAGCCGCGCGCCTCTGGCAGATATCATTGCCGCGCACGGGTACGATCCGACGCTTATTACTGGCATTAGTCTGATCTCGGTGATCAATGGCGCGCTTGTTCAGGTCATCATGGCGGCGCGGGTGTTGTTCGGGATGTCCGCGCGCGGCGTGGCGCACCGCTGGTTAGGCCTCATTTCCCCGCTAACCCGGACACCGGTGAACGCGACCGTGATTGTCGTTATTCTGGTTCTGGTTGCGGCGCTGACCCTGCCGCTGGTTAAACTGGCGGCCATAACGAGCACAGTCACGCTGCTTATTTTTGCAGCAGTAAATGCCGCTTTACTACGTTTGCGACTGACCGCAGGGCCAGCCGTCGGAAGCGTGAACTACCCGTTGATTATTCCCGCGTTGGGTTGCTTGTTATCTCTGGTGTTGTTGTTGTTTTCATACGGAATTTCCACCTGAAGCTGGTTAGACGACCTGGCCAGCCCAACGCGCTGGAGTCACCTGCCAACAGCGCGTATTCGTAATCGGCTCGTGTTCGATCTCGCCCACGAGCCGCGCTGCGAATTTGCTATGCTGGCCCGGTCGTCACTGCCCGCTCCGACATGATCAAAATCTTTATCTCCTACCGCCGCGAAGACTCAGCCAATGTGACCGGGCGAATTAACGATCGTCTGCGTGACAAGTTTGGTGAAGGGGCGATATTTACCGAAGTCGACAGTATTCCGTTCGGCGTTGATTTTCGCGAGCATCTGAACAACGAAGTCACGCAATGCGACATCGTGCTGGCGGTGATTGGTCGCGACTGGCTCGACGTGACAGGCGACGATGGACGGCGCCGCCTGGATGACGCCGCTGATTTCGTGCGTATCGAGATCGAGTCGGCACTGGCGCGCGATATTCCCGTCATCCCGTTGCTCGCCGACGGCGTGGCGATGCCTTCAGCAGACCAGTTACCGCAGTCCCTGCGAGCGCTGGCTTTTCGCAATGGCACCCAGGTGCGGCCGGACCCGGATTTTCATCGTGATATCGATCGCTTGATTGATGGTCTCGAGCGGTTTTTCACAGCGCGCGACAAGCCGTCGCCAATGAATTCAACTGCTGACGCCGATAGGTCGAACGTTGCAGCTGTCGCAGATCCATCCCCAGCGGAGCGTGACGAACAACAGGGGCGAGAAACCACGCGTCGCGAGACATCGTCACCGCCCAGTCGCATGCGTTTTTTCGCGATTGGATTGGTGCTTATTGGATTGTTGGGCGCGGGCGGCTGGTTTTACGTTGACAGGTTGGAGCAGCAATCGGTTGCCGCAGCCGAGCAGAAGCGACTGGCCACGGAGGAGGCAGAACGATTAGCTGATGCGGCCGAGAAGAGGCAAATAGCGGAGGAAGCTGAGCGGAAGCGACTGGCGGCGGAGCAGAAGCAGATAGCTGAGGAAGCCGAGCGGAAGCGACTGGCGGCGGAGCAGAAGCAGATAGCTGAGGAGGCTCAGCGAAAGCGACTGGCGGCCGAGCAGAAACAGATAGCGGATGAAGCTGAGCGGAAGCGACTGGCGGCGGAGCAGAAGCGGATAGCTGAGGAGGCTCAGCGAAAGCGACTGGCGGCCGAGCAGAAACAGATAGCGGATGAAGCTGAGCGGAAGCGACTGGCAGAAGAAGCCCGATCGAAGCCGGGTAGTATTTTTCGCGACCCCCTCGCTTCCGGTGGCGAGGGTCCGCAGATGGTCGCCATTCCGGCTGGCACGTTCCAGATGGGCTCGCCAGCAGGCGAGACAGGTCGTGAGTCTGACGAAGGCCCACTTCACAGGGTAACGGTGGCTGCGTTCGCTCTCGGTCGATACGAAGTCACGTTTGCAGAGTACTTACTGTTTGCCCAGGCGACGGGCCGCGCTCAGCCTTCTGATAAGGGCTGGGGCGGCGGCAGGCGGCCAGTGATAAACGTGAGTTGGACGGATGCGCAGGGGTACGCGACGTGGTTGTCGAAGGAGACCGGACAGACATATCGCCTACCGAGTGAAGCGGAGTGGGAATATGCCGCGCGTGCCGGCACTACGACAGCCAACTGGTGGGGTGATGACATTCAGCGTGGGACTGAGGTGATGGCGAATTGCGACGGCTGCGGCAGCGAATGGGACCTCACGAAGACGGCCCCGGTAGGGCAGTTTGCGGCGAATGCGTTTGGCTTACACGATATGCATGGGAACGTCTGGGAATGGACCCAGGACTGCTGGCACGGGAGTTACGTGGGTGCGCCGAAGGACGGTGCTGCGTGGGAAGCGACGGAGGGCGGAGATTGCACCTTTCGCGTTGTTCGTGGCGGCTCGTGGTTCGGCGAACCCGCCTGGGTGCGTTCCGCCTTCCGCAACAGACTCAACCCTGGAAGCAGGAACCTCGGCTACGGTTTTCGTCTCGCCAGGACGCTTTGAACCTTTGTCCTGTGTACTTTGTCCCTTTGCTCTTAGCGCCGCGCAGTGGCGCTCGAATTTATTGAACGGGAACGTTCGTTAGCCTGGGTTGGAAAAGTTCACCGGCCTCTCTGCGTAACTTTCGTGATACTCCTGTAATTCGAGCCCCAAAAGCGCCCGGGTCCGCCGGCAGAACCGCATCCGGCAACTTGATGTCGCGCCAAGGTCACCGAACTTACCTAGCTCATTGCGCCAGGCGCACGAGAGTGAAGATCGAGGTAAACCGCCCCAGACAATCTCGGGGCGAAAGCTAAAGACTCGAAATCAATGGTGGCCAGGGGTGGAATCGAACCACCGACACAAGGATTTTCAGTCCTCTGGCCTCAAGACAAGACACCGAATACTTTAAGTAACTTACGCTACCTACGCCGAACTCGACTGTTCAATAGTAGACGCTACGTAGGCAGTAAGCAAAGCTTCTCCGTTCATAGAACCCGTGATTTATGTAGCGATTTAGTACATTGGCCAAGAGAATATTTTAGCGCTCGGCAATGGTAGTTCGGGTTTAGTACCGGAATCGATTCTTTGATCTCTCTAAAGATCTACAAGAAGTTTTAAGGCTCTTTCAATACATTCGGATCACTCTCCTTAGAAGTCCTCTTAGAGATCAATACAGATCGCCTCAGAGGCTATTCCGTTAAGTCTCTAGTAATCCCTGAAGGGGCCGGGGAGGTTGGATTGATAAGCGGTATATATGAGCTGCCAGTCTTGTACTTGAGAGCCGGAGCGCGAGGTTGATTTTGAGGGATTATTAGACCCCTACACGAGTTAGTGAGCTGACCGCCGGCTACGAAAACGTGGTCTGTCCCTCGACCCCTGATATCGGTACAGGCGGGGCTTGTTTTACGGCGCCGACGCCGACATATAATTATCAGCATGATTTAGAACCCGGCAATGGGTTGTCGCATTAGTTGGATATTGTTGGAGAACCGTCGATCCATGGAAAACTTGAGAGGACTGCACCGTAGCGCACTAAAAGTGTCCCGCGACTATTCCGGGGACGTCGGCTGGCCAACGATAGTTTTGGCGCTGGTGGTATTCCCCGCCTACTGGTCGCTGCCATACTTGGTGATGTTCTATGGGTTATCACTGTTTATTGCGATTCCAGCAATGGTTGCCTTGACGTACGCGAGTTATACGGTGCTGCATGAAGCTGTGCATTCAAACATCCATGGCAAGAACGAATCGCTACGATGGTTAAATAGCGTTCTCGGTTATCTAACCGCAACGATAATTGTGATCCCGCAGAGCCCGCATCGAATTTCGCACCTGATTCATCACGGGAATACGAACGACAAGGCTATCGATCCGGACGCACATATCGAACACCTGTTTAAATCTCCGAAAGACATGCTCCAGTCCGTCTACGAAGTGGTGGCGTGCCAATTCCGTAACTACAAAGATGTGCGCTGGGCGAATGCCTCGTGGCTTGAAAATACGATCGTTGTTTCCGAGTTCTGCTCCGCCGTAGTCCTCAGAATTTTACCTTTTGCCATGCTCTTTGCTTTCGGGGGCGCCGAATCGGTTGCTCGCTGGTGGCAAGGCATCGTTCTTTTTGTCGTTGCGGGCATCATCGGCACTTTTATACTTCTGTACTTGTTTGCCTACGCCGTACATCAACCGCATGCGTCGACAGAGCGGTATCAAACAACCCGAACCATTGTGGTATCAGGCCCGCTCTCTAATCTTGCAGATTGGCTGTGGGGCTACCAAAATTATCACGCAGTACACCACCTGTATCCGGCGGCTCCCTTTTACAATTATCGGCGCTTGTTCAAAGCCGTTGCCCCGACCTTGGACGCGATGGGCGCTCCGGTATACAAACTGACCTGGAAGGGTTTGCAGCAAATTAAAGCGGTTGAAGCATGTTGAATCGAACGGCGTATAAACGTCGTCACCGCCCGTCTGCACTTCAACGCCAAGCGCCGGTTAAGCAATCGAGGAACAAGCATGGCGTATGAGACGATCACGGTCGACAGCGACAAAAAAATCACGACGATTACGTTAAATCGCGCCGATAAAATGAATGCAATCTCGCCGAGCATGTTGGCGGATTTAAAACAAGCCTTGGCGAGTGCAGCAGGCGACGACGACGTTTCTGTTGTGGTATTGAAAAGTTTGGGAAAGGTGTTTTGTGCCGGCTATGACTTGAGTCCGAAAGATTGGATAGTTTCGCAATTTCCCGCGGATTTTGAACACGGTGTTGATATTCAAAAAGACCGCGAGGATGTCATTGAACTTTTGGAATATTGGCTCGACTTATGGCAGTTCCCGAAACCCATCATCGCTTCAGTGCAAGGGCCCGCGCTGTCCGGCGCAGGCGAACTGCTGGCGATGTGCGATCTCGTTGTGGCGAGTGAGTCGGCAAGCTTCGGGCATCCGGCCGGGCGCGACCTCGGTATCCCGCCAACGGTTTTTATGTGGCCGATGTTAATTGGCATGCGTAAAACCAAGGAAATGCTATTTACCGCTAAATCCATCGACGCCAACAAAGCCGAAAAGCTCGGGCTTATTAATGAGGTAGTTCCGGCAGACGAGTTGGATGCGCGTGTACAAGCGCTGGCTGAAGATGTCGCGCTCACGCCGGTAAACCATCTCAAAATTCTGAAAAAAGCGACCAACAACTGGTACGACAACATGGGGATGGCGACGTCGTCCTATCAGGCTGCAGATCTTGATGCCGTGTTTCACCAAAGTCCTACCTTCAATGCCTTTTTTAAATTAGTGCGAGAAGAAGGCATGAAAGCGGCGCTCGCGGAAAGACGACGTCAGTTCGGATAGTTACGTAGACACAAGTTCAAGCAATTGGTTCTGCTTGATCGAGTGTAAAACGCCATGGCTTTTTAAGATCCCTACAAGGATCAGCATGCCTCAGTAACACTCTAGGATGAGTAGATCGAGAAGTCCTAGAGATCAATACAGATCGCCTCAGAGGCTATTCCGTTAGGTCTCTAGTAATCCCTGAAGGGGCCGGGAGCACTGGATTGATAAGTGCTATATATGAGGTACCAGCCTTGTACTTTAAGAGCAGTTATCGCACTCCTTGAAGCTTAAACTAACTCTACAGCTGGACTAGTTAATGTGGGCAGGTCAGCATCGCAAACCACTAGTTACGGTGCAGTC
>Ga0209630_10000316_pt1 | contig 55545 bp, 50 predicted proteins | sample COG_01_FD_184745 | JGI IMG/M metagenome (GOLD analysis project Ga0209630, IMG submission 184745) | Pelagic Microbial community sample from North Sea - COGITO 998_met_01 (SPAdes) (version 2) | ecosystem: Environmental > Aquatic > Marine > Neritic zone/Coastal water | place: Helgoland, sampling...
CCGCTGCAGCAATCGTCACGGCAGCTTGTGGAGTTCCTATTGCCAAGCATGGAAACCGAGCACTTTCTTCCAAATCTGGAGCTTCCGATGTCCTTGCCTCTTTGGGCGTCAACCTTAATGCAGACATTGCCCATGTAGAAATGGCAATAAAAGAGGCAAATATCGGTTTTCTAATGGCGCCACTTTATCATGGGGCCATGAGGCATGTGGGTGGCCCAAGGGTTGAGCTAGGCACACGAACCATTTTTAACTTACTTGGCCCATTAACCAATCCTGCTGGAGTAAAAAGTCAGTTTTCTGGAACTTTTTCACAAGACTGGATCGTGCCTATGGCAACAGTTCTTGGTAATTTGGGCACTGAGCGTGCTTGGGTTGTTCATGGTTCAGATGGCCTTGATGAGTTGACAACAACTGGCCCCAGTTTCGTCGCTGAACTAAAAGACGGTAAAGTCGAAACTTTTGAGGTGTCACCAGAAGATATTGGCATCACCCTCTCTAAACCGAGAGACCTCAAAGGTGGTGACCCTGACGTTAATGCAAAAGCCCTGAGTGCAGTTCTGCATGGTGAGCCGGGTCCCTACCGTGATGTTGTGATTTATAACACAGCCGCAGCCTTGCTAATTGCCCAGAAGGCCGATGACCTGAGGGATGGTGCAGATCAAGCCACAAGTGCTATCGATAACGGAAATGCTTTGAAAACCCTTGAACATCTTATCGCCATAACCAATTTGTGATTTTAATATGAACGACGTACTAACAAAAATCTGCGCTGATAAACTCGAGCACGTGATGGCTTGTCGATTGCAAAAAACTTTAATTGAGCTTAAAGAGCAAGTAAAGGTGGCATCTGCACCGAGGGGTTTCGCTCATGCCCTACAAACAAAAGTTGAGAGTGGTGAGTATGGTCTGATTGCAGAAATTAAAAAAGCATCTCCCTCTAAGGGCCTTATCCGAAAAAATTTCAATTCCAAGGCCCTAGCACGTGCCTATCAAGCCGGTGGTGCAGCCTGTTTGTCTGTGTTGACAGATGTGCCCTACTTTCAGGGGTCTGACAGGTACTTGCTCGAAGCACGCGGAGCTGTTGATCTACCTGTCTTGCGCAAGGACTTCATACTCGATCCATATCAGATAGTGGAATCGCGAGCCCTCGGTGCTGATTGCATCTTGCTTATTATGGCCGCCCTTGAAGACACCCAGGCACAAGAGATGGAGTCTCAGGCTATGGAACTGGGCATGGATGTGTTGATCGAAGTTCACAGTGCGCAAGAACTAGAACGGGCACTTGCATTGAGATCCCCGCTTCTGGGTATTAACAACCGGAACTTAAAGACACTGTTTGTCGATATTAACACAACCGAAACTTTGGCTGGATTGGTGCCTGACAGTCGACACCTAATTTCCGAAAGCGGTTTAAGTAGCCCCAAAGATTTGGCCCGCATGGCCAGTGCTGGAGCCAAACGTTTTTTGATTGGCGAAACACTAATGAGAGAGGGTGATGTTGAAACTGCCACCAAAGACCTCTTAAGGATCAACCATGGCTAACCTGAACCACATTGATATTAACGGCAACGCAGTAATGGTTGATGTTTCTTCCAAAAGAGAGACTGAACGCACTGCCACAGCAAAAGGCAGTGTTCAATTGCAGCCGAAAACAATAGCCCTTATTCAAAGTGGTGGTGTCAAAAAGGGTGACGTTTTGTCTATTGCTCAGCTAGCTGGTATCATGGGAGCAAAGCGCACGCCGGACTTAATACCACTTTGCCATCCGCTTAACCTATCCTCAGTAAAGATCAATATATTATGTGATACAAAACGCAACGCCGTTGATATCGAGGCAACCTGCAAACTGATTGGACAAACTGGCGTTGAAATGGAAGCCCTGACCGCAGTGAGCGTGGCTGCTTTAACCATCTATGACATGTGCAAAGCCTTCGATAAAGGCATGCACATTAGTAATATCCGCCTGACCCACAAAGCAGGAGGTAATTCCGGCCTCTTTAAAGCTAAATAAATGATTTCTGTAAATAAAGCCATCAATCTGATTGCTGACAATGTCACACTAACAAATGCTGAGGACGTTCCGATTAAACATTGCCTTGGCAGGGTTCTAGCCGAGGATGTCGCCTCCAAACTTTCCTATCCGCCTGTTGCCGTATCTTCTATGGATGGCTATGCCTTAAATGCATCTGATACTGCTAATCCCCCAGTAAGCCTCAAACTAATAGGCGTATCACAGGCCGGTGGAAGCTTTGAGAGCTTTGTTGGCTCAGGTGAAACAGTTCGGATCTTCACTGGTGCGCCTCTACCTTGTGGTGCCGATGCCGTTCAAATGCAGGAAAATGCTGAAATACAAGGTAATCATATTAAAATTATTCAAAGTGTGCCTACAAATAACTTTGTGCGGGCCGCCGGGATGGATTTTGCCGCAGGGGATATTCTCATTAAAGCAGGAACTGTATTGAGTGCACGCCATATTGGATTAGCTGCGGCTATGAATCGACCTACCCTATCCGTAAGGCGTAAACCCCGTGTCGCAATCCTTGCGACTGGAAATGAAGTCGCCTTGCCAGGAACTGACCTGAGGCCTTCACAGATAATTACTTCAAACAGCTTTGCCTTGAATGCCTACGTTATCGCCATGGGTGGCGACCCAATTGACCTCGGCATTGCTGGGGACACCCTTGAAGAACTGAGTTCATCCATCGAAGGTGCTTTTAATAGTGATGTTTTAGTCACAATAGGTGGGGTTTCAGTCGGCGATTTTGATCTGGTTGGGCAAGCACTCAGAGAAAAAGGCCTAAGACAGGTATTTCATAAAATAGCCATGCGTCCCGGTAAGCCGTTACTGTTCGGAAATATTGATAATTTAAGAGTTTTATGTATGCCAGGCAATCCAGTTTCCACTGGAGTTTGCTCTATACTTTTTCTCAAAAAAGCACTTTCCACCATGCTGGGTATTAAGACAAACACCGAACCCGCACTTACAGCTATTTTAGGTCAAGATATGGCCGAAAATGACCAACGCCAAGATTACGTTAGGGCTAAGCTTGAAACCAACGACATCGGCGAAAGAATTGCCCAACCATTTTCAATACAAGACAGCGCTATGCAAGCCTGTTTTACTGAAGCTGACTGCCTCATTGTGCGATTGCCGCATGCCCCTTTAATCAAGGCTGGAGAACTTGTAAGTATATTACTTTTCAGCGGTTCATTGATCTCTATATGAATAAACTACCTTTGAGTTATCCTTGACGAACTTTGAGAACTAAAGTAGAACAATTAAGAAATAGTTTTACTTTTGTTCTTTGTTCAGTAGTGCTTCAAAAAGTTATACTAAATCAAAAAAAACTCGCGAAAATATCAAGTTCAAGGATACAATCATGCTAACAAAGAAACAATACGAACTACTAGTTTATATTGACGAACGCTTAGAAGAGACTTGTATATCACCTTCATTTGATGAAATGAAAAATGCTCTTGGACTGGCATCTAAGTCTGGTATCCATAGGCTCATTACAGGTCTTGTAGAGCGTGGGTTTATTCGCCGACGGCCACACCGAGCGCGGGCCCTTGAGATTCTGCGTCGTCCGGGACGTGAAGAATTTAATCATGTTCAACCGAAAGCCAATGGTTTCATCCCAAATGTGGTTAAAGGGGACTTTAAGATGGTGGGGGCGGAAAACCCCATGGAAGTCGGTGGAACTACTCAAATACCCAGATATGAAAAAATAGCAGCTGGAGTTCCAATTGAAGCTGTAGACAATCCTAGTAATTTGATAGGTATTCCCGCTGATATGATTGGCAATGGAGAACACTATGCATTGGAAGTGGATGGTGAATCAATGATAGATGAAGGCATTCATGATGGAGATACAGTAATAATTCGCCACACTGAGAGTGCAGAGAATGGAAACATCGTCGTTGCTATCATTGATAATGAGGAAGTAACTTTGAAACGATTACGTCGAAAAGGAAACTCAGTTGCTCTTGAACCTGCTAATAAAGAATATGAAACGCGCATATTTGGGCCAAACAGAGTAAAAGTGCAAGGTCAACTTGTGGGCCTCATCCGCAAATATTAAATTTTAATTCTTCACCGGTATTAATAAGCAGCACCTAAGTAGTGCATATTCAAAGATTAAATCTACCAGTCCTGCGATTGATTTGCTCAACACGTGCTGTCCACTTTATTGACTGTAGAATAATATTTATTTATTTCATTGAGCGTAAGTGTAAAAGATACCTATGGTAATAAATAGTCTTTGAAGGAACTTAATTAATCGCTATTAGCCGCTTGAGGCTGGTCGAGAACGAGACTGTCAGCAACAAATTCCAACCATAGCCCAGTAGCCCACACAATTTTATTAAATATGGCAACTTTACTAATGGCCTCTATTGTTAACTGTCTTCCGTATAATTTATAGTCATAAACAATATGTTTAAATTATTTATACGACACTCATAGGCTTTTACTGCAAGCTCTTGTCCTTTGTGATATTGAAATATAAAAAATGTGTTCAAGGAACTTACAAGGGCCCACAAATATTAAATTAAAATCCTTAGACTGAAACTATTATCTCAATGACAGTTATTACACGATTTGCTCCCTCTCCAACAGGATTCCTTCATATTGGCGGCGCTCGAACTGCCCTATTTAACTGGCTTTTTGCTCGCCATCATAATGGCAAATTCCTTTTACGCATTGAAGATACTGATCGCAAACGCTCCACATATGAAGCAGTAGAAGCAATCTATGATGGTATTAAATGGTTGGGATTAGAATGGGACGGCGACGTGGTATCACAATTCTCTCGGGTTGCTGAACATAAAAAGGTAGTTGAGCAGTTGCTGGATGAAGGCAAAGCTTACAAATGTTACAGCACACCCGAGGAATTGACTGAAATGCGCGAAATCGCAAAAGCCGAGGGTCGCCCCATACGATACAATGGATACTGGCGAGATAAATCCGACTCAGATGCCCCAAGTGGTATTAACCCAGTGATCCGGTTAAAAGCTTCTCAGAAAGGCGAAACTATAATTACCGACTTAGTTCAAGGTGAAGTTAAAGTTGCCAACGATCAAATGGATGATATGGTTTTAATCCGCGGAGATGGCACACCCACCTACATGCTGGCTGTCGTTGTTGACGATCATGATATGGGAATCACCCATGTTATTCGCGGAGATGATCACCTTACTAACACCTTTCGGCAATATCAAATTTATGCTGCACTTGGTTGGGATACCCCAATCTTTTCCCATATTCCACTGATCCACGGAGCAGATGGTACAAAATTATCTAAACGTCATGGCGCCCTTGGTGTTGATGCATACAGGGACGACGGATACCTTCCCGAATCAATGCAAAACTACCTTTTAAGACTAGGCTGGTCTCATGGTGATGACAAAATTATTTCTATAGAACAGGCAACCAAATTGTTTGACTTGAAAGGCGTTGGAAAATCACCTTCACGATTTGATATTGCTAAACTGACAAGTTTGAACGCCCAATATTTACGTGAGACTAATTCAGTCAAACTTGCGGTTTTGATTGAACCAGCACTTGGTGCACGACTCGGTCGCGACCTTACCAATAAAGAAAAATCTCGTATTCTTAGAGGCATAGATGGTCTCAAGGTACGGGCCAAAACAGTTGTTGAATTAGCTAACAGTGCTTTCTTTTACATTGAGCCAAGACCAATTAAATTAAATGATAAAGCAATGAAATCACTTGATCTAGGTGGCGCAGACAAAGTTACAGCCCTTCGCGACACATTATATTCTCTGTCTGATTGGACACATGACGTATTGGAGAAAACCATACTTGATTTAGCTGAAGCCAAGGGGATAAAGCTTGGAGAGCTTGCCCAGCCCTTGCGGGCTATCTTAAGCGGCTCAAATACTTCACCTGGAATCTATAATATCATGGAAGTCCTTGGACGTGATGAGACCCTTGGACGGCTAAATGACGTCTTAAAATAAACTATATAATCATGCTAGATTATCAAATTTTATAAATATCATGTATAATTAAAAAGTTATTTGGAATACTCCCAAGAAAAACAATCAAAGGCTTTACGCAATAATGAATGTGGATAAAAAAGCATTTACCTTAACAGACAACCGTAGCGGTAAGTCATATGAACTGGATGTGCTTAAGGGGGCAGCTGGACCAGACGTCATTGATGTGCGTAAGCTATATTCTGAGACAGGTCACTTCGCCTATGATCCTGGGTTCACATCTACAGGAAGTTGCCAATCTGAAATTACGTTCATTGATGGCGAAAAAGGCATTTTGTTATATCGCGGATACCCAATAGAACAATTAGCTGAAAAATCAAATTTTCTTGAAGTATGCTACTTGCTGATTTATGGCAACCTGCCAATTAGTGACAGTATGAGAATATTTTCACAAAGAATCACTTATCACACAATGCTACATGAGCAGCTGAATTTATTTTTCAAGGGGTTTAGACGAGACTCCCACCCCATGGCCGTTATGAATGGTGTCGTAGGAGCCTTGTCATCCTTCTATCACGACAGCACAGACATAACTGACCCTAGGCATCGCTTTATCGCCTCAACTCGTATGATCGCCAAAATGCCGACAATTGCTGCTACGGCATACAGATATTCAAAAGGCCTCCCTTTTGCATATCCACGAAATGACTTGGGTTTTTCAGAAAACTTTCTCTACATGATGTTTTCCAACCCATGCGAAGATTATGTCACTAACCCGATTTTGTCGCGTGCTATGGACCGCATATTGATGTTACATGCAGACCATGAACAAAATGCTTCAACCTCTACTGTTAGAATTTCTGGTTCCTCAGGTGCCAATCCTTTTGCCTGTATAGCAGCAGGTATTGCTTCTCTCTGGGGTCCCGCCCATGGCGGGGCCAACGAGGCAGTTTTGGCAATGTTAGAAGAAATCAAAACCAAGGACCGAGTTCCTGAGTACATCAAAAAGGCCAAGAACAAGGAAGACCCGTTCCGCCTTATGGGCTTTGGCCACCGGGTCTATAAAAACTTCGATCCTCGCGCCACAATATTGCGCCAATCGGCACATGAAGTGCTGGGTGACCTTGGCATTAAGGATGATCCCATACTTGATCTCGCCTTGGAGCTAGAGAAAATTGCCCTAGAAGATGATTACTTCGTTTCTAAGAAACTTTACCCCAATGTAGATTTCTACTCTGGCATCATCTATCGCGCCTTGGGCATTCCAACATCAATGTTCACGGTGCTGTTTGCAGTCGCACGTACTGTCGGTTGGGTTGCCCAATGGAACGAGATGATAGAAGATCCAACCCAGAAAATAGGGCGACCTCGTCAACTCTATACAGGTGAAACAGAACGAGATTACGTGGCCGTAAAAGACAGATAGAAAATCAGTCCCGTTCTATCAACTCCACCTTATAGCCGTCAGGATCTTCGATAAAAGCAATGACACTTTTGCCATGCTTCATAGGACCAGGCTCACGGCTAATTGTAACCCCTTCTGAGCGCATTAAATCACAGGCTTCATAAATGTTAGGAACGGCAACGGCTAAGTGGCCAAACCCAGACCCAATTTCATAGGGCTCGGTTTCGTCCCAATTATGAGTTAACTCGATAACAGTATCAATTTTCTCGTTGCCATAACCAACAAAGACCAGCGTAAACTTGCCGTCTGGATAATCAGTTCTTCGCAAGACGCTCATGCCCAAGTGGCGAGTATAAAAGTCGATGGAATTTTCTAAATTTAGGACCCTAATCATAATGTGCAAAAGTCGGAACTTGCTTGTTTCTTTACCCATACTATTTGTCTTCCTTCAATAAAGATAAAATTGCATCTGCGGCGCGTCCTGATGGCAACGGACCATCCTTTCCTATTTTCTGCAGGGCTTCGTTAGACGCTTTAATTTGCTGGGATCCAGCGTTTTTATCATTTAGAAACACCGCCAAAGCCCTCTGTAACAAAGCAGGCTGACAATTTTCTTGAATAAATTCTGGCACCACTTCACGATTAAGAATGATGTTTATCAGATTAGCATAAGGGGTCTTAATTAGTATTTTCGCTAACCAAGCGGTCACTGGATGAACCTTGTACCCAACGACTGTTGGGGTGCCAGCCATAGCTAATTCAAGGGCGACCGTACCCGATGCTGCGAGAGCAATATCAGCGGCAGCAAAAGAATCAAACTTTTCTTTATCGCCTACAACAATCCGTACATCTAAGGGCCATTGTTTTATTCGATCATTAATGGCTTCATATAAAGATCCAAAGACAGGAATGATAATTGTCAAGTCAGGGTGGTCTTTTGAAAGATAAAGAGCTGTTTTACAAAAAACATGGAGCAGCCTTTTCACCTCACCGCGTCGTGATCCAGGTAGCATGACCATAACAATTGATTCTGTGGAAATTTTATGCCTTATACGGAAACCCTCTCCATCACCTTTATCAGCTCCAGCCTCTACGACTGAATGACCAACGAAGGTGGTCGCCAGTCCTACCTGTTCAAAATACGGTGGCTCGAACGGTAACAGAACTAGTAGATGATCAAGGAACTCAGAAATTTTTTTTGCCCGGCTAGGCTTCCAAGCCCAAACTGATGGAGCAACATAATGAACTAACTTGATGTTTTCTCCTTTGAGTTTTTTTGCAATATGAAAACAAAAGCCAGGAGAATCGATGCATAATAGTACCTCTGGGCGTTGCAGAAGAATGTCAGTGGTTGTCTGTCTTATGCGCTTAAGCAAAATTGGAAGATGTGGAATAATTTCTGTAAATCCCATAAGAGAGAGCTCTTCCATCGGAAATAAACTATCCAGTCCCTGTTCTGTCATCTTTTCGCCGCCAATACCAATAAATCGTATATTTTCACTCTTTTCCTTAAGGCGCGCCATGACACGAGCACCCAGAAGATCCCCAGACGCTTCTCCCGCAATGATATAAACCAGAGGGGCTTCTACCTCTATGCCAATAACAAACAGTCCATGCTCGTCTGCTGAACTTACAACAGCATCAATATCCACAATAAGTGCCTTACCTGCCTGAACTGCGACCCCTTCCAACCCAACCTTGGCAGCAATTTCAATAGTTGACACTCCAATTGTTGGCAGGTCCGCACGAGTTTCCTGACCCGGTTTACAAACCTTAACCAATACTCCACCTTTTTTAGTGTTTCTTATATTTGGCAAACTCCTAATCATGGCATCCGTGCCATCTTCGTCTTCAACACTAAGAACCTTGCCCTGATAGGCTATAGCTCCCTGCCCCTTATCTTGAATTCCGATGGATATCGCAGCTTGCCGGGCCACACTGATATTCAATTGTGCATTCTGGTCTGGCTCAACAGCTCCTAAAATACCTGACGGGGAAATAACGTCAGGGAGTAAGTCATCAACACCTATGACCCTGAATCCCTCAAGCTCCAAAACCTTAATCAAGGCTGTGAGCAGACCATTGTCGCCAAGAGAAGCTGCGCCAGCGGAAGCTAAAAACGTTGTTGCCCACAAATCTGGACGCAAGTCTTTAATGCCCGGCTTTTTAATACCACCAGCCATAACAAGCTCTTTAACGTCTGCTTGGTGTAATAATTTTAAAGCTGTTCCTGCAGCGCCAAGCCTCACCCACGCGTGAGGAACGTTTTCTCCCAAGACAGCTTGATCAGTTTGCCCTTCAAAGGCAATCACAAAGAAATCTCTGCCAAAATCAAGGCAATACTGTATTATAAGCGCCGGCAGGTCGCCGCCACCAGCAATAACACCTAACTTAGGCTGCATCTTCCAAACTGGGTTGGCAAATTGAACGCGATGAGTCAGCTCGAATAAAGTCGACGATTTCCATGACAGGTTCAATATCACTCATCATTTCAGCAACATCATCCAGTCGTTCCGCCAGAGTTCCTTCCGGAGCGAACATCAATCTATAAGCACTTCGTAAACCATGGATGGTTTCTCTATCAAAATTTCGACGTTTCAGGCCAACAACATTAAGGCCCTGCAATCGGGCCCGATTACCAATAACTGATCCATATGGGATAACATCATTCTCAATGCCTGACATTCCACCTATCATGGAGTGTCGGCCTATACGAACAAACTGATGAATAGCGGACAGACCACCTATTATTGCCCACTCGTCAATATTTACATGACCACCTAGGGTCGCGTTGTTGACAAGAATAACGTGATCCTTGATATGACAGTCATGAGCAACATGTGAACCCATCATAAACAGGCAATTGTTTCCAACGCTAGTCAACATGCCACCACCTTCGGTCCCCGGATTCATAGTTACGTGTTCCCGAATGACGTTATTACAGCCAATTTCAAGCCTAGAAAGCTCACCACTATATTTCAAGTCCTGCGGTTGATGCCCGATTGAAGCAAAAGGAAAAATACGGGTATTTGAACCGACGCTTGTTATGCCTTCAACAATCACGTGGGAAACCAGTTCCACGCCATTATCAAGTTTTACGGCATTCCCAACAATACTATAAGGCCCAATCTTAACGTCTGTGCCTATTTCAGCACCGTCTGCAACAAGAGCTGTCGGATGTATTTCAGTCATTTATCATTATCCAAAATCATTGCAGTAAAGGTTGCTTCTGCCATGAGAGTTTCACCAACACGTGCTTCACCACTAAACTTCCAGACAGGCCCTCGGTTTTGAAGCTTCTTGACAGTGATTAACAAACTATCTCCTGGCGTTACCGGTTTGCGAAAACGCGCCTGTTCAATAGACATGAAGTAAACCATTTTTCCTTCTGCTTGCGCCCCCATTGTCTTGGTAACAAGAATTCCTGACGTTTGCGCCATTGCCTCGACGATCAAGACACCGGGCATAATAGGGTGTTCTGGAAAGTGGCCCTGGAAAAACGGTTCGTTTATGGAGACATTTTTAATGCTCACGGCACTAACGTCTGGAACGATATCAATCACTCTATCAATCATTAAAAAAGGATATCTGTGTGGTATCATCTCCATGATTCGCACAACATCAATGTCAGTAGTTTTCTCAGACACTGTTACTTACCTCTCTTCTTTGACATCTTTTCAATTAGAGCCACCCCACGCATAAACTCACGAATGGGTCGTGCGGGAGAACCACAAAGTTTTTCACCAGGAGCAACATTCCGCATAATCCCTGATTGCGCGGCCACTTGGGTTCCAGGGCCAATTTCGAGGTGCCCCGCAATGCCGACCTGCCCTCCAATGGCGCTAAACTCGCCAATTACTGTTGAGCCTGATATACCCACCTGAGAAACAACCACGCAGCCGCGACCAAGTTGAACATTATGTCCAATCTGGACAAGATTATCAATTTTTGAGCCAGCTCCTATAATTGTGTCAGGTCCAGCACCCCGGTCAATAGTTGTATTGGCACCGATTTCAACATCGTCCTCAACAATTACTCTGCCCAGTTGCGGTACCTTTAAATGACCTTTTGGGCCCATCGCAAAACCAAAGCCATCCTGTCCGATACGAACTCCAGCATGGATAATAACATGAGAACCAATCAAGCATCTCTCCAGCGTTACATTTGGGCCAATGTGAGTATCATTGCCAATAACTACCCCCTTACAAACCACTGAATTAGAACCAATCCAGCAGCCATTACCGATGGTTACATTTGATCCAACAACTACACCAGAATCAATTTGACAGTTGTTGCCCACTAAAGCCGTTTCATCAACACAGGCAGCCTCTGATAGTCTTTTATCTAACATTGTCTTGGGATAAAAGGCACGAGCAACACGAGCGTAGCCGTGATAGGGGTCGTCCATCAGGATAAGTTGCATTCCAGCAGGTGCTTTTGAAGCAATAGCTGGACGAACAATTACAGCCCCAGCACTGCTTTGGTAAAAGCTGTCAACATACTTAGTATTGTCAAGAAAGCTAACATCAGATGTTCCCGCTTCATTCAACGGCGCTACATCTAAAAATTGTGCCTCACCCTTAGAATTGCTGGAGAGTGTACCACCAGAAATCTTAGCAAGTTCCTCTAAAGAATAAGGTCCTGCCACTTCAAAGAAACGAGGATCGGCCATACTCGCTAAGTATCCTCTCAATTAGCCGGTGGTGCGACCTTAATGGTCGGCATTGCAGTGTTGAGACGATCTAGCACCACTTTTGTAATCAGTAACGCCTTAGAGGCCAGTATAGTTTGCTCCTTGCGCAGTATCAGAGAGATATCTTGCTCGACGGCAAATGCTACGACTATTTCCTGCAGACTTTTTTGAATTTTTCCCATAGCTGTACCCTGTACTCTATCCAAATTTTGCTTGCGTTGCTGAACAAGACGCTGGACTCCAGCAACGCGTTTTTCAAAATCTGTTCGCTTTTCTGCGAAAGCTTCTGCAGATAACAAAGTTCTTTGCCGAGCAAGCTCTTGATTTGCATTTCTTAGAGCTTCTTCCTCTTTTTGTATCTCAGCCTGATAGACCGCTTTGTATTTACTAATTTGTTCACGTATTGAATTGAAGGCTTTTGCATCACGAATGATCATATTGATATCAATAACACCAATTTTTATATTGTTTTTAGTCGCCTGCGCCAAAGAGGAATTTGTTGGTGCAGTAATGACAAATATAAAAAAAGCTAGACAAGTAATTATTTTTTTCACAAGAAATTCCTAAAACCTGGTTCCAAAATTAACACGAACCATTTCTTCTTGGTCGAATGATTCCTTGACTACGGGAAACCCTAAATCAATACCAATAGGACCAAATGGTGAGGACCAATCCAGACCTGCACCCACAGACACACGTGGGATTCCTGTATCATTCACACTTGTGCCACTTTTGCTAAGCTGCCCTGTGCTACCTAAATCAGTAAATAATTTACCAGAAAGTCCAAGTTCATCTGGCAATCCAATAGGAAAATTAACTTGACTCGTAGCATGATACATCCACTCTCCACCTAGTGCATCTTTAGTTGAACTATCCCTAGGCCCAACGCCACTGGTAGAAAATCCACGCAGATTGTCCCCGCCAATGAAAAAACGATCATTTAAATTGACATCCTCACCTAGACCTAAAATATGCCCAATGCCACCACGAAAAGATAAAACCACTTGATCATGTATTGGAAAATATCTTTGGGCAGAAATCTTATTGCGAAAAAAGCGTTTTGTTCCACCAAGTCCCGCAATGGAATTAGTCATGCCAAGCATATATCCATCCGTTGGCGACGTCGTGCTGTCGCGTTTGTCATAAATCTCGCCATGGGTCACCATTGACAGAAGTTCGTTACCTGCGGCATCCCTAACTAATTGCGAGGCACCAGTGGGAACATCTTCAATTTTAATTTTTTTGAGTGTATACGACCAACTTTGACGCAATTCTTCTGTAATCGGATAGCTGGCTCGCAATTTACCACCAGATTGTTGAGTGCTGAAGGAACTGGTATCCTGATTGTCTTTTGCTGAGTGAAATATATCAAATCCAGCCGCTATATCACGATCCAAGAAATAAGGTTCTGTATAATTGAGGTTAAGCTTAGACGAACGCCCGGAAATTACGCCACTAAGGGCCAAGAATTGACCATTCCCCATCAAATTACGTTCAGATATGCCTACATCAACTAACGGGCCGTCAGTAGTAGAAAAACCAAATCCGAAAGACAATGCACCAGTAGATTTCTCTTCGACACCTACATTAATTGCCGTCTTGTCAGATTCAGAGCCAGGAATTTGTTCCATTGTAACATTTTCAAAGAAATCTAAATTATCCAAACGTTGTTTAGAACGCCTGAGTTTGGACGCGTTAAAGGCGTCCCCTTCGACCAGTCGAAATTCGCGACGAATAACTTCATCCGATGTTCTCACATTACCCTCAACGTTAATGCTCTCAACAAAGAGACGCGGGCCCTCATTAACTTCAAAGGTTACATCAATCGTATTTTTTTCTCTGTTTCTTGTTACCAGTGGACGTATATCTACAAAAGCGAAACCCAGTGTTCCAATATGGTTAGTCAATTTGCCGATTGTTTTTTCCACACGTTCAGCATCGTACCAATCACCTTCAGCAACACCTATACTTCCACTTAAAGAATCAGTCTTCAGATCTTTTAATTTAATGTCTAAGTCCACTTTACCAACGGCATAACGATTTCCCTCTTCAACCATAAAAGATATAAAGAAGTCTTTGCGGTCTGGTGTTAGCTCTGCAACAGAAGACAAGACGCGAAAATCAGCATATCCGTTGCTCATGTAAAAGCGTCGAAGCAAATCACGATCAAGATTAAGTCGATCCGGGTCATAATTATCGTCAGAAGAAAAATACCGGTACCACCGGGTTTCCCTCGTTCGTATGACTTCTCGTAGCCGGGCATCGCTGTATTTACCATTACCAATAAATCGAATATTGCGAACTTCCGTCCACTTGCCCTCATTAATTTCAAAAACCAGATCAACCCTGTTTTGTTCTAGCTGAATAACTTTTGGTTCCACTGAAGCAGCAAAACGTCCTTTACGGCGATATAATGTTAAGATGCGTTTGACATCTTTTTGGACTTTTGAACGAGTATAGATAACACGTGGCCTTAGCATAAGTTCGCTCGACAAAATGTCGTCTTCAAGCTTTTTGTTCCCTTCAAAAGCAATACGATTGATGACTGGGTTTTCAATAAGGTTGACGACCAAGGCTTCTCCCTGCCTAAGCATAGTTACATCAGCAAATAGACCTGTAGCAAACAAGCTTTTTAATGATCTGTCTATTTTGCGATTATCAAAGGCATCGCCTTCCTTAATCTGCAAGTAAGACAAAACTGTCTCCGCTTCTATTCGTTGGTTGCCTTCAATAAGGATTTCACTAACGAGACCACCCTGCGAAGTTTGGGCATACAAATTGGCCTGCGGAAGTCCAAGGACCAGCACAAAACAAACAAAAACTATGACGCGATATAGGCGCCCCACACAACCCCCCTTGGATAATATTGCCTTTATTAAGAATAATTTATACTAGCAATAGACCTCTATGTAAAAACTATTAAACACCTATCATCTTCCAAATTTATGAGAGCTTGAAAGGTAAGCCACGTTGAATCAGATCACGTCAGTGCATACAAACTTTTATCAACTAACAAGACCAACGAAATATTCAAATACTCTGAGCTGAACCAAGTCGTTCCACGTAACAAAAACCATAAGAAGCAATACCAGAATCAGCCCAAAACGGAAACTGTATTCTTGAGCTTTCTCGTTTACAGGGCGTCCCATGATCGCTTCTATAGAGTAAAAAAGAAGATGACCACCATCCAACATTGGAATTGGAAACAAATTTATTAAACCAAGATTTATTGATAAAGCTGCCAGAAAAAATACCATGCTAGCCAATCCACCTTGTGCCATTTGGCCTGACATTTGTGCAATCCTCAAGGGGCCGCCAAGCTCCTCCTTTGACACCGAGCCGGTAATCATAAGACCGACAGCACTTAAAATTCTGAGCGTCAGTCCATAAGTTCGCTCTGCTCCCATAACAACTGCATCTAGGGGGCCTAAATTGGTGTATTCGACCATTTCTGGATCAGGCGTAATTCCCAGTAGGCCAACCTCCTTTTCTATACCACCATCGTCAACGACTTTGACATCAGGGGTTGCAATGAGGGTCAGTTGGGTATTGTTTCTAACTACTTCCATAGACAGTGGTGTGTTGGGATTTTCAATTACAATTTGGCGTAGATCTTTAAACCACTTGACGTCTTGGCCAGCAATCATGATGACTTTGTCCCCTGCGGCAATACCAGCTTTTTCAGCTGCACTGCCACTTTGAACCGTCCCAACCCCAGCCAATAAATTGGGTGCGCCGGAAGCGAAGAAAAGACCTGCCAAAACTATTATGGCAAAAATAAAATTAGCTAAAGGACCAGCAAATACTATTGCAGCCCGTTGACCAAGGCGTTTATGGTAAAAAGATACTGCTTTTTCTTCTTCAGTAAGGTTGCGTTCCTTATCATTTCCCTCGCCAGCAATAATCTCGCCCTCTCCAAACATTTTGACATATCCGCCAAGGGGAATGGCACTAAATTTCCAACGAGTACCATGACTGTCATGGAACCCAAAAAGCTCAGCACCGAACCCAACAGAGAAAACTTCAACCCTGACATTATTATATCGCGCCACGAGAAAGTGACCTAACTCGTGTACAAAAACTAAAATTGTCAAAACAATTAGGAAGGGCACTACATAATTAACGAGAATATCCAAAATAATTCAGTCCATAAATTTTTTTAAGGGGTTTCATATGCCCAATTCAACCTATGTCTTTCATATAGGCTTTTGTTGTTTTTCGTGCAATGTAATCGGCATCAAGAACATCACTAAGTGTTCTTAGCTCACAATGGGGTGTATTTTCCAGCGTATTCTCTACAATTGCCGCTATTTTAAGGAAATTAATTTGCTTATTGAGGAACCCTTCAACAGCAATTTCATTCGCAGCGTTTAGGACAGTTGGCGCATTACCACCATTTCTTAGTGCTTCGCGCGCCAATCTCAGAGCAGGGAAACGCTCTTCATCTGGATTCTCAAAAGACAAGTTGCCAATTTCTTGCAAATTTAAGCCTGGTGCAGGAGTAGCGAGCCTTTGCGGCCAACCCAATGCAAAGGAAATAGGTGTGCGCATATCTGGCGTTCCCATCTGAGCTAATAATGATCCATCCACATATTCAACTAGACTATGCACTACTGATTGCGGGTGTACGAGGATTTCTATCTTCTCTTCACAAACAGGAAATAAATAATAAGCTTCAATCAGTTCCAGTCCTTTGTTCATCATTGTTGCTGAGTCAATTGATATTTTAGCCCCCATATCCCAGTTAGGATGATCCACCGCCTGTTCTGGTGTCATTGTGGACATCTCCTTGAGGCTTTTTTCACGAAATGGCCCACCAGAAGCAGTGAGAATAATTCGATTTATCTTGTCCACGTTATCAAAATCAAATACCTGAAAAATAGCACTGTGTTCTGAGTCAACAGGAATGATGGTCGCACCTTGCTGTTTGATAGCGTTAATCATTACTTTTCCCGCTGAGACAAGGCACTCTTTGTTTGCCAGACCAATAATTGCGCCCCGTTCAACGGCTTTAAAAGTTGGCTCCAAACCTGCTGTACCAACAATGGCAGACATAATCCAGTCTGAAGGACGCATAGCGGCTTCAATAACTGCCTGGCGACCTGCAGCAATTTCTACACCAGATCCAGAAAGGGCCTCTTTAAGTTCGTTATAGCAACCCTCATCAGCGATGACTGCTATTTTAGCTTTCAATGCCCTCGCCTGTTCTGCAAGCAAGGCAACGTTGCGATTAGCGCTCAAAGCCGTGACACTAAAACGCTCTGGGGTTTGCTTAACCAGATCAACAGTGTTTATGCCTACTGAGCCTGTGGAACCAAGAATAGAAATGGACCTAATAACCGTTTTCTTTTCAGTGGCTTTGTTTGAAGGGTTCATGACAACAATGGGCCCTTATTGATTATGGATATTAATGTCACTGCAAAAATTGCAGCAAGCAAGGCATCAACCCTGTCAAGCACTCCACCATGTCCGGGTATCAAATTACTTGAATCCTTTACCCCAAAGTGACGCTTAAAAGCTGACTCTACAAGATCCCCCATCTGAGAAAACAGACCGATAAGACCGTTAATTACAATAAATTCGTATAGATTATCAATGGGAATATATTTTCCAATTACTAGCCCCACAATACTAGCGGAAAAGATGCACCCTGCAAGTCCTGCATATGTTTTGTTAGGACTGATTTTAGGCGCCAGTTTGGGGCCCCCAATTAGTCGTCCTAAAGCGTAAGCTCCACAATCAGAGGCCCATACTAAAAATAAAATCCACATGACTGCTAGTAGGCCATTATCCCATTCATTCCTTATCCAAATTAAGCTAATACATGCGCCACCCATATACGCACCACCTACCACAATCCACAAACTATCAATTGGGTAAATAGCTCTCGCCCTCTCGGGGGAGATTATTTTAGACCTGTTAAAAAGCGTTTTAGCCAAAACAATACTAAGAAAAACAACAGCCATGAGCCCAAGAAGAAAAAATGCCCAGGTATATTTATCTGTTGAGGACAAAAAAACAGCTCCGACAAGACCAATTATCAAGCCCTTTCCTTCATAATCAAGGTGCCCACTTGAAATTATACGGCTGTATTCCCAAGCTATAAGGGCAGCACAAAGCCCAACCAAAAAATTAAAGTAAGGATAGCCAAGATAGGTGCTGGCTATTACTATCGGCATCAATACAAGGGCCGATATAACCCTAGTAGCAAGGTTGCTTTTTTGAAATTCAATCACGGGAAGTGCCGAAACGTCTCTCACGCCTGTGAAATGCTGCGATAGCATTGTCAAAATCTTGTTTGTTGAAATCAGGCCATAAAGTGTCCAGGAAACAGAACTCAGTATAAGCCAATTGCCATAGCAGAAAATTACTAATTCTTTGCTCTCCACTGGTTCTGATCAATAAATCTGGGTCTGGAAATTCACTAGTATAAAGGCTACATTTGAACAAACTTTCATCAATTTTATGCGGATCCAACTTACCCGCTTTTACTTGTATAGCCAACGCACGTGCAGCTTCAGTAATTTCTGCCCGCCCACCATAGCTCAAGGCAATGATCAAATGTAGCCGAGTATTAGCAACAGTCTTTTTTTCAGCTTCTTCAATCAGCTTGACAATATCTTTATCTAACTTTTTTCTATCACCTATAACACAAAAGCACACACCCTCTTTGTGAAGGTTAGGAACCTCACTTTTGAGATAAAAACGCAATAAACCCATCAATTCATTGACTTCACTACTTGGACGGTTCCAGTTTTCTGAAGAGAATCCGTAGAGCGTTAGGTAACGTACTTTCGCCTCAATGGCGCTTTTAATAGCAGTCTTTATCGAAACTGCACCTCTTTTATGTCCCACTGCTTTGGCTAGTTTTCGGCTCTTGGCCCAACGTCCATTTCCATCCATAATAATAGCTACATGAACGGGGGGAGTGACTTGGTCTTCCGTTACATAATTGGCAGCCTTGAGGATGTCAGCCGAATTCACCTGATTAAACCTGTAATATATCTTTTTCTTTATGGGATAGAGATTCGTCAATCTTCTTCACATAACTATCGGTAAGGTCTTGAACTTCTTGGGAATAATCATGATGCTCATCTTCAGTGATATCGCCATCTTTTTCACTTCGCTTGAGCTCATCCATGGCATGACGTCGTACATTACGAACCGCAATGCGAGCATCTTCAGCATATTTCGCAGCCACTTTCGAGAGCTCCAGTCTACGTTCTTCGGTCAAAGCAGGCAAAGGAACCCGAACCAATTGACCATCAGAAATAGGATTTAGGCCAAGTCCTGAATCCATGATCGCTTTCTCTACAGACTTCACCATAGTTTTATCCCAAACTTGAACCGTCAGCATGCGTGGCTCTGGAACACCAACAGTACCGACCTGGTTTATTGGCACCTGTGATCCATAGGCGTCTATCATTAGAGGTTCTAAAAGGCTAACAGAGGCACGACCAGTTCTCAGGCCACCAAATTCCTGATGCAAAACCTCGAGTGCGCCTTCCATACGCCTTGAAACATCTTTCTTAGTATTCGCATTACTATTAGAATTCATTTGTTTTTCCTCAAAATCAAGATATTAATCTTCTGAGATGATAGTAAAGGTGCCTCTTCCATTGACAACATCAGCAAGAGCTCCTGGTTTGTGAATTGAAAAAACAAGAATTGGAACAGCGTTATCACGCGCCAGTGCTATAGCTGAAGTATCCATGACACGCAGATTTCGGGTCAAAACACTTTGATAACTCAGCTGTCTGTAACGTATGGCGTCAAATACTTTTTGTGGGTCATCACTGTATACACCATCAACCTGTGTTCCCTTCAACAGAGCATCGCATTCCATTTCAACAGCGCGAAGAGCAGCTGCAGTATCAGTTGTGAAAAAAGGATTGCCGGTTCCTGCTGCAAAGATTACCACTCTGCCCTTATCCATGTGTCGCACAGCCCGCCTGCGAATGTACGGCTCGCAGACTGTCGCCATAGGAATTGCTGATAGTACACGAGTGTGAATGTCATGGCTTTCCAGCACACTCTGCATAGCCAACGCGTTGATAACGGTTGCAAGCATCCCCATGTGATCGGCGCTTGTCCGTTCAATCCCGGCTGCTGTTCCAGCAACACCTCTAAAGATGTTACCCGCCCCGATAACTAGACAGACCTGTATGCCCATTTTATGGACAACTGCTATTTCGCCAGCAATACGCTCAACTGTCTCACTATTAAGACCAAATTTTTTTGGCCCCATCAATGCCTCACCCGACAATTTCAGAAGTATTCGTCGGTATTTTGGCTGAGACGGCATAATAGCCCTTTTTACAATGGCATTAAAAATTGACGTGTATAATAAGTTCCGTGAATTTCAACAAATAATAAAAATATTATTATATTACACCAAGAAAGTAAAAAAGGTCTTTGCTTTTTTGGCTTTTAAAAGTTTTAACACCATCATCTAGTTTTGCTTAAATTGCAAAGGGGCTTTAGAATGTATCAATTATGTGCCAGCCAACGCTGCTACTTCAGATGCATAGTCTTCTTTTTCTTTTTCAATGCCTTCGCCTAGCGCAAAACGTTCAAAAGCAGCAACACTCACAGTGCTACCTAATTCCTCGGTAGCTTTTTCAAGAACTTCAGAAATTTTACTTTCGCCATCAACTACATAAGTCTGCTCAAGTAGACAAACTTCCTCATAAAACTTGCGAATACGACCTTCAACCATTTTTTCTATTATCTCCGCGGGCTTTCCAGTCTCACGTGCTTGATCGCTAAGAATTTGACGCTCACGTTCTACTAATTGCTGATCCAAATTGTCACTGGATACAGACTGGGGAGCGGCGGCTGCAATATGCATAGCAAGCTGTCTACCAAGGGCGTTTAATTTATCTGTGTCACCGTTTGATTTAAGAGCAACAAGCACACCAATCTTACCAATACCGCTTGAAATAGCATTATGCATGTACGAAGTGACAGTGCCATTATCGACGCTCAACACAGACATGCGACGCAGAGCCATATTTTCACCAACTGTGGCGATCATGTGGGTCAACTGTTCCTCTACAGTTCGGTCTTCACCAGGATACATTGTGGCCTTTAAAATATTTAGATCACCAGCGCTAGTTGCTAAGTTGGTGATATTGCTCACAAACGCTTGGAAATCCTTATTACGAGCTACGAAGTCAGTCTCTGAATTAACTTCTATGATAGCACCACTAGTGACTTTAGTAGCAATTCCAACGAGTCCCTCAGAGGCTACACGACCAGCCTTTTTAGCAGCAGATGCAAGGCCCTTGGTACGAAGCCAATCAACGGCTTCTTCGAGATTTCCTTCAGTTTCTTTGAGTGCCTTCTTACAATCCATCATGCCGGCACCGGATTTTTCACGCAGTTCTTTGACAAGACTGGCAGTGATTTCAGCCATCTTAAACCTCACTTTTAAATTGAATTATCATTTAATTACTTAAACGATAATGTGAATTAGGTTTCGACCTTAGTCTCTTTTGCAGGATCTGCTTCTGGGACCGGATCTGGATTTGCAGAAACTTCTTCACTAACAGTAGGAACATTGGACAAGTCCTCAGTCGGTGTTTGCTCCTCAGCACCAATATCGCCCCCAGATTCAACAACTTCCTGCTGGATACCATCCAGAACAGAGCCCGCTATTAACTCACAATATATATTTATAGCACGTAGCGCGTCATCATTACCTGGAACCGGGAAATCTATGCCATCAGGCGAGCTATTGGAGTCAATAACGGCCACAACAGGAATGCCAAGCTTATTAGCCTCTGCAACAGCTATGCCTTCTTTGTTGGTGTCAATAACAACCATTACATCTGGCTGGCCACCCATTTCCTTAATGCCACCAAGGGCCCGGTCTAGCTTGTCCCGCTCACGGGTTAGTCTAAGTAACTCTTTCTTGGTCATTCCTACCGTGTCACCGGTGAACATATCATCCAGCTCACGCAGGCGCCGTATTGATTTAGATACTGTCTGCCAGTTAGTAAGCATACCGCCTAGCCAACGGTGATTAACGTAGTACTGGCCACAACGCTTAGCAGCTTCCGCAATATGCTCAGATGCCTGGCGCTTAGTGCCCACAAACAGCACACGTCCACCAGAAGCAACGGTATCGCGAACTAGCGTCATGGCTCGATGAAGCATGGGCGCTGTCTGCTGTAAATCCATGATGTGAATACCGTTACGAACACCAAATATGTATGGAGACATCTTGGGATTCCAACGGCGAGTGTTGTGTCCGAAGTGAACACCTGCTTCCAAAAGCTGACGCATTGTGAATGTAGGCAAAGCCATGTTGGCTACTCCTCTTTTCCGGTTAATCTTCCACGAGCGTCGTTCGAATTAACGAACACCGGAGCGACAAGCCAATTAAAGACTAAATCCGAGAAATTTGGTTCGGAGCCGCAAGCCCATGTGTGAATTTATACTATTAAATAGTATTTACATGTTGGGTTGATACGCCTCTAACATTGAGAATGCAAGTGCAAATAAACTTTTTTTACACAAGATTTTTTGTAAAAATACCTTGTGTGTTTCAGGGTGTCTAAAATTGGAGCTTCGCGAACCAACGACCTTTTTTCATTTCGATCTTTTATAAACCTAATCCTTAGCCTAATCCTTGACCAGAGGTCCAAATGCACTACCTCAAGAGAACTGTAGCTACAAGGACTTAAGAAAATCGTGATTAGATACAGTCCAACTCTTAAACATTGTTCTTTGCCCGAGATCTAGACATAATCATGTCAAGAATTGAGCTTTAAACTTACATTACAACCATAATGCGCCATTGCGAGTGCCCAAGCAGCTATATTTGCAGATATGTTTAATTATAAATAGTGATAAAAAAAACTTTAATTAATGTGAAAGAAAACTATGAGTTCGAGTGATCAAATTTCTGCCAAAAATACTCTTACGTTAATAAAAAAAATAGGATTTCAGGGTTTTATTGTCCCCCAGTCTGATGAATTTCAGGGTGAATATATATCTGAAAACAATATGCGGCTTAGATGGTTAACAGGATTTACAGGATCTGCTGGCACTGCAATTTTATTTGATGACCATGTTCATTTATTCGTTGATGGACGATACACTATCCAGGCCGCTCAGCAGGTCGATACTAGTTTAGTTACAATTCATCATTGTCAAAACCCAAGCCCTGCTGAGTGGCTAGCCGATAAGGTCGAGCCAGGAATGAACATTGGTTATGATCCAAGAGTGCACAGCATTGCAAACATCAAAAACTTGAAAAAACTACTGAAACTGAAAAAAGCATATTGCACGGCTACTGAAAAAAACCCCATTGATAGCTTGTGGACTGACCGCCCTGCCCCACCGTTTACATATGTACACCATCACGACCTAGTGTATACAGGTTCAAGTAGCGACAGCAAGATAGAGTCTATTGCCAAAGAATTAGAGCTTTGTGGGGCCGATGCAATTGTCCTGAATGAAATGGATGCTATTGCCTGGACTTTTAACATTCGTGGCGGGGACACAAAATACACTCCTTTAATGCAAGGTTTTGCAATAATTAGCTCAAATGCGAGAGCACAGTTATTTGCCAACACAGATAAGTTTTCTGAAAATACCAAAGCGAGCCTCGGCAAGCTCACCATCCTTCATGACATAGCAACTTTTCCAAGTAGCCTTGATGAACTTGGCAAGGCTAATTTAAATGTCGGTTTAGATCAAAATTCATCTACTGACTGGACACATGATCGCCTGAAAAAGGCTGGGGCGGGAATTATTTATTGCAGTGATCCCACAAAGTTACAACGTGCCCGAAAAAATGAGGTAGAAATCAATGGTGCGCATGCTGCTCATAACAGGGATGCCATAGCCATTATTCGTTTTCTTCAATGGCTTGATGAAACCACGCCAGTGACCAGATTAACAGAATTGGATGTAGTTTCAAAAATATTCGCGTTTCGTGCTGAAGGTGATTTATTCAAGGGCTTAAGTTTTCCAACAATTGCTGGGGCAGGACCTAACGGAGCTATAGTTCATTATGTTCCAACAAAACAAAGCAATCGAAAACTAGAGCAAGGCACTCTTTTGTTGCTCGACAGTGGCGGGCAGTATCTTGATGGCACCACAGACATTACTAGAACCGTGCCTATCGGCATTCCTGATAAAGAAATGCGCCGTCACTTCACCCTAGTTTTAAAGGGCCACATAGCAATTGCATCGGCCCACTTTCCTGTTGGCACTAATGGAGGCCAGTTAGATGCCCTAGCCCGCCAGTACCTGTGGCGTGCTGATCTCAATTATAACCATGGTACTGGGCATGGGGTTGGCTCGTACTTGGGTGTGCACGAGGGACCACACCGCTTGGCTTCAGGAAGTCAAGTCCCATTTGAGGCGGGCATGATCATTTCTAATGAACCAGGCCAATACCTACAAGATCAGTACGGCATACGCATTGAAAACTTACTCGTAGTTGTCGAGAGCCAAGCTGAAGGTTTCCTTGAATTTGCACCATTAACACTGGTCCCCATTGATCGACGCTTGATCGATATTGACCAGTTGAGCAATCAGGAGCAAAACTGGCTCAACGGTTATCACCAAAATGTGTACAGTAATGCAGCTGACAAGCTAGATGAAAAAACACTCGCTTGGCTTACCACAATGTGCGCGCCCATATAATGTGATTAAAGTTTGAAATTCCGTCATTGCGTCCAAGAAAGACGCCATTTCTTCCCAAAAATAAAGGCGAGGTAGAAGGTGACAATCAACTGATTTTCCCTAACCAGTTGTTGTCATAATTTTAAGAAAAAACTGCGCTTAAAAGCTATTTAATCTCCCCCCCTTATTCTTCACTAGTTGCCCCACGACACGCTCCATCATGGTATGGTTTAAATCTATACCATCAATAACATCACCTGCTAGAGATGAGCATAGATTTGCCGCCTGCATAGGGGCAGGAATTTCATGAACCAGTAAATCAAGTGCCGCCCCACCAGCCTTATCTATATCTTTCAACACTAAAGGGCTTAACATGCCAACGTTCTTAATTAGGGTATATCCAATCATATTGTGTAGCGCACTCAACAGTTTCGGACCGACAATTTGATTGACCATTGCTTTATCTTTATCGATTTTTCCAACAATATGTTGGCAAGCATCAATATAAAATTCAAGAAAACTATTGCCTTTAACGAATATGCAAACTGCATTATGGACGTTACGAAAAACTCTGATCCCACCGTTGGGGCTAGGCTGTACCCATATTTCTCGACAAAAACAGAAGCCCCTTTCAATCGCAATATCAAAACTTTCAAGATCAAATATTAAAACGTCTGCATCAATCCAAATTGTTTTTTCATAACCTTCTTGAAATAGGTTTCTAGCCATAATCAAACGTGCAAGATCGCTCAAGATAGGTAAGCGCCCATCGGCTTTTTTTCGATAATCTGCTGGTAGCAGATCAAAAAACTGATCATCCATAAATCTGTAATCAAAGCTCTTAGTAACGCACCAACGTCGAACCCTATCCATACAAGTGGCAATCCAATTCGGCACGTCCTCAGTTCTATAAGATTGGAAAACCACTGTTTTCATTAAATTTCCTTTTTATAAATATTTCTTTGATGCACTAATCCACCATGCATCTCATAAATCCTGCTTGAAAAATTCGCCAAAGCCACTTTTTAATTGTAAGTTTTGTTTAATCTCTGTGTTTATGACCCTCTGTGCTAAACGAAAAGAACAGTTGTCTTTTACACACAATCCGCATAGCCAATTTCTATGTTTGCCAACTATTATGAAATTGCATTCTGTGAGGACCTCCAAGACCATTTGCGATGAAGGATTTTCAGTCGCAAACTGCGTTATCAATATACCTTCTCACAAATTAACTATACTAATGGGAGCCTGCTATTTTGTCATTACCTCCATCACGACTGTTAATTTTGAAATTCAAAAGGGTGGAATCAACTTTGCATTTGTCAATTTCAACAAAACCTATTGCACTGGAAAAAAGCCAATGATAATTGATTTTTTTTTTGACACTATCTGCCCATGGAGTTACGTAGGCAAGCGTCGACTTGAACAAGTGCTTGCCAAGCGTAAAAACCAGAATATCCGTGTCAATTTCTGCTCATTATTGCTCAATCCGGACTTGCCACCATCAGGCATAGACCGAAAAAGCTATCTATCTAATAAATTTAGGACAGAAAGTCATATTCAACGGGTTTATGGTAATATTAATGATGTTGGCTTATCATTAAATATCGACTTTAACTTCAACACTATTCGCCACACCCCTAACACTATTGACACACACCGCCTGATCCATTTTGCAGAAGTAGAAGGCAAATCAGAAATTGCCTTGGACCTACTATTTAAATACTATTTTGTAGAAGGAAAAAATATTGGCAACGCTCGGGAGTTAATGGTTATTGCTAATAAAATCGGTATAGACACAAATGCATTTTCAAACCATCTCAAGAGCACTAACGGAATTGCTGAGATATATGCAACCAATGCCCGGGCTCATAGTCTGGGCATTAACGGAATGCCCTCTTATGTTTTCAATGGTCGACTAGTCTTAAGCGGTGCTCAAGAACCCAACGTCTTAGCAAGAATGATCGATGCGGCTAGTGCATCAGACGAGGCCTAAATATTCCGCAAATAACGCTAAAGAGGCGTAAAGGGTTTGTTTTATTATTGTATTCAACACAACTGCCCCAAACGGGCACATTTAAAAACTATTTTTTACTTTTAGCTGAGCATTATTATCGTCCGTTCATTATAGTTTTGAGCCTAGCATTTAGGCTCAGCCTCCGCCAGCTTTGCAATATCGTGCATTAACAGGCGCACTCCCAAAAGGCGTTCCTTTGGACTTGCCCAACACCGCTTAAAAACAAGCTTATGATCAGGTCGCAATTTAGCTGTTCCGACCTGATCACTTATGAATGCAACCAGCCCTGCCGGGTTTGCAAATTCGTTATTTCGAAATGATATCACCGCACCCTTAGGACCAGCGTCAACCTTTTCCACTCCAGCCCTTTTTGAAAGCTGCTTAATGGTAACGATGGCCATAAGGTTTTCAACCTCACCAGGTAGCGATCCAAAGCGATCAATAAGCTCAGCGGCAAAGGCTTCAATTTCCTGGGCCTCTACAAGACGCGACAGACGACGGTAGAGTTCCATGCGAACATTAAGGTCAGTTACATAGCTTTCAGGAATCAATACTGCAGTGCCTAAACCGATCTGTGGGCTCCATTCCTCATGAACACCCACACCACTGTCTAGTCCACGAGCTTCGGCTACAGCCTCTTCCAGCATCTTCTGGTAAAGCTCGATGCCTACTTCACGGATATGACCAGACTGTTCATCGCCAAGCAGGTTACCGGCACCACGAATATCAAGATCATGGCTAGCCAAAGAAAAACCAGCCCCCAGATTATCCAGTGTCTGCATGACCTCAAGGCGCTTTTCAGCTGCCGGGGTCAACTTTTTCCTTTCAGGTAATGTCAGATAAGCATAAGCGCGAACTTTTGAGCGCCCTACCCGACCGCGCAACTGATAGAGCTGTGCCAAGCCGAACATGTCAGCCCGGTGGATGATCATGGTATTGACATGGGGCATGTCGATACCAGACTCAATAATGTTAGTCGACAGAAGCACATCATACTTACCGTCATAAAACGCCCCAATGGCGTCCTCCAAATCATTTGGTGTCAACTGACCATGGGCAATAATGACTTTTACCTCGGGCACCAGTTCCTTCAGGCGTTTAGCAACGCCTCTTAAATCAGCAACGCGAGGGCAAACGTAAAACGTCTGACCGCCACGGAAACGCTCACGCAGGATTGCTTCACGCACAACCACCGGATCAAAGGGCAACACGAACGTACGCACGGCTAGGCGATCTACTGGCGGTGTTGCAATAATGCTCATTTCACGCACGCCTGTAAGCGCCAATTGCAAGGTGCGTGGGATCGGGGTAGCGGTTAAAGTCAAAACATGAACATCGGACTTAAGCTTTTTAAGCTGTTCCTTATGCAAAACACCAAAATGCTGCTCTTCATCGACCACCAAAAGACCCAAATCCCTGAATTCAATGTCTTTGGCCAACAAAGCGTGGGTGCCAATAACAATATCCACATCCCCAGAGGCCATCCCCTTTTTTATTTCTATGATCTTCCCTGCATTAACCAACCGGGAAATCTGCTCTACGCGAACAGGGAACTCACTAAAACGCTCCTGAAAATTTTGAAAGTGCTGCCTTGCAAGCAAGGTTGTAGGCACAACCACAGCAACCTGTTTACCACTCAAGGCAGTAACAAAGGCAGCGCGCAAGGCGACTTCGGTTTTTCCAAAACCAACATCACCGCAAATGAGGCGATCGGCTGATTGTCCCTTAGCCAAATCACCAATGACATCTTCGATGGCAACGCGCTGATCGTCGGTTTCCTCATAAGGGAAGTGAGCAGCAAATTCATCATACATGCCTTGATCGGCGTTTATACGCGCAGCCGGACGCAAAGTTCGGGCGGCAGCAACTTTTATAAGTTCATCAGCCATACCCTTGATGCGTTCTTTCATGCGAGCCTTTCGGGCTTGCCAGCTTGCACCACCAAGCCTATCCAACTGGCCACCTGCCTGCTCTGATCCGTAGCGTGATATCAGTTCAATATTTTCGACAGGTAAGAAAAGTTTGTCGCCACCCTCATAAATTAAACGCAGACAATCATGTGGCGCACCGGATACATCAATTGCCTCAAGCCCGTCATAACGGGCGACACCGTGTTCCACGTGTACCACAAGATCACCTTCATATAAGCTGGAGGCCTCTGCAATGAAGTTTTCTGGCTTGATTTTACGCTTCGCCGCTTGGCTCAAGCGATCACCAAGAATATCCTGTTCGCTGATGACGCATAGATCATCGGTGATAAATCCCCGTTCGACACCAATTACTCCCAACGCAACAACCTGCTTGCTTAACTCCGCGACTTCCAGCCAACTCTTAAGGCGTGCAAGACCGCTTATGCCATGTTCCCGCATAACTGCTTCCATACGCTCTAGTGAGCCTTGAGTGCAGCTGGCAACCAACACCCGGCGTCCAAGCTTTTGTTGACTTGCTATATACTCGCTGACAACGTCAAAAATGTTGACACCCGGATTAACGCGGGCGTCAGCAAAATCGCGGCCTGCTCTACAGCCCATATCAATGCGCTGCACACCTCCGTCCCAGTTACCTTCAGGAGCAGCAAAGGGTGAAAGACGACCAACACCATGACTTTTTAATTTATTTTCCCAATCAGCAAGGTCAAGGAACATCAATTCGGGAGGCACTGGATAGTAGGGAATGTTGCCAGCAGAAATGCCATCCGCGATAGTTTTTCGGGCAGCAAAGTACTCACTGATTAAGTCGAGACGGGCATCAAGGGCCTCGTGCCATTGATGATCCAGAAAAATTATTGCATCAGGCACATAATCTAAAAGGGTTTCCATCTTTTCATGAAATAGCGGCAACCAATGTTCCATGCCAATATGACGATGGCCGGCAGAAATAGCCTCATATAAAGGATCATCATTACTGACCGCACCAAAAAGCTCCCGATAGTTAGAGCGAAAACGGGTTTGCGCCATTTCACTCAATGGGACTTCACTGACCGGCTTAATTATGAAATCTTCTCTATTGCCGGTACTACGCTGATCTATAGGATCAAAAGTGCGAATACTGTCCAGATCATCACCAAAAAAATCCAGCCGAAGCGCTTCATTTGCACCAGACGGAAAAACATCAACGATTCCACCCCGAACAGCGAATTCCCCTGCCTCCATGACAGTTTCAGAACGCCCATAACCGTTAAAAATTAAAAACTCAACAAGGCTAGCCATGGTCAATTGGTCGCCAGTACTAGCGCTTAAGGTAACACCGCTAAAAGCGTCACGGGGAACAACCAGCTGCAAAAGAGCAGAAACCGTGGTCAAAAGAGCACGCGGGCTTTGGCTTTGATCCAGTAAGCGGGTCAGGGTGTCAATGCGCTGCCCAACAATGGAGGTGTTTGGTGAGGCACGGTCGTATGGCAAGCAATCCCACGCAGGAAATTCTAGTCGTTCTAGATGGGGGACAAAGAAATCCAAGGCATCAGCCATGCGGGCCATGTGAATGTCATCGCGTGCGACAAACAAAACCGTGTTCGCACCCCTATCAATAACCTTGGCAACAAATAAAGCATCAAAACCACTGGGAGTACCCGTTACCTCAATAACAGCTGACACAGATAGTATATCATTTATGTTTTTCATTATCTTATTAGGATTTATTAAAGTTTTGAATTAGACTCATTAACTTTGTGTTGAACTCTTCCGGCACCACCGTTTTACCTATCACCCAGTTCATTATATCAATATCATTTTGTTGCATCAGGATCTCTAAGTCATCAAGCTGCTGATCATTCAATTTTTGGATATTGTGATCAGCAAAACGACCAAGCAAAATATCGTTTTCCTTCATTCCGCAGTGGTGACTCCGAAATAACAGTTGTTTACGTCTGGGGTTCAATTTTTGGCTCCATTAATTTCAAGCATGTGTATAGTCACTTCAATCTTGTATGTCAGTTAGTTTGAAGAGAAATGCGCCCAAAAATTCTATATCCACCGTTCGAACCGGTAACTAGCCTCAAGGGCATTGGCCCACGTATTGCCAAGGGACTTGAAAACCTGAGTGGATCACGTCTCCTAGACCTTTGCAATACGCTCCCCACTGGTTTAATTGATCGTCGATATGCACCACATATAGCTGATGTTGAGATTGGACGCGTAGCTACTCTGACAGTAACTATCAATAAGCACATCAAGCCGGCCAACAAACGCTTGCCCTACAAAATCTTAACTTATGATGATACCGGCACATTGGTGCTAGTTTTTTTCCATGCTCACAGTGATTATTTACTAAGAGCGCTTCCCGAGGGTTCGATTCGCGTGGTCAGCGGTATCTGCGAACGCTTTAGTCAAGAGATACAAATGACGCATCCAGACCGCATAGGTACGTTGGCTGAAATTGAACATTTAAAAACTATCGAACCAGTCTACCCATTATCAGCCGGGATTTCCCTTAAGGTTCTTGGCAAGGCTATTACCGGAGCACTAGCCCATGTGCCACAACTAGATGAATGGCTCGATCCAACATATTTAGAACAGAACCACTGGAAGTCCTGGAATAAGTCACTTAAGGATGCTCACAGGCCCGTATCACTGGACGATTTAGAACCAACCGCCCCGGCGCGCAAGCGACTTGCCTACGATGAACTTTTAGCGAACCAGTTGGCCTTGTCATTAATGCGCGCGCACATGCACAAGGTGTCAGGCCGTGGTATTCATGGCAATAAGTCTCTGCAAGAAAAGGTGCTAACTGAATTACCTTTCGATTTGACGCCTTCTCAGAGAAAATCAGGTAAGGAGATTTATGATGATATGGCATCGGATACTCGCATGCTACGCCTATTGCAGGGGGATGTCGGCAGTGGCAAAACTATAGTTGCCTTGCTTGCTATGCTTTGCGCGGTTGAGGCAGGGACACAAGGGGCACTTATGGCACCAACAGAAATTCTGGCCCGCCAGCATCTGGCCACAATTGAACCACTAGCCAAAGCTGCTGGTATCAATGTTCAGCTACTTACTGGACGCGACAAAGGCAAAAATCGTGAAGCAATTCTAAAAAATTTAAAAAATGGTAGCACCCAATTGGCCGTAGGCACGCATGCATTATTTCAAGACGATGTCGTGTTCAAGGACCTGGGTATGGCTGTAATTGATGAACAACACCGTTTTGGTGTCCATCAACGCCTCAGCCTTGGAGCCAAGGGTCACTCAGTTAATGTACTAGTGATGACAGCCACTCCCATTCCCAGAACCTTAATGCTGAGTGCCTATGGGGATATGGATGTATCCCGTCTGTCGGAAAAACCAGCTGGACGAAAACCAATCATCACTACCAAGCTCGCGCTTAGCAAGCTTGATGAAGCTATCAAGGGCGTAAAGCGACAAATTGACAAGGGTGCAAGAGCTTATTGGGTTTGCCCCTTGATTGAAGAATCAGACGTCCTTGACGTAGCTGCTGCTGAAGAGCGCTATCATGCCCTGGCTAATGTTTTCGGGGACAAGGTTGGCCTTGTTCACGGACGCATGAAGGGAATAGATAAAGATAAGATCATGGCCAGCTTTGCCACTGGCGAGATCACGGTGCTAGTAGCAACGACAGTCATAGAAGTCGGTGTTGATGTGCCAGAGGCCTCCATTATGGTGATTGAGCATGCTGAACGGTTTGGTCTTACACAATTACACCAACTCAGGGGCCGTGTCGGCCGCGGTAATGAGGTGTCATATTGCTTATTACTCTATCAAACACCACTGGGCGAAACTGCACGCAAACGTATCGATATTCTTCGTGAAACTGATGACGGCTTTATTATCGCCGAAAAAGATCTTGAGCTTCGTGGAGCAGGAGAATTGCTTGGCACCCGTCAAAGTGGATTGCCTAATTTTCGGCTCGCTGACCTAAATGCCCATGCTGATATTTTAGCAACCGCCCGAAACGAAGCTATGCTTATACTAAATAAAGACCCAGATTTGGAAAGTGAACGTGGCAGAGCCCTAAGAACATTGCTCTATTTGTTTGAGCGTGACGCTGCTGTGAGATATTTACGCTCTGGTTAGTCTTTTTTTGGTACTAAAACTGGAGTGCGTTCACCCTCACGTAAAAGTTCTAAGTTTTCATAGGTAGCTGCTGAAATTTGTGGTGTATCCCATTCTTCTCGAGGACGGTGATCTTTTGGAGTAACGATGCCACCAGATATAACCATCTTGAGCGCCTCCTCCACACTCATGGACAAGGGCGTCAGCTCCTTTTTAGGAACAAACAACAAAAAACCCGATGTGGGATTAGGTGTGGTTGGCAAGAAGATGTTTATGCATTCTTCTTGCATCAGATTTTGTACCTCACCTTTTGTGCGCCCTGTGATAAAGGCTATTGCCCAGATTCCACGGCGGGGATATTCAACCAACACCGCCTCACGAAAGGCATTTGACTGTTGGGCAAGAACAGTTTCAAGAATTTGCTTAATAGCACTATAAAAACCACGAATGACAGGCATGCGGTTGAGCAGACGCTCTGTAGTTCTCAGGTATAAGCGTCCAACAAAACCCGCTGTCAACGCACCGGTCAAGGTAAGAACGATAAAAACGACAACCAAGCCTAGTCCAGGTGTGCCAAAAGGCAAATAAGTTTCAGGATTATACTTAACCGGGATCAGCGGCGTTACTTTGCTATCTACAAAATTTACAAAGACCCATGCTAGATAGAATGTGATAGAAATCGGCGCGGTAATTAAAACACCCGCGAGAAAATAGGTGCGCAGTCGCCCCGCCAAACTAATTTTTATAGGCTTAACTTGCACTTCTTCAGTTGCCTGTGTTTCTGGACTCTGGTGTTTTGTCTCCATGGTAACACCATTAACCAAAGACATCTTGAAAGCAACCACTACCAAAGAATTTTGATACCACCACTTTCCAACCGAATATAAAGTTTGCTATAGTTTTACTTAAGTTAGAAGTTCGCAAGTAAGTAAAAGACGACTAATTTACTGTTATTGATTTAATTACCAATTGCAGAGTGGATAATTTTTCAAAGCTATAGCATACACACCTTAAGAATCAGCCTCCGATTCAGGAGATGGCATTGTCTCTGATTTTGTTGTTGTTTCCGAGTCTAAAGATTCTTCGGAATAAGCCACGTTTGGTGGTAATTTCCGGACCCGGTCGGCCAAAATAAGTAACAGTCCACGAATAAACGGATCTGCTTTTTGCAATTTTACATTAAAGACCTGATTACTGACAACAATGGATGAACCACCTGTGGTAGCACGGGCAGTTGCCATGCGGCTACTTTGGTCGAGTAAAGCCATTTCGCCAAGAATGCCACCCGGTCCAATGGTCGCCAAGACAGCTTGCTCATCTTGGTCTGCATTTACAACAATTTCTACCTCACCTGACTGTATAATTAATGCATGGGATCCTTCATCACCCTCCCTGAAAAGCACATCACCTACCTGAAAGGTTTTTCGCTCTAGAACCTTATCGGACATCGTGTCTCTCCCTGTTCATTTATTCTTTTTTCATTTTAAAATACATTCATTCATTATGAGCTTATCTGTTGACCAGTTTCCATGTTTCAAGCATTTTTCCAGCGATTGCGCCATAACGATCATAACGATCTTCTGGTGCAGCATAGGACCACACATGAACGATGGTATTGTCCTGACGAGCCAGAACAACATTCCACTGGCGAAATTTTTCGCCTTTACGCTCATACAAAACAGTAAATTGTAGGCCGTGAAGAATTAATCCTTGCTGAGAGTAAGCATAGGCTCCTTGACCTGGAAAACTTACATTTGGATCAGCTTGTTTAAGCAGCCCTTTCAGGCCCGCAACAACATTTTGCGTAGCTTGGGTTATATCTTTAGTCCCAACGTCTGGATACACATTCTGAATGTTGACTGTTGCAAAATATGCTGGTGTGCCTTTTTTACCACTGATTACAACAAAAGGTCCGTCTCCTTTTTCCACTATCCAAGAGTCAGGATAGTCAATTGTAAAACCAAGTTCACTGTCTATCATATGACGTACATTACCACTCATCATTTCATTAAGACCATCCCCTTGCTGGCTGAATTCTCCTTTATTGTTAGCCCTTGAAACAGGCCGAAAACTCTGTAAAACCCAGTTAAAATCACCAATTAGTTTTGAGAACTCTTGGGGAGGCGCAATAAAAATGAAGGCGTAATCCAATTTACTTCCGCGAGTAACAATAACACGAACCATTGAGCCAGCCCCTTCATACAATGCTTCAAAAGCATTAAGCCCTGCCAACCTAGTTGGTCCCTCTCTAAGCTTACGCGACCATGGGCGGCCATTGCCAAGGTAACGCTGCTCAAGCTTGGACATCAATTCTTGTAAGGGCGTGCCAGTTTTTGCCGAACCCGTTTGTAAGGTTATCATGTAACCTTTCCTAGATTTCATAATGATACCGTTGATCTCGTCCTTTTGTTCTACAATAGTATCTGGAGGAATGGCGACTAAGTAGCCAAGCTTTGGATGGCGAAACAACATTGGCTTGCCCTCATTTCCCAACATGGGTTGTGAGGCAGAAATGTGGTGTTGAGCTATGACTTGATCGGGTAGATACACAAGCCAAATTAAAAGTAGGAGGCTAAAACGAAACACCAGTTTATTTCCTTCCTTTAGAATCTTTTTAATAACGAACATTCTATGCTTGAGTGAACTTTCTCACAAACAAGAAGGTTTCCCACTTGCTTTTATTAAGTGGGAATTGAATTTTCTACAATTAGCACACCAGAAGTTTTAATAATGGACCCCAAAACTACAAAAAAAAAAGACTCGGTTTTCTATAATTTATTAAGGATAAACTGATTTATCTCTGCCATTACTGGGTATATATTTGACATAAATATGAGTTTTGATGGCGCTAATTTTAATTTGCTGAGCAGAAATACTGCATTTTGAGTTATTTTGTAATTGATTTGCAGCATAAATCTTTTTGGACAAATCGATCACCTCAGGTCCCTGATGTTATGAATATATACACTTGGTCATACTGTTAGTATGTAAAGTCAAACATGTATTATTGTGATATAGGACTCAAGGTATGTAACTTTGGTTGACTGTGAAATATTTATTAGCCTCTATTAACAATTAACTAAGCACCCTATCTCAATCAAAAAATTAATTGAAATCCGTCAAGGTTTCGAAAAGCCTAATTTAAAAGTTCAAAATATCATCAATTTTCTCAATTCCCTTACGAGCGCAAACATCGTCAATTTCCGGTCCAGGAGCGCCAGATACCCCAATCGAACCCACAATGCTTCCTGCTGCCTCAATTCTTACACCACCTGCGACAATCATGGCATCGGGAAAATCACGTATACCTGACGCAACTTCTCCTGATTTTGTGGGCTCAACCAAGTTTATTGTATCCGTATGAAAACTTAGTGCGGTGCGAGCTTTGCGCGTGGCTATGTCAGTGGTAAAAATACCTGCAAGCTGATCCCTAATCAGGACCTGAATTCCACCAGATCGATCCACAACTGCAACTGAAACTTGATATCCCTCATCACGACAAGCTTTAAGGGTTTCCATCGCGGCCATTTGGGCAAGGTCGAGATTCATGGACTGGAATGTCACTAACTCAGCATCAGCTGCTAAAGTTTTAATGTGGCCAAAAGTAATAATAAACGAAAAGAGAATACCAAAAGTTTTATAAACTTTCATTTCTTTCACCTTCAATCAAATTAACTTTTACAAGTATATCATGTAGAAACTGCCAAAAAAAATCCTCACCTGGATAACCGACAATACGACCTAACTCCTTTCCTCCATCCATAACAACGAAAGTTGGCGTATAAATTAATCCTTTTAAGTGTTTAAAATCGGGATGGGGTGCATCATCGATATCAACTTTCCGTAACGGAACAACTTTTGCCTCACTTGTCTTATCATAAGCTACTCCAATTTCGTCATCCCAGACCTCACACCATTCACATGCCTCACTTTCGAACATTACCAATTCAGCTGCTGAAGATGGTGAAGCTAATATAAAGATAGTAATTATGAACGAGAAACAGCGAAAATGTAGCATTTAAATAATTATCCAAAAAAAATCAGTCTCAAGTATCATTCAGGAAAACTAAAATTTGAAAATATATGACCGTAATAAAAAAACATTTATTTATCAAGCAAGTGATTTTTTGATCATATAAGTAAAGACACCATCTGCCTCACTAGTGCCCATTAATTCATTTCCTGTAGAACGACAAAAGGCCTCAAAATCCTTAACTGAACCGGGATCTGTTGAGAGAACCTGAAGAGTTTCTCCTGCAGCAAGACCCTTAATTGCCTTTTTTGCTTTTAGTATAGGTAACGGGCAGTTCATACCCTTTGTGTCGAGTGTCATTGTCATAAGCGATCTCCCTATTTTGAGCTTAATTTACTTCATGTATTAGCTATTAATCGAATATGGATATTTTAATAATTTAGGCATAACAGACGAACCAAGATGCATTTTTTGAACTTAATTTAAGAGCTATAGATAGACACAACTATTACAAACCATATACATCTATATCAAACAGAAATAACACATTACGGAATTAGAGATAGAAGAAATTTTTTCAAAATTGCACCATAAAAAAAAATATAACCAAGATGTAAATTACATTATAAAAAATACATACTCAATTGTATTACTATTTTCAACTTAGGGAGGAAAACATGGAAGAGATTTCGATTACGACAGTTGTCGGACTTGCTGGATTCCTTGCTGGAGTGGTGTTTGGCAGTGTAGCTAATAAAACTAATTTTTGTACCATGGGGGCACTATCTGATATTGTTTTTATGGAAGACTATGGACGTTTTCGCTCTTGGCTACTTGCTATAGCAGTGGCCATCATCGGTTCTCAGGCTCTTCATATAATGGAAATGGTTGATCTTTATGAAAGCATTTACCAGACATCAGACCTTGGCTGGCTTGGTGGAATAGTTGGTGGACTCTTATTTGGATTTGGCATGACCATGGCTGGTGGCTGTGCAAACAAAAATTTAGTACGCATAGGTGGAGGAAACCTTAAGTCCATTGTTGTTATAATTGTTATGGCTATATTTGCCTACATGACTCTGCGTGGTCTTATTGGTCTTGCTCGCGTCGAGCTTGAGGCATTCAGCAATGTGGAGCTTGCTGAAATGGGCCTAAAATCCCAAGGTTTAGTTGATATTTTTGCCCTATTAGTTAGTAGCGAAGTAGAAAATTTACGTGTTGGATTTAGTGTTGTCGTCACTACTTTTTTAATTGTCTACTGCTTCAAAGACTCTAGCTTCAGATCATCTCCAGAAAATATTTTTGGCGGTATTTTAATTGGCGCATTGGTGCCTTTGGGGTGGTGGGTTACCGGTGTTCTTGGATTTGATGATTTTGAACCTACAGCTCTATTTTCATTTACTTTCGTCTCTCCTGCAGGAGAAAGCATTCAGTACCTTATGACCTATACAGGAGCCACTATCAACTTTGGAATAGCGACAGTTGGTGGCGTTATTGTGGGATCGTTTCTAGTTTCTGTAATGAGCGGATCATTTCATATTGAGGCATTTAGCGAAAAAGAGGATATGAAACGCCACCTTTTCGGTGCTGCATTCATGGGAACAGGAGGCGTTTTAGCTCTAGGGTGCACAGTTGGACAGGGCATTACTGGCATGTCAACTCTTGCTTTGGGGTCACTAATAGCGTTGGCCTCTATTATTGCAGGTGGGTTATTTGGCTTTAGGTATCTTGAAGAGGGAAATATTGTTGGCGCGATTAAAGTAATATTTGAAAAAGGTTAAGCAAGCACTACATGATGATGACAATTTTTATCATCATGTAGTGCTTGTACTATCATTATAACTCAAGGCTAATAAATATTTTTCTTGTCTTGCTAATTTATTATTTAGGTCGTCTAATTTATTTAGTTAAAATAAAAACAATTATGATTAGTTTTACGCCAACAGATTAAGTGATGGGAATGTCAGCAAGTCAGATTAACAGTTGCAACAGAATATATAATTCGTATACGATATTAATTGAACTTTACGTGCAATCGCTTGGGGAGAGATAATGTCTTACCGTTTAATTCTAAGTGCCATTGTGGGCTTTGCGGTTTTTAGCTCACTATTAGCCAACTCAAATGCACATGATTATACAATTGTGGATGATACAATCCCGGCTTCTTTGACGGGAGTACCTGGTGATCCAGTTAAAGGTAAAAAGCTTGCAATCAATCGTAAAAAAGGCAACTGCTTAGCATGCCACGCAATGCCCATACCAGAACAACAGTTTCATGGAGAAGTAGGCCCTGATCTGTCAGGGGTTGGCAGCCGCATGACTGAAGCAGAATTAAGAATGCGATTAGTAAATTCGAAAGCGCTTAACCCTGATACGATCATGCCTGCATTTCACAAAGTGGCTTTGAACCGAGTGCTGAAAAAATTTAAAGGTAAAACTATCCTTGGAGCACAGGAAATTGAAGATATCATTGCTTATATCTCGACGCTTAAGAGTTAAATATCCAGTAATTATGGCTTTAAAGAAGGATTTAAGATGTCTATGGATAAAATAAAAACCAAAATTTTAGATCGTCGGCAGATACTCAAAGGCGTTGGGCTTGGAGCTCTAGCGCTGGCCGGAACAGGTCTCTCCTCTAAAACCGTACAAGCAACGCCTGACAAAGCTAGTGAATACCTTTCCAAGCTAACTAGTGGTGCTGCTGGCACAAAAGGAAAGGTAACAGTCAAGCTGCCAGAAATTGCTGAAAATGGCAGGACGGTTCCAATTACGGTCTCAGTTGATAGCCCAATGACAGAAAGTGACTACGTCAAATCAGTTCATATAGTTTCTGAACGCAATCCACAACCAGAGGTCATTTCTTTTAATCTTTCCCCTGCTATGGGCAAGGCCGAGGTCAGTACACGTATGCGTCTGGGAAAAACTCAAAAAGTCCGTGCTGCTGCTGTTATGAATGACGGTTCCGTCTATACTGGTGATAAAGAAATCAAAGTTACTATCGGTGGTTGCGGCGGCTGACCATAAGAATTTAGGAGAATATAAATCATGGCTAAAAAACCACGTATAAAAGTTCCAAAGACAGCCAAAAGTGGCGAAACTATTCTAATCAAAACGTTAATGTCACACAAAATGGAAACTGGCGTTCGTAAAAATAAAAAGACCGGTAAACTTATACCTCGCAAAATCATTAACAAGTTTGTCTGCAAATTTAACGGCAAAGAAGTAATGAGTGCTGATTTGCACCCTGCTGTTGCAGCTAACCCGTATTTCGCATTTTACGCAAAAGCTACTGAAAGCGGAACATTCGATTTTGAATGGATCGAGGACGGTGGAAAAATCATCACTGCATCTGGGAACATTGTAGTCACCTAAATCCTCCCAATAGGAAAAGGCAATTTTATGAATATTATTAAAAACATCACCCGCGTTACGAGTTTAATGGGCGTTGCTACTCTTATTCTTTCCTACACAACAAATGTTTCTCATTCAGAATCAAATCCAAATCCGCAGGGTGCAAATAAGCTCAAGTCTGGATATCATTGGGCAACTGCCCCAACAAGAGCAATGCAGGATGACGATTTTTCCAATCCTGCTTTTCTTTGGGTTGATATTGGCTCTGAGCAATGGACGCTTAAAGATGGTGAAGCTGGAAAATCATGTGCGTCCTGCCATGATGGCGTAGAAAAAATGAAAGGCGTAGCCACAACCTACCCAAAGTACAATGCCGAAGATGGTAAATTGCGTGCCATACAACATCAAATTAATAATTGCCGAACGCAGCAGATGAAGGCAAAACCCTGGAAATGGGAAAGCGACAACATGCTTGGCATGGCTGCCTTGGTTAAGAACCAGTCTAAGGGCATGCCGATCAATGTTAAAGTAACTGGAGAAGCACAACCTTTTTACAACAAAGGAAAGAAATCATACATGCTACGCCGTGGTGGTCTCGATATGTCCTGCAAAAACTGTCATATGGACTACACTGACACAAGAATTCGCGCCAATATCCTATCCAACGGCCTTGGCAATGGGTTCCCCACGTATCGATTAAAGTGGCAGAAAATTGGTTCTTTGCATCGTCGTTTCCGAGGTTGTAACAAAAACGTACGAGCAACTCCTTTCAAGAGTGGTTCCGACGTATACACAAATCTGGAGCTTTTCCTGACCGCTCATGCAATGGGTATGGAAGTAGAAACGCCCTCAGTAAGAAACTAGATAATTATTCAGTAAGGTATCTAGAAGGGGGGCATTCTAATATTTAGGATGCCACCCTTTTTACTTTCTTCATGTACGGGTAATACAATTTTATGCTCACACGCCGAGATTTCATGCAGGTTACTGCAGCTACCGCAGCTATGTTTGGAGCAACAGGGGGTATTGGCTCAGCATCAACGAAACAAAAAATTACACAAGACCAGCTATTAGAATTTGACAGCGTTGGGCAAGTTACACTTTTAAACTTCACCGACATTCACGCTCAACTAGTACCACTTTATTTTCGTGAGCCATCAGTAAATTTAGGCGTCGGAAACGTATATGGACTGCCCCCGCATCTGACTGGAAAAGATTTCCTTAAACACTTTAACATTGTGGCAGGCACCCCTGAAGCCTATGCCTTTTCAAGTGCTGATTTTTCAACTCTTGCAAGTCAATATGGTCGCATTGGTGGTCTGGCGCATATGGCGACCTTAATTAATGCAATTAGGGCTGAACGCCCAAATAATTCAATACTAGTCGACGTCGGAGATACTTGGCAGGGATCTCTGACATCCCTTAAAACTCAAGGTGAGGATATGGTTAACGCCATGAATAGCTTGGGTGTCGATGTGATGACTGGGCACTGGGAATTTACTTATGGCACAGAGCGAGTTCTTGAATTAATTGATAAGCTAAACTTCCCTTTCTTAGCAGGAAATATTCGAGATACTGACTTTAATGAACCAGTGTTCGAAAGTACCAAGTTTTTTGAGCGTGGTGGAATCAATGTCGCTATTATAGGTCAAGCTTTTCCTTATTCACCCATAGCCAATCCCCGCTATATGATGGCCGATTGGTCTTTTGGTATTCAGGAAGAATTAATACGTGATAATGTCAAGTCAGCGCGTCAGAATGGTGCTGACCTTGTGGTTCTTGCCTCTCACAACGGTTTTAATGTTGATCGCAAACTTGCTTCAAGAGTAGATGGCATTGATGTTATTTTAACTGGCCACACACACGATGCCATTCCAGGAGTCATAAAGGTCAATAATACCTTGCTGATCGCTACCGGCTCACATGGCAAGTTCCTTGGCCGACTTGACCTAGATGTACAGAACAAAAGAATTAAAAAATACCATTATAAGCTAATACCTATTTTCTCTGATGCTATAACACCAGAATCAAAAATGGAGAGCCTCATAAATTCTATTCGTACACCACACGCAAAACAATTAGATGAGGTTCTCGCCACTACCCAAGACACATTATATCGTCGTGGCACTTTTAACGGCACATTCGATGATTTAATATGCCAAGCAATTATTAAAGAACGCGATGTGGAAATTGCGTTATCTCCGGGATTCCGCTGGGGTCGGTCCCTACCGCCAGGATATAATATCACCGGCGATGACTTATTCTCACAAACTGCAATAACTTATCCTGCGTGTTATAGAAACGAGTTTACCGGCGAGTTTCTAAAAATCATTCTGGAGGATGTTGCTGATAATTTGTTTAACCCTGACCCTTATTACCAACAGGGAGGTGACATGGTTCGTGTTGGTGGTATGGGTTATTCCATCGATGTTGCAAAGCCAGTTGGTGAGCGTATTTCCAACATGACTTTACTTAAAACAGGTGCACCAATTGAGGCATCAACTAAGTATATAGTTGGTGGTTGGGCTTCGATTAATGAAGAAACCCAAGGTCCTGCTATTTATGACCTAGTGTCAAGCTATTTGCGCAGAGAAAAAGTAGTAAATATACCAGAGAACAATAATATAAAAGTCAGTGGGGGTTGAACACCTTTCCATTGTTATTTTTTAGTGTATTACCAAGTGAAAGAAAACTGCTCCTATGGACCCTTTCCAAATTTCATACTTTGGTGCATTAAGTGCAGGCCTGCTAAGCTTTTTCTCACCTTGCGTTTTACCTTTAATTCCTGCTTATCTTTGCTTTCTGGGCGGCGCTTCTCTTGACGAGTTAACTGCCGAAGGCGGGGTAGACAAAAAAGTTTCCAATAGAGTTTTTACTTCAGCACTCACTTTCGTCCTGGGGTTTTCCACAGTTTTTATTTTAATGGGGGCATCCGCATCCGCACTTAGCCGCATTATCATCCAACACATGGACTCCCTTGGTTATATAGCAGGAGTGATAATTATTATTTTCGGGTTGCATTATATGGGTATTTTTAGAATTAGTTTTCTAAACTTCGAAAAGCGCTTTCACATTGAGAATAAACCCTCAGGGATTGTCGGCTCATATATTCTTGGTTTGGCATTCGCTTTTGGCTGGACACCATGTGTTGGACCAATCTTGGCTACTATTCTCATGGTAGCAGCTGGCGGAGACTCAGTTTGGTATGGAACCTCGTTGCTATCGGTCTATGCTGCCGGAATAGGTGTACCGTTTCTAATTGCTGCCCTAGCAGTGAAGCCCTTTATGGCGTTCATGGCACGTTTCAAAAGACACCTACGCAAGGTTGAATTGACAATTGGTACATTGTTAGTCATGACAGGTGCAGCCATTCTTACGGGCTCCCTAGCCAATGTTGCTCAGTGGTTGCTGGATAGTTTTCCTACTTTTTATAATTTCGGTTAGTGAAATTGATATTAACCCTCATGGCTAGCATCATCACTCATAACAAAGTCGAATACCAAAGTTGTTGAGCCTAGACTAGAATTTTACAATCCAAACGAAATTATTAGAGGAAATGTTATATATTCCCAGATCATCATTTAGGTAAAAATATATTTCCTTGCGCTACAGGTATTTCTTGGGCAGATCCTTGGGCAAGGCATCTACATCCAATTCGTACTCGACCCCCATCTCATCCAACTCTCTTCCTATGTTACTGAGCCAGCGCTGAAAACTAGGTTGTTTTTCATAACCCTTATCAAATGCATAATGGAATAAGAAGTAAAAGTGAAACGGTTTAAAGTAACCAGGGATCCTGACAACTTCCGCGTCACTCCCCTTTTTCCCTGCAATTTTTTCCAAGTTTTCTGGAAAAAACTGCAGAGTTGGAGTAAATAAGATGGCATATTTCTCTGCTAATTTCTTTTCAGACAGTTTTTCACCGTCGAAGTCAGTAACTTCACGGTCTCCCCATAAATTCAATTGAAGAACGATAAAATTCTTTTCTATGTAATTAACCATAGCTGGAATACGAAAATTAATTTCATGGGCCCGCTTACAATATGGACAGCCTCGTTGCTCCCAAAAAATAACCAACCTCTTTCCCTGCTCTTGAGCTTCCTGTAAATCTTCTGAAAGATCAAGAAAGCTCTCATGGAACCAGCGTTGTGCATGAAGTCCGTCTTCACCTACCTGAGGCATTGGCAATAAATCTTGCCCTGTCCCATTAGCGTTAGTTGTAGGCTTGGCCACTAGAAAAAGAAAGATAAGGCAATAAATAAAAGGACGTAACATTATGATGATACTCCTACAAAACTCAAGAATTCTGATAGTATTACACATAGGTTGTGATTTTTGTAAGCTTAATTGATAAAAGAAATGCAAAGATACACAATTTTATATATTTATAGATTTTAGGCTCACCATGCTCAGACAAATTGCATACGCTAGCACTCTGTTTCTCTCATCTGCCTGTGGCTTAATAATTGAAATTGTTGCCGGGCGTCTGATTGCACCTTATGTGGGAATGTCACTATACACGTGGACTGCAATCATTGCCGTTGTTTTGGCAGGTTTGTCTGCAGGGCATTGGATTGGTGGGAGGCTCGCCGCTCCTCATGTAGATGCGATGAAGGGTGGACGTCGCGTAGCAATTGCGTTTGGGTTAGCCGCAATATCCTCGCTTGCCTCTCTAGTATTGCTCAGAATAGTTGCTACCCCCTTATTGGACCTAAGTTTTAGCCCAATTTCATCAATTGTCTTATTAACTTTAATTCTTTTTTTCTTACCCAGTTTGTTTGTTGGCATTGTCTCGCCAATATTGACCAAGCTTGCTATTGATGCAAATCCTCTACAGCATGGTGCGATTATTGGTCGTATGTATGCGCTGGGAACTCTTGGCTCTATTGTTGGAACATTGTCGGCAGGTTATTTTTTTATATCGTGGATCGGTTCTACCGGAACAGTGATCGCCGTCGCAGCAATCTATGCATTACTGGGGTTGTCTTTCTCTTTTTCTGATAGCTTGCGCGCATTGTTTTTAGTCTCTTTGGTCGCTGGAGGAATTTCCCTTGGTTGGCTGGGAGAACGCACACACGCCTATACATCACCATGTAATGTTGAAAGTGATTATTTCTGCATACGCACTGCTAACTACGCAGATCAATCAGGACGCCCTAGCGCTTTGATGGTAATTGATCATCTGGTTCATTCAATCAATGACCGTGACAACCCAACTTTACTTTACAGTCCATATATTCACGGTGTTGATGAACTGCTAAAAAGACGATTCATGAAAAAGCCAAAAGATTTCACGCCCCGTGCTTTTTTTATTGGTGGAGGTGGCTACAGTCTACCTCGCGCTTGGGCTAATGACTATAAAACGTCGGATTTGGTAGTTGCTGAAATTGATCCTAAGGTAACACGGGTTGCACAGGATAATTTGTGGCTGAACACTAATACTCCAGAAATAAGAATCCATCACCGCGATGCCCGGTCGTTGTTACAGTCCCTGCCCGTGGATAAACCTTTCGACCTGATTTTTGGGGATGCTTTTCATGACATTTCAATTCCACCCCACCTTGTCACGCGGGAATTTCATAAAGAAATAGCCAAGCGTCTTGTAGCTGATGGCGTTTATGCTATCAACGTCGTTGATGCTGGGGCCAATCCACTATTCCTTTTCAGCTTAATCAAAACTTTAAAAAAAGATTTTCCTAGTGTCGAGGCTTGGGTTGAAAGTAACGAAATTGGCAACCCAGGCCGTGTCACTTTTATTGTCATTGCCTCTGCACATGCAACCCCAACAGAACTTCTCATATCCCAACGTGGACCCACAAGAACATGGCAGCGTTGGCCCAATGGGGATTTATCACGACGTATAAAAGATACTTCTACTCCGATACTAAGTGACGATTACGCTCCTGTTGATAGACTGATGTCTCAATTATAATGCATCTTGCATAACTATAACCGTCAATTAATCAAGAGATAGTGTTGACATTGACGATGTCGCCAACTAGAAATCACCAGCTCCTTTTGAGTTTTCAGAAAATTAAAAAAAAACTGTACTGGTTTCTTTTGTTTTCAATTTTTTTCTACCTGTATTCAGATAGGATTTTTAACAAGCTATTTTGCATACTTATAATAGTTACTCTTTATTCAAAAGAACGTGCTTTAAAATCCAATGTTTCGATCAATACGGGCTCTGGAACTGAGTAAAATTTAGTGCAAATTTATCTTCCTATTGCTGAAATTTCAGTCAACATATTTTTGATCCTTGGTATGGGTGGTGCAGTAGGTTTTCTCTCTGGCGTTTTTGGTGTCGGCGGTGGTTTTTTAATGACACCAATATTGATTTTTATAGGTATCCCACCAGCTGTAGCTGTTGCTACTGAAGCCAACCAGATTGTTGCTTCTTCTGTGTCGGGCGTTTTAGCTCACTGGAAGCGGGGAAATGTAGATTTTAAAATGGGCTTTGCTTTGCTTTTTGGCGGAATTATTGGGTCGTCTATTGGTGTTGGTCTTTTTTCTTTCCTGCGGGACTTGGGTCAATTAGACTTAGTTATTAAGCTTTCATACGTGGTGTTCCTGGGGATCATCGGTATCTTGATGTTGATTGAAAGTTTTAATTCTTCTCAAAGGACAAAAAAAAGAGGGCTAGTTAAGCTACACACTCATAATTGGATGCATGGCCTTCCTTTCAAAACACGTTTTCGCCGATCACGACTATACATCAGTGCGCTACTACCTATTTCCATTGGCATTTTAGTTGGCTTGCTGGCCGCAATTATGGGTGTCGGCGGAGGTTTCATCATGGTTCCCGCAATGATCTACCTGCTTGGAATGCCAACTGTAATTGTAGTTGGCACTTCCCTTTTCCAAATTATTTTTGTTACTGCCAACGTTACAGTTTTGCAAGCAGTAAATACCCAAACTGTCGACGTTGTTCTTGCTTTATTATTACTTGCCGGAGGAGTCATTGGTGCTCAGATTGGTGTGCGGGTTGGGATGCGTTTGCAAGGTGAACAATTACGTGGCCTACTCGCACTCATGGTTTTAGGAGTCTGTATAAAAATAGGATACGATTTAGTTGTAACTCCTGTTGACCTTTACTCCATTGGCATGGCGGGACACTGAGAATGAAAGCCCTGAAGTACGCCTTTGTGTGTTTTACGCTCCTAATAACGCCCCTTCCTACAAGCGGACACGAATTGGCCGTTGACCTTACAAAAAATGCAGTTCCAATCACTGCCAGTTTTGTAGGTTCGGAACTTATGCTTTATGGCGCCTCTGAGAGTAGTGGTGATATACTTGTAGTAGTTAGGGGTCCAAATAAAGATCAGACTGTCAGGCGTAAGAAGAAAAGCGCCTTAATCTGGGTCAATGACATGGAAGTAACTTTCCTTAATGCTCCTTCCTATTATTTTCTGGCTTCGACCCGACCCTTAGATGATTTTCTTAGTAATGATACAGCAATAATAGAAAAAATTGGATATTCAGCTCTGGACCTTAAGGTCAAGGGTATTGTTGATGATGACGAAATTATTGAAGATTTTCAAAATGCACTCATCCGCAACAAACAAAAACAAGGACTTTATGGTCAAGGTCCTGGACTTGTCAGTTATAAAGGCAAACATCTTTTTCGCACTCGTCTAAAATTCCCAGCAAACGTCCCCGTAGGTAATTACAATATCGATATTTACGACTTCAAGAATGGTAAAATTATTAATAAAGAATCGACGGTTCTACCCGTTCAGAAAAAAGGTATAGAAGCCCAAGTCTATAACTTTGCCCATCAACACGCCCTGTCTTATGGAATTATGGCAATACTTATTGCAGCGTTGGCAGGGTGGCTAGCCAGTGTTATGTTTCGGAAGGTTTAAATATTGGCTAATGTAAAATTAATGAAAGTAGAAAAAGAATTTACATTCTTGTGTGTTGTCGATGAGAGCGAAGAGCTCTCTCAGGCTCTGCGATTTTCATGTGCCCGTGCGAGTAGTGTTGGTGGCCGAGTTTCTCTACTTTACGTCATAGAGCCTGCTGAGTTCCAACACTGGGCATCTGTCGGAGACTTAATGCGTGAAGAACGTCGCCAAGAAGCAGAGGAAATGCTTAGCATTATTTCTGCAATTGTCCAAAAACGCACAGGTAAAATACCCCTGGTTTATATTCGTGAGGGCATACTGCACGAACAACTAATGGAACTGATTGAGGAAGAATTGGATATTTCACTTTTAGTTTTGGGTGCAGCTACAGGGACCGATGGACCGGGTCCACTTGTTTCCTATCTTATTCAAAAAATGGCTGGCCGTTTGCGCATTCCAGTCACAGTGGTTCCGGGAAACCTGACAGATATTGAGATCAGCGAGATTACTTAACTATCATCACAGAAGTATAAGATTCTTGCAAAATCTTGGTAGCAACGCTTCCCATAATCAAACGCTTCAATCCTCTATTGCCACTGTCAGACAACACAATCACAGAATAATCTGAGCCCACATCGATTATTTCATCTACAGGTGTACCAACACATGTAATGGCATTCACAACTTCAATATCCATAGCTGCGAGTTCTTTTTTAGCAGTCTCAACATAAGATTTAGCCTCTTCTTTACTTTCAACATCCAAGGCTACAGAAATTAGAGACACCGGACATTCACAGCGACTAGCTAGATAGGCATCCTTTCGAACAGTATCTAAGGATTTTTCTGATCCATCAGTACAGATTAAATGACCATGTCCAATATCCAACTCTCGAGCTACTAAAACAGAACACGGGGCATTTATTGCAACCTTTTCAGCTACAGCCGGATTCCATAAATTTCTAGCAATACCGCGCGAACGCCCCGAGGCAGATACAATGATAAGGTCATAGGGTCCTAATTCCCATTGCTCAAGTATCCCCGTAGCAATATCACTAGCTACCTTGAGCTTTAGGACTATCACCTTACCCTTGTCATTTATATATTCAACTTTATTGTCACCCAAAGGGTCACCATCTACATTGGAATGGTATTTGTGTTCGTGCCAGTCGTCTCCTGCTGCGCCCATTTCAAGTAGAATTTCATATCCTTTTTTCAGGTATTTTATACCAGGGAGTTCTAAGCCCCAATCAAGCATATTTTCACGCGCGATTCTTACCTGCAATCCACCAGAGCGTAATCCTTGATCAATAGGCCGCACATAGAGCAAAACAATATCTGCATCTACCCCATTACCCATTTTTGCTGCATAGCGCAGACTTTGGTATGATTCTTCAGAGCCATCAATACTAACAAGTATTCTGAAGCGATCCTTTCGGGTTTCCTGTTCTGTCATGGTTTCGGCAACTTTACTCATTACCTAAACTCCTAAAAAAGGCCAATAAACTGTGGCAACCAACAACATAAGCACGGTTGAAAATAAAACCATTTTCCAGCCAACACTCAGAAAGTCTGTCGTTTTCAAATATCCCGATGCGTAGACAATTGTGCAAGCTGGTGTTCCTACAACTGTTAAATACGCAAAAGCAGAGGAAATAGCAGTTATAAAACCAATAATAATAGGACTTTCCTGTGCCGCAACAGCCACCTTCAATACAATTGGTCCAAGCACAGCAACTGCAGCCCCATTAGACATGGTGTTAGTAACAATAGTCGTCAATGCAGATACCGCTGCCCACAACCCAAAGCCTTCGTCAGCCCCCAATGGTGCAAGCAAGGCAAGAAAGTGCTCGGCGACCCAGAGGGCTGCACCGGATTCCTTCATCTCCACACCTAATGATATGGCTGCAGCGTAAAGCAGCACCACACCCCAGTTAACACCAGAATTGATATCTTCCCAACGCACCAGACCAGCGACCAGGAAGGCAGCTGCACCAAGTATAGCAACGGTACCCATACCGATATTGCTGGAGATGGTAATCCACCCAACCAAAATCAGGAAAAAAAGAAAAATCGCCATCCAGTCAGCACGCTTCATTGCACCTTCATTTTCTACCTGAGCACGCAACTTGACCACAGCACGGGACATATCCTGATATTCAGGACGAAAAGTCTTAAACAGGATAAAGGTAACAAATGGTAATTGTAGCAAGAATATGGGATAGGCATACATCATCCATTTCATATAGTCGATAATGAAGCGATAGCTCTCTGAATTCGTCGGATCAAAGAAAAATTCTTTCCAATAACCAATCATGATTGCATTTCTGGCACCACCCGATGGCGTTCCTATTCCAGCGATGGAACAACCGTAAGCAATCGATAATAAAAGTACCGCTGCCAAATTTCGCACTTTTTTCGGGTCATCAGAAGTCAAGGTAATCAAGGTAATGCCAACGGGTAACATCATCGCAGCAACAGTGTGTTCACCAATAAAAGACGCTAACAACCCAGATGTAACTGATATTCCAAAACAGATTCGTGATGTTCGCGTACCTGTAATCCGTACCAACCACCAGGCAATTCGCTTGTCGAGTTTTTGTTTGACAACGGCCACGGCCAACATCAAAGAACCCATTATAAACAAAACTGAGTCCGTCATTAGGCTTTTTGCCACATTTGTTGAGTCAATGCCCAATAATAAAACCTGAGCGCAGATAATCATTAGCGCTACGGTGGGTAATGGCACGGGCTCAGTCACAAACAAAATTGTGGCGACCACAGACATGGTTAGAACAACTAGCCCTTCGTGGCTAAGCCCGTCAGGAAGCGGTAATTGCAGCATTAGCGCACCGATAAGCATGGCTAAATAGAACCATTTCTTATCCCAGAAGTAGATCAAATTTAAATGACTTCCAACGGCCATGGCCCTCTGGCGAAAAAAATTTGATGAAAAACCAGACATAACCCTTAAGCGACGAAGCTTTAATGTTTTCTGGAGTGGGTCTTTAGTTAAACGCGGATTAAACAATTTATATTCCTAATTTTAGAAAGCGGCAGAGAGGCCTCAAATAAAATGTATATGTTGTTATATTTTATTTCAATTAGCTGACTGATATCACATCAAAACTGCAAGGAAAACATCTCCATATTTTTCAAACTTACCATACCCAACTCCATTCACCTCCAGCATCTCTTCGCGACTCGTTGGGCGTTTAGCTATCATATCAAGCAAGGTAGCATCAGAAAAAATAACATAGGCCGGAACCGTGTATTCCCTTGCAAGCTCAAGACGCAGAGATTTCAATTGAGAAAAGGTAGCAGTATCAGCGTCAGATAGTACTTCTACTTTATTTTTTCTTGATGAATTTCTTTGCACGCTGGTTGGTTTTCTATCACTCATTTCCCTGAAGTGAAATGCGGCGTTATCATGCAGCACGGTTTGCCCACGAGCTGTAATTTCTAAGCAGCCATATTTTTGAATATTAATACTCAAAAAACCTCCAGCCACGGTTTGTCTTATAAAGGCCTGCCAGTACTCCTTCGAATGATTATTGCCGCTACCGTGAGTAGAAAGTGCGCTATGTCTCTTGTCTCTTATCTTTTGATTGTCAGCGCCACGAAGAATGTCAATGATATGTGTTGCTCCAAAACATTGTCCAGTTTCCATAATAGCTTTCAACAACATGTGTGCTTGGGATGTACCATCAACGACGTTTGGTGGATCGAGACAGTTATCACAATTTCCACAGGCCTCAATTTCTTCATCAAAATAAGCAAGTAAGGCACTACGACGACACTGAGATGCCTCGCAGTAGGCCATTAGAGAGTCAAGGCGTTTGTGTTCGCGCAATTTGTGGACCTCGTCCTTACCGTCCTGAACAATAAACATACGTCGCAATCGAATATCCTCTAGACCAAACAACATTAGGGTTTCAGCTGGTGCCCCATCTCGCCCTGCCCTTCCGATTTCTTGATAATAGGCCTCTATACTGCTCGGCAAATTGAGGTGGCAAACGTAACGAATATCGGGTTTGTCGATGCCCATTCCAAAGGCAATGGTAGCAACCATAATAACGGCATTTTCGCTCATAAAGCGATCTTGATTGGCCTTACGCACACTTAAATCCAACCCCGCATGGTAAGGTAAAGCGTTAATATCTTTAGCTGAGAGAAAATCCGCGACTTCTTGTGTGAATTTTCTCGACAGGCAATAAACAATTCCCGATTGCGTACCTTTATCTTTAAGAAACGTCATCAACTGACTTCTCCAGTCAGTTTTAGTTGCCACAAACAGGCGTAAATTTGGACGATCAAAGCCATGTACAATAATCTGGCCATTGTCCCTGAATAGCTTTGAGGCTATATCTTCACGGGTTGCTTTATCAGCGGTTGCCGTAAATGCAGAAATAGTTGCTTTGGGAAAAAGGTCGGGTAATTGTGACAACTGGTCGTAATCAGGACGAAAACTGACTCCCCATTTGGAGATACAGTGAGCCTCGTCGACAACAAACATGGCCGTTTCGATTTTCGCAACAGCTTCCAACATACGCTGCGTCATCAGCCTTTCTGGTGAAAGATATAGCAAACGGCTTGTGCCAGATTTAATATCAATCCAAGCTTGTTCCTGATCTTTCCGGGGCATACCCGAATGAATACAAGCAGCGTTTACCCCATTGGCTTTCAGACTTGCAACTTGATCATCCATCAGGGCGACCAGGGGTGAAATCACAATAGTAAGTTTTTTGGAAAGCACCGCCGGAATTTGATAACACATAGATTTACCTGCCCCAGTGGGCATAACAGCCAAGACATTGCTACCCGACACAAGCAAATCTATGATTTCTCGTTGACCGGGACGGAATTTATTAAAGCCAAAAGCGCATTGTAAGACTTTTTTTGGGGTATCCATCTCCATGAGATTTACTCTCGGGCCCTACCCCACCGCCTTATGCAAGCCATCAATAGCTGCCTTGTAATCACTGTCGTTGAAGACGGCACTTCCAGCGACAAGAACCGTGGCACCCGCTTCGGCAATTGTCTTGATATTTTCGACACTAATCCCACCATCAACTTGTAATTCAATATTACGATTACCAATCATTGATTTGATACGGCGTATTTTCTCAAGCTGAGAATCTAAAAACCTTTGTCCGCCAAAACCTGGATTCACAGACATCACAAGAATTAAATCTAAATTATCAATAACGTATTCTATGATGTGTTCAGGTGTTGCTGGGTTAAGTGATAGACCTGCCTTTTTACCAAGTCCCTTGATCACTTGTAAGGAACGATCTAGGTGCTTATCTGCCTCTGCATGAACAGTAATGATATCAGCACCAGCCATAGCATACTCTTGCAAATAAGCTTGTGCTGGATCAATCATCAAATGAACGTCAAATGGCTTTTCAGTCCAAGAACGAATACATTTTATTATTGGTGGTCCAAAGGTCAGATTTGGCACAAAGTGGCCGTCCATTACGTCAATATGAATGTAATCACAGCCGGCTTCGTCGATAGCTCTAACTTCTTCACCAAGCCGGGCAAAATCTGCAGACAAAATACTTGGGGCTATTTTAACGGTCATTTTTTTTCCTTTGAGCCATAGGCTTACCCCTTAGCTAAATAAAAAATTTAAAGTAATTAGCACTCTACTTCATCAAGTAAAAGAGATTAACAGGCAAGGTAGCGATATTAACTGCACAAAAAATGAACAATTTTTTAGTAAGTGCCTTTTTTACTTCAACATTCTGATTTTCTTAGATCAATGACAACTAAAAGTGCAAGTCATATTTCTCAACAAAAATTTGAAATCTATCCCGTCTAAGTTTTTATCAACTGCTGGTATTTGGATTATGTTTAATAAGAAAGAAGGCGCAGCACTTAGGGCATAAACCAGCTGAACCATTTTGATCTCAAATAAATTCCTAAGAATAAAATGTTTTTTCAGCAACCACCCAAAATCGCTCAATTAACCTGCGGATCCAGAGAACCAGACGCATACTCAGCAAACATAACTTCTAGCGAGAGCTCAGTAATCTTGTCAGCATTACCAGCAGTACCAAAAGATTCATATCTAGCTTTACAAATTTCTGTCATAGCTTTTGTGGAATCAGCAAAAAACTTACGGGGGTCAAAATTAGATTTATTTTCTGAAATATGACGACGAATTGAACCGGTTGAAGCCATACGCAAGTCAGTGTCAATATTGACTTTCCTAACACCATTTTTAATACCCTCAGCAATTTCTGCGACTGGCACGCCATAGGTCTCCCCCATATCGCCACCATAGTCATTGATGATCTTTAACCAGTCTTGCGGAACTGAACTAGATCCGTGCATCACTAGGTGTGTATTTGGAATTCGGGCATGAATCGCTTTCACACGGTCAATTGCCAGTATATCTCCCGTGGGAGGGCGAGTGAACTTGTAGGCACCGTGGCTGGTTCCAATAGCTATAGCAAGAGCATCTACGTGTGTTTTTGCAACGAAGTCAGCCGCTTCATCTGGATCAGTCAAGAGCTGATCCATGTCCAACTTCCCTTCAGCACCCACACCATCTTCAGCTTCGGCTTCACCCGTTTCCAAGGAGCCTAAACAGCCAAGTTCTCCCTCAACGGAGACACCACAAGAATGAGCCACATCGACTACAGTGCGTGTGGTTTCAACATTATACTCATAAGACGATGGTGTCTTTCCATCGGCTTCAAGAGAGCCATCCATCATAACTGATGAAAAGCCTGACTGAATTGAGCGCTGGCAAACTGCTGGTGATGTCCCATGATCTTGATGCATACATATAGGAATATGAGGATAAGCTTCAAGCGCAGCCAAAATTAAATGACGCAGAAAAGGCTCGCCAGCATACTTACGCGCACCGGCTGAACCCTGTAAAATGACAGGGCTGTTAGTTTCATCAGCTGCAATCATGATCGCCTTAACCTGCTCCATATTGTTGACATTAAAAGCAGGCAAGCCATAGTCATTCTCAGCTGCATGGTCTAAAAGCTGACGTAAAGTTACTAAAGCCATTTTTCTTCCTTCCTTCGAAATATAAATCAAAAAATCAAAGACGTGCTTTTGCTTCGGCGACAACATTGGCAGCAGTGATACCAAAGTGTTCATATAATGCCGGAGCAGGAGCAGAAGCTCCAAATCCAGTCATACCAACAAAGCCACCATCTGATCCCAAATACTTATCCCAACCAAAACGCAAGGCCGCTTCAACGCCTACCCTGACTGTATCCTTGCCTAATACTTTAGCTTGATATGCTGTACTCTGAGTTTCGAATAATTCCCAACAAGGCATTGAGACGACAGCAGTCGAGACATTGTCTTTTTGCAATACCTTCCTTGCTTCCACCGCAATTTCAACCTCTGACCCTGTGGCCAACAGTGTTACTTGGCGCTTAGCAGTACCACCCTTTCCCTCAAGTAAGACATATGCGCCATAGGCCGACATGTTTTTCTTATTATGGGTTTTACGTTGTGTTGGAACACCCTGTCGACTGAGCATCATACCAGAGGGGGTGTTTTTATTTTCAAGAGCAATCTGCCAACATTCAGCTGTCTCTATTATATCACAGGGACGAAGGACATTGAAGTTTGGTAAGGCACGTAGCATGGGCAAAGTTTCTACTGGCTGGTGTGT
>Ga0209630_10000317_pt1 | contig 55529 bp, 53 predicted proteins | sample COG_01_FD_184745 | JGI IMG/M metagenome (GOLD analysis project Ga0209630, IMG submission 184745) | Pelagic Microbial community sample from North Sea - COGITO 998_met_01 (SPAdes) (version 2) | ecosystem: Environmental > Aquatic > Marine > Neritic zone/Coastal water | place: Helgoland, sampling...
CTGGCAATGTCCTACTCTTCCGTGTCTTAAGACAAAGTACCATTGGCGCTGAAGGGCTTGACTTCCGAGTTCGGAATGGGATCGGGTATTGCCCCTTCGCAATAATCACCAGGCACAATCTTCTACTAAAAATATTTGATGATGTAAAGATTAATATATCACATTAAATTCAAAAAAAACCCAATTTTTTGTTTAATCTTACTATGATCTATTTTTTTTAGAGGTAGTTTGAGATTGAATTGAATTTTCGATAAGTACATAAGTTATTGCAACTATCAATCCCAACAGAATTAATATCGATAAAATTAAAATAGTATTTTTAAGTGGTTTTGTCCCCATTAAATGAACATTATAAATGATCCATTGAGTGTCTGTTGCTTTTAAAATATTTATTTCTTGCTCGATAAAATCAAATATTTGATATTTACGATTTTGAATAAGATCAATTTCTTTATCAATTGCCCTATGCCCTCTTAAATAATAAGCAACTTCTGCAGTATCAAAACTGAATTGCACACTAGATGGAAAATTAGCTATATCAATTTGATTATCAGCAATATTAAGTTCTTTAGCAATCAAACTTTGTTCCACCAAATAATCCAATTTTTCTACATCTCTAATTTTTGAAATCTTTTTTTGAAATTCTAGAGTTCGGTCTAAATCTTTATAAATTAATTTTTCTAAATTAATTAATGTAAGATTGATTGTATTTTGTAAGATTTTTTTAGCTTCTTCAGGACTATCCCATGTAAAGTTTATTGTAAAATTAGTTTTATCTTTTTTTGATTCAGTAATCTCTAATAGTTTTGCATATTTAAATAATTCATTTTCTTGGCTCTCTATAGGTATTTTGATTAAATTTTCTCTAACTTTTTTTGTATCTTTTAAATAAATTAAAAATTCTTCTTTATCTTTCAATTCATCAATAAATCTATTGAGAATTGATTGATTTGATTGATTTGATTGATTTGATTGATTTGATTGATTTGATTCTATCAATTTTACAACATTATCAATTCTTATAAATTCACTTTTATCACTTGCTCCTATGGTTAAAGAATTTAAATAATTACTCGGTATTTGATAAGAATATCCAAATCCTATTAAAAGTGAAATAATTGTGATTAATAATATCTTTATTTTACCATTCCAGATAATTTTAAATAAGATAATTAGATCTATTTCATTATTGTATAGGGGAGAATTTTTTTTCATTTAATTTTTTGATATCTTAATAACACATTTTATATATCTTTTTTAACTTTTTTTTTAGAATAAATAGATTGAAGATAAAAACCTATTGGTAGACTATAAACTATCATTAACCAATTGTTAAAGAAATTACCATTTGGAGTAAGAGGCCAAACGGTTATTAAAATTCCAGCTAATAAACATACTTGATAATCAGTTAAAGGTCTTTTTTGTTTAAAAATTATAGATTTTAATTGTCTTAAAGCTACAAAAATAACGTAAGCCAATACACTAAATAGGAATAAAAATCCTATAATTCCAGTTTCGGCTAGTAATTGAATATAAAAGTTATGTGGATGGGGCATACATGGAGTAATCCCTGTTGCATATTTTTCATCTTTACATATGGCCCTAAACATTTTTGGACCATGACCAAAAATAGGTTGGTCTTTAAACATATTATAAGCTGTTCGAATTAAACTATCATGAGCTGGTGAGAAAATTACTGCTTTATTTGAGCTTTTAATTAATCCCATATCTTCTGCTGGGCCTTTAAACATTCTTTCATTTAAATTTGATGAATTTAAACCTACAATAAAAATTCCAATAATGGCTATAATAAAAGTTAGTAATCTGAATTTTTGATACTCTTTAATCAGGATAATTATGAATACGGTTGATAAATTTAAGAAGAAAAAAGCAGCTCTTTCCCCTGACATAAAAATTAACACCTCCACTAAAATAAATAAAAAACCTATAAAATAAATTTCATATTTTTGTTTTTTCTTTATTAAATATAATGCAAATAATAAGGGGAATAATCTTGATAGATATGAACCCATTATTAATTCATCGCCAAAAAAAGATGAGACACGAATATCTGATATTTTATAACCTGTTAAATTAACGCCTGTAAAATATTGAATATAGCCATCTATTACTAAAACTAAAAAACATAAAACTAACGCATAATAAAAATAAGTTAAAATATTTTTATCTTTATCAATTAAATACCAAATAAAACAACTAAACACTCCAATCCTAAAATAAAATAATGAGCTTTCAAAACTAAGCATCATACCTTCTGCTATAAATATACTTAGTAAAATACAATAAATACAAAAAATAAAAAAAATAATGAGTGGCTTATTTTTAAAGAAATAAAATTCTTTATTTTTAAATACATAAAATAAAAAAAATAAAGCTGAAACACTGACAATTAAATCTGGAAAAAAAGGTCCCCATATTAAAAAGGGGATGATGGATGCTATTACTAAATTAATTAAGTTTGTATATAAGTATTTAAATTTTTTCATTTAATTATAAAGCTGTTTAGTTTTTGATTTTTACAACCTTATTTTGATCACTATTAATAATTTTTGATGAATTTAATTCATCCCTTGATTTTGATTGTTGCTCATAAAAATGATCAACAATTTTTGAATTTGATTGATAGGAAGGAACTAAATTTGCCAGCATATATTTAACTTCCTTAACTTTATTTTCCTCAATTAAGTTTGATAATTTATATAAATCTATTTTAAGTTTATTATAATGAATGAAAGGATCTTGTGCTTTTTGAATTTTTTCATGAAAAGTTTTTTGAGGATTGTCTCCTATTAATAATTCTTCATACAATTTCTCACCTGGTCTAAGCCCTGTTATTTTAATCTTAATATCTCCGTCTAAATTTTTGTCATCTTTAATCGAAAGTCCTGAAAATTTTATCATTCTTTCAACTAAATCTTTAATTTTAATACTTTCCCCCATATCAAGAACGTACACCTCACATTTTTCAGCCATAGCCCCTGATTGAATAACTAACTGGGATGCCTCAGTTATCGTCATAAAATAACGAGTTACGTCAGGATGAGTAAGGGTTACAAGACCTCTCTCTTTAATTTGTTTTTTAAATTTTGGAATAACGGAACCTGAAGACTCTAATACATTTCCAAACCTTACAATTGCAATTTTAGATTGCTGATTTTGATTGTCATAAAGAGATTGAACACAAATTTCAGCAAGCCTTTTAGTAGCTCCCATAACATTTGTTGATCTAACCGCTTTATCACTGGATATTAGAACGAAATTTTGAACATTATACTTAATTGCAGCTTCTGCTAAAATAAATGTTCCAAACACATTATTTTTTACACTTTCACAAATATTTTCTTCAACTAAGGGCACATGTTTATAAGCTGCTGCATGATAAACTGTGTCTATATTAAAAGTTTTAAATACTTGCTCAATTTTTGATTGGTTTTGAATATTAAGAAGTAAGGGAATAATTTTTATTCTTTTATTTAAAATTTTTAAATCCTCGCTTATTTTATAAAGAGCAAACTCACTTAATTCGATAAGAATTAATATTTTTGGTTTTAACTTTATAATTTGACGAGATAACTCTGAACCGATAGACCCCCCTGCGCCTGTAACCATTACAACTTTTGAATTTATATTTTTAGATAATAACTCTGAATTTGGTTGGACTTGTTCTCTGTTTAAAAGATCATCAATACTTAAATCTTTAATATCTGATACGGATACTCTACCATCAACAATATCTTGTATACTTGGCAATGTTTTAACAATTACCTTATATTTATTTAAAGTATTAATAATTTGATTTCTTTTTTGCCTAGTAATTGAAGGAAGGGCTAGCAGAACTAACTCTACATTTTTTTTATTAATTAATTTTTCTATTTTCATTGGATCATAAACCGTTTGGCCTAGCATTTTTTGTCTATGAAATTGAGGTTCATTATCTAAAAAACCAACCACTTTCATCTCTAAATTGTTTTCTAAACTAGTTAATAACTGCCTTCCAGCGCTGCCTGCACCATAAATTAATACATTAGTTTTATTTTTAGATTTTTTAAAATTTATTAAAAATAAAAATTTAATAGTAATTCTTGAAGCTAAAATTGCTAAAAATAATAAAATAGGTTGAATGATACCAATTGATCTTGGAATGCCTTGAATTCCATAAATACCTATCACTACAAAATATAATAATGCATAAGTAAAGGTTGCACCAAACACTGTAAATATTATTGAGGAACCTTGAAAACGAAAAATAGTTTTATACAATCCCATTAGCCAAAATATTGGGATTGCAAGTAATGCTGAAATCTTAAATGCTAAAATTGTTACATCATTAATCTTGACAAATTGCTCAAGTCTTAAATAAATTGCTAGCCAAGTGCATAAAATGCATAAACCTATATCCATGACCATAACTATGATCCTCTTTGAGTATCGAGGAAGATAAGTTATATTTTTAAATAATTCCTTTAAAATTAACATAATCTTTATTCAACTATTAATTAAAGTTCATAGTAAAGTAAAAATCTTAAATACATACAACATTGAAGTTTATGATAATTATTAACCATAATGATAATATCTTTTCTTATTTTTACTACTAAGGAACAAATACTTCTGATTCACCATCAATCATAATCTTTTTATGCACAAAACAACGAGTAGTGAAGGTTATTACCTTTTTTTTAATACAAACGTGAGTAACCTCAACTTTTGCCTTTACGACATCTCCTATATAAATAGCTCTCTTAAATCTTAAGTTTTGCGATTTATAGACACAACCCTCACCAGGCAGATTAGTGCCAAATAGACCACTAAAAAGTGATCCCACCAACATTCCAGGAATAATCCGTTTCTTAAAACGGGAATTAGCTGCGTACTCTTCATTGAGATGAATCGGATTAAAATCCTGCGAGATTAAAGCAAAACTTTTTATCATATCGAAAGTCATCTTTATTTCGATTTCTGCAAAGTCACCAACTGAAATATTACTCAAATCTAAATTAATCATTAGCTCTCATCTTCTTCCATAATTTAAGTGTTAAAACCTGTGCAGGATTACCAATTACAGTTACATTATCCGCAACACTCTTAGTGACAACCGCGCCAGCCCCAACTGTTGAATTTTTACCAATAACAATAGGATTATCTTTAGTCCCAGGATAAATAATCGCACCAGTTCCAACATACACACCATCTTGAACGTGTACATTTCCATTACACTTAACTGCAGGAGCAAATGTAACGAAGTCTCCAATTACACAGTCATGTGCTACATAAGAATACATGTTCGCTTGGAAACTTTTACCAATAGAAACATTTGGTGAAACCGTTACGAAAGAACTGAGTATGGAACCCTCACCAATAGTCACATTATCCGACACTACTGAATTAAATGAGTGTACCGACATCATTGTGACACCACTATCGATGCATTTTTGTGTAAGCTTCTTACGCACTTTCTTATCTGCAATAGCAATACAACAATTAATATTTGAACCACTGTACTTTTCAATCAACTTTTTAAAGCTTATTACAAAATTACCATTTACCATTCCTTTCTCTGACATGAAATCATCGATAAAGATAAATTCGTTATTGTTGTGCTGGCTAATTTTATTTATATCTCTTAATAAAATCGACATCACTTCCCGCCCATGTCCACCGCTACCATAAATTGTATAAATATTAGTCATTTATCTTTTCTACTCAGCCAAAAAAATTTCAAATATTTTAAAAATTAACTTTTATTAAGTCAATATTAGAGTTTTGTATAGAATTTTCTTTAATTCCATTTATTTGGTCATCAAAAGTTTATGTTTCATTGACTTTAAAAGACAATTTCTACAACTACTTGAACATTACCTCCACCGGCTCGTATAATTGCTATTTTTTATTCATTGATTGTTATAATATTTAATCATAAATGACAGTTCGTTTTTACAGCTCAGCAGATGATATGAAGATATCTGAAAAAGCATTTGATATATTGTGCAAGGAAGTTAAAAAGAGAAAAAAAACAAATATATTGATCTCAGGTGGGAACAGTTTAAAAAAATTTTTCTCATTGATAGTTAGGAGAAGAAAAAATATTAGCAACATTAATTTTGTTCTTTCTGATGAAAGAATTGTTACTGAAAAATCTAGTTATTCAAATGTATCAATGATAAAAAAGCAATTAATTAACAAGATTATTAAAGAAAAAAAACCAAATTTCATATACCCATCAATTATCAATACAAATAAAACTAACAAACAAATATGTGAGGAATATAATAATAAAATTAAAATTTTACCTACAATCGGATTTCTAGGAGTTGGTCATGATGGTCATATAGCTTCAATTTTTTATAAAGATACAAAAACTCAGTATAAAAATTCATCATTATTAATTTGCAAAAAAAAAAATGAAAAATTTAAGCGTATCTCAATAAATATTGAATATTTAATTAATATTCCAAGTTTAATTATAATTGTTTTAGGCAAGAATAAATCTAATATTCTAAAAAATATATTAGATTATAAAGTGCAAGTTTCAGACATGCCTATTTTAGATCTTTTGTGTAAATCAAAAGGTAATATTAATATATTATATAATAAAAATATTTCTAAATAAAATTATGAATAAACCAAATTTACTATTAGCCACATCAACTTTTAATAAAAGTAAAAATGAGTTTCTTGAAAAAATAATCAATAAAAAATTTAATCCCATATACAATCCAAATAATAGAAAACTAACAGAAAAAGAATTAATACAACTGTTAATCAATAATAAAATTAACTACGTAGTGGCTGGATTAGAGCCTTATAATAGTAATGTTTTAAAAAATACTAATTTAAAAATTATTTCAAGATTAGGTTCAGGGATAAGCAATGTAGATACTAAAACTACAAAATCTAAAAAAATTAAAGTTTTTTCTACTCCTGATGGACCTATAGAAGCTGTTTCTGAATTAACCCTAGGTATGATAATTACAATGTTAAGAGAGGTCATTAACTTAAATGATAAAATGCACAAAAATATATGGGAAAGAGAAATTGGAAATTTATTATTTAAAAAGAATGTTTTAATAATTGGGTATGGTCGAATTGGAAAAAACCTAAAAAGGTTATTAAACCCATTTAAAGCTAATGTTATTATATATGACAAGAATAAAAAATATAATAAAAATATAAATTACATTCCTTTAAAAGAGGCTATACCAAAAGCAGATATAATTACATTTCATACCAATACGGAAAAAGAAATTATTGGAAAATCTGAATTTAAATTGTTAAAAAAAGGTGTTATTATTTGTAATTCATCTAGAGGGTCTGTTCTTAATGAAAAAGAAATAATCAATTATATAAGAAAAAAAATAATCAAAAAAATATGGCTAGATGTTTTTAATGATGAGCCTTATTTTGGTGAGATGTCAAAATATAAAAATATCATCATGACTCCACATATTGGTTCTTTTACCGAGGAAACAAGAAAAAAAATGGAACTTAAAGCAATACAAAACATAATTAATAATATGTAATTAATCAATAGACTATGACTATAATCACTATCACTATTTAAATTTTAATCTAATTTAATAAAAATTTTGACTATTTAAGAAAGCAACACAAACTATAGTGGAATCAGCCAATATAAAAGATTGTTTTATATAGCAATTTTTTATGATTTAGAAAGCTATATAGAGTTATATAATGAAAATATTTATAACCTAGCTGTTGTCTTATTTTTTTTATACATAGATTTGACGTCATAAATAATACAATCACGTCCAAATTTTTCTAATACTAATCTTTTAAATTCATTATGCTTAACTGCAATAATGACGGCATTGTACTTACTAGAATAAATCTTTGATAATGGTTTTATTTTTATTCCATATTCATTAAATACTTCTTTTTTATTTACAACTGGATCATACACATCGCATTTAATATTTTTTCTTAAAAAATATTCTTTAATATCTATAACTTTTGTATTCCTTATATCTCCACAATTTTCTTTAAATGATAAACCAAGTATTGCAATTTTTAGGCCCTTATTTAATTCAGTCCTTGATCTAATTAACTTTAATACTTCTTTTGCAATATAATTTCCCATCTCATCGTTAAGTTTTCTACCTGCAAGAATTATTTTACTTTTATAACCAATTTTTTCCGCTTTATAAGATAAATAATAAGGGTCTACACCTATGCAGTGACCACCAACGATGCCAGGATAAAAGGGAAGAAAGTTCCATTTAGTTTTAGCTGCATCAATAACTTCATTTGTATCAATTCCCAATTTACTAAAAATCATTGACAATTCATTGACCAATGCAATATTGATATCCCTTTGTGAATTTTCAATAACTTTTGCAGCTTCAGCTACTTTTATTGATGGAGCCTTGTATGTCCCCGCTTTAATAATGCTTTTATAGAAATTGTTTATTATATTTAAAGATTCACTATTGGATGCTGAAACTATTTTTTTTATAGTAGTTAGTGTATGTTTTTTGTCTCCGACATTTATTCTTTCAGGAGAATATCCAACTGAAAAATTTTTATTAATTTTTAGCTTGGATTTTTTTTCTAAAATTGGAACACAATACTCTTCCGTAAGACCTGGATAAACTGTTGACTCATAAACAACAATATCTTTTTTTTTCAAAATATTTGCAACTAAATAAGTTGCATCTCTTAACATTTTTAAGTTAGGTTTTTTTTTTTTATTTATTGGAGTAGGCACTGCAATAATATAAAAATTACAAAGTTTGATTTCTTCAATATTGTATGTGAATCTAATTTTCTTTGATTTTTTTATTTGATTTAAACTTAATTCTTCCGTGCTATCTATACATTCTTTAAGTTCTGAAATTCTTTTTTTATTAATATCAAAACCTATAGTTGAATATTTTTTTCCCACCTCAATAGCTAATGGCAGTCCAACGTATCCCAAGCCTATAACAGCAACTTTTATTTTATCATTCATATATTTAAAATTTTTGACAAATTAGTATGAATTCTTTTCTTGTCTACAATGGACAAACTGGAACCACTTGGCAAACAAAAACCTTTATTATAAATTTTTTCTTCTAAACCTGTTCCATAGTATTGATATTTACTTAATATTGGTTGTAAATTCATGGGTTTCCACAAAGGCCTAATTTCTATATTTTTATCATCTAATAATCTAACTATTTGATTTATATCTGGTCCATTATTATTTTTGTTTATTACTGCTGTGGTAATCCACCTGTTAGAATGAATTTTAAGTGATTCTTCAGTTCTTTCATCTAAGAAATTTAGTTGTTTTAAGTTTTTAAAAATTTCTTTATAGTGAGCATAGTTCCTTCTTCTAGCTTCTACTCTTTTGTTTAAGATTTCCATTTGAGCCAAACCAATAGCAGCTAATAAATTACTCATTCTATAATTGTATCCAATCTTAGAATGTTCATAATGTATAAAATTATCTCTTGCTTGTGTGGATAGATGTTTAGCCTCATTAATGTATTTTTTATTATTGGAAACAATAGCGCCCCCACCTGAAGTAGTGATGATTTTATTTCCATTAAAACTTAAAATTCCTATATCACCAAAACTTCCACATTTTTTATTTTCAATTGAAGAGCCAAGAGCTTCAGCTGCGTCTTCAATGATTGGGATATTAAATTCTTTTGAAATTTTTTTTATTTCACTCATTTTTGCAGGCATGCCATACAAATGAACTACTATTATTGCTTTAGGAATTTTTTTTTTTTTTTTCAACTTTATAATTGTGTTTTTAAGAGTTTTTGGACACATATTCCAGCTATCACTCTCAGATCCAATGAAGACAGGTTTAGCGTTACAGTAAATTATTGGATATACAGATCCAATAAAAGTAAAATTTTGACATAAAACAATATCATTATTTTTAACTCCTAAAACTCTTAATGCCAAATGTATTGCTGCTGTTCCTGAACTAACACATAAAACATTTTTTATACCTAGATATCTACTTATTTTTTTCTCAAACTTATCTAGAAAAGGTCCAACTGGTGCAATCCAGTTTGACTTGATAGCTTCCAAAATATACTTCTTTTCATTCTTAGAAAAATGTGGCGGTGATAAATATATCTTTTTCAATTACCTATCCTTTTTTTTGAAAATTTGTACATAGTTATTTTATTATTATACTGATTATCTTTTATTCTAAATAACTTAAAAAATGTTAAAAATAATATTTTAATATCAAGAAAAATGTTACTATTTTTAACATAGTAAACGTCTAATTTAAATTTGTCATTCCACTTTAATTTATTTCTTCCATTAACTTGTGCATATCCAGTTATACCTGGCTTAACTTCATGTCTTCTATTCTGATATTTGGAATAAAAACGTAAATATTCTGGCAATAATGGTCTTGGACCTACAAGAGTCATGTTACCAATCAAAACATTATAAAAACTTGGTATTTCATCTAGACTTGTTAACCTTAAGATCTTGCCTAATTTTGTTATTCTTTTTAGATCTGAATTATTTTTTTTTTTTGATTTTATTTTCATTGTTCTAAACTTGTATATATTAAACTCTTTACAAAAATGACCACATCTTTTTTGCTTAAATATGATTGGTCTACCATCAAATATATAAATTATTAGTGATACTAATAAATAAATAGAAATTATTATTGGTGAAAAAATAAATAATATGATTATATCAAGTGAACGTTTAAGCATTAAGACTTACCTTTTTATATTTTTATACGAATTATAATTAATTTTAGTCTGATAGTAATTTAATAAATTCATTATCTATTTTTTTAGAAGAAAACTTTTCCTCTACTAAATTTCGACTTTTTTGACCCATTATTAAAATTTTTTTTTTATTTGTTATGAACCACATCATTTTTTCTATCAATATATTAATATTTTTACAGGGAATCAAAAAGCCATTTTTATTATTTATAACAGTTTCCTTACAACCAGACACCCGAGTAGTGATAATAGGTCTTCCCATTGCCATTGCCTCAAGCACAGATCTTGGCAAACCTTCATGATAAGACGGTAATACATAAACATGGCTATCAGCAATAAATGGTTTTACATTTTTTTGAAATCCTAGATAATTTATTATTTTCGCATTATGATTTTTTTTAATGTAATCAAAATCTACTCGATTATTAGAAGCATCTTTTGGTCCTATTAAATTAAAATTTATATTTTTAATTTTTGATTTAATTTTTTTTGCTGCTTTTATGTACTCAATTATTCCCTTATCTTTTAACAATCTCGCAATTAATAAAAAGGTTATATTTTTATTAGTAAATGGCTCAATATTAAAATAATCAATATCTACACCTGATCCTTCTATAATTATTTTTTTAGTTTTAGGAGCTATTTTAAGTTTCTTAAAATATTGCAAGTTATCATTATTCTGAAATATTAAAATCTTTGCGTTTCTTAGTGCTATCTTACATAAAAGAATTAAAATTATTTTAATTGGATATAAATTTATTTTTTTTGTATTAAAAATATTTCCTAATCCAGTTATTAATGGGAAAAAATTAATATTTTTTTTAAAGAATATAGCTAAGCCAGAATATACAATTGGTTTCATAGTATAGCTAATAATAATATTTGGATTTAATTTAAAAATAATTCTTTTAAGCTTTAAAAAATAAACAATGTCTTTGAGTATACTAATAGTATTTGATTTTAATTGAATATCAATATAGCTCGCGCCTATATTTTTGATCTTTTCTAATTCTGATTTAGTGGCTTCGCTAGATACTGCTGTAACTTCATAGCCCTTTTCAACCAATTTTTTAATTAAACTTCCTCTAAAATTAATTATAGACCACGCTTTACCTCCAATAATTAATATTTTTTTACTCAATTTTTTTCTAATTCTAGCCAACTTTGAAACATTAAAATGTTCCATAGTTTATGATGATTATTTTTTTTTCCTGATAAGTGTTGTTGCCATTCCTTATTAATTATTTCAAAATTAAAATAATTTTGGTTAGTAATTTTTTTTTTATTTATTAGATCGTTTGACCATTCCTTTAGTGGACCCCTGAGCCAAGAATCTATTGGTATCCCAAAACCTGCTTTGGGCCTATCAATCATTTTTTGTGGTATATACTTATGTAAAATTTCCCTTAATAATATTTTACTTTTTCCTTTCTCATTTATTTTCATAGATAGAGGTATACTTAAGGCAAAATCAACTAGTTCTTGATTTAAAAATGGCACTCTAGTTTCTAAACTATTTGACATTGCGGCTCTATCAACTTTTACAAGTATATCATCGATTAAATAGTCATTTAAATCTGTTAACATCATTCTCTCTTGAAAAGAACTTCCGATCTTATAAAAGTTTTCAGACAAGTTATCTTTGTTATCATTTTTTAATAAAGATGGAGTTTCTTTTTTCCAGGTGCTTATTAGAGAGTCATAAATTTGATATTGATCATTTAGTTCGATTAATTCACTTAATTTATATAGTTTTTCTGGTAAACTTAAAAATCGATAACTTGAAGGTAAAAACTTGTTAATTTTATCCAATATTTTATTTAATTGTCCTGGGGTAAAACTTGAAATTAACCTTTTAAATAACTTTTTTAAAATTGAAGGATATTTTTGATATTCAATAATTTTTGGAGCATAAATATACCTATTATAACCACCAAATAATTCGTCACCACCATCTCCCGTCAAACTTACCTTTACTTTTTGTTTTGCTAATTTACTGACTAAATATGTTGGCACTTGAGATGAATCTGCAAAAGGTTCATCATAAATTTTAGACATATTCGGTATATGATCAAGAACTTCATTTTGGTTCAATATCCAATCAGTATGCTCGGTTCCTAAATGACTGGATATTCTTTTAGAAAAAACAGATTCGTCATACGCATTATTTTCATATCCTAAAGTGAAAGTCTTTACTTTTGTTAAATTATTTTTTTGCATTAAGGTTGTAATTAAAGTCGAGTCTATTCCGCCAGAGAGAAATACACCAACAGGTACATCTGATATTTTTTGATAATTAATAGATTTGTTTATTAAGGTCTCTGTAATTTCTACGGCTTCACTATAGGTGCCCTTAAACGGTTCAACTCTTGATTGTGTGTTATACCATTTTTTTTTTAGGATTTCCTTACATTGATTGTTATTAATTTTGAACTTAACATATGAACCTGGATTTACTTTATATACGTCCTTATAAATTGATTTTGGTGAAGGTACGTAAGAATATTTTAGGTACAAGTTTAAAGAGTCTTTATTGATTCTACCAACCCATGCTGGATGTGCTTTTAAAGCTTTTAATTCAGAACCAAATATTAGATTATCATTTAAATTACTATAGTAAATTGGCTTTTCACCAAATCTATCTCTCACTAAAGTTAATTCTTTAAGTTTTTTATCATAAATGGCGAAAGCAAACATTCCAACGAATTTTTTTAATGCCATATCAAGGCCCCAGTGTTCTATACTAGTTAATAAGACTTCAGTATCTGAAGATGTTTTAAAATTATTGCCTTGCTGAATTAACTCTTCTTTTAATTCAAGATAATTGTAAATTTCACCATTATAAGTAATTATATATCTATTTGAATTTGAGGACATTGGTTGGTTTCCATCTGTACTTAGGTCAATTATTGCTAATCTTCTGTGAAGAAAAGTAACTCCATGATTTTCGAGAAATAACATTCCTTCATGGTCTGGTCCTCTATGCTTAAGTTTGATTATAATATTTTTTGCAATATTTGTATTTTGCATTTTTGAAAAATTTTTTTTTTCAAAATATCCAGCTATACCGCACATTTTATTAACAATTTTTAAAAATTTTTGATTTAACTTTTAACATCAGGTTTTTTTCCTTATAAAATAATTTTACATTTTGTGATGATGGAATACTGACTCTATTAAGTAGTAAAATTTTTTCAATTCTAAATAAAAATAAAAAAAAATATATTAAAATCTTAAAATTAATTTTTGTAACATTCCAAAAATAAGCCCAAAAATAATTCCGCTTGTACTTTGCAAGTCCAATTTTTGTGTTTTTCAAGGCATGTTTCATTTTAAGCCAATTAAAATTACTGCTCTCGTTGTAGACATATAGTATATCTTCTATATTTGAATATTGTTCATTCATACATAAAGTTCTTAAAAAATCAGAGTCTTGAGCTACTTTTAAATTTTTATCAAAACTATATTTTGATATTATTGTATCTCTAATACAAATAGTTGCAAAAGCTATAAAGGGATCTGCAATTTTTTTATTAGTTATGTTGGATAATTTTTTATTGGCTCTCACACCTATAGGTGTGTAGTTTTTAGAGGTAATTAAGCCAGATCCTACAAACATTATCATATGATTTTTATTCAAATACTGAATTTGTTTAGCAATTTTGTTCGAATACCACCAATCATCGCTGTCTAAAAACATAATATATTTACCGGTGGCTTTATTGAGACCTTCTTGATAAGAGACACCTCTGCCATAATTTTTATCTAATGAAAATATTTTAATTCTTTTATCTAAAACTTGATTTGCTACTTTAAGTGATTGATCAGTAGATCCATCATCAATAAAAATTAGTTCCCAATTTTGATAAGATTGATTAATTATAGAAGAAATCGCATCTTTTAATGAATCACAATTATTATAACATGTCATAATTATACTCACTAATGGCTCTGAGAATCTAAAATTATTATCCATTAATTCACTTAAAACAAATAACTTATGTTAAAAAAATATTTTGAAATAAACTCATTAATAAATTTTATATTCTGCAACTGAATCCAATGTCTTGTATTTTTATGTAACGTATTAATATAATAATTCAAATTATCTTTTTTTACTATTTTTAGTTTATCAGAGATAGAATCATAAATCATAATTTTTTCATCAACTAAAAACTTTCTATGAGAAAATTTCAAATCTTTTAAATATTCACTATCAAGAATGAAAGAGCTATTTAAGGTTTTGACTTTTATATGTTCTAAATTTTTAATATTAAAAATACTTTCAGCAACATGTGAAGCTGAAAAAAATTCTATATGACTAAATTTTCCAAATTTACTATATTCATTTCCCACAACAAATAATATATTTTTATTATCATAATCTTTTAGTTTTTGATTTGAGCTAATATTTTCAATTATAACATTTTGATCATATGTAGCTTTTTTCCAATGATTAGAAATTCCAAATATTATCATCATTCCAAGCAGCATTACAAAAAAATTGATTTTTTTACTTTCGGTTTTGTTAATCATGCAAATAAATAAATATGAAAATAATAATGCACTGTATATTGACACTCTATTACCAAGATTAAATGCGACTTGATAATAACTTCCTGTGACTGCAAACATAAATATTGCAACTAAGATGATAAGTGTAAAAGCTAATAATAATTTAAAATCTATAAGGAATTTGTCAAATTTTCTACTGCATTTTTTTTTTAAAAAAAAATAAATTATAGAAACTAAAATAGAAAAAATAAGTGTAAAAAGGTTATTTTCTAAAATTGAATAAAATGATTTAAGAAAAAAAGATATACCAATATTAGTGTCTAATAATGTCAAAAACTGTATTGTATAATTTTTGATGATGTTTAAAATGTTAAAGCTTTCAGGTATTCTTGAAATAGAAGATGTAAAAAAAACCTTTGTTATTAAAACGTAATAAAATATGTAAATTATATTTGGTATTATAAAAATAATACCTTTTTTATATGATTTGTTTATTAAAAATAAAAAACATAATCCAACTGAAATTGGTGTTGATCCGTAAGAAATAAAACTTCCTAAAAAATTAAATATGATTGATAATTTAAAAAAATTTTTTTTTAATAAATAGTATGCATAAAATTGAAATGCAATTGTAAGCATTAAATATTGAGCTAAAAAAAAATATACTGTGGAATCATGTGTGGGCCAAAAAATAAAAAAAAATGCTATTAATAATGAATTATGATAATTTGTATGGATGGAGAAAAACTTTGTAACCATATAAAATGACAATAAAGTATAGACAAATTTTATAAGACTAATAAGAATAAAATTTTCAATAGATATTAGATAATAAAAAATATAATGAGTGTAATAAAGTACTGGAATATTTATAAATATTTTAGATGGTAAATAACTAAAAACATATTCTGTATCTTTAATATTGCTAAATTCGCTAAAATCATCTGAAAAAAAACCTGTTGAAAATATTAATATAAATATAATAAAACAAAAAAATAAATATAAGAATTTGTTCTGTTTATTATTTTTTGAAAAGTTATCTTTATTAATCATTTATCGTTCATAATTGATTTTGATAAAAGTATTTGACCTGCAGCTAAAAAAATTGCTGAATAATGAAAAGAGCCAAAAAATAAAATTATAATAGCTAGTCTATTTTTTTTTAAACCATTGCTAAAAACAAAAATAATCAAAAAAAAGATAATAAAACCTAATATTCCTTGACTATAAAACAAGTTTAACCAACCAAAATCACCTGCGTTTAATGGAACATCACTTGACACTGTATATCCCAATATATTTTCAAAGTTATAATTCAAGGGGTCTAAATTATTGAATATTTCATTACGATTTATTAATGAAAACTTGTATTCAATAGTATTTTTATAATAGTCAATTGATAATTTTTGATTTAAAGAATTTGAAATTAAATAGAAAAATGTTGGAAAAATTAACATTATTAAAACTAAAGTTGAAAATTTAATTCTTAAATTTCCTCTAAAATTATTTAAATAATTTAAAATTAACCCAATAAAATATAATATAAATCCAGTACCTGACATAATTAATATAATTAAAAGTGAATAAAATAAAAATATAAAATTTTTATTTTTCTTAATTTCTTTTTGAATAGTATAATACCATGCAATTATGAATGTTGAAGTGGCTGATGAATTTCCTAGACCACCAAGTGGTCTATTATAACTTAAAGATAAAATCTCAATGGTAGAACCTTTGTGCGCTCCACCATAAACTAGCTCTGGAGTTATAAATAGATTTACTAATATTGTTTCAAAGATTATTATAAACAAAAAAAATAAAAATAATTTATGAGATGATAAACAGTAAAATAAATATGATTTTACATCCCTAGCTTTAAGTATTATTAAAAAAACCAATATTCCATAAAACCATTTTAAATTTGAGAGTGAGGATAATACTTCTGTAGAATTTATTAATATTACTATTAAATAAATAAAAAAAATACAAATCGCTAAAATTTGACTTACTGTAAATTTTATTTGAAAAAGATAAATGCCTAAAATTATAAGTGCAAAGAAGAAAACTGGTATTGAAGTATGCAAATAACCGGAAAAAAGCGAGCTTAATAACATTAAAATAAGAATAATCTTATTAAAGGGATTATTTTTATTCTTCTTATTGCTCATTTATTGTTGTGTATGATTAGTATCAAATCTTTTTTTGTTTTCTTAACTTCTGATACAGTAAACTTACCATTACATGCAACTTTTAGTGCATGTTTTAAGTGATTGTAGTCATATCTAAATTTTTCATTTCCTTTTCCTACTTTGGTTAATCTTTGAGCTAAATAACCAATTAAGTTTTTTTTAGAGGCTAAATTGCTTATAGGTTCAGATATAATTAATTTTGATGTAGAGTTCATGACACAGTTTATGAGGTCATTTAAGCTCTCATTAAACTGATATAGCGAGCCCATTAACACTACTACGTCTGACTTAGGTAAACTTTCTAATTTTAATATATCTTTATAATTAGCATTATAGCCTTTTGATCTGGCATTTTTTATAAATTCATAATTTATATCAAATCCAAACCATTTTAAGTTATTCAATTTACACCAATGTGCTATCAGTGTATCGCCAAAGCACAATTCTACAATAGTTTTATCATTTTTAGGATTTAACAAATTAGTTACTATTTTAAAACGCTGGTTATACTTTCCAAAATAAATTATGTTCATAACAAATCTATAAATATAGATGTTTTTATATATAAAGCTGAATTTTTTTTTTTTTAGACCCATTTGGTCCAATCCCATTCCCCATTCATCTTTGAAATAAATTGATCTAATTTATCATGAGATAATATTGCAGTTCTCCTTAACTCTAGCATATCTAATTTTCTTGAATTAACTCCGGGTTTACTTGAGCAAGCAGAAATAAAACCACTTTTTTTTACTTCATTTTTAATAGTATTATTTACTGCGCCGTGTGGATAAGACATATATTTTACCTCATCACCTAAAGTATCCTCAAGCCACAATTTACTAGAAGAAATTTCTTTATTAACATTATCTAAATTAAACTTAGTTAACGGCTCATGAGAATAGCCATGAGCACCGATTGTACAAATATCTAATTTAGACAATTCTTTTAATTCAAGAATTGAAAGATATTCATTTTTTTCAATAATGAGTTTTGGTGGAACAAATACTGTGAATGGTAAATTTAATTTACATAAAATTGGTACTGCTTTATATAAAACATCTGCAAAACCATCATCAAAGGTTATAGAAATTGAGTTTTTATTTGATGCAAATTCTTTAATGTCTGTTAAATTTTGTGAATAATTATCTTTTAGAAAATTCATTTGACTTTTAAACAAATTGACATCTATAGAATATATATTGTAAACATCATTTTTAACTTTGGTGCCTAGAGAGTGATACATTAATATTCTTTTTCCTTTGGGGTTAAAAAATTTTCCAAAAGAATTAGATATTAATTTTTTTAAGTTATATTTTGTTGTGTAGTCCATAATAATCTAGTTTTCATTACAAATTCAATCCTCCTGTTATAGGAATATTTGTTCCAGTAATAAAAGATGATTTATCAGACATAAGAAACTCTAAAACAGGTATGATATCATTAATTTCAACACTTCTTCCAAAAGGAACTTTTTGATTATTAATTTCTAATATTTTCTTAGGTATTTTATTTATAAAGTTTGTTTTCATCATGCCTGGTGATATGGAATTAACACATATTTTATATTTTGAATATTCTGCAGCCAAAGATTTTAACAACCCAAGAAGAGCATATTTGGATGTTATATAGGGTGACATGAACCCTGGTGGCTGACTTATAGTAACACTTGATAAAATTGCTAATATCTTGCCATAATTATTTTTTTTCATTATAGGTAAAACATATTTTAAAATTATGAAAAATGACTTTATTTGAATATTAAAATTTTTTTCATAATCAGCCCAATTTAAGTCTGTGAATGAACTCATTTTTAATGAAGAAGAAGCAATATGAATAATTTTGTTTGGAATAAGATTTTTTCTAGATAAATTTTTAACAAATTCAACAACTTTTTTTTCATTTGATAAATCTAGTTTAAATTTAATAATTTTTTTTTTGGAATCTTTTTTAATTTTAAAATTATTTTTATTATATGTTGCTAATAAAATGTTTTTGTTATTTTGAAACTTTTTTATTACTTCTTGCCCAATAGCGGAGGAAGCACCTGTAATTAAAATAATGTTTTTACTCATTTGTACCAACTTTAATATTCGCTCTAGAGACTAAATCATTATTATCTCTAATAATTCTAGATTTTATATTTATAATTTTGAATCTTTTATCCAATTCTTCAATTTTACCTTCTATATAAAGTTTGTCTTTAACATAAACTGGTTTTAAAAAATCTATATCAATACTATTTAAAAGAGCATATTTTCCTGGCAAATATACGCCCACAAGTCTTGAATAAAATGATGACACTAATAATCCAAAGACAACTTTGTCTTTAAAGTTATTTTGTATTGCAAAATTTTTATTGGAATGTAACGGATTAAGATCACCACTAATTTTTCTAAAGCTCTTCATCATCGGTTCTGAAATAGAGACCTTAAACTTTTCAATTTGGTCTATTTTTAAATCACTAAACTTAAATTCATTCATATATAATCATGATGCTAAATATTTAATTATATAAAGCTATATTTTTTTTAAAATTAAATCGATTGTATCCCCAACATCATTTTGCTGTTCTAGCTCTTCAAGTGTAAAAGAAATTTTAAACTCTTTTTCGATTGCAACAATTAAATTCATATGTGAAAGTGAATCCCATTCCTCTACATTGTCAGCACTCAATTTTCTACTAAAAGTAAAATCATTTTTAGAAAATATACGCTTAAATATTGGCTTTAGTTTTTTGATTACTTTCTCTTCATTCATAATTAATCATAATTTTATTTTTAAGAAAATCTAAATTTTTATCTATATCCAATGTCCACTCAGAATAATTCTCAGTTTTTTTTAATTCTTTAAATTTTAATTCTTTATATAGATTTTCAACAATAATATTTCTATCACTTTTTTTATAGAAACCATTTATTTTTTTCACTTTTAACTTCTTACAAATAAGAAAAAATTTATGAAACATTGCATATTCTAGTGTTCTTTTGAATACTCTACAACTCATTACCCAGACGTTTATATCAACCTCATTATTACTTTTAATTTTTCCATAAATTGCTGAAACTATACCGTGATCTGAAAATTTATCAGTCAATGAAGCTGTCATAGCCAATGTATCATTATCACGGTTAGAAAAATTATTAAAATTTATTTTTTCTAGAGTAAGGTTAAATTGATTTGTCTTATTAATTAGCTGAATAAATCTATCTTTTGAAGAACTATCCACCTCTCTTATCTCTGCTTTCATTTCTAATGATTTTAAATATTCATTATAATTACTATAATTTTCTATAGTTTTATTGGATTCAATAGAAGCTCTTATTGAGCTAGGTCTTTTTATGTCTTCGGGGGTTATTTGAACTAATTCAAAAAAATTATTTCTATCAATTATTTTTCTAAAATTTTCAACGTTGTCACCAATATTACAAACGAATATATTGCTATTTTGACTTACTTCATCTCGCTCCATCTGATTATCATCTACAAAAATTGCTGATGACTGATTAATATTAATTTGTTTTATAATTTCTGTTATGTTTGAAGATTTGGTATTCCAATTTGCCACAAATGCTGAAAAATCTTCAACTTTTAGAATTGAATTAGGATGCGCAAAGCCCGATCTTGCAATCTTATCTTCATTTTTACTTACAACTGCCAAAATCACTCCACGATTTTTTAGTTCTAAGATATAATTTTGAAAATCTAAATAAGCATCACCAATTGGGTGATCTCTACTCAATTTAATATTTTCAACTCCATCATCTCCAATTACACCTCCCCAAATAGTATTGTCTAGATCCACTACTAAGCATTTATAGCTAAGACCCTCTATTGCTAAAATTACTTTAGATACTCCATAAGCTACATCGATGCTAGATCTAAGTGATGGTGAATTTCTATATTTATACCAATCACGTTCGTTTTGCCATTTGTCAGAACCATTAAGAAAAGATAAATAGTTTATATCTAATACGTTAAACCAGTCATGTTTTTGATCATAAATATTAAATTTTCTATTTATTTCGGATAAGAAATTAATTTTTCCTCTTACATCTATTGAGTCTTTATTGGCTAGAGTCCTGTAATTGGGATAATCAAAATTATTTTGTATTATTGTGCATGAAAAATTCTTTTTTGCATGATCCCACATACTTTTATAAAAATGAAATTCGTTTTCAACTAAAGAATTTATTTCATCAGCTGTGCTCTTCATATCTGGAAAGTTTTTTATATTTCGCCATGTAGTATGTATCCATATAATATCTGGATCAAAATCTTTTAGTTTACCCACATCATACATCATCTCTTCATAATATAACTGAAACTGCCCTTCATAAATATCTGGTGTGATATTATTATTTAATAAAAAAATATTAAGTAAATCCTTTAAATGTGATGTGGTTGACCCACCAAGAATAGCAATTCTCTTAATTCTGCAATTATTTTTTTTAATCTGAAGCTCTTTCAGCAACATTTTTAAATTTTTAAATAACTCACCTTCATCAAAAGGAGGGGTTAATAATTTTTTTAGATCAAAATTCATAGATTTAATTCCAAATTATAAAACCTTTTTCACCAAACGTTCCATTTGGAACAATATTTTTAACATTAAATTTATCACTTTTAATTAAGCACTTAGATTCAGATAAAATATTGAACTTAATAAACGAGCCAAAAAGTAAACTTCTTAATTTTTTATTATGAATTATAATATAATCTAAACAATAATTATATTTTAATGCAATTTTAAACACTATTTTTTTTATTAAATCAGCACAAACTATATCTGTTTCTAAAACTTGAACAAATTTAAGTTTATTTACTGGATTATCCACATATTGAATATAAATAAAGTTATTGGATTTGTTTCTATTTAAAATTTTTATAAAATGCTTGTTTGGATCTGCTTTTATAACCCAATCGAAATTCATGAGTTTTACTCTTTTATTTTTTAATAATTTTTCTATTTCAACTAAATTTGAAACAATTTGATATTTGATATTTAGTTTTTTTATATCTGATTTAATTATAAATAAAAATTGATAAAATAAAAATGTTAACTTAGAAAGAACTATACTTATATAATCACTTTTTAATAATTTTTTAAATAAATAGTATATTGGCCTATCCGAGACAAGATACACAAAATTATTTTGTGACTTAGCGGTATCTATAAAATTTGTTTTTGTAAATATATAATTTGTAATATTTGCAGGTGTTGAATTTAAAAATAAATCTTTTTTTTGCTTTAAAAAAGAAAAATAAAGATAAATTGAATATCTTCTGTATTTTGGATTAACTACCCAAGTTGAAGCTGAAACAGTATGATAAATCTTGTTATTAATTTTATAATCTGCTGGAATATTTCCTAAAAAACCTTTAATTTTTTTTTTCTTATTATCATCAAATATTATCCATCCATAACTATCATTTTTTTTAAAAGCAGGGTTTTCTAACCACCAAAATTTAAATCTTCTTGAATATTGGCTAGATGAATATTTGGGTAAAGCCTCTTTTGAAAGATATTCTGCTAATAGCGAAAAATCTTTTTTTAAAACTTTTCTTATAATAATTTTTTTATTCTTCATATTATGAATTAGAAATTTAATTTTTGATTAAATATAAATTTTTTTAACTTTTTTGGTAAAAGGATTAGAATTAATATTTTAGTTTTATCTATCAGACCATTGACTTGTCCCAAATTTTTTAAAGCATCTTTATTAAAGCCATTTTTAACTAAATTTATTATATGCATTCTATTTAAATTATTCCTAAAATTTTTAAATTCATTAAATTTTGTTAAATCAACATTTTTTACGTTTTCTTTGTACCAATTATCCAACTCTAATTGATGTAAACTAGCTTCTGTTATTTGAAGATTTTCTCCATGCCATCTGCAATAGGCTAATATATTTTCTAAATATAAAAATTTCCAATTTATAGACAGTCTAATACATAAATCAAAATCACCAATTATATTATAATTAGAGTTAAATTTATCTATAAGACTTTCATAAGCTTTTTTTCTTATAACCACTGTTAACCAGCCAATCTTATAATCTTTGAGTAAATTGCTGGTAACTTTTCCTGATGGTAATTTTTTTTGATAATTTATACGGCATTTATTAGCTATCTCGTTTACTTTATAAAAATTAGTATGAATTAATCCTATTTTTGAGTCTTCAAAAAAAGGAATTTGCCTCTCTAATTTTTCTTCTTTCCACCAATCGTCTACATCCAAAAAAGCTATGAATTCCCCCTTAGACTTACTGATCGCTAAACCTCTGGCTTCATAAAGTGAAGTGTGTTTCTCTGCAAGATAATACTTAATTCTTTCATCTTTAAAATTTTTTGCCACTAAAGCACTATTATCTTTGGATTTGTTATCCCAAAAAATTAATTCCCAATTTTTATAAGTTTGAGAAAGTATGGAATTAATACTGCTTTTAATAAATTTTTCACCATTATAACAATTCATTATAACGCTTACTAGTGGATATTTTTGCATATTATTAGTCACTCTTTAACAGTGAACAAATGAAATTTATCTGATTAATAGTTAAGTCTAAATGTAATGGAAGAGTTAATATTTTTTCATAAAGATTATCTGATAAAGGAAGTTGAATTTTTTTATCTTTATAAAACTTAAGTTGATGATTCGGCTTATAATGTATTCCAGTTTGTACGTTATTTTTTTCTAATTTTTTTTTGTATTTATTTCTAAGTTTTTTATTTTTAAAAATAACTGGATAAATATGAGGAACTACTAAATTATAATTACTTGGTAAAATTGATAAATTGGAGTTGTTATTAAGTTTTTTTGAATATATTTTAGCAAATCTCTGTCTTTTTTTTAGTGCTGTAGGGAATTTTTTAAGCTGTTCAATACCAATAGCTGCCATAATGTTACTCATATGATACCGCCAACCTTGATTAAAAACATTTGGCTCCCAACTCCTCGAATTTTTATATCTTTTGGAAGAGTCGTTATGTACCCCTAATAATCTCGCATCTTTTACATAACTTATGACTTTTTTATCTTGAGAAACAATGCAACCTCCTTCTCCAGAAGTAATATTTTTTATTCCATCAAAACTAAAACACACAATATCTCCTTTGTATCCAATTTTATGTTTTTTGTAATATGATCCAAATGCATGAGCCGCATCTTCAATGACTCTCAGTTTATATTTTTTTGCTATTGAATATATTTTATCTAATTCACCAGCATTTCCCGCATAATGAACAGGCATGATTGCTTTTGTTTTAGAATTAATTTTTCTCAATAAATCATTAATATCAATTGTTAATGTTAATGGATCAACTTCACATGCCACTGGCTTAGCACCTGTTGCTGAAATAGCTTGAAATGAAGCAATGTAAGTTATTGATTGTACTAAAACTTCATCACCCTTGGATAGTCCTAATGATTGGCAGGCCAAATGTAATGCAGCCGTACCACTTGATACACATACGCATTTATTCTTTAAAAATTTTTCTAATTTTTTTTCAAAAATATTGACTTCATGACCCATCCCTAAATATTCTTTTTTTAGAACTTTAGAAACTGCTGTAATTTCCTTTTTTGAAATATTAGACTTTGAGACTCTAATCATTTTATTTTAAAACAGAATTTAAGCCCATGGTGCATTGTTTCTTTTTATTAATTCTTCTAATTGATCTTTATCTCTTTTAGTATCCATACATTGCCAATAACTATAGTGTTTATACGCCATTAATTCTCTCATTTTGCAAACTTTTTCTAAAGGATCTTTCTCAAGTACAACAGTATCATCTTCAATGAACTCTAAGAATTCTGGATTCATTACAAAAAAACCACCATTTATCCAACCTTGATCCGTCTGAGGTTTTTCTTTAAATGACTTTACCAAACCACTGTCAATTTGCAATTCACCAAATCTTGCGATAGGTCTAACTGCTGTAACAGTAACCATTTTTTTGTGTTTCTTATGAAAATTTAGAAGTTCATCTAAATTTATATCAGCTACACCATCACCATAAGTTAAAAAAAAAGGTTCTTTTGAAATATATTTTTTCATTTTTTTAAGCCTTCCTCCTGTCATTGAATTAAGACCAGTGTCAACTAATTCTACATCCCAATTGCTATTTCTTATATTTCTTTCACGACTATCATTTTGGGCAAAACTTATATTTAAATTTAATTTATCTAAGCTTGTTTTAAAGAAATATTCTTTAATGTAATCTGCTTTATATCCTAACGCTATACCAAAATCTGTATGACCATACTTTGCATATATATTCATAATATGTAAAAGCATTGGTTTATCGTAAATTTGTATCATTGGCTTTGGTACCTTTTCAGTTTCTTCAGAAAACCTAGTTCCAAATCCACCAGCAAGAATTATTGTTTTCATAAAAATTTCACCAATTATATTTAATTTCTTTTATATCTTTTTTAAAAACCTCATTGTCATCATGACTAATATTAGCTAAATTAAATATTATAGATTCCAGGGAATTTTTACCTTGAAAAGCTAGCCAAATGTTTGGTGGTATAGTTATTCTTTTATAGTTATCTTTTGAAAGAGTACACTCAAAAAATTCATTCTTTGTTGGTGAGATTTCTCTATCATCATACATTACAAATTTTACTTCACCGTAAGGAACGATTAAGTTCATCGTCATTTTTTTATGTACCTTCCATCCTTTAATTTGATCTTTTAAAATTTTTGAAAAATAAGCTTCGCCAAAGCCCCTGTATTGTTCTTCTGAAGACATAAGACCATGCATAATATCCCCTCTCACATTTTTAATTATTTTTAATGAAGTAATTTCTATTCCATCTAAAACTACTGAGCCCAAGTTAATCCTCTTTTATTTGCAACATTAATATAATTTATTAACTGTTTTTCACTAATTTTTAACATCGATTTAGACTTATCTTCATAATAATTTTTATACCAATCAACTGTGATCTTTATTGTTTCCTCAAAAGACAAAACTGGTTTCCAATTTAACTCTGCCAAAGCTTTATCACAATTAAGTTTTAATAACCCAGACTCAAGGAATTTTTTTTTTGATTGAGATGAATCTTTCCATAAAACTTTATTCCATGATTTTTTCATTTCGTTTATTAATAATTTAACAGAATGATTTTGATGGGATGGAGGACCAAAATTATATGCTTCTCCATTTTTAATTTTGCCTTTAGCAAGATGTACACCTAAAGTTAGATAACCACTTAAAGGTTCAAAAACATGCTGCCATGGTCTTGTAGAATGGGAGTTTCTAATACGTACACTAAAATTACGAGACCAAGCCTTTACACAATCTGGAACTATTCTATTTTCGGCCCAATCTCCTCCTCCAATTACATTGCCAGCTCTTGCCACTCCAATCAGTTTGTTATTATTTTTATTATTAAAAAAAGATTCGGTGTAACTTTTAATTGCCAGTTCAGCCATGGCTTTTGAGCCACTATAAGGATCTTTTCCACCCAATTTATCTGTTTCTCTGTACCCCCAAGCCCATTCTAGATTATCATATACCTTGTCGCTTGTAATAAATACTGTAATAATTTTTTTTTTAATTAATCGAAGTGACTCTAAAATATTTAAAGTGCCTATACTGTTTGTTTTAATTGTATTCAATGGATCCTCATATGATGAATAGACCAAAGGTTGAGCAGCTAAATGAAAAATAAAGTCAGGTTCATATCTTTTTATTGCTTCAATAGTTTTGTTAGAGTCAGTTATATCAATCCATTCACTTTTAATAAAATTTTTAATTTTACTAACCCTAAAATGATTTGGATTACTTACTTCTTTATCTGAAATACCAACTATCTTAGCACCTAATAAGTTTAACCAAATAGTTAACCAACTACCTTTAAAGCCACTATGTCCAGTTATTAAAATTTTTTTATTTTTATAAATATTTTCTAAATTTTTCATTATTTATAACTTTAATCTATATTAAAAAAATTTGTTAACTTTAATTAATAAATCATCTGTCTGTTTTTCAGTTAAGTTTATGGGTAGATTTATTATATTACTACCTATGCTTTCAGAAATTGGGCAGCTTCCACTTTTATAACCAAGTTTATATAAGGGTAAATTTGTGTCTACTATTGGATATAAAAACCATGTCCATGTGGTGTCTATATATTTATTTAGTTTTTTTCTTAATTTTTGACCCTCTGGTATTGAAAAAACAAATCTTGAAGGAATAATTTTTAAATTCTTATCGTAATAAGCTTTGGAAATAAAACTACCATATCCTTTTTTTTCAAAAAATTTTAAATATTTTTTTAAATTTTTCTGCTTAGTTTCCAATTCAAGCTTCCAATTATCTATTGCCAGAATTCCAATCTCTGCAATAAAGCTCGGTAATTTAGATGGATATGGATATGTCTGAGAGTTAAGTATACCCGAATCTTCATTTAGAAAAGGGCTGTGTTTATTATTAAAAAGCTTACTCTTTAAATTAGAAAAACTATTTAGCAAATTATATTTCTTATTCCCTCTTGGATTTAAATATTTTCTTTCAAATAAAAATTCATTCCAAATCAAATCTTGTTTGTTACTACTTAAACTTTTGGTTTGACTGTGAATTTCTTGAAGCGCTTTATGTAATTTTTTATCCTCAGTATAAACTAAGCCTCCTAAAATAGAATTTATAGGTTTACTTCTATCAGTTGAAAAAATGGAGGCATTAGAAAAAGTTCCAACTATCTTATTCATATACTTAGATCCAACTGATAAAGCACAATCCTCTAATAAAAAAATATTTTTAGATTTTGCTAATTCTCTAATTTTGTTTATTTCACAAGGTATGCCAAATGAGTGTTGAGCTACTATAAGCTTTGATTTACTTGTCAAAACTTGTTTAATTCCTTCTGGACAAGATCCAAACGTTATGGGTGAAATATCTGAAAAAACAGGTATAGCACCAATTCTAATAACTGCATTTACCATCACAGCACAAGTAGATCCGTTTAGAATTACTTCATCTTTTTCTTTGATGCCAATAGCTTTCATAACTGCATAGAAACACATTCTTGCAGATGCAAATGACGTTGTATCACCATCTCCAATTAAACTAGAAAATTTATTTTCAAAATTTCTTACTAATAAATTAGAATTATTGTTTTTAATTTTATCTATTGTTTTTTTTTTTATATAAGAGTGTCCTTGAATAAATCCATAATAATCTTTTTGAATTACAATATCTATTAGGTCTAATAATTTATGTAATAATTTCAAAAACATTTTAAATTAAGAGCATAACATAACATATTCAAAGCTTAGAATATTTTTGATCAGCCCATAACTTAAACTTTTTTAGACCTTCTTTTAAACTTGTTTTTGGCTCAAAATTTAATTGTTTTTTAATTTTAGTAATGTCTGCATAACATCCTTTTAAATCACCCGGCGTTCCACCAACTACTTCAATTTCTACTGTCCCAGTTTTACCTTCAACATCAATTATCTCATTTATCATCTCTCCTACAAAAGATTTTACTCCAGAACCTAAATTATATGTTTGATTAACATTTATCTTATCATTTACACAGGCTACCCAGCCATCAACTACATCATCAATATATATTAAATCCCTAAATCTATCCAAGCTCCCCATTACAGGAACATGATTGCCCTCTCGAACATAGCTCAAAAAAATACTTACCATGCCCTGATCTTTTCTTGATAGATCTTGTCCCGGTCCATAAACGTTAAACATTCTTAAAATATTATAGTCTATTTTATATTTAGGGGCTAAAATTTTTATATAATTTTCACATGCAAGTTTTGAAACACCATATATCGATTTAGGGTCACAATTATCTACCTCTGTCAAAATTTCTTTTCCCTCAGGCTCTCCATGGACGGTGAATGTTGAGGCAAAAATAAATCTTTTAACTTTATTTGTGCTGCAGAGCCTAAGCATATTTAGTGTACCAATAACATTTATATTTGCGTCAAGCTCTGGATAATTAAAAGATTTTGGTCCAGAAGATTGACCAGCCAAATGTAAAACCGTATTTATACCTTCAATTGAGATTTTTTTAAGCTCCTCTAAATCAGTAATATCAGTATTTATAATTTTACATTTTTCTATTTCTGAGTCTATATTTGTTGAATAATTATCAAGTAAAGTTACATCATAGCCATTATTTAATAATTTTTTTGCAATACTTGAACCAATTAAACCAAGACCTCCTGTAATTAATATTTTTTCCATATAATATTAATTACCTAAAAAAATCTGGATTTGATCTAAAAATTTTTTCATAATCTTTTTTGGACCTATGCTTATTGTAATACTTTTAGACCACGGATCTTTCCATGGACCTTTTACATATATTTTGTTTTCCCTTAAATGTTCAACCACTCTAAACGCTTGTTCATTTGACTTAAAACTAATTAATAAATAATTGCCATTGTTACCATGCACTTCTAGATCTAACTTTTTTAACTCGCTTGACAAAAAATCTCTAGAACTTACGATTTCTGAACAGTTTTTTTCAACAATATGAAAATTATCTATTAGATATTCAGCAATAGCAATACTGACCGAGCTGAGTTCATGTGCAAGTCTTGGTTTTGAAATAATATCCATTATATTTTTATTCGCAATTGTCATACCAACTCTTATTGATGGAACTCCAAAACCTTTTGAAAAAGTTCTCATTATAATTAGATTGTCAAATTCTTCCAATAATGGAATTGAACTTTGTGATCCAAATAAATAATAAGCTTCATCTAAAACAATTATACATTCTTTTTCACTACATTTTTTTGCTAGAGTTCTTATTTCATCAATGGAAAGGCAACTTTCAATTGGTTGATTTGGATTTGGAATAAATAATATACTTGGATTACTTTCTAAGAAATTATCTAAATCATTTTTTTCAATTTTATAATCGTTTGTATAATTTATTGGAAATAAGTTTAATTTATATATATCGCAATAAACTTGATACATTGCATATGTTGGGCTAAAAACAGCGATATTATCTCCAACATCACAAGCAACTTCTAATAAATTTTTTATTGAACCATCTATTCCAGAAGTAACTAATATTTGACCCTCATCTACTGACAAGTGATTTGAAAGTTTTTTATATAAGTTTGTTATTTCTGGGTAAGTGCTATTAAAACAAGATGGCTTAGATTTTAATACTTGATTAATTAAATCTGGATCCCAGTTATCAACTTTCTCGTTTCTATCTAGCCGCAGCCCATTTTCAAGATCTCTTCCTTCAGAAACACGCAATCGATTAATATTAGCTAAATGTTGATTTTTATTAATGTACATAATTTTAAATTTCTATATATAATCTATTTGAAAAAATCTAGTTTTGTTTTTATAAATTATAATCTCATTATTTAATTTCTTTGACATTAAGTTTGTTTTCCATCTCTCAATGAATCCATAGTTTATAAATAAATCTTTTAATTCATCACAATTTGCAACTTGCGTTCTCACTTCTTTAACCCCAATTTTATTACTAAAGTGATGTATTTTATCAATTAAATTTTTAAAATCTTTTTTATTGATTGAACTACTAATCTCTAAAATATCAATCCTAGGAATATTATCCTTAATAGATGTTTCTCCAAGTACAGCAAAGCTTTTTTGGCCAGATTTTAGCATAATTAAAATGATATAGAATTTATAGAATTTTTTATAATAATGAAACAACATTCTATTCTCCCAAGAATTTAGGAAACGCTTTGGGAAATTTTGTTTATTGTTATTATGAAATTCAAATATTTTGATTAACTCTTTTGAATATTTCCTAATTTCGCTAACTTTTAATATTTTATAATTTTTACTATGCTCTAAATTATTTTTTATTACAGACATCTTTAATGATAGTATTTCCGAAACTACTGAGTAATTATTTTTTATATACCACCTATATGCGGGTGTACCTTCGTCATGTCGCATAACCATAATAATTTTTTTTTTTGGAATTAGTTTTTTTACTTCTGAGTCTAATAATGATCCAATACCCAAACTTCGATATTTGCTTTTTATAAATGCTCCAGAAACCCACAAACCTTCACTATATTTATTTAAGGATAACTTTATATTATGCTGTTCAAATGGGATCGCACCAATTAATAGATTATCCTTAAAAGCTAAAATAGCTGTCATATTATTTTGCTGCCAAGAATTTATTGTCCGATTTGTGTGATCTGAGTCTCTAATCAATTTAATTACATAACGCAAATCTTTGTCTTTAAATAATCTTACTTTTAAACTATTTTTCATATTATATTTCAATATTTACTACAGACCAAAATCTAACTTAAAATTATTTTCTGTCACTTTTTTAAAATATTCAGATTTAAACTGATTGCTTATTTCTTTAATTTTTTTGAATTTTTTTATTCTATTTTTGTATAATTTGTTAATTATAAAACTAAAATCACTAGATTTTTCAATACTATCCCATATTATTTTTTTACCATATTTCTCTAATGGATTTAGAGATAAAGCATGATTATCCTCGATTACCAAAACCGAAAAACCTTTTGCAATAAACTCTATAATGGAACCAGTGCCTTTAGCAATTAACATATTATAATTAGTAAAATCTAAATCACTATCTACTATTTTCCAGTTTTTATTTATTCTATTTTCAAAATGTTTTTTTCTATGAATAAAATCTGGGTGAATTTTAATATCTATTTTTAATTTTTTTAAATATTCAGACGAATTTAAGAAATCTATTAAATTTTCTGATTGAACCTGTTCATATGGAAGCATTACAAAAACAGATATACCGTCTAATTGTTTAGCATGTTTTTCTTTGTCATAAATATCCCTATATCTAAATGGAGTACCTATATTATATTTTAAATTGCTTATTGTGGGTAAGTACTTTTTTCCTGGCACAAGTATTATATCAGGTAATACATTAAACTTTTTATCATTTTCTCTAATATACATCCATCTACATGATGGATATTTCATAAAATATTGACAGCCATATATTTTTATATTTTTTGACTTTATCCCTCTGCAAAAATTTCTATGTATAAGTTGATTTTCATTCCAAGAAATAATTTTTACTTCCTTGTTTTTAAATACTTTTTTTAATCTTTTACCCAATAAAAGCTGTACATATGGTATAAATGAGGTTTTAGATAAAGTGTGAATAAGATCATGCTTATACAATTTATCAATCTTAGAATTTACTTTAATATTCTTACAATAATTAAGTAAAAATATTGGATAAGACAAAATAAAGATTAATAATTTAAAAAGGTCAGTAAATAAAAGAATATTAAATTCATTTATATAAGAAACATGTGACTTGGATACCGCATTTATAATACACATACGATTTTTTATGTTAGTGATCTTTTCAGATATATTTTGCAAAATAATATATTTTTCACTTTTTTTATCTAAATATTGATATAACTCTTCAAAATAATTATCATTAACTTTTTTGTTATCGATAATTGATTTTTTGTCAATATAAGTTTGAATTATAATATATTTTTTATTATTTAATTTTTTTTTAAAAGAAAATTTTAATAACGATTTAGTTTGAGAAAATATAAAATAAAATGTCCATAAAAAAAAATAATAAAAATTTCTAACATAAAATAAGAAAATATTTTTTATGATAAATATAAAATTTATTTTAACATCATGATTTTTAATTATATTTTTAAGTAATTCTGATCCAATTAAATGATTTCTACTTAAAGTTATGTTTGAATGAAAATAATCATTATCCAAAATTTCATCACTTTTTTTATCTAAAAAGTTGTCATACTCAGAAAAAATACTAGAATTTAAAAATTTTTTAAAATTATTATTCATTTTTTTTTATTTCCAGTTGGGATAGTTCCTTAAAATTATCTATAAAAAAATATTTATCACTTTGTTGAATATTGACATTTTTCAAAAAACTGCCAACACCAATAAAGTCTATATTTAATTCTTGAGCTGCTAATAAGTCACTTTTTGCATCCCCAAAGAAAATTATATCATCTAAATTAATTTTATAATCATTCATAATGGACAATAGGTTTTCAGTTTTGCTTGAGGGAGAACCATAAACTTTATCAAAATATTTGTCATAATTGGATTTATAAATAATCTCATTTAATTCATTCAAGGGTGTTGCAGAATTAATTGCTGTTAATATTCTTTTTTCCTTTAGTTTGTTTAAAAAAATAAGAATACCAGGTATTGGTTTACAATTTATAACCTTATCTTTAACAATAATAGAAAATTTACTACATAGCTCATTTATCTTATCATCACTTACTTTTTTTTTAAGCAAAGTCTCTTCATAATATTTAAATTTTTGAAATCTTGGCATTCCACCATTTTTTAAATGGTAATCCTTTACTTTTCTAAGTATTTCTTTTTCTTCATTCTCATATATTTTTTGAAATGCCACAGTTTTAGCATGAACTGAGTCTTTGATAACTCCATCAAAATCAAAAACAAAACAAGTCTTATTTTTAAAAAACTCACTTTTATTTTTTATTAAATTCATATTAGAACTTTTTTTAAACAAATGTAATCACTTAACTTTGTGTTAATTATTTTTTTTATATGCTTCTGCTATAACTTCAAGCAAGCCTTGTCCAAAATCAATATATTCATTAGGTGAAATTTTTTTTGACTGTTTGGGTGTGTATCTATAAGGAGTTTTAATGTAATGTTTGATATTTGTTTTATTCGGATTTTTATATTCTATATCTAATTTAATATTTGCTATTTCAAATATCATCTCAATCAGTGCTTTAGAGTTAATAACCTGTGAGCCAGTTAAAGTTACTGCCTGATTAATGTATTTGTCAGATAAGGCCTTAACAGTCATATTAGCAGCATCTTTAATATGTATATATTCTCTCTCTTCCATGCCTGTACCATAATATGTTAGTTTTTTTTTGTTAACAATTGTTTCAACTCTATTTTTCAACCCATTCCAAGCTTGGGCTCTTGGTCCATATAAAGATCCGTATCTGAGAAAAGTATAGTTTAATTTATACTGTTCTGAAAAAGCCTCTATAATAGTTTCAGAAGCTTGTTTGCTAGCTCTATAAATTGAACCATAGGGACTAAATACATACATTGTTGATCCATACAAAAATTTATCTACCCCTGTCTCATTACAAGCCAACAAAGTTTTCATTACACTCATTACATTTAGGTTAATAGCTTCATAAGGATTTTTATCTGCCTCTCCTATGTCTGCAATTCCTCCAAAGTGAAACACATAATCTTTATTTTTCATTGCAGTCTTAAGGGACACATCATCCATCATATCTCCAATTATCATTTTTTGATCTTTTCTTATCCATTTGGACTCTAGCCTATCAAAGATTGTTACTTTATAACCCGCTTCACTTAATGAGTCACATGTATGACTACCAACAAACCCTGATCCTCCTATAACTAAAACTTCTTTCATAACAATCTATGTATACTTTTTTATTAAACTATCTTTTTTCATCAGCTTTTCAACATTATCTAGATCTTGTTTTGTATCAACTGAGTAAGTGGTATTATTAACATATACCATTTTTACAATGTCTCTGTTTTCTAATGTTCTTAACATATCTATAGACTCAATAATTTCTAATGGTGTTTGTTTAGTTTCATTAAACTCTAATAAATAATCCCTTTGAAAGGGAATTATACAAACTTGTTTATACATCGGAACTATATCAGACCCCTTTTTTCTTGAAGGAATTGGTTCTCTAGAAAAGTATAAAGCATTATCATTATTATCAATTACAACTTTTACCTCATTTGGATCATTGAATTCTTCTAACGTCATTATATCTGAATATAAATTTACCACTTTTATGTTTTGATTTTTACGAAATGGATCTAATGATAAAGAGATCATTTCAGGAGTTATCATTGGCTCATCACCTTGTATCATTACAACTATATCAACTTTTTTACCTAAATTTTTTTCGATTTTTATCATTGCTTCAGCTGTTCTATCTGTGGCTCTCTCGTGGTTACTTGAAGTCATTATTGTTTTTCCACCTATTGAGTCTATATAGTCTCTAATTTCAGCATCACAGGTTGCAACAAAAGTATCCGACACATCTTTGCACATTATTGACCTTTTGTAACAATGTCCAATCATTGGCATACCCATAATTTTTTCTAAAGGTTTACCAGGAAATCTGGAAGAGTTCATCCTAGCAGGAATGATTGAAATAATATTCATTGCACCTATTTAATTTTTAATTTCAGATATAATATTTCTACATGCCACATCTAGCATCCGAATATCTAAACTATAAGCAATCATATCAAATCCCTGCTTGATTTTTTCATTAAAGATTTTTTTATTTGGTTCAACTACATGAATACCTTTCTTTAATTTAAATTTAGATGCTTTTTTGACAATTTTATTAATAATTTTCTTAAATTTTTTATTTTTAAAATCACCTGGGATCCCCATAGACGCTGACAAATCATATGGACCTATCATATATCCATCAATTTTTTTGGTTGAAAAAATTTCCTCTAAATTTTCGACTGCATTAATATGTTCTATTTGTACAATTAAAGTTAAATTTTTTTTTTTCCACTTGATATATTCGTTTAAACTTACACCATATTTTTGAGCACGAGCTAAGCCAACACTTCTTTTACCTAATGGAGGGTAATAGCAAGCTTCAACTGCATTGATAGCATCTTGATGATTATTGACCATAGGAACTATTATTCCTTCTGCACCAGAGTCAAGAACTCTTTTAATTTGATCTGGGTTGTTTGATGTTAATCTAACAAATGGTTTAACTTTACATAAGTTTATTATTCTAATCAATTCTTCAGCCTCTTTTAAAGTAATTGAACTATGCTCTAAATCTACGGCTAACCAATCAAATCCCGCTTTACACATAATTTCAGCAATTGATGGGTGACCCAAAGTAATCCATGAGCCTACTGATATTTTTTTTTTTTTACTCATTAATTAATCTTATCATAATTTTTTTTAAACATGCTAGATTTCAAAAAATATAATTATACACTTTGAAAAATTTAGGTGGAATAAAATTTATCACTAAATATTCAACTTATTTTCTTTTAAATACTCCAATAAATACTGAACTCAAGGCTAAGCTGACCGAATGATCCTCTAAAGGTTGTAGACAATCAGATAATCTATTAAAAACTTGTGGTGGTAGCAGTTTATTCAAATTTGGATCAATTAGATGAGGATGAACACCATGGAAAGACTTTAATCTAAATCCACATTTTTTTGCATTTAATTTGATTTCATTAGGGGTGTGTTGTCTTGGCTCAAAAAAAGGTTTATAATTTTTTTTACCTAAACTCTTATGTGCTGGTGACAGTTTCTCTCTGAACTTGATTTCTCTTGAATAATTAATATTTTTGGAAACATATTTAAAATTTTTAATTACATCATTTGATAGTTTTAATGGAATTTCTGAGTATAATTTTCTTATTTCATTAATTAGTGGTATAGATTTTTTTTTCTTTATTTCATCTGTAGTTCTAAAACTTATACTTTGCATATTAAATAATCTATTTCTGCATGAAACTAAAAAAACACCATTTGGTTTTAATAACTTTTTAGACAATTGAAAAATTATTTTATCATTTTCTAAATAACCAATGACACCCATTGCAATACATAAATCAAATTGAGATTTTTTAAGTTTATTTTTATTTATAGATCCTTTTTCGAAAGATGATAAAGCTTTGGCTTTCTTGTTAAACTTACCTCTATAATCATTAGCTATTTTTAACATATTTTCAGATTGATCCATTCCAATTACATTATGTCCTAATTTTGCAAGTTCCATGGTCACCTGTCCGCCACCACATCCGATATCAAGAATATTTAATTTTTTTCTTGAGAAATTATTTTTTATTATTTTTTTTATTATTCTTAATCTGTGTGAGGCTACTGGATAATTGTAGCCATTATTATTATATCCATTTAATATCCAAGATTTTGAGTTCTGATTAAAAAAATTATATACAGATTCTTTTTTAATTTTTTTCATTATCTATCTCTCTAATTACAATATCCCAAAGATACTTTTTTTCAGATTTTGGATTTTTTATATAATTATTGTAATATTTTTTATACAATTCTTTATTAATATACAATTCATTGTTCCAATCTATATTTTCAAGCTTATCAATGTTGATTGGAGTTTTCTCAAGTAAATTAGACATTGAATTAATTTGGTCTCTCATGAAATGATGTTTTAAAATTTGATTTGACGTATGAAAGACAATTGGTTTTGAGTAAAGTATTGCGAAATTAATAGCTGTGCTGTTTCTATTAATTACTAATTTTGATTCCTTTATTAGATCAATTGTCATGTTTTCACAAACTTTTCTTCCTCCAAAATATTTTGGTCTATCTAAATGTTTTGATTTTGGGTGAGCTGCAATTATAACTTTAATGTTAAGATTTTTTTCTATCTCATCAAAAAAATTACATAAGCTTGGAAAATAAATATCTGCAGTTAATGGACTTGAAATTCCAGGTATTAAAGCATCATGTTTTATAATTGGTGAGGGCGCATCAAGGAAAACAGCAAAATTATTCTCTGAAGGATTTATTTTTATAAATTTTTGCTCTTCTTTGTCCAAGTATTTGTCAAAATCATAAGTATGAGTCCAAATTATTTTTGTGGATTTGTTAACTATGGACGCTTGAGGACTTTCTAAACTTTTTATACCACCAGCAATAAGATATCTAGGTGGTTTAATTTTTTGGAAATATTTTTTAAGAAAACCTACTAAGCGGTTATTGATTACTCTTAAAATAGTTTTAAAATTTAAATAATTTTTTAAGCTTATATATTTTTTAATTTCTATATTGCTAGGTACTATATTTATAATTGAAAACAAATAATCAATATTTAAATTTGAAATAATTCTAAAGATAAAATGAGTGGAATAATTATAATGTATATTAAGTAAAAATAGATTTTTTTTATTAATTAATAAGTAATCTTTTAATTCTTTTTTTTTATAAAAAACTTTTTGTAAACTTCCCTCATATCTATTTTTTTTTTCTGCGTTTTTATAAAAATCAGGATAGATAATTGGTCCTACGTTACATATATCAATTTTAAATCCCTTTTCTAAAAAATTATTTATTCCAAATCTATCATAATCATTTAAATAAAATGGTGAAGAAACAATAATTACTACCTTTTTTTCATTCATAACCCGTAATGATCATTTAAAAAATCTGCTCTTTTCTTAAGGGATTTATCAATAGTCTTAATGTTTATTGGTTTATTTACTCTATTGGAAATACTATTTATAAGTTTAAAAGATTTTTTTGTTGGTGTAATATTTAAATAATCACAAATATTAGAGAAAGTTTTTTTTGTTTTACGTAACAAATCAGAATATTTAATAGTTATACATCCTCCACTATCATTTAAATCATCAAGTTTTTTCAAAGTAGTCTCAAGATTTTGACACCAATAATAAACGCATCTCTCATATTCACTATAATTCAAAAAACACTCTTCTTCATTTTTATTTACCCACCAAGGTATGTGAAATTTTGTATTTTTGTATTTAAAAATTTTGTAAGGCAATGCTTTAATTGGCCTTTTCAGCTGTTCATTTGAAAACCATTTTTTATTTTTACAATCATTTGCAACTTCAAAACCATTTCTGACTACATTAATTGTTTTAGTTTTACGTAGTGTTTGTCTGAGTATTTTAATGAATGGTTGCACTTCTGTTAGATTAATAATCATCAAAGGATTATTTTTTTTTATATAATTTTGAACATCCTTTCTTGTTTGATATTTCGTAAGCCTTTCAACTATCTCATCATTGCTCTTTTGCTTCCAAATACTACTCATATCAGATGGTCTAAAAGATTGTGTTCGAAACAATATTGTTTCATTGCAAATTTCAGTTATGAAATTTAAAAGTATACCTTTGCATAAATTTTCTGGTATCATTTTGAGACCACCCATCAAAGTGATAATTTTTGCAGTCCATGGTTCCTCAATATTATCAACAAATTTACATGATCCAATTAAAGTGCCAAGTGATGTTTTTCCTGATCTACATGCACCTAAAACAATTGCTGTTCTAAAATTAAACAATCTATCAGCAGATGAAAAAGAAAATTTTTTTGCAGAAGATAAATTTATTTTTTTCATTTTTTAATAAAAAATGAAGGCTTTTTTGGAGAAAAAGGAAGTTGTTGTATTTGAATATCTTTATCATTAATAAAATCATCCACTGCTTTGGTTTCTCCTGGGAATACTTTATAATCATCTAAAATTATTATACCACCGTCTACAACTTTATCATAAAGTTCATCGAGTATAATTTTTGTTGGCTCATATATATCAACGTCAATATGTAAAAGAGCAATTCGTAAATTATTATTTTCTTTTATAAAATTTGGTAATGTTTTTAAAATATCTCCTTCAACTAAATCAAAATTTTTTATTTCTTTATAATTAAAAATTTTTTCTAATGATGCTTTACTTGTGCTATTCAATCCTGCTTCATTTACAAATTGTTTCCTAAGATCTTTATCTTTCTCAAAATTCGTCTCCGGAAATTTATCAAATGTATCAAAACCAATAATTTTTTGTTCATGAGATCTTCCTAATATTTCTCTAAATGAAGCCCATTGGATTAGAGATGTGCCTTTAAACACCCCAAATTCTAAAATATCACCATCTAATTTATATACCTTCTTGTATAATTCATAATGCACTACTATCTTGTTAATTCTATCAACTTTTGTCTTTGCGTAGAATTCGTTTTCAATTTCAAATAGCTTATTAGATGACATGATATATTTAGATATTAAATGCTAATGATTACAATTACCATGCTGTCCAACCACCATCAATAACAAAAAGGCTCCCATTCATATACGACGAAGCATCTGATGAGAGAAATACAAATGGACCCCGCAATTCCTTTTTATTACATGTTCTACCAATTGGAGACAGCCTTTTAAAATTTTTTATGAATCCCTTAGATGCATTATTTACAATACCATGAGGCACAATTGTATTTGCTCTAATACCTCTCTTTCCATAAAAAGTAGCAATATATCTAGTAAAATTTGGTATTACTGATTTAGTTGCAACATAATCAATGGGCTTATAAAAAGTTTGTTTTGATTTAATTTTATATAAATCTTGATTAGGTGCAATTAAAGAATAGGTGGAAGCAACGTTAATAATATTACCAGATCTCTTTTTTAGCATTTCTTTAATAACAAGTTTGGTAATTATAAAAGTTCCAGTAATATTCACATCAACTGATTTGTTCCATAATTTAAGCGAAAAATTATGAAAAGCTCCATTATTAATATTTTCATTTTTGTTATCAACTTTTGCATCGATTGCGGCTAAATTTATTAAAACATCTATTCTTCCAAAATTTTTTATTATTTTATGAATGCATTTTTGGGTATTTTCTTCGCTTGTTATATCGCAAGAAAAGCTTGTTATTTTTGTTTTATATTTCTTTTTTATTTTATTTTCTAATTTTAATATTTTATTAATAGGACTAATATCAAGAAGAATTATTTTAGCTCCAGCAGAGGCAAGGGCATCTGTTATTTCAGATCCTATAAGACCTGCTGCCCCAGATATTAGTATCACTTTATTTGTTAATAAGAATTCTTTCATTTATTTAGTTTTTTTAATCATATTTGCCAACTTTACAATTTTAAAAGCATGATCGATACTATTTGTATTAATATTTTTATTTTTGATGGTGTTAAAAAAATCTTTAAGCTCATTTATAAATAGATTGTTTCTATTAAAATTTTTAGAGACATTGAGAGATTTACTTTGCTTTCCTTTAATAAATAATTTGGCCTGGTTTTTATAGTAATCAAAAGATATTTGTCCTTTTGATCCAATTATGTCAATTTTTCTTGAAGGAGGTCTGCTTAGATAATTTAGATGAATATTTGCACATACACCAGAGTCAAAAGATATCAAAATATCAGCTAGATCTTCTGTGTTTAATTTAAGATCTGATATTGAATTAAAATTTCCTGATACTTTCGTGAAATTGCCACAAAAAAATAAGCACAAATCTATTTCATGACTGAGTGTTAAAATTGGCCCACCACCCATTTCTTTTTTTCCAGCATAAGATGATTTATAATTTTCCCAAGGATGCCAACCTGGCATATATTCTCCCCATTCAGATTTATAATGCAAAATCCTTCCAATTTTTTTTTTATCTATCCATTCTTTCATTTTAATAACACAAGGATGATACCTCATCATATAACCAACTATAATATGTCTTTTATTTTTAATTATTAAATTTTTTAACTTCCTATAACCTTTGGTATTTTGGCTTATTGGTTTTTCAATAAAAACATGACAATTACTTTTTGCACACACTGTAGCAATTTTTAAATGAAGATGAGTTGGATTACTTATAATTGCAACATCTGGCTTTTGTTTCAATGCTTCAGAAAGATTTTTAAAAGTAAGAAAGTTTTCTTTAACTTTTCTTAATTTTTTATTTCTAGTTCTGTAAAGAATTATATCTTTGTACCCTAAAGAAATTAAATTATTTATATGCCTCTCTCCAATAGAACCAACTCCACATACTAATATTTTTTTCATGGCTTAATACAATTATTAATCTTAATTAAATTCTCAGCAATCCTAAGACTGCTAATCTTGTCTATATCAACAAAATGTTCTTGCTTGATAAACAATGGATAGATTTTACTTCCTGTCATCGATTTTTTTTTTAAAATTGTTGAAGCTCTTATAAAATCCAATGTTCCTGTTTGTGCATAAATTTTAGGTAACAATTGCCTTGCGGTATTATATGGCTCTTTATTATTTTTTATTTTCAACAGTGGAGCTAGATTGCCCTTGGCATTTATTCTCCACATTTTATAAGGAGTGGTTAGAGGCTCTGTAACACTCCTAATAGAGTCAATTTTTGTATTTTTTGAGATAATTTTTAGTCCACTACTTATATCTTTAATAAATCTTATAGGAGAAGTTGGTCTTAAATGAACAATTATATCAGGAATATAATTTTCTTTTTCTTTTAACCAATTCAGACAATGTTCAAAAACTTCTAGATCAGACGAAAGATCTTTGGCATATTTACCTGGCCTTATAAAGGGAGTTTCTGCTCCATATCTTCTTGCAATAGCAGCAATTTTTTTTGAGTCGGTTGTGCAAATTATTCTATTTATTTTTTTAATTTTTTTTGCTGCACATATACTATATGAAATTAAAGGATGACCGTTTAGTAGACGAATATTCTTATCTTTAATACCTTTGCTCCCTTTTCTTGCAGGTATTATTGCCAGAACTTTCATTAAATTACTTTTGAAAAATTCTCTAATTTGTTAAGCGCATACCAAAAGGCAGAGCCAAAATTCTTATGACCTTGCCATATTTCTGGAATGAATGACGCGTTTGGACAATATTTATCCAAACATTTAAACATAGCGGTAAAATCTATTTCGCCCTCTCCAACTTGAACGCCTTCACCATCAGTTCCATATGAGTCAGAAATATGAATATGCGCAGTATAAGGGGCAACTTTACTAATATACTGCTCGAAATCCCAATCATTGTAATTACAAGCCAATTTTGCATGAGAAATATCAAGACAAATTCTAGAGTTATTTTTTTTACAAAATTCTATTATATCCTCAGAGTCCATGAATAAATTATGAAATCTTTGCCCACCAAAATGCCAAGGCAAAGGTGGCATTGTTTGCGGGATAATTTCAACGCCATCTGAATTTACTTTTGATAAGCTTTCTAAAATACGATTATACATTTTATTTTTTAATTCATAGGCTACTGGCTCATTTAATGTTGCACCACCAACGTTTAATACTAATGGTATGTCCTTTATGCATTTTGGAAAAAATTCTCTAATTGATCTTGTAACATCAATAGTTTTTTGTAAATTTTTTATCGAAATTTCTCTGTAACTTTGATTTTCTGAGGACAAATCAAGTATATGATCATTTGCAAATAACTCTGGGACATGAACTACTAAATCTATATTATAATCTCTTAAAAGATAATTTTTGGGATTTAATTCAAGATCTTTATAACTTAAGTGGAACTCAACTAAATCTGGGGAGGCTTTATTAATTAAATTATCTACATCATGATAGCGTACAGGTACACCCCAGGGTCTATTAAATTTATAACTATGTGGCTCTATTGCTAAATTGCTGTCAATATCTGATTGGAAAAAGAAATCATTTTTTTTAAAATTTCTTGTTGCTATTTTTCCTATAATTTCTTTTTTTCTATAAGGCTCAACTCCCGTGCCAGGGCTTCTAACTTCAATCATTTCAGACTCCATAACTTTGCCTTTTGGCAAATCACAATTAATAACTAAACTTTTACCCAAGACCTCTCTATTAATTATTTCACCTTGTGATAATATTTTTGTGTATCCATTTCCAAAACTTAACTCTACTTCACGTATTCCATCAACCATTTTTTTAAATTCTTCAGGTAAAAGACTTACAACATGATCATTTCCTTCCATTTCTTTATCAATAGTAAAATGTTTTTCTATAATTCTTGCTCCAAGTCCAACTGAAGCTATTGGAATATTATAGCCTCTTTCATGGCCAGAATAACCCACAACACATTTTCCTAAATCAGCTAGTCTATATAAATATTTAAGATTTATATCTTTAAAAGCTGCTGGATATGTAGAATTACAATGAAGAAGAGAATAGTGACATCCTAAATCTTGAAGATAATTTATTGATTGAATTATTTCACTTTCTTTGGTCATCCCCGTTGAACAAATTAAAGGCTTTCTTGTCTCAGAAAGTCTTAATAATAAGTCATGGTTAATAAAATCTGCAGAGGCTACTTTGTAGGCTGGTAATCCATAATTTTCTAAACTTTCAATACTTTCAATATCCCAAGCAGTACATAAAGGTAAAATATTTTTCTTTGATGCATAATCAAAAATTCTAAATAAATTAGAATTTGAAAGTTGGAATTTTTCTAATAAACTTAATACATACTGTGAACCTAAGTCCTCCTTTTCAGAACTGCTCTTACTGCTATTTCTGTATAAAGAGCTCATGTCTCGCATTTGAAATTTTACACAGTCAGCACCAGCATCCTTTGCTAGATCGACCAATTTTTTCGCTAGTTTAATATCACCGTTATGATTATTTCCTATTTCGGCAATTATAAAAGTAGGAAATTTTTCACCTATAGTAAAGTTTTGTATTCTGAAATTTTCTGGCCTTTTCTTTGCCACTGCAATAATCTTTAATTCATTATCAACTATTGGTGCGATGTTGATTTTACCATTAACCATGATCTTTATTTTTTCTGGGGGTGCATCAAATTTTACATATTCAAAAATCGGATTGCAAATTTCTGATGCTTTAGTTAATAAATTTATTTTAGGTTGAGCTATAATGTGCCTTCGAATATCACCATCCGATATAGATCCAATAACTTTGGAAGTGCCATCTACAACAAAAACAATTTTACTTTTATTGCTGTCAATTTTGACCAAAATATCTTTCAATATAGAATTGTGAGAAATAATATAATTTTCAAAATTTTTTTCTATTATCATAATTGCATATAACCTTAATATTTTTTTATTATTTTACAATATTCCTCAAGTAATCAGAATATTCATTTTTTCCCATTAGTTTTATGCCTTGCATCAATTTATTTTTTGAAAGCCATCTATTTTTGTAACCTATTTCTTCAAGACAGGCTGTTTTGAGGCCCTGTCTTCTTTCTAGTGTACTTATAAAGTTTCCAGCTTCTATCAGATTTTCATGTGTTCCAGTATCAAGCCATGCAAAACCTCTACCAAAAAGTTCTAAATTTAATATATTTTTTTTCAAGTATATTTTATTAATACTTGTAATCTCTAACTCTCCTCTTTTAGAAGGCACAATATCTTCAGCATACTTGATTACGTTGTTGTCATAAAAATATAGACCTGTAATAGCATATTTCGATTTAGGTTTTTTTGGTTTTTCAACAATTTTTTTTGGCTTCATATTTTTATCTAACTCTACAACACCAAATCTACTAGGGTCAGCAACAGCATATCCAAAAATAGTTGCTCCTTTTTTTATTTTCATCGCTTTATTCAAAATCTTTATTAATCCTTGACCGTAAAAAATATTATCTCCAAGTATTAAACAAACATTATCACTTCCTATAAAGTCTCTACCAATTTGAAAAGCCTGGGCTAATCCTTTTGGCTCTTTTTGTACTTTGTATTGAAATTTTACTCCAAATCTTGATCCATCACCAAGTAGATTGATATAATTATCTAAGTCTTTTGGAGTAGATATTATTAAAATGTCCCTGATACCTGCTAGCATCAAAACAGAAATTGGATAAAATATCATAGGCTTGTCATAAATAGGTAAAAGCTGTTTTGATGTGGCTAAAGTTATTGGATACAGTCGACTTCCTTTTCCTCCTGCTAAAACTATACCTTTATATGGCATAATTAATTTAGTCCTTTTCTATTTATAACATTATTATCTCTATTAAGAATTTTTTCCCACCACTCTTTGTTATCCAAATACCAAGCTATAGTTTCACGTAAACCATCTTTAAATTTTATCTTTGCCTTCCAATTAAGTTTATTATTTATTTTATTGGTACTAATAGCGTACCTAATATCATGAGCAGGTCTATCTTTTACAAATGATATTTGAGTTTCAGGGTTGTTATTTTTTAAAATTTTACGCTTTATATTGAGTTCTCTCAATATTTCACAAATTATTTTTACCACTTCTAAATTTGATAATTCATTATTTCCTCCAATATTATATGTTTCGCCAGACTTACCTTTTAACATAACTTTTAGTATACCTTCCGCATGATCTTCGACATGTAGCCAATCTCTAATTTGGCTGCCATCACCATATACTGGTATTTGTTCATTTCTTAATATTTTGATTATAGTCAAAGGTATTAGTTTCTCAGGAAATTGATAAGGACCATAATTATTTGAACTATTGGTGATTATTACCGGTAAATTGTAAGTTTTATTCCAGGCTCGCACAAGATGATCTGAACTAGCCTTTGAGGCTGAATAAGGTGAACTAGGGTCATAAGCAGTTTTTTCAGTAAAGATGCTACTTCCAAAATCAAGAGATCCGTAGACTTCATCAGTTGATACATGCTGAAACAAAAATCTATTTTTTTTGTCATCATTTAACTTTTTCCAAAAATTTAAAGAACATTGAAGTAAATTATAAGTACCAATTATATTGGTTTTTATAAAATTAATTGAACTGTCAATTGATTTATCAACATGAGTTTCGGCAGCTAAATGAATTATATTTGTTGGCTTATATTTTTCAATCATCAATTGAACATTAGTCTCATCACAAATGTCTAATTCTTCAAATGAATAGTCTTTATTGTTGCTGATGTTTTCCAAAGAACTTAAATTACCAGCATATGTTAATTTATCTACATTCAATATTTTCCCCTTTATGTTTTTAGCAATATGCTTAATTAGAGTTGATCCAATAAATCCAGCTCCACCAGTTACTATTATTTTCTTTTTCAAAATATTATTTTGTTATTTTCTCTATTTTTTCAACAATTTGTTTAAATGTATCCTCTATGCTTTTATTTTTAACCCATCTTATTTTGATATCTGGCTTTAAAGGAAATTCAACTTTAAGGTCAACACCCATAACATTTTTAATTTCACCCTTTAATGCTTTTTTATAAATACCTTTTGGATCTCTATCAATTAGTTCTTCTTTTGGTACATTTAAAAAAATTTCACAATAATTTGGAATATTCTTTCTATTCCAAGAATGTAATTTATGAAATAGCCCTATAACCCCTATTGCTACATTAACATCATTCTCCACTATTAGTTTGCATAATGCAGAGAACTTTAACCCTAGTTTGTATCTTTCTTCTAAAGAATATACTTTTGCATTAAATACATTTCTTAAAATATCTCCATCAAGCTGAATTACAGGCTTATTTTTTTTCTTTAAGTAATTTGTTAGCATATTTACCATCGTTGTCTTACCCGAGGCTGATAGGCCAGTAATCCAATAACATCTTGCTTTTATAAGTTGATTTGTATTTTTGTTCATACACACTTAACTATTTTTTTCATTATTTGAGTAAACCATATCATAAAATTTCTTACTGTTCTTAATTAGCTCATTATAACTGCCTTGCTCAGATATTTTTCCTTTATTAAGTAAGTAAATTTGATCACAATTTTTAATAGTGCTTAATCTATGTGCAATTATAATAATAGTTTTATCTTTTGATAATTTTTTTATAGAATCCATGATATTTTTTTCTGTCACATTATCAAGTGCGCTTGTAGCTTCGTCAAACACAAGTATTTCAGGATTATTATATAGCGCTCTAGCAATACCAATTCTTTGCATCTGCCCACCACTAATTCTAATGCCTCTTTCACCCACATAAGTGTTATATTTCTCAGGCAAATTAGAAATGTAGTCATCAAGCTCCGCAAGTTTTGCAGCCTTAATTATTTTTTGATGGTCAATTTTTTCCTCTGACACTGCAAAAGCAATGTTATTTGCTATTGTATCATCGGTTAAAAATATATTTTGAGGAACATATCCAAGTTTTTTCTGCCATGAATTTAAATTTTTTGCCTCAAGCTTAATTTCATCCAAAAAAATTTCTCCTTTATTAACTGGTAGTAAACCTAAAAAAATATCAATCAAAGTAGTTTTGCCTGAACCAGTCTTTCCTACAAAAGCAGTTAATGAGTTAGTTTTAATTTTTGCATTGAAATTTTCTAAAATTAGATCATCTGTATTTGGATATCTAAATGAAACAGACTTTAATTTAATGCTTGATTTAATTTTCGGAAGAAAATTTAATTCTTTTTTACTTTTATTAATCAATGATAGATCTTTTTTGAGGTCTTTTAAAAGCAAGTCTAGAGCTGGTGTATTATATCTTATTTGAGCAAAACTATGGTATATTTGTTGTAATCCCGGCATAATTCTGTAGCCTGCTAAAGCATATAATGCAACTAATGGAATTACTCTCATAAAATCTTCATTGGTTAAAATAAGAAATATTACTATTAGAATTAACCCTCCGAATGCCAGAGACTCAATTGCATACCTTGGCAATTGAGATATAATCGAACCTGATGCACTATAATTTGCAAATTCTTTTGCAGGTTTTGAATACTTTTTAATAAACTCAGACTCTGATCCTTGTAACTTTATATCTTTGATTCCTAAAAATGCCTCATTAATAAATTTATATTTCTCAAAAGTGGCTTTACTAGATAGCTCTCCTATACTCCATAAGTGTTCTCTAACAATATAGTAAACTATTCCATACGTAATAATAAGAATTAGTGAAATAATGGTACTTAGTTTTGGATTAGTGTATAATAATAATATTGCAATAAATAAAACTATTACAATTCTAGCAATAGCTAATAGCATTGGATAAATTACACCAATTATTATTCTATTTACTTCGGTCAATACATTCTTACTTAATTCAGAAGAATTTCTATTTAAAAAAAAAACATACGACTGAGACAAATAATTACTAAAAATTTTTTTTGATAATCTGTATGATTGAAACTGTACAAATCTTGTAATCCACCAAAAAATCAAAGCTGCATAAGCATTAGAGAATAATAGTAATAAAAATACAGTTGATCCTAAAATAATCAAAAAATCATTATAGCTATTAAAATTAAAAAAATTATATAAATTGCTTAAAAAAAAATTTGTATCTATAATTGATGGATCAATTACAATAGACATAAATGGAAGTATTGAAGCAATACTGGTAATTTCAACTAACCCGTGTACTAAAATTCCAAAAAAAAGTATTATAATCTTACTTTGTTCAGATTTTGAAAATAATAAGTAAATATTTTTCATTTTAAATCCATGTGGTCAGTTTTTTTATTAAGCATTTGATTATGTTTTATAATTTCAATTGATAGGTAACAAATTACACTAATCTAGTTATTAAAAAAGCTTAAAAAGCTAGCTGTTAACCATGGTGTTGAAGATAATGTCTTACATAAAACTATTTAATAATTTTGTAATAAAATGATATGAGAAAATTGACTAAACTTATTGATATGAAAATAGAATAAATTTGTCTAATTATTATTCTCTTCAGGTTGGCTAAAATATTCCTTGTACCAATCAATAAATTTTTTAATTCCTATTTTTATTTCAGTAGATGCCTGATAGCCAGTTTTATTTTTCAATTTATCTACTGAAGCATGAGTTTTGTATATATCTCCTACTTGAAGATCCCTATATTTAATTTTTGCTTTAATTCCTAGATAGTTTTCAATTTCTGACAAGAAACTTTTAAGTTTTTTTGGGTTTGAATTTCCAATATTAAATATTTCGAAAGGTATTTTTTTTTTAGGTGGTATATTAATTAATTTAATTATTCCACTAACTATATCGTCTATATATGTAAAATCTCTTACATGGTTTCCGTTATTATTAAGATATATATTTTTTTTATTTAAAATTGCTTTAGTAAATTTAAATAAAGCCATATCGGGTCGTCCCATTGGTCCATAAACAGTAAAAAACCTAAGTCCAGTACATGGCAATTTGTATACATTGCTAAAAGAATGAGCCATTACTTCATTGCTTTTTTTTGTTGCAGCATAAAAAGAAAGTGGTTTATCAGTATTGTCATATTCTCTGAGAGGGAAATTGTTGGCTGGCCCATAAACAGAGCTGGTAGATGCAAAAATTAAGTGTTTTATATTGAATTTTTTTGATGCTGCCAAAATATTAAAAAAACCTTCAATATTATTTTTTAAATATGTTTCTGGGTTTTCAATGGAATACAATACACCAGCTTGGGCCGCTAAATTAATAACTACTTCATATTGATTTTTTTTGAAACTGAAATCAATTTTTTTTTGATTTGTAATATCTGTTTTCTCAAAATTAAAGTTTTTTTGCTTTTTTAAGATTGCTAATCTTTTTTTTTTTAATTTGGTATCATAGTAATCGTTAATATTGTCAATTCCATAAATCTTGAATCTTGTATTTTCTAATAATTTTTTTGACAGATGGTATCCAATAAAGCCTGCACAGCCTGTAATAAGAATATTTTTGTATCTTTTAATTGGCATAATTATTTAATCTTGAAAATCTTTATAAATAATATACAGATTTATTCATAATAAAGTAATAATTATTGATATAAATTATAATATAAATGTAATTTCTTAAGTTATGTCTTCAAAAAAAGTTTCAATATTAATACCAGTTTACAACGCATTGGAAACTTTGGATGAGCTTGTTAATCAATGTGAAATGAATATTAAAAGTATTACTCAGGACTTTGAAATAATTTTTATAGATGATTATAGTACTGATAAATCTTGGGAGAAAATTAAAAATATTTCAAAAAAAAAAATTTTTATAAAAGGTTTAAAGTTAATTAAAAATTTTGGTGTTGATACTGCAATTACCGAAGGTCTTAAAGAAAGCTCTGGGGAGTATGTTTATATTATAACTTGTGATTTAACTGATCCGTTAGATAAAATGCTTACGATGTTTGAGAAAATAAGTAAAAGTGATGATGTAGATATAATTTGCTGCTACTATAAAAATAAACACCCAGAAAGTTTAATAAGCAAATTTTTCTCAAAAATATATTGGAATTTTTTTTCTTTTTTAATAAATGAAAAGTATCCGGTTGAGGAAGGGCTATATAGAATTATATCTAGAAAAGCTGTCGATATCTACCTATCAAATACTAATAAATTTAAACATATTAAGATTATGCATAAATTTGGTTTAAAAAAAGATTATATTCCTATGGAACAAGGACTAAGAAAGTTTGGAAGTTCAGGGTTTAATATTAAGAAAAAAATTGAATTTGCAATTGACTACATCACAACATATTCCTATAAGCCTCTAATTTATTCATCAATGTTTGGATTTTTATTATCAATTTTATTTATGTTTATAAGCGGACTTACAGTGTCTGCAAAATTATTAGGTTATATTAATGTGCCAGGATGGGCTTCTGTTATAGTATTTGCTTCATTCTTATCTTCTATTTTATTTCTTAATTTAGCTATTATAGGTATATACCTCACAAGAACTATTGAAGAAGTGAAAGACAAAGAGCAAAATATAATAGAACAGAAAGTATAAGGATATGGAAAATAAAATATTTTATAATCAGACTAATTATGGTGATGAAGAAATTGATGCTGTTGTAGAGGTTTTAAAAACTCAAAGCTTTAGCTTAGTTTCAGGAAAAAAATCACTAGAATTTGAAAAAGAGATAAGTGGCATGTTTGGAAAAAAATTTGGTCTTTTTGTCAATTCTGGGTCATCTGCTAATCTGCTTGCTTTAGCATCTTTAGATTTAAATAAGGGATCAGAGATAATTACACCTTGTTTGACATTTTCGACAACAATATCTCCTATATTACAACTAGGATTAATCCCAAGTCTTGTTGATGTTGATATTAGAACTCTAAATATAAAAGTTCAAGATATAGAGAAATGTATTAATAAAAATACTAAGGCTATCTTTGTGCCAAACCTAATAGGAAATGTGCCAGATTGGGATGAAATAAAAAAAATTGCAAAAAAATACAATCTACATCTCATTGAAGACTCTGCAGATACAATAGGGTATGATTTTAGAGGGAGCAATACTGGTCAATTAAGCGACATAAGTACTACAAGTTTTTATGGCTCTCATATAATTACTTGCGCCGGTATAGGTGGCATGGCATGCACTAATGATCCGGAGTTGTACGAGAAAATGAAAATTGTTAGAGGATGGGGAAGAAGCTCAGAACTTTTCTCACCTGATGCATCATTGAGCATAGAAGATAATTTAAAAGATAGATTTGATATCGAAATTAATGGCATGTCTTATGATAAAAAATTTATTTTTGAAAAAGAAGGCTACAATTTTTTTGCACCTGAAATATGTGCGGCATTTGGTTTGATTCAGCTCAAAAGATTTGATGAGTTTTTTACAAAAAGGGTTGCTAATTTTAATTATCTTAAAAACAGTATTACAAATAAACTTTCTAATTATATTATAACTCCTGAAGAAACTAAGGGAGTAAAAACAAACTGGCTTGCATATCCAATAATATTGCGAGAGAGCGAAAAAAATCTAAGAACTAATTTACAAATATTTTTAGAAAGAAAAAATATACAAACCAGAACTATTTTCTCAGGTAATATTACTAGACAACCAATTATGGATGGTAAAGTTTATAGAACTAATGAATTTAAATTTGAAAACGCAGACTACATAATGAAAAATGGTATGCTAGTTGGATGTCATCCTAAACTTGAACAAGTTGATTTAGATTATATCTGCAATTCTCTAATTGAATTTTTTGATGGTAGATAATTCTTCAAAATGCAGAGTTTGTAACAATAATATATCTGTAACAATTGACTTTGGTTTAATGCCAATTGCAAACAATTTTTTAGAAAGAAAAAATAAAAAAGTTGAAAATGAATATAAATTTCATATGCAAACAGCTGTTTGCAATAAATGTGGTTGTTTTCAAGTTGTTTCTGTTCCAGATAAAAATTTGATGTTTAACGATTCATATACATATTTTGCTAGTCAATCAAAATCGATGACCCAACACTTTAATGAACTTGGAGATAATATTATTACAAATTTTATAAGTGATAAAACTGAGTATATTTTAGATATTGGATCTAATGATGGTATTTTTTTAAAAAACTTTGTAAATAAAAAAATTGATCATTTGGGTGTAGATGCTTCTGAAAATGTTGTCAATGTTTCAAAGTCAAAAGGTGTTGATGCAATTTGTGGTTTTTTTAATAAAGATTTGTGCAAATCTATTATTAAAAAGAAAGGTAAAGCAAAAATTATAATTAGCACAAATACAATGCACCATATTGAAAAATGTCATGAGGTTTTGGAAGGTATAGATATATTATTAAAAGATGATGGAATAGTAATTTTAGAAGATCCTTACTTACCAGATATGCTAGAACTTGGATCATTTGAACAAATATATGCAGAACATAATTTTATTTGGTGTTGCAAATCTTACAAAACTCTATTTGAAAAATACTCTTTATACTTAAATAAAGTTGAGCACTATTCAATACATGGTGGATCTATGAGATATTTTTTTTCTAGAGAAAATATTCAAGAGCAATCAGCAAAAAAATATCTTGAACTAGAGGAAAAAATTCAAGTGTCAAATGACACAACATATCAAAAATTTAGAGATAAAAGTATAAATCTATGCAATAATTTAAAAAATTTCTTAATTGAAAAAAAAAATGAAGGTAAGAGTGTTTGTGGATATGGTGCTACAGCTAAAAGCACTACATTATTAAATTTTGCTGAAATAAATACATCCTTAATAGATTGCATCTATGATTCTACACCAGCTAAAATTGGTAAACTTACACCAGGAACACATATTCCTATCAATGATGCTTCAACTTTTCATTTAAAAAATTTTGATTATACAATAATTTTTGCTTGGAATCTTAAAGATGAAATAATTAATAAAGAAAAACATAATGGTGCTAAAACAATCTGGGTGGAGTATGTTCCTGAAATTAAATTAACAAATGCAAATTAGAAAAAAAACTATTCCTGTATTAAGTCCTACTGGTGGCAAAGAAGAGATTAATGCAATTGCCAAAACTATCAGAAGCGGCTGGTGGGGAAGAGGTTCTCAAGTAGAAGAATTAGAAAAAAAATTTGCTAAATTAGTAAAAGCAAAATATGCAGTTTCGACACTAAGTAATACAACAGGATTAGATCTTGTATTAAAAGCCTACGGTATAAATGGTGGCAATATTATTTCACCAACTGTTTCTTGGGTAACAACCGCGATGGTTCCTCTTTGGAATAACTGCGAAAATAAATTATGCGATATAAATGCAATCGATAGAAATTTATGCCCCAAAGATGTAAAGAAATTAGTTAATAAAAACACTAAAGCTATTATTTCAGTAAATTATGCTGGTATCCAGTGTAATACTAAGCCACTTAGAAAATTTTTTAAGGGCCTGATAATAGAGGATTGTGCACTTAGCTGTTACACTCCAGGTGCTGGAAAAAGTGGTGATGTTGCAATATGGTCATTTCAAGCAGTAAAAACTATCTCTTGTGGTGATGGAGGTATTATAACAACGAATTCGAGAGAACTTTATAAAAAACTTAAATCACTTACTTATTTCGGTATTACACAAGATACATATAAAAGAGCAACTACTAGAGGTAAAAAATCAATGCTCAAACCAGGTTATGTGTGGGATTTTGATGTAAAGTCAATCGGATATAAAGCTTACATGAATGACTTGCAAGCCTCAATGTTATTAGCTCAATTAAAAAAGCTAAAAGGTTTTATTAAAAGACGAATGCAAATTCAAAAATTTTATAACGATAATCTTCCAAAAGAAATAGGAAGGCCTGAATATAGTGGCACATGTCAATTCTATAGCGCTTCTGTGAAAAAAGAATATCGAGCTGAACTGATGGAATTCTTAGCAAAGAAAAAAATACATACTACTGTTCACTACAAACCCCTTCACATGCATCCAATTTTTAAGCAAAAACGAAAGTTTCCAGTTGCAGATGTTGAATGGGAAAAGTTTATATCTTTTCCATGTCATTCAGCAATGACCTTGGGAGATGCAAAATATATTGTGTATTTTGTGAATAAATTTTTTGACAAAAAAAATAAAAATATAAGAATTAATTAAGACTCTTCTTTTAGATTTTTTTTAATTTTATCATAACTTGGGATGTTTTCTTTAGAGTTAAAAAAAATTTTAACACGCAAAAATACAGAATAAAATAATAATGATAAAAATTTCACAAAATTTGGAAGAAAAACCCATATTTTTGCTAAAAAAATTTTATCATTAAGATATAGTCTTTTATATATCCTGTTAAAAGCATCAACATTTGGGTAATTTTCAATCCAATAATTTAAAAGTTTTGTTTGTGGAATAAAAAAAAATATAAAAGATAAAATTTTATTATATAAATTATCATTAAAAATTTTTTTATAACCAAAT
>Ga0209630_10000326_pt1 | contig 55021 bp, 55 predicted proteins | sample COG_01_FD_184745 | JGI IMG/M metagenome (GOLD analysis project Ga0209630, IMG submission 184745) | Pelagic Microbial community sample from North Sea - COGITO 998_met_01 (SPAdes) (version 2) | ecosystem: Environmental > Aquatic > Marine > Neritic zone/Coastal water | place: Helgoland, sampling...
GGTCGCGCCGCTTAATTGATCGAATTCACCACCATCATTTTTTATAGCCCATTTTTTTTCAGGTAAGGCGAAGATCGATGTGTTGTTGAAGTTCTGCAACCAATTTGTTTTATCCTGATGTACCTGACCGCCAAAGCCCTCTGTTTCATTGTGCTGCAGGACTCTGATACCTGTTAACGCTCCATCATAACGTATTCCGATAATTAGACTAATATTGCCGTTGTAGCCTTTTGTAATAACCGGCATCAGACTGACCGCAACCGGTTGATTATTTAATCGGGCCCTATAAACGCTGATGCTGCCTGTATTGTTAATCTTGTCAGGCACATCGAGTTTTATTTTATCGGTGAATAAATCATTATCATATTCAAGTGGCAGTACTTCGTTGATGATTGCTAGTGCCGCTATTTGTTTATTGAGTTTGATTTTATCTTTAGTAAATTCATTGACGACAAACAGCGCGGTAACACCGACGATGCTGATGAGTAATAAAGGCAATAGCTTAATCAGTTTCTGTTTAAATGAATTGGTTTCTGAATTCATTTTTCCCCCAATGCCTTGGGGCGGGTATAGTAATCAATCAATGGGACGAGTCCATTCATAATCAAGATTGCGAAGGCAATACCGTCCGGGTAACCACCACACGTACGGATAATATAAATAAATAAACCTACACCAACACCGTAGATAATTTTTCCTTTTGGTGTGGTTGATGAACTGGCGGGGTCAGTGGCAATAAAAAATGCACACAACATCGTGCCCCCTGTAAATAAGTGGAATAGTGCAGATGGATAGACATCGCTGTCGATAAAGTTAAACATCAGGCTGATGCTAAAGATACTGCCCAAAACACATAGTGGGATTTCCCAACGAATGACTTTATTGAAAATTAAAAATAGTCCACCTGCAAGATAAGCTAGTGCAATCCACTCCCAACCTTTGCCACCGAATGAACCATATAGTGGATTCGATTCAATTTCAGACACCATGGTCATTAGACCTAACTCTAACTTCATATTGGTCAACGGTGTGGCACCTGTTACTGCATCTAATTCGGCTGGTAGTCCTGAAAAAATAATGCCGATATTTTGCACGATGGTTAATTCCTGCTCTGCAAATCCACTTAAGTCAGGCCAATAGGCCATGTGCACTGGAAATGATAAGAGCACAAAGACATAACCGGCCATGGCAGGGTTAAAAGGATTGTTGCCAAGTCCGCCAAAGAGATGCTTAGCAATAACCACTGCGAATGCTATCCCAGTGAAGGATACCCACCAAGGCGTATAGGGTGAAATGGTCAGTGCAAAAAGAATAGCTGTGATTATAGCTGTGCCGTCTGTAATGACAGGACGAATCGCTTGTTGACGAACCTTTAAGACAAGCGCCTCAAGTAGTAATGCAAAGGTGACAGCTAATAGACAATTGACTAGAACACCTACTCCAAAAAAATACGTACTGAGTAATATTCCTGGGATCAATGCACACAACACTTTTTGCATAATAATTGCGATGGCATTTTTAGAGTGAGTATGTGGCGAAGAGGTCTGCATCTGATTAAGGGGCAGATACCATGGTGATGCAATCAACTGGACATGGTGCGATACATAGTTCACAACCCGTGCAATAGGCATCAATGACACTGTGCATTTGTTTTGGCGCACCGATGATTGCATCGACAGGACAAGCGGTAATACATTTAACACAACCGATGCAATGTTCTTCTTCGATAAAGGCGAGTCGAGGTACAGCGTATTTATCTGTTGTTTTATAGAGTGGCTTCATGACTAAGCCTGTTTTTAATGACAATGCTTTTACGGTTTCATTGCCACCTGGTAAGCAGCGGTTAATATCTGCTATATGATTTGCAATGGCTTCCGCATAAGGTCGGCAACCATTAAAGCCACAATCGCCACATTGTGTTTGCGGCAAGAGATCCTCAATCGATTCAATGTCTTGATAGTGTGTTTGTTGTGATGCGTTTGTATCTTGGTTTGATGAAAGGTATCCAATAACTACGATGATGAGAATGACGAGTAATAATGCAATTAAAAATGAAATACTCATTTTAAACCTGCCAATCCCATAATACCCATTGAAAATATTCCCAGTGTGATGAGTAATATGGGTAAGCCTCGAAAAGGTAATGGCACGTTATTATTTTCAATACGTTCGCGTAAGCAGGTTAAGACTAATAGCAAGAACAAAAAACCTATGCCCGTGAAAATACCATATAGCAAAATGCCAAAAAAAGAATGGTTTTGTTCCTGAGATAATAAGATAACAGCCAACAAGATTGAATTGATTAATATGACAGGAACCAAGGCATCGATTTGCTTGTGAATGAGAGGTAGGAGTTGATGCATTAACCGTTGAGAAGATAATACAACAACAATGAACAACATAAGGTAAAACAAGATATCGAGGTATTGTAATGATAATGGAATGATGATCAGATGATCGACCAGATAAACAGCGGGTAGACAAATCGCCAGACAATAAATAGTTGCTAATCCAACCAGCCAGGCAGCATTCATGCGTTGACTGGCAGCAACTTGCAGGTCTAGGCCAACAAGATTGGTTAATACAAGGTTATTAACCAATGCGGTACTGAATAATAATCCGAATAGGTCACTCATTAAATGAGTATCGGATTTTTAAGACGCTACAACAAGTATTGATTTACTTCACTTTCATGCCCGGTACTGCACCGTCTTCTGGATGTAGAATAAAGAGATCTTTCCCGCCGGGACCTGCCGCCAGCACCATGCCTTCAGATAGGCCAAAGCGCATTTTTCTGGGCGCCAGATTTGCTACCATCACTGTGAGTTTCCCTTCCAATTCTTCTGGTGCATAGGCCGATTTGATGCCGGCAAAAACGTTACGTGTTTCACCACCAATATCCAATGTCAGCTGTAATAGTTTATCAGCCCCTACGACATGCTCTGCTTTAACGATCTTGGCAATGCGTAAATCGACTTTCATGAAATCTTCAAAAGAGATTTCATCGGCGATAGGATCATCTGCAAGTGGTCCGGTTACTACAGTTTCATTCGGTGTTGCTTCCAGATCTTCTTTACTATCTTCAATCATTTTTTCAATACTCTCTTTTTCTATACGCGTCATCAGCGGTTTGAATTTATTAATCTTGTGATTCGTCAATGCAATGTCAGCATCATGCCAATGCATAGTTTCGATATTCAGGAATGCTTCAGCTTTTTCTGCCATTACCGGCAATACCGGTTTTAAATACAGCATTAATAAACGAAAACAATTAATGCCCATAGAGCAAACAGCTTGTAATTTGTCGTCGCTATTATCTTCTTTGGCAATAACCCACGGTTTGTGATCATCAATATACTGATTCACTTTATCGGCTAGGGTCATGATTTCGCGCATGGCTCGGGAATATTCCCTATTATCATAGGCAGTTTTGATACTTTCATTTGCTGCAACAAGCGCTGCATATAATTCAGGATCGTGAACTGTTTCTGATAACTGTCCATCAAAACGTTTCTTAATAAAGCCTGCACAACGACTGGCGATGTTAACGACTTTACCAACCAGATCAGAATTAACTCGGGCACTAAAGTCTTCTAGGTTAAGGTCAATATCATCGATACCAGAGCCGAGTTTGGCTGAAAAGTAATAACGTAGGTATTCAGGGTTTAAATGATTCAAATATGTACGTGCTTTGATAAACGTACCCCGCGACTTAGACATCTTTTGGCCATCAACTGTCAGGAAACCATTCGCATAAACAGCCGAAGGTGTTCTAAAACCACTACCTTCTAAAACGGCAGGCCAAAACAGTGCATGGAAATAAATAATATCTTTACCGATAAAGTGAATCATTTCTTTATCACTTCCAGCTTTACACCAATCATCAAAATTTAAATTGGTTTTATCACACAGGTTTTTAAAACTGGCGAGATAACCCATCGGTGCATCTAACCACACATAAAAGAATTTACCGGGCGCATTGGGAATTTCAAAACCAAAGTAGGGTGCATCACGCGAGATATCCCATTCCTGTAAACCGGCTTCAAACCATTCATCCAGTTTATTAGTGACTTCCGCCTGTAAATGTCCCGCACGGGTCCATTTATGCAGCATTTCTTCAAAATCACCGAGCTTGAAAAAATAATGCTCTGATTCCTTTTCTATGGGTGTCGCACCAGAAACAGCAGAGACAGGGTTCTTTAGATCTGTCGGGTTGTAGGTTGCGCCACAGGATTCACAGCTGTCACCATATTGATCGGCGGTGCCGCATTTAGGACATTCGCCACGAATAAAACGATCTGGCAAGAACATCTTTTTCTCTGGATCATAAGCCTGTTTGATGGTTCTCTTATTAATGTGTCCGGCATTATCCAGTGCTTCGTAGATTGTATTCGCTAATTCCTGGTTTTCAGGAGAATGAGTGCTGTGATAATTATCAAAGGCAACGGCAAAATCGGTGAAATCAGCCTGATGCTCCTGGCTCATTGCTTCAATTAGTGTTTCAGGCGTGATGCCTTCCTTCTGGGCGCGTAACATAATTGGTGTGCCGTGCGTATCATCGGCACAGACGTAATGGCATTCATTACCCAGCATCTTTTGGAAACGTACCCAGATATCCGCCTGAATATACCCAACCAAATGACCTATATGCAGTGGACCATTAGCATAAGGCAGTGCATTTGAAACCAGAATTTGTCGTTTTTTATCTTGCATTATTATTAAGGCTACAGAAATTCGGGGCGCTAAAGTAGCATTATTCAATAGCAGCGTGAAGAGAAGCCGATAAATAATGTAGAATACGCGTCCAATTCATAGTTAAGGTTATAAGTCGATGTCGACAGTCAGTCGTGAACAAGTAGAATCAATACTTTCCGGAATAATCGATCCTAATAGCAATGAGGATCTTATCAGTTCAAAATCAGTCAAAGATATCACTATTAATGGCAGTGCTGTCACAGTCGCTGTCCAACTCGGTTATCCTGCTGCAGGTTTTAAACAGGAACTAACAGACATTGTTACGACCGCACTAGCCGAACAAGGTATTTCTGACCTCAATGTTGAAGTTTCCAGCAAGATTGTCTCGCACTCTGTACAACAGGGAGTGCAGCTTTTACCTAACGTTAAAAATACCATTGCTGTGGCTTCGGGAAAGGGCGGGGTAGGTAAATCAACGACGTCTATTAATCTGGCATTGGCTTTACAGGCTGAAGGCGCCACAGTCGGTATCCTAGATGCTGATATCTATGGCCCCAGCCAACCGCGCATGCTTGGCCTTAAAGGTAAGCCTGATACTACGGACGGCAAGACAGTTGAACCAAAAGTTAGCTATGGCGTGCAGTCCATGTCGATTGGTTACTTAATTGAAGAAGACACACCGATGATTTGGCGCGGACCAATGGTGACGGGTGCATTAGAACAATTATTAAATGATACAAATTGGCAGGATCTCGATTATCTGATTATTGATCTACCACCGGGTACGGGTGATATTCAATTGACTCTATGTCAAAAAATCCCGGTGAGTGGTGCAGTGATTGTTACAACGCCGCAGGACATTGCCTTATTGGATGCTAGAAAGGCGTTAAAGATGTTTGAGAAAGTAAATGTGCCTGTTCTGGGCATCATAGAAAATATGAGTACGCATATTTGTAGTCAGTGTGGTCATGAAGAGCATATCTTTGGTAGCGGTGGTGGCGATCAAATGGCTAAACAATATGACGTTGATCTGCTTGGTTCATTACCTTTAGATATTCGTATTCGAGAAGGGGTGGATAACGGTAAGCCAACTGTTGCTATAGAACCTGATTCAGAAATTACTATGAATTATCGTGATATTGCACGACGTACTGCGGCAAAACTTGCTATTCAATCGAAAGATTACACAAATAAATTTCCTAAAATTGTAATTGAGAATAATTAAATGAGCGTTAAATCAGACAAATGGATACGCCGCATGGCACAAGAGCAGGGGATGATAGAACCTTTTGAATCTGGTCAGGTTAAAACGAGAGGTGAAGACAGGTTAATCTCCTATGGTACTTCTAGCTACGGTTATGACGTGCGTTGTTCCGATGAATTCAAAATATTTACAAATGTACATTCGGCAACTGTTGATCCTAAAAACTTCGATGAAAAAAGTTTTGTCGATATAAAAGCCGACAGTTGTATTATCCCACCGAACTCATTTGCTCTAGCAAGAACGGTTGAGTTTTTTCGCATACCAAGAAATGTGCTGACGATCTGTTTAGGAAAATCGACCTACGCTCGTTGCGGAATTATCGTCAATGTCACTCCGCTTGAACCGGAATGGGAAGGCCATGTTACGCTGGAGTTTTCAAATACAACGACATTACCTGCAAAGATATATGCCAATGAAGGTGTTGCACAAGTAATCTTCATTGAATCGGATGAAGTTTGTGAAACGTCTTACAAAGATCGTGCAGGGAAATATCAAGGGCAAAGAGGAGTTACTTTACCAAAAACCTGATCAGCATCCGCTAGCTGCTAATTTAGGTTCATCGTCTTCAACTATTTCCTGTTGTCGCTCATCTTTTAGTAGTTTTGCCTGTCTAGTGAGAACATGTTGCATAATGATTTCCTGGTCGCTTTCACAAATTCCTGTAAAGTCTACAGCGATATTAAATCGGTATAGGTTGTCATCCATTTTTTTTCTGCAATCGACTACTTGTGCATAGACTGGTATGAATTGATATTCAGGGAAAAGAACCAGTTCCATTTTCAGGTTTACATCTTCGTTGATAGGTGTGTTTGATTCGAATGACATCCCGCTAGCACTTAAGTTGACGAGTTGCGTCTCAGTAATTGAGTTATCCTTCTCATCGTTGTGCATCACCATACTTTCTATCAAAGATATCTTTTTATCAAACAATCCCAATATTTCTGCTACTAATGGACTGACTTCTTCGACGCGATCCATTTTGAGCATTATTTTTGCTGTTATGCAATTAAAAGCATTTTTAAGTTCAGCAAGATTATTTTGTTCATGCTCTGTTCGTTTTATTTCTGTATCAATGTCGATACCCTGTACGACACGGTATTTGAGTGAGACTTTGTCATGAATTCGAAAATATCGTCTGCGATCATCCATAGTTTTTTCCTGAAGTTTATTAATCCTGTAGGCCCTTTCTTATTGATTCAAAACGGTCTTTCAATGTTTGTAAATCGATGGCATCGACTTCTGATTGCGCTGGTGGAGCGATTTCATCGTCTAGTATCTTCTGAACTGAAGTTGTTAATTCAGGTGTTTCATCTCCACCAATTTCATTAGCAAAAGGATTATTACTATCAGTAGATATCTCATTTACTTCGTCCTGATGTTCTCCCTGAACAATAATAAGTTCTACACGACGATTAAGTGATCGGTTCGCAGCAGTATCATTTAATACCATTGGATGAGCATCGCCATGGCCCTCGATGACAAAACGGTCAGGCGAAAGCGTATCTAAGGCTAATAACTCATGTACTACAGTTACCGCACGTGATGAAGATAATTCCCAATTGGATCGAAAGCGTGCTGTTTTTATTGGAATGTTATCAGTGTGACCGGCAACAACGATTTTGCCATTAATATCATTTAATGATTTTCTTATCTTATTTAGCACCGGCAGGAAACTACCTTTGACAATTGAAGAACCAGAGGGAAAAGATCCTTTTTCGTTGATACGTAATAAAATTCGGTTGCCTTGCGTTTTTATCGCAATCAACCCCTGTTCGATTTCTGGTTCGAGTGTTTTTAATAATTTGTACGCATCTGTGATTGTCTTTTCATTTTCCTGAGACTTACCCATATCTGAACGGTCTTCGGATTCATCGGCCCTATTCATTTTTTCAGCATCTTGATCGGATAACATTGCAAGGTTTTCTTCGTTAATAGCTTCCGTGGCTTGTTGCTGCTTTTGTTGATGTTGCATGGCTTCACTACCAGAGCCTTCACTATCCTGATTCGCATCTATACTCTCGTTGACCTTATCTTTTTCTTCGGTAACCGCATCGGTAAATTCTAAAGTTTGCTTGGTTTCATCGATTGTATTCTGCCTAATCTCATTGATAAGCGTCGGTGTTGGTCTGCCGGGGGTAAATTCCCGTGCGATAATGCTAGTACCTCTAGGGCTATCATCAGATTTAATTTCACGTTGAACGCCAAAGGCATTTTTCATCGAACCGGCTATCTGTTTGAATTTTTGTAAATCCATTTCTGAAAACGACAAAAGCAATACGAAAAAGCACATCAGCAATGACATCAAATCAGCAAAGGTCATTACCCACGCTGGGGAACCGCCGCCTTCTTCTTTTTTTGCTGGTGCTTCGTCACTCATTATAGGAATCCATGAAGTATTTCAAATTAAGCAGGTGCTGCTTCCGCATCTTCGTCGCCAATATTACGCTCTGAACCCGGGAGGTAGGTCATTAACATGCCCTCAATAACGCGCGGGTTTCGGCCTTCCTGAATTCCAGAAACACTGTCGATGATCATAGATTTAATCATTCTTTCTTCGTCACTCCTGAGACCCAGTTTTTCAGATAGTGGTAAGGCAAAAACGTTGGCAATGGCGGCACCATAGAGCGTAGTTAGAAGTGCGACAGCCATGGCTGGGCCAATTGTTTTAGGATCTTCCATATTGGCTAACATTTGTACCAGACCAATCAGCGTTCCTATCATGCCCATAGCAGGAGCAACATCACCGATTGATTTAAAAATCTTTTGACCAAGTTCGTGGCGTTCAACGGTGAGATTCATGTCGCTGACCATGGTGGCTCTAACAACATCAGGTTCATGGCCATCAACCATCATTTGAATTCCTGACTGGAAGAATGTATTGCCAGTATCTTTCTCTTCAAGTGCAAGCAAGCCACCTTTTCTGGCGGTATTAGCTAAATCAACCGTGGTTTCAATTAATTCTTTTGGAGATGCCATTTTATTAAACAGGGCATTCATTCCAACCTTCATAGCACCCAGGAATTGTCCTAGGCTAAATTGCATCAAAACGGCGCCAATAGTGCCTCCGCCCACAACGAGCAATGAGGGTATATTGAAAAACATCATAGGGTCTCCACCCAATATGATGGCTGACATAATGATGCCGGCAGCTACCAGAAAGCCGATTAGTGTTGCTAGATCCACATTGTTCTCCTTGTAGCCATTGTGCTTATTACTGTTAAAATCATTACTTAGTGTTAATCACATATATCGGTAGAATTCAGCGAAACTTTATAAAGAAAATGGATTTTTACACTGTCTGAAACCCATATTATTTGAGTTTTTTCAGCCTCTTAGTCTGCGTAGCGGCGGTTTGCAGAAATAAATCCAATATTTTTTAGAAATTAATCAATAATCAACGTTATGGCGAATTTCCCAATATTTTTAAAACTTCAAAATAGCCCGTGTTTGGTCGTTGGCGGAGGTGATGTCGCGACAAGAAAGACCGAACAGTTATTAAAAGCAGATGCAAAAGTTACGGTAATAGCACCTAAAATTAACGCCGCTCTAAAAAAGTTTGCCGAAGATCAGCAGATAATTTTTATTGAGAGGAGCTATGAGCAAACTGATATTGAACTCATGGAGTTAGTTATTGCAGCAACCGATGATAGTGACCTTAATAATAAGATCGCTAGGCATGCAAAATCTAAACAGATCCTGATTAATGTTGTTGATAATCCGGATGCTGGAACATTTATCATGCCTTCTGTCATCGATAGAAGCCCGGTTATGATTGCCGTATCAACAGGTGGTGCGTCGCCTGTTTTGGCACGATTATTACGCGCACGTCTGGAAACATTAATACCTGCAAACTACGGTAAATTAGCAAGCCTCATTTCTCGGTTTAGGGAAACTGTTAAAAGTAAGTTTTCTTCAATTAAAGAACGGCGTCGATTTTGGGAGCAACTTTTACAAGGGCCAGTTGCTGAGTTGTTATATGCCGGACAGGATCAGAAGGCGTTGAACTTGCTGGAAAAACAACTAACGGCTGAATCACCCGCTATAGAGTCTGGCGGCGAAGTGTATTTAGTGGGTGGTGGACCGGGAGATCCAGATTTATTGACATTTCGAGCCTTACGCTTAATGCAACAAGCGGATGTTGTGTTGTACGACAGATTGGTCGCGTCAGATATTGTTAATTTAGTTCGTAAAGATGCAGAGCGTATCTATGTCGGCAAAGAACGTGATAAACATACTCTGCCGCAAGAGGAGATTAATCAATTATTAGTCGATCTCGCCAAACAGGGTAAGCGTGTGTTGCGCCTTAAAGGAGGCGACCCCTTCATATTTGGACGGGGCGGCGAAGAGATAGACTTGCTCTCTGAGAACAACATTCCATTCCAGATAGTCCCGGGGATTACAGCGGCTAGTGGTTGTGCATCGTATGCAGGTATTCCGTTAACCCATCGTGACCATGCACAATCCTGTTTGTTTATTACTGGACATCTTAAAGATGGCACTATGAATTTAAATTGGTCAGCTTTAGTGCAGCCGCAGCAGACTTTGGCTGTTTATATGGGAACGCATGGTATCGAAATATTAAGCCGAGAATTAATAAAGCATGGATTATCGGAATCAACACCTGCCGCAATTATTCAACAAGGAACGACCAGCGTTCAACAAACTTATATAACAACGGTTAAAGACTTGCCTGATATACCTAAGCAGAATGATATAAAACCACCAAGTATGATCATTATTGGTGATGTTGTTTCGTTACATGAAAAACTTGCATGGTTTGCACTGGTTGAATAATACGCAACAGCATAGATCTTAAAATATGATAGATAAACCAAGTTTTTATTAAAGAAAAATCCTGGATAGCCGATTTACCCTAAGATTAGGAACGTGAATTTACACGGGTAAATTGCAGGCAACGGCTATAGGGAAATATAGTAATGAAAACAGCAGATATCGTTGGTTCAATAGATATTGAGCAAATCGAACTAAAGAGTTTTTCGAGAAGTATGGCCGAGATAGAATGGCTATTATTGATCTTGGTGATGCTGTACTACGTTTCACCTGGCGCACAAGTTACTAATCCGTTTGGTATGGTAGTTTCACTTGTAGCCTTTTCATTTTTTATACTTTTATTTCATTATTTAAATTTTAATACAAAACAAACGCGCTGGAAGTTGGCAATAGAAACATGGGTAATGATTGGGTTTATTTCCTGGACTTTATTACAAACGGGCGGCGTTAGTAGCCCATTATTAAATCTTTATCTGTTGGCGATTATTGCCAGTGCTATTACTTTAGGAAAAATAGTCACACTGCTTGAAATAGGGCTGATAGCTTCATTTTATATCTATCTTGAGTTGCCATTGTATAGCGAGTCACCTTTTACACTAATTGATTTTAGTCAAATCATGACGTTGTTTTCACCCTTTTTATTGATTGCATATATCACGACTATGTTGGCTGCAGATGTTCATGATAGTCGAAAGATGTTTAAGTCCTTGTCAGAAACGGATGACTTGACCGGTCTACTTAACAAACGTTCATTTAACACAATGTTAATCAAGGCAGCCAAGCTTGCAATGAGGTACTCACAACCCTTATCAATTATGGTGATTGATGCGGACAACCTAAAGGGTATAAATGATAAATTCGGTCATAAGGCCGGTGATAGGTTAATTATTATGCTTGGAGAAATTATTCATGATTGCTTGAGAACCTCTGATATTATTGCCAGATATGGAGGTGATGAATTTGTTGTCCTGCTGCCACAAGCTAGTTCTGACAAGGCTATCGAAGCTGGAAACAGGATTAGGCTGGCTGTTCAAAACTCATCTATCGATGTTGAAGGCAATCGGATTAACTCAACAGTCAGTATTGGCATCTCCAGTTATCCAGTAGATGCACTCAACATTAATGAAATATTAGAAAAAGCAGATAAATCACTCTACCAAAGTAAAAAGGCAGGTAGAAATCTTGTAAGCCACTATTCATATCCAGAATCAGAGGATGTGACGGAACAACCGGTAGTCGCAACGCTTACAAAGTAAGTCGCGCTGAAAATTAGAATTTAAAACGCATTACTTTTGGTACTACCTTCTACTTCCATCATCTTGTCAGTTTGTACCGCAAGTTCCAGTGCAAGTTCTATTGATTTTTGTATAACAGCTTTTTCGTTACTGGCATTTAGTTTATCTGCCGCAATTAGCCCGGTTAAAATTTGAGTTGCAGCATTAAAAATTGTCGGTTCAATAACAAGATCATTTCGGTGAAAAGCTATGCGTGTCATTTCTGACATATCTCTATGCGCCATTTGTATACTCCATTTAGTTAAATTTATTGATATATTATTTCAGTTTAATAGAAATTAATCTTTCTTTAGTTTTAAAGAAACTGAATTTATGCAGTAACGTAATCCTGTAGGTTGTGGTCCGTCCTCAAATACATGACCCAAATGAGAATCGCATTCCTTACATAAAACTTCTACGCGTTGCATGCCTAAACTACTGTCTGTTTCAGTCTTTATTGTATCTCCATTCGGTTCCCAGAAACTGGGCCATCCAGATCCAGATTCATATTTTGTATCGGAATTGAACAGATCACTGCCACAGCAGGTGCACTGATAAATGCCTTTGTCTTTACAATCATTATATTCCCCAGTGAATGCACGTTCAGTACCTTTTAGTCTACAGATGGCATATTCTTCATCGCTTAGTTCCAGTTGCCATTCATCATTAGATTTATTTTTTGTATCACTCATTTCAATTTCCTATTACGACATCCTTTAAGATATCAATGATTCGTCCGGTCGCTTTTTCTACAAGGACAACAGTATTATCAACGATAGCCCTTTCCAGACCTTCAACGGGATCTGGCAATTCAGACTCAAGATCAGCCGGTAAATCACGTTTTGCCAAGCCGGGAGGTAATGTCCCGTTTTTTTCCAGTTGTTTAGCTAAGCCTGGCGGAAGCTTCTCTTTTTTCGCTAAACCCGGTGGCAACCCTTTCTTTTTGTTTTTCTTCTTGTTTTGAGTTTCATTTGAGTTAGTTTCGGTGTTTATTTTCTTAAAATATTTATCAATGATTTGTTTTTCCAATTCAGTAAAACCACCCTCAATGGCTTTGTCGATGACTGCCTTAGCCATGTCGTCATCAGCAGAGCTTGGAATTGAATATAGTCCAACTGCATTTAAGATTAGAAGGATCATTAGCTGCTTCATTATTGTTTTTCTCCAGTGGCTTTGCTGTAACGTTAGTCTCCTTCTATCTTATCTTTATCCATACCGAAGTCACATTATTTGAAAATATACTTGAAAGTTCTCTTATTGTTCTCTATTCTGTAAAAGAGAACGTAAGGAGAACCTTGTATGTTGACAGGTCTAGAAGAAAAAATACTTCAATGCATAACACATCACATTACACAAAATGGGCATTCACCGACTTTAGTTGAGATCGGTGAATCGCTTGATATTAAATCTAAAGGTACAGTGCATCGCTATGTAGAATCGCTAATAGAAAAGGGTCATTTACATCGAACGGGGAGAAGTTGGCGAGGTCTTCGTTTAACGGGTGAACAAAGTCGACGATTGTTGATTTTACCGTTTGCGGGTCGTATTGCAGCCGGGCAACCTATCGAAGCAATCCCGGAACAGCTGGAGATAAATTTCTCAGATATGCTGATGGGGGAGGGGCGTTATGTACTCGAGGTGAAGGGAGATTCAATGATCGAGGCCGGTATTTTTAATGGCGATCTTGTGATTATCCGAGAATCAACAACAGCGGATAATGGTGACATCGTCGTTGCTTTAATCGATAACGGAGAAGCTACTTTAAAGAAATTAAGAAAACATGGTGATCGCGTCGAATTAATACCCGCTAACCAATTAATGGCACCGATGATCTATCCGGCAGATCGAGTTCATATACAGGGAGTTGTCGTTGGACAGGTAAGGTATTACAAATAAGAATCAAGGTAATGCTTTTTGAAAGGAGAAATAAATTCATAACAACATTAAAGTCTACCAAGTAACTCAATCTTCAGTAATTATGTTTGATGCCACTACAATTAAACATCAAAATTTCATTTATTATGGTATAAATATTCTTGATGTCTTGATCTTATAAGGCATAGGAGATTGAATCGGAATGTCAATGAACGAACTAGAATCTTATATTAGCCAACTTGGTTTAAGTTTGCTTGATTGGTCAACAAGTCCGCAATTTTATGTTCAGTGCGGCATGATTATCTTATCTATTACTATCGCTTACCTGATAGCTGCAGCGTTAAAAAAATACATTCCAATACTCAGGAATGAACCTAAAGAAGGTCCATTATATTTAATTAGAAAAAAGATACATGACACAGATGATTTACTCTTCCCTTTATTCACTGTTTTTACCTTGGCAATTACTGTTGAGTTAAGCACACTAGTTTTACATCAAAGTGGCCTCCTGAGAGTTGCGCAAGGATTAGCTGTAATAGTCCTACTCTATACCTTTATATCTCATTTTATTAAGAAGCAAATAATCAAATCAATGGTTAAATGGATTGGTATTCCAATAGCCATCTTGCAAGTATTTGGATGGTTGGATGATGTATCAACGTTTCTTGATACGATTGATATGCAAATCGGAAATATAGAGGTAAGTTTATTTGATCTTGCTCGTGTCCTTGTGTTCGGTTCATTACTTTTCTGGTTGGGTCGCATATCAAATAATGTCGGTCAACAAATAATACGCAGTCAGGAAGACCTTGAGCTTGGCACAAGAGAAGTTTTTGCTAAGTTGTTTGAAGTGTGTTTGTTTGTCGTTATATTTATATTACTGCTTCAGGTTATGGGAATTAATCTGACAGCGCTCGCTGTATTTGGTGGTGCGGTAGGTGTTGGTCTTGGATTTGGTTTACAGGCTATAGCATCCAATTTTATATCGGGCATCATCATCTTGCTGGATCGATCTATCACCGTTGGTGATTACATTGAACTTGAAGATGGTCGGACTGGTATCATCCGTGAATTAAAAATGCGTTCTACGACATTAGAAACGTTTGATGGCAAAGACATCATGGTTCCTAATGAGCAATTCATAACAACCAACTTCGTAAACTGGACACACAAGAATAAAAAACAGCGTTACTCGATTGAATTTCAAGTCGCTTATAAAACAGATTTACATAAATTGTTTGATGTCTTACGGGAGGTTGTTGCCAGTCATCCAAGAGTGTTAAGCGGGTCTGACATTCCTTTGGAAGAGCGACCTGATGCAGAAATAGCTGGCTTCGGGGATTCTGGTGTAGATATTCTGATTGAATTCTGGATGGAAGGTATTGATGATGGTCCAAATCGTGTAGGAGCAGATTTACTTTTAATGATCTGGGATGCACTAAAAGAACATAATATGGAAATACCATTCCCTCAACGAGAAGTTAAGATTTTAAACCCTGAAAAATAATCCGGCCATCTTTGGGTTTATCTATTCAAAATATTATTGCTATAAATTTAAAGCAAATTAATGAAACCTTATTCTCAAGCATGTGATAACAATAAAGTCCCCATATTGAGCGAAATATCACCGTATTTTAGTCTGTGCCGTAATGTGCTTGAGATTGGTAGTGGTACAGGCCAGCATGCCGTTTTTTTTGCAGAGAATCTGCCGACTCTGCGTTGGTATACTAGTGATCGAATAGAAAACCATGTTGGTATCAGCCAATGGATTGAAGAGAGTAATTCATCAAATATTGAGTTCCCAATTGAACTCGATGTTGAAAATGGTGAATGGCCCACTAGTAGCTTTGATGCAATCTTTACAGCAAACACCTGCCATATTATGCATTGGAAGATGGTCGTTGCGATGGTCGAAGGTGTTAAGAGTCTGTTGCCTACGGATGGTTTTTTTGTGATTTATGGGCCTTTCAATTACAACAATGATTATACAAGCGATAGCAACCGATGTTTTGATGATATGTTGAAAGAGCGAGATCCAGAAAGTGGTCTCAGAGATTTTGAGGACTTAGAGTGCTTAGCAAAAAATAACTCGCTTATCCTCTTTAAAGATGTTGCTATGCCAGCTAATAATCGCTTATTAATATTTAAAAAAATATAATAGGAAAGTTTAATTCTGATTACATTAAATACCGATATTACTTAGAGTCACCATGATGTCGTTTAGTATAGCTGTCGCTCTTGGGTGTTCAGTTTCAAATGACTCAATTGACTGTTTTAATTTATTGATGATAAAAGTGTTATCTTCAACAGATTGCTCATTTAGTTCCTCAATCTCTTCAATCAAGGTATTGATATGATTTTTTGCGTCACTATTCTCAATGGATATTTGTTCTAATTCTTTTTTTAGAGAAATGATTTTTTCATTAAGATTATCTTGCATAATATGAACCTTTGAAATTAATAACTATTCTAAACTTGAGTATAATCTTATCTTAAAAGGCTGCAAGAAATCTAAAAATAACTATGAATTTTTTTACCAAAGACCAATGCATCTATTTTATTATTCTTTCAGTAATCCCAAGCTTATTGTTTGCTGACCAATGTCCAACACCTGAGAAGATAATAAAAAGAAATATTTCACGAGAGTATGACTGGAGCATAAATGAAAGGCGAACACTTGAAGATGTGTTATCGGTAGAGAAATTATATTCAGTCAGGATTAGAAACGAGGCTGAGTATATAGCTTGTTATTATTCTGGTAGTAGAAGTTTGTTGCGTTTAGACGGGATACCGCTGAAACAACCATGTAGAGTTAAGGAAATTACGGGACGCTGGGAATCAGCAGAAAATGGCGATCAAATCTGTCTGGAAGATGACCTTGAAAAATGTGAATATGAGATGAAATGTGACGATATTGAGGACATCCATTCATGAACTCAGATCTTCTTACTGATATCGAAAACATCATTATTGTAAATAGATAAAATAGTGCTAGTATCGCTAAAAGCTAAAAGAATGATTTAGGAGGAAATTTCATGATATTTGGTAGTAAAAAAGAAGATGGTGCGTCTAAGGAGAAAATTGAAAAACTGGAAAAACAAAACCGGATTATGCGTTCCACGCTTGAATTCTATGCCGATGTTAAAAACTGGGAAGAAGGTCATAAATATCGTGATGAAGATAATGCGACAATTTTTACCGACGGTTCCGAGTCCGGAGCAACAGTAGACAAGGGGAGCAAGGCGTACCGTGCCCTTAAAGCATGCGACGCAGTCTGAGAAACACCTTTTGCACAAACATTAAATTGCCCGAGATTATCAATCTCGGGTATTAAGCATGCCTATTTTCATTTCATAGATTTACCACTAAGCTAGTGGATGAATATCATCCTATATAATTTTCAAATATTGTAGTCCATATGAGTGAGCTTCCTAAAAGAGTTGAGCCCAAAGCCCTGCCTGCAGGATATGAGTTGCAGTGTTACACAATAAAAAGTGTACTTGGACAAGGTGGTTTTGGCGTTACCTATTTAGCTAATGACAATAATCTTGATCGAGAGATTGCGATCAAAGAATTTATGCCACGTGATATTGCTGCACGTGACAATAATTATACTATCTGCCCATTAAATGATGCTATGGGTGAACAATTAGCATGGGGAATGGAACGCTTTATACGTGAAGCACGAACTTTATCCCGGTTTAATCACAATAATATTGTTCGGGTTCATACTGTATTTGAAGAAAATAACACAGCTTATATGGTCATGAGTTATGAGCACGGCATTAGTTTCCATGAGAAATTGCTTAAAGATGGACAACCATCTGAAGACGAACTGAAAGAAATGATGATTGGTTTGTTGGATGGTATGGAAGTGCTACACGAAGCAGGGTTCATTCATCGTGATATAAAGCCTGGCAATATTTTTATCAGAGAGGATGGCACTGCTATTTTGCTTGATTTTGGATCTGCACGTCAGGCGATAGGTGAAGAAACTATGACCTTAACAAAGGTTGTCTCCCCAGGCTATGCGCCTTTTGAGCAATATTATGGGCAGAGTTCTATGCAAGGACCCTGGACCGATATCTATGCTCTTGGTGCTACTTGTTATAGAGCAATTACTGGCGAGGCACCTACTGATGCAACGTTTAGAAATCGATACACAGGCGAAGAGGCAATAAGTGAGATCTGGAATGAATTAGATAAGCACAGCAAGAAGTACTCACTTTTTTTTTCTGCGCGCAATTGAACATTCATTAAGAAGTAAATATCAAGAAAGACCTCAATCAGTCAAAGAATGGCGGGCTATGCTTGAAGATCCGAGCGTATCGACCCAAACTCAATGGCGATTAGCAACTAACAGTTACATGAATAAGAGTAAGTCTACGCCTCGCAAAGCTGGAAAGGAATCTTGGAAAAAATATCTGTTACTAGGCATCCCTTTGATATTATTGATTATTTTAGGATATTTTTATTTAGATAAAATTTAATTTTTGTAGGAATAAAAAAAGTCTGGAGGCACATAACATTTGGGGGAGGAGGGTTATGTGACTATCCAGACTCGATTATAAGCATCAAGGAGGAATGCATGATTACTATAAATACAGTCTAGTAGATGAAATCGTTCCTCGCTGTGATGTATCTCTCACTTTAATACCTCAAAACCTAAGATTGTCGGTTTTTTGTGACATATATCACACCCATCTCTAAAAAATACACTATTTACATATGATTCGATTGGAGCGCCTTTCTATTCTGCTTGAATCATACCTATGATTGTCCACTCTGGTTCGGGTTCCATTTTTCCATTTGCCACGAAGATTTGTATTCGTTCTTTAAGATCAATTGCGAAGAGAGGAATAACGCGTTCGCCATATTTTTCTAGGTACTGTTCAAAAGTAAATTCATCACTTAGTTGTGTGCTTTTTATTTCGGCACCATGCCTTAAGAGATAAGCTAGGTCGCCATAAGCAACATTTTCACCAAATAATTCATACCCTCTATGACGTGTAGAGACGATGTGTTTATCATTAATGTGCTTTTCACGAGTTGACTTTAATTCGTAGACATTCTTAACACCGAATTCTGATTTGAATTTTAAACAGGCCAATGTATCTAGATTACTACGACCGGAAATAGCTAGAACTTTGCCAAGACCAAGAAGGTTTAAGTTTCTGTCAGCATGCTCGGAAATAGGATTTCCATAATAAGTTTCTAACCCGTCCATTCGTGCAAGCCTGATATTTTCCCAGGTACTGTCTGTGAGAATGACATTGAATCCTTGGATTTGTAATTCTTTACCAATCGCACGTGCAACGTTACCCGCACCAATTATTAATAGACCGGTTGGTGGTGGTTCCCGGACATCAAGGATTTTAGCGAAAAATTTAGCAGTCGCGCTTTGAATAACAACGGTGCCAATAATGATTATAAATGTGAGGGGTACAATTAAACCTGCTTCAGCAAAACCGGCATTTTCCAGTCGTAATGCAAAGAGTGCTGATACAGCCGCTGCCACAATACCGCGCGGGCCAATCCATGAAATTAATAATTTTTCACTAAATGATAGGTCTGAACCGATAGCAGAAATAAATACAGACACAGGTCTTGCAACCAACATCGTTATTGCAAGGATGCCGAGAGCAGGCCAGCCTAATTGATAGAATTGATAGAACTCAATTCTTGCCGCTAGGATAATAAACAAACCTGAAATTAATAACAGGCTTAAGCTTTCCTTGAAATCAAGTACATCATCGATGTCCATGTCCTTCATGTTAGCCATTGTCATACCCATAATGGTTACTGCTAACAAACCAGATTCATGTTCTATGGTGTCTGATAAAACATAAACCGCACATACAGATATTAAAGTGAGTACATTCCTTAAGTACTGTGGGACAAGTTGCTTTCTCAATAACTCACCTAATAACCAACCGCTTAGAAAACCCATAGAAAACCCAACGAACATTATTGAACCAAAGGTTATTGCAATTGAGCTTATTGCATTATGTTGTTGGCCTGAAATAATAAAATTAAATACTAGAACTGCAAGCAAAGCTCCAAGTGGGTCAATAACAATACCTTCCCAGCGGAGCACATTTGTTATCTTGGCATTTGGTCGTACTGTTCTCAGCATCGGAATAATAACTGTTGGTCCGGTGACTATAACTACAGCACCAAATAAAAAAGCAAGTTCAAATGGGAAGTCGATTAAATAATGTGTGCTGTAAGCAATAATCAACCAGGTTATCAATGCTCCAATTGTTATTAGATTACTAACGGTCTTGCCGTGACCCCTGATGTCTTCAAATTTTAGTGTCAAACTTCCTTCAAAAAGGATGACTGCGACTGACAAAGAAACGATTGGGAATAATAAATTTCCAAATAACGCATCTGGATCAAGTATGTTGAAAACTGGGCCAACCAGGATACCAACAATTAATAGAAATAAGATTGCGGGTAGCCTTGCCCACCATGCTAACCATTGACAGCAGATACCGAGAACACCAATACCAGCGAGAGATAATAGAACCGTGTTATCCAAAATTAATTATACTCATGACGTTAATTTTAAGTAGTCTTTGACCAATTAGTTTGTTTGTATTTTGCATGGAAGATAGTTCATGTAAATCGCAACGAATCTACCTGCTATTTTATTGAGATATTGGCGTTCCACTGAGGATGCTTCGCGTTCGCGTTTTGCATGTAGTTCACAATTCATCTCATCGTAACGCGTGTTTGCATCGGTGCTACCTTTTATAAGATCATCAAGAAATATTGTCTTATTGTTGTCATGCCATGCAACAGCTTTACACTTTTCATTTCCTGCACAGGCAACATCAACAAAAACTGATGCGGTTTATAAGATAGTTCAGGTACAATATCCGGATGTGGATAACTCAATAGATTCACCGTCCAGCTCAATAACACTGTTAATAGTTTGGCCTCCATCCGCATAGCTTAGCACGACCGCCAAGGATGACGAGAATGTCAATAATGAAGGGATGAGTAAATAAGATATAATTTTAGACTAAGTACTTGCCTGTGGGGCACAGGCAATTGTAAATCAATATCAAGCGCTATTAATTGTAATAGATTAAGCCTGACTAATCAGATTGAATTGATAGTCATGCAGGAGTAGCTAATCTGGTTTTTGAAATACTAGAGTTGCGTTAGTCCCACCAAATCCAAAACTGTTAGACATTATTGTATGTAGTCCAGCATTGTCAGTTCTGTCAAATGCAATAGGCATTCCCGCTGCACCAGGGTCGAGATCTGTTATATTTAAAGATGAGGCAATAAAGTCACTTTCCAGCATCAGTAAGCTGTAGATCGATTCGTTCGCGCCAGCTGCACCGAGGCCATGACCTGTTTGAGACTTAGTAGCACTGATTATTGGCATATCATCTTTGAAGACTTCTTTTATTGCATTTAGCTCAGCGATATCGCCAGCCGGTGTGCTCGTAGCGTGCGCATTAATATAGTCAATCTTGCTATCAACTGAATTCATAGCTTGTTGCATGCATCTTACTGCACCTTCCCCAGAGGGTTTGACCATATCAGAACCATCCGATGTTGCGCCATAACCTATAACTTCAGCATATATTTTTGCATCTCGTGCTAATGCATGTTCCAGTTCTTCCAGTACAAGGATTCCACCACCACCAGATATGACAAAACCATCACGATTTGCATCGTAAGGACGAGAAGCTGTAGTAGGGGTATCGTTATACTTTGACGAAAGCGCTCCCATACTGTCGAACAATAGTGTTGACGTCCAATGAACCTCGTCACCACCACCGGCAAATATAATATCCTGTTTCCCCATTTGAATTAGCTCATAAGCATTGCCAATACAATGAGCACTGGTTGCACATGCAGAGCTTATAGAATAATTGACGCCTTTTATTTTATAGGCAACAGAAAGACAGGCACTATTGGTACTTGCCATTATTCGAGGAACCATAGTTGGCCCTATTTTTCGTGCTCCTCGTGAGCGAAGGGTATCAATCGACTCCTGTAAATTAGCATTTGAACCGCCGCCGGAACCGACAATAACTCCTGTCCGAACATTCGATATATTGTCTTCTTCCAGTGATGCGTCTTCAATTGCTTCATGCATGGCGAGGTATGCATACGCAGCACTGTCACCCATAAAACGCTTGAGTTTACGGTCAATCAATGAATCCAAGTCGAGATCGATTGCGCCATGGATATGAGAGCGGAATCCCATTTCAGCATATTCAGGGCAATGCGTGATACCAGATGTCCCCTGCATAAGAGAATCTAATACCTCAGCTTTATTATTTCCAATACTAGACACGATCCCCATGCCTGTTACGACAACTCTTTTCAATTTGAACTCCTAAAAATCTTCTGTTGATTTAAATAGCCCTACCCGGAGATCCTTTGCGGCATAGACTTCTTTTCCATCTACAGACATGGTTGCATCTGCGACACCCATGACTAATCTACGTAATACGACTCGTTTCATATCTATATGATAGGTTACTAGTTTGTTTTTTGGTGTCACTTGCCCTGTAAATTTAACATCTCCTGCGGCTAAAGCTCGCCCACGCCCTGGTGCACCGGACCACCCCAGAAAAAAACCGACTAATTGCCACATCGCATCTAATCCCAGGCAACCGGGCATAACGGGGTCTCCAACAAAGTGGCAACCAAAAAACCAAAGATCATCTGTAATATCGAGTTCAGCAATTATTTGACCTTTACCTACCGAACCACCATCATCTGTAATATCGACGATGCGATCAAACATAAGCATATTGGGAAGGGGTAACTGTGCATTTCCTTCGCCGAACATTTCCCCACGCCCACAAGCAAGTAATTCTTCTCGTGTAAAACTATTTTTCTTATTCATACTTCGCATTATCTCATGCTGTTATTAATTTTTCCTAACAAATTAACAGGATTATTCAATTAACTGTCTGCTTGACAGCGTATTCCCGCGGATTAGACTGCGCGTTGTATTTATTATTAACATCAAGGTTTTTATCATGTCCTCAGGTATTGGTCCGCTCGATAGGCGTAATAGCGTCGGTGTAAAAATTGGCTCCGTTGTCGTTGGCGGTTGTAATCCTATTGTTGTTCAATCAATGACTAATACTGATACTGCCGACGCCGATGCAACAGTAAAGCAAGTTCAACAGCTCGCAGCTGCTGGTTCTGAAATAGTTAGAATAACGGTTAATACGGAAGAAGCAGCTGCAAAAGTGTCGACTATTCGTGAAAAACTGGATGCTGTTGGCTGTCTCGTTCCATTAGTCGGTGACTTCCATTATAACGGACATAAATTATTAACTGACTACCCAGATTGTGCAATAGCTTTAGCAAAATATCGGATTAACCCTGGAAATGTTGGGTTTGGACGAAAGAAAGACAACCAATTCTCAACCATGATTGAGAAAGCTATTGAATATAATAAACCTGTTCGGATTGGTGTGAATTGGGGCAGTCTGGATCAAGTCCTTTTGACAAAAATGATGGATGATAATGCCAAGTTAGCCGAACCACTGGAAACTGACGAGGTTATGCGAGAGGCGTTAATTGTTTCTGCTTTAAAAAGCGCCGAACGCGCTGAAGAGTTAGGTTTGCCCCGAGACCATATTATTTTGTCATGCAAGGTGAGCGGCGTTCAGAAACTAATTACGGTTTACCGAGATATTGCCAAGCGCTGTGATTATGCATTGCATTTAGGATTAACTGAGGCTGGAATGGGCTCAAAAGGTATCGTCGCTTCAACGGCGGCAATGGGTGTGCTTCTGCAGGAAGGGATAGGAGACACAATACGTGTTTCATTAACGCCTGAGCCGGGTGGCAATCGCAGTAATGAAGTTATCGTGGCCCAGGAAATATTGCAGACAATAGGCTTGCGCTCGTTTACTCCATTGGTTACCGCTTGTCCTGGCTGTGGACGTACCACAAGCACAGTCTTTCAGGAATTGGCTGACAGCATACAGGCCTATGTGCGTAGTCAGATGCCAATCTGGAAGAACGATTATCATGGTGTTGAAGAGATGACACTTGCTGTAATGGGATGTGTCGTGAATGGCCCTGGTGAGAGCAAACACGCTGATATTGGTATTAGTTTGCCGGGAACAGGCGAAACGCCTACTGCCCCTGTCTTTATAGATGGCAAGAAGTCAATGACACTTAGAGGCGACAATATAGCGGAGGAATTCCGTGATATCGTGGACAAATATGTTCAGGAGCGCTATTGTCATAAGTAGACTGTGAACCGGGGCAATAATGTGACACAGTTCACATAATATCTAAGAATCAGAAGCTTATCTGAAATACAACGTAAATATCGTGAATGAAAAGAGGGATTAAAATAATGAAGCAAATAAAATTACTATGTGTCTTAACTATGCTCGCATTAGTTTCGGCATGCGCATCCACTGGGTCTTGGGAAGATCCGGGTGAAGGTTATGTCACTAAATCAGGTGGCCAAATTTGGGTGAATAGATTTGGTGAGTGTTGGGGCCACAGTGGCAGAACTGCTGATTCAGCGCCTCCAGCTTGCGGTGGCTCAGCTCCTTCAATGGCTCCTGAAGAACAGCCTCAAACAGGGTATTTCTGGCCAGACGATCAAGATCGTGATGGCGTTGTAGATGCAAAAGACGTATGTCCTTTCACTCCAGATGGTATCAAAGTTGATAGTAATGGTTGTGCTTTAGATGATGATGGTGATGGCGTTCCTAACTATCTTGATGCGTGCCCAGGTACTCCAGCAGGAGTTGTCGTTAACACCGATGGTTGTACAAGAAAGATTGTCTCACTGACCGGTGTAAACTTTGCATTTGATAGTGCAACCCTGACCAGTGAAGCGAAATCAATTCTTGATAATGCTGCTCAAACTATCAATTCTCGATCTGACGCCAGCATCACAGTTGAAGGACATACAGATAGTAACGGTCCAGATGCTTATAACCAGGGATTATCAGAACGACGTGCTAATTCAGTAAAGAACTACCTTGCCTCAAAAGGTGTTACTGCTAGTATTACTGCCGTTGGTAAAGGTGAAATGAATCCTGTTTCATCTAATGATACAAGAGAAGGCAGAGCTGCAAACAGACGTGTTGATGTGTTAGCTAAATAACAGTTATCAAATCAATTTGATCTAAGGGATCAATCGAAAGATTGATCCCTTTTTTTTACTTCATGTTTAACCAAATAGCGTGCACAACACCAGGGATAAACATCAGTAAGCACAGGAAAATATTAATTATTAAATCTTTACCTGCGCCTTTTTTCAGAAAAACAGCAACTGGTGGTAACAGGATAGCAATAATTATTAGCACAACCTTATTCATATTATTCCCCTATTTTATTGATGAGATATGATACTTGAAAATTAGTTTTATACTCATTTGTAAGAATATACAGTCTAATTTATAAATGAAAGCGAGGTATTCTTTTGAATATTAAATGTAGTTTAAAGTCTTTTATGCTGTTGCCACTACTGGTTGGGTTGTCTTTGCCTTGCCAATCGGCGTGGAATGATTTTGTTGATTTTTTTAAAGAACAAACACCAGCAACATTAGCTAAATCAAACCTTAGTCAGGCCGATATTGTGTCAGGTTTGAAAGAAGCATTGATAAAAGGAACTCAGAGTGCAGTATCAACCTTGGGGAAGGAAAATGGGTTTTTTGCGCATCCAAAACTAAGGATTCCAATGCCAGAAAAACTGCAAACTGTTGAAACTGCATTAAGAAAATTAAAGCAAGACGATATTGCCGATGATTTTGTATTGTCTATGAATAGAGCGGCTGAAAAAGCAGTACCCAAAGCAATGTCAATCTTTAGTAGAGCCATCAAAAACATGTCTATTGAAGATGCATATGGCATTTTACAAGGACCTGATAATGCAGCTACTGAGTACCTGAAAAAAACTAGTGGCAGTCAATTACATCAGCAGTTTTTACCAATGGTTAAGCAGGCTACCAATAATGTTGGTGTCACTGAAAATTATAAAGCCCTTATAGATAATCTTGGCATGATGTCAAAATTAATAGATGTCGAATCATTAGATCTGGATAAATATGTTACTGATAAAGCAGTTAGCGGGGTATTTAATCTTGTTGCTAATGAAGAAAAATTGATTAGAGCTAATCCAACTGCTAGAACTTCCGATATATTGAAAAAAGTATTTTCATCTGATTAACGCTACAAGATAGATAATAATTTCAAGGTGTTTTGAGAAAATCATAAAGCATGATCGAATATGGGCTGTGTTGCAATATGCAACATAAGTTCTGATTATATAAAAGAAAATTTAAATAATTTAATCGACAGGTATATGATATGTTGTTCTAAGGAGAGATTATTTAGATTAATTATTTGAAGAATTGATGTGGATCAACATTTAATTTTTCAAACTATAAATAATTCACTGGCAAATAAAATCGGTTGGGGGACTACTGTGGCTGAAGAAAAAACTTATGATGTACCTGAGAATATAGCTAAAAATGCGCATATTAATGCAAAACGATATCGTGAGATGTATGAGCGGTCAATAAACGATTCTGATGCATTTTGGGGTGAACAGGCCGAAGAATTCCTGAGTTGGTCTTCCAAATGGAACAAAGTTCAGGATTGGGATTATAACGAAGCAAATATCAATTGGTTTGTTGGTGGAAAATTAAATGTTTCATACAATTGTCTAGACAGGCACCTCGAGTCACGAGGAGATCAAGTCGCCATTATTTGGGAAGGTGACGATCCTGAAGAAGATCGACAAATCACATATAAAGAGCTACATGAGGAAGTTTGTCGATTCGCCAATGCACTAAAAGCACGTGGCGTTAAAAAAGGCGATCGTGTCTGTTTATATTTGCCTATGATTGCTGAAGCATCAGTAGCGATGTTGGCTTGTACCCGAATCGGTGCTATTCATTCAATAGTATTCGGCGGTTTTTCTCCTGACGCACTACGCGATCGTATTAATGACTCTGATTGTAAAGTAGTGGTCACCAGCGATTACAGTCTTCGCGGTAAGAAACATATACCATTGAAGGCTAATGCAGATAAAGGATTAGCTGACTGCCCTAATGTGCATACATGCATTGTTGTTAAGCGTACTGGTGGTGATATCGAATGGAACAATGATAGAGATGTTTGGTACCACGATGTTGTAAAAGCTGCGTCAGCAGATTGCCCTCCTGAAGAGATGGATGCAGAAGATCCGTTATTCATCCTCTACACATCAGGTTCTACTGGTAAGCCAAAAGGCGTTGTACATACAACCGGCGGTTATTTGCTGTATGCAGCAATGACGCATAAATATGTTTTCGACTATCAGGAAGGAGAAGTGTATTGGTGTACAGCTGATGTCGGATGGGTAACAGGTCACTCTTATATTGTTTATGGTCCTCTTGCCAATGGTGCTACCTCAGTGATGTTCGAAGGGGTGCCAAACTTCCCAGATGCTAGCCGTTTTTGGCAGGTTGTAGATAAATGGAAAGTAAACTCATTTTATACTGCACCAACTGCTATTCGTATGTTAATGGGACAGGGTGATGAGTTTGTCAATAAAACAGACCGATCGAGTTTACGAGTTCTCGGTTCTGTGGGTGAGCCAATTAACCCTGAAGCTTGGGAATGGTATTACAATGTCATCGGAAAAGGACAATGTCCTATTGTTGATACCTGGTGGCAAACGGAAACGGGAGGTCACCTGATTACCCCATTTCCTGGTGCTACACCACTCAAACCTGGCTCTGCAACACTTCCTTTCTTTGGTGTAGAACCTTGTCTAGTTGATGATCAAGGAAATGAACTGGAAGGTGCAACCGAGGGTGCATTATGCATTAAACGGCCATGGCCTGGGCAGATGCGCACTTTATATGGTGACCATGCTCGTTTTAAGGAAGCCTACTTTACGATGTTCCCGGGTAAATATTTCAGTGGTGACGGAGCTCGTCGTGATGAAGATGGTTATTACTGGATCACTGGTCGTGTTGATGATGTCATTAATGTATCAGGCCATCGAATGGGAACTGCTGAAGTTGAAAGCGCTTTAGTTTCTCATGCGGATGTTGCTGAAGCGGCGGTTGTGGGTTTTCCTCATGACATAAAAGGTCAGGGCATTTATGCCTATGTCACCTTAATGACTGGAGTTGAAGCAACTGATGACTTACGCAAGGAACTCGTTAAACACGCCAGGAAAGAGATTGGCCCCATTGCATCACCAGACGTTATTCAATGGGCGCCTGGGCTACCAAAAACACGTTCAGGAAAGATCATGCGACGCATCTTACGTAAGGTCGCTGCAAACGAACTGGATACTTTGGGTGACACGAGTACGCTTGCTGAACCCGCTGTGGTAGACGATCTGATCGAACACCGCGCTAATAAATAAAATTTTAAGGAACGCTTCTCATGAATCTTGATAGAGTTACTGCAGGTAAAAACCCGCCACATGAAGTGAACGTAGTTGTTGAAATTCCAATTCATGGCCCACCAGTGAAGTATGAGCTGGATAAAGAAAGCGGCGCCATGTTTGTGGATCGTTTTCTAAACACATCGATGCATTACCCATGTAATTATGGATATATTCCAAAGACTTTGGCAAAGGATGGTGATCCAGTAGACGTGATCGTCATGACGCCAATGCCTATTATTCATGGCGCAGTTGTTCCATGTCGTCCAATAGGTGTTTTGAAAATGACGGATGAAGCCGGCGATGACAGTAAGGTTATGTGTATACCTCTTGATTCGGTTTCAAAATTTAATCGAAATATAAATTCTTATAAGGACGTACAACCGGCCTTACTCGATCAAGTCACCCATTTTTTCGAGCATTATAAGGATCTGGAACCAAATAAATGGGTCAAGATCGATGGTTGGTACGACAGTGAACAAGCTAAAACTGAGATTTTAGAATCGATGGAAGCCTATTCTGCATCTCCTGAAGAATTACATTACTAACAAGGAGTTATAGTTAAAAAGCTGTCTTTTCAGATTTGCGGATATTGCATTATTCGCTCCTGCAATCAGGTCGGCTCCTATTAGATGCCGTTAGTTAAAAAAAGTTGACATAGCGCATAGGCTATTATATGTTGCATTGCAATATGTTGCGCTGCACAATTATTTCGCTAGCGCTAATTATAGGAATCGAAACTTAAAAGTCTTTTGGGAGATATAGAAATGCAAAACGAAATAATTGAAAAAATGACAGAAGCTGGTAAATCTTCATACGCAGCTATGCAAGAATTAAGTGCTATCAACACTAATGTATTTAAAAACTTAGCAGAACTGCAAATGGGATTTGCAACTTACAGCATAGAATCTGGTGTTGAATTCGTAAAAACACTTAGTTCAACCAAAGATTATAAAGATTTGGTGGCAGCTGAAACGAAATATGCGACTGAGTATGGTACTAAAGCGATGGAGCTCGGTAGTAAAACTGCTGATATCTTGAATGGTTCACGTGATGATGTCGTAAGCTTTTTCGAAAAAAAAATCGAAAATGCTGTTGTAGAATCAAAACCTGCAGCGAAGAAGCCAGCTGCTAAGCGTAGTAAAAAAGCGGCTTAATCACATAAATACCTTCCTCCTCTATGTGTGCCCGCATAACTCATACAGTTATGCGGGTTTTTTTTTGAAAAATTTTTAGTATGCTAAATGTATACAGGATAAATATTGTAATTTGTAAAAATAGTCAATCTTATTTGTTAAGCTGTTTTAAAGATAAATGTCAAAACTCAGAGAAAATAAAAAATGAGTAATAAATATAAAACACCATTTGACGGACTTGATTGGTCTGAAATGCAGAAAAAGTATATGGATGCATTGATGGCATTTAAATCACCAGAGTCCGCAATGGATTCAGTCTGGTTAAATGCGATGGATGATTGGTGGAAGTCTGCTAAGACAGACATGCCATTCGAAAGCTCAAATATATTTGAGAAGGTGCTTAACCAATGTCGTAACTATTATTTTATGAGTGATCAATTTTCAAGCCTGCTTGATGGAATGAACAGCTCAAAAAATGGCAAAGAGCAAATAATAGATTTTATTAATAAAAGTTTTAAAGAGATCGAGACTGCTTTCTCAAGTGGCAAGAATACATTTAACTTGAATGGCTTTATGGACAACTTTGAGCAACCAATAGATTTGATGAAATCAGCTTTTTCTAATTCATCGTTCAATCCTAGTGAAATTTTAGATGGATTGAATCCAGATTTAGGAAAATTAAGAGATCAGATGTTATCTATTCCTGGCTTGGGCTACAGTCGTGAAGCTCAGGATAAATCAAAGCATGCTATTAAACTATTGGCTAACTACCAAGAAAACTTTCAGGAATATCAGTCTGTGATGTTACGTTTAAATCAAGAAGCTCTTGATTTAATGCGTAACCGAATTATTAGTAGGTCAAAAGATGGTGAAACCATTGATACAATGCGACAGTTATACGATCTATGGATTGAATCAAATGAAGCAGTATACGGCGAATATGTTTATACAAAAGAATATGCTGAGTTGAATGGACGATTAGTAAATTCAATGATGGCATTTAAGAAACAAAGCCATGAAATAACTGAAGATCTGTTGTCAGAGATGCATATGCCAACAACTAAATCTATGGATGAATTGGAACGCAGGCATTATGAATTAAGCAAACAAGTAAATAAAATGCAGGTAGAGATAAAAAATCTTAAAAAACAGTTGGAACAAAAGAACACTAAAACTGCAGTTGTTAAAAAGGAAACAAAACCTGTTGTTAGAAGGAAAAAGATAACAAAAAAAGAGGTGGTTTCTCCTTCTTCAAATGTAGTTGAACTTAAGCAAGTTAAGAAGAAGGCGACAACTACTGTAAAACCAGCTAAGAAAAAAACAAAACATAAAGCAAAACTAAAAACTAAAAATAAATCTGCCAACAAAGGCATGATTGAAATAAAATTCTGAAGTTTGGAGTAAACAATGACCCCATTCAATTTAAAACCTGAAGATGTTGTGAATGAGATTCACGAATTCAATTCAAAATTAGCACAAGGTTATAAAACATTGGCTGATCTGGGTGAGATTGAAGTAGGTGTCTCTGATAAGGAAGCAGTCTACCAAGAAGATAGTTTGGTTTTATATCATTTCAAGTCGCGAACAAAAAAACAAAATACTGTTCCGCTATTAATTGTTTATGCCTTAGTTAATAGACCTTATATGGCTGACTTGCAAGATGGCCGTTCAATGATTCAAGGCTTGCTTGATGAAGGTGTTGATGTTTATCTTATTGACTGGGGATACCCTGTTAGTGCTGATAAATATCTGACTCTGGATGATTATATTAATGGTTATATCGATCGTTGTGTTGATGTAATTTGTGAAAAACATAATCGACGAAACATCAATTTATTGGGGATTTGCCAGGGGGGTGCATTTAGCCTTTGTTATACAGCACTGCACCAGAAAAAAGTAAAAAATCTTATTACCACAGTCACACCTGTTGATTTTCATACTAAGCAAGATCTATTAAGTCATATGGTAAGAGAAATAGATATTGATCAAATCGTTGATACATTAGGTAATATTCCCGGTGAAATGCTTAATGCAACATTCCTCACCCTGAAACCCTATACGTTAATGGGGCAAAAATATGTAGACCTTGTAAACATCCTTGATGATAAAGATAAAGCGATGAATTTTATGCGTATGGAAAAATGGATATTTGATAGTCCTGATCTGGCAGGTGAAGCATTCCGAGAATTTATCAAACAGTTTTATCAAGAAAATGGACTTGTTAAAGGAACAGTTAAAATAGGTGAAGATATAGTTGACCTTAGCAAGATAACTATCCCCATATTAAATATTTACGCTAGAGACGATCATTTAGTGCCTACAGATGCTTCTAAAGCACTAGAAGGATGTGTGAATTCCAAAGACTATAATTCACTGGAATTTCCAGGTGGACATATTGGCATCTACGTTAGCGGCAAAGCACAAAAAATGATTCCGCCCTCTGTGGCTGCTTGGTTAGAAAAACGTACAAAATAAATGTTAAGTTTAACTTTAAAAATTAGAATAGTTTTCTAGAGCACAATTGAAACTTGCTGCGTTTTGTATAGGTAGTTGTGTTTCGATGTTTTTAAAATAACTTATTAGAAAGTACTCATTAAGAACAAATTCGTAATAAAGCTTTTTCCGCATGTTCATCGCCCTGTGCAGCAGCGAGGCTGTACCATTTTTTTGCTTCATCCATATCTTTCGTAATACCGCGTCCTTTAGCGTAGATTACACCTAAATTATATTGAGCTTTAGGATGTCCTTGTTCTGCTGCTTTTCTAAACCAGAGAAAGGCTTCGGTATCATTACGTTTTATGCCATGCCCTTTGCCGTACATATAAGCCAGTTTCATTTGAGCTAAAGTATGATCTTTTCTAGAGGCTTTTTCATACCAATCGAAAGCTGCGTTAAGATCTTCCTCGATACCAATACCCTTGTGTAACATCTCCGCAACTTTAAATTCTGCATTAGTATTTTCCTGTTTAGCAGCTTTTAAAAACCAGAGGTAGGCAAGTTCGTTGTCTTTTTCTGTGCCAATACCTTTGCTATACATCATGCCTAGTGCGTATTGTGAACTTTCGTCACCTTGCTCAGCAGCTAATTGATACCATTTTATAGCTTGATGGTAATCCTGTTTAACACCTCTGCCTTTGGCATAAATGAGAGCAAGATTATACTGGGCGTTAATGTGATTATTATTTGCAGCTTCCATATACCATCTTATAGCAGTAGCTTCATCTTTCTCAGCATTTATCCCTTTTGCATACATAAAAGCGAGTTTTGATTGTGCACTGATATCACCTAATTCAGCGGCAGCAATTTGTTTTTCAATTAAAGAGTTATCATTAGTAAAACGATTTCGACTACTGATGTCACGACGATCAAATGTTGCAATCCATTCCGACATTGATTGCGGCCTGTCTTGCTGGCGAAACTGCAAGGCATAATCAACGGCTAGTAAAAAGTCTTCAGAATAGCCCTCACTGGCAATCTCTGTTATTGAAACATAGGTGTCGCAATCTATTTGGGCAATTGCCGCACTACGATCTACTGCATCTGTTGGAGGAATTCCGCTGATCGATCGATACATAGTTGCGCCCATAGAATAAATATCAGTCCAGGCGCCTTGCGTCTCTTCACTGGTGTTGTATTGCTCGATAGGTGCATAGCCTCGAGAAAAAATACTGGTCAAAGATTGTTCTCCCTGCCCTAATGAAGTTCTTGCAGATCCAAAATCAAGTAAAACAGGATCTCCGTCTACACGTAGAAAAATATTTGCGGGTTTTATATCACGATGAATAAAGCCGGCCGCATGAACGACTTTCATGCCATCGACAATTGGAAAAATTATGGTCTTCAGATCTTGTTCACTGACTGTCTTACGCCGATTCAAGATATCCTGAAATGTTTCACCAAGCTCATACTCCATAACCATATAGGCGGTATTATTCGCCTCAAATACATTTCGAACTTGTACTATATTAGGGTGTTTGAATTGTCCAAGAGTACGTGCTTCCTCCAAAAATCGTTCCAGACCCCAATAATATCTTTCATGGTGTGCATCTGAGACAGGGGAAACGGTGCCACTTTTGGTGCGGATTGAAAGATCAACAGGCAGATATTCCTTTATCGCAACTTCGTGCCCTAGATTAAGGTCTTGGGCAAGATAGGTTATACCAAAGCCTCCTTGGCCCAAGATATCTCGTATCTCGTACCAATGCAGCTTTTGACCGGTTTTGAGCGCGTTAAGATGTCGCTTTTTTTCACTCATTTATGGTACAAATCCTACCAAATGACATTTTTATGAATTTATAAGACTTTTTTAATTATACAAGGTTAGCACCACAATATAATAAATTACATTAAAAATATCACGTTAGCATATTTAATCCTTATAAAATCAAGTAGATCTTATCTTCAATAATTACATTTTCGACTTGTTCCAATTTGTCTCCTACACAGGGGCCATGGATACAGACGCCGTTTTCAATCTTGAATAAAGCGCCATGCGTAGCACACTGAATGAACTCATTATGACGATCAAGGAATTGATGTGGCACCCATTCAAGATTAACCCCTGTATGGGGGCAGCGATTAAGATAACTCAATATCTTATCTTGATGATGAATAATGAAGCACTGAACTAGTAAATCATTAATGACACTTTCCCAGCCATAAGAACCGGAGGCTTCTAATATATCGACGTCGCATACTAGGTATTTTTTCTTCTTGGAATTCATCTCAAATTAGTCAACTGAATAGACACCGTATAGTGGATTACAGTATAATAATCCTCCAATTCAGCGGGAGTAGCCATACGGTTACTCCCTTTTTTATGTGTAGGATGTACTCTCATGATTTTTATTTCTGTCAGCAACAATTAGGTGTCTGATGCAAATTCTCGATAGCTACATCCATATAGACCAACGTTGCGATTGGAAAGGAAACCCTGGATGACGATTGGTATTAGAGGTATCTCTTTTTGATGGATAATGCCCTGTTAGCCCTTGAAGATGGTTCATTGTTTTACGGTACATCGATCGGTATCGATGGCGAGTCCATTGGTGAAGTTGTTTTTAATACCTCGATCACAGGATATCAAGAGATTCTTACTGATCCTTCCTACTACAAGCAAATTGTAACCTTAACGCATCCGCATATTGGTAATGTGGGTACAAATACCGAAGATGAGGAATCCAGCCAAGTCTTTGTAAGCGGTTTAATTATTCGAGATTTGCCACTTGCTATGAGTAATTGGCGCGCGACTGAAAATCTAAGTGATTATCTTATAAGACATAATATAGTTGCCATCTCTGGGATAGATACGCGCCAACTTACCCGGCACTTACGCAAGCATGGCGCAATGAAGGCTTGTGTTGTTGCGGGTGAAAATATTGATGCAGAGAAATCAATCAAAACAGCAAAGTCATTTGCAGGGTTGGTTGGTATGGATTTGGCAAAAGAAGTTTCGACAACATCAGCATATAGCTGGGCAGATGGAACCTGGGATATTGAAGGTGGAATTAAACCTTCCTCCAGTAAAAAACTGTGGCGTGTCATTGCATACGATTTTGGAGTTAAGCGAAATATTCTTCGTATTTTGGCTGATTTGGGTTGTGAGGTTACGGTAGTTCCTGCGCAAACACCGGCGAGCGAGGTATTGGCCGAAAAACCAGACGGTGTTTTTTTATCTAATGGCCCGGGTGATCCCGATCCTTGCGACTACGCTATTGCTGCAATCAAGGAAATCATCAATTCAGGCTTGCCGATATTTGGTATTTGCCTTGGACATCAATTGCTGTCACTAGCTTTGGGTGCAAAAACAAGCAAAATGAAATTTGGTCATCATGGTGCAAACCATCCTGTGCAATCACTTGATGGCGGTCAAGTGCTAATTACTAGCCAGAACCATGGTTTCGCAGTAGATGAGAAAACATTGCCGAATGGCCTCGTAGCAACGCACCGTTCTTTATTTGATGGGTCATTACAGGGTGTACATCACGAAAAACACCCTGTTTTTGGCTTTCAAGGACACCCGGAAGCGAGTCCCGGCCCACATGACTTAAAACCGCTCTTCAATCATTTCATTGAATTAATGCAAGAACATAAAACGTAATATACCCATGCCTAAACGTACAGATATTAAAAGCATTCTAATCATTGGCGCAGGCCCAATTATTATTGGACAGGCCTGTGAATTTGATTATTCCGGAGCACAAGCTTGCAAGGCACTTAAAGAAGAAGGTTACCGCGTCATATTGGTGAACTCTAATCCAGCGACAATTATGACTGATCCGGAAATGGCTGATGCGACTTATATTGAACCTGTAAACTGGCAGACAGTTGAAAGAATTATAGAAAAAGAACGGCCAGATGCATTACTGCCAACAATGGGTGGACAAACAGCGTTGAACTGCGCTTTAGATTTGGATAGGAAAGGTGTACTTGAAAAGTTCGGCGTAGAAATGATCGGTGCTAAAAAAGAAGCAATTAATAAAGCCGAAGATCGCGATTTATTTAGAGTAGCTATGAATAAGATCGGCTTAGCTATGCCGAAGTCTGAAATAGTCCATAATATGGAAGAAGCTAAAGCTGCTATGGATATCATAGGCTTCCCAGCTGTTGTTCGACCATCATTCACTTTAGGCGGCACGGGTGGTGGTATTGCCTATAATCGCGATGAGTATTTGGAAATTTGTGAACGAGGCGTGGAAGCTTCACCGACCAATGAAGTTCAGGTTGATGAATCCATTGTCGGTTGGAAAGAATATGAAATGGAAGTGGTGCGCGATCGTAAAGATAACTGCATCATTATTTGCTCTATAGAAAATCTGGATCCTATGGGTGTGCATACAGGTGATTCTATTACGATTGCCCCGGCACAAACGCTAACTGATAAGGAATATCAAATTATGCGTGATGCTTCTATTAAAGTATTACGTGAAATTGGTGTTGAGACGGGTGGTTCTAATGTGCAGTTTGCTGTGAATCCTGAAGATGGCAAATTGATTGTTATTGAAATGAATCCAAGAGTTTCACGTTCATCTGCACTAGCTTCTAAAGCGACGGGTTTTCCTATAGCCAGAGTCGCTGCAAAATTGGCTGTTGGTTATACTTTGGATGAACTTGAAAATGAAATTACTGGCGGTGCAACACCGGCTTCTTTTGAACCAAGTATTGATTACATTGTTACAAAAATACCACGCTTTACATTTGAAAAATTTCCACAGGCAGATGATCGACTGACGACACAGATGAAATCAGTTGGTGAAGTCATGGCCATGGGACGCACTTTTCAAGAGTCATTGCAAAAAGCAATTCGTGGTATGGAAACGGGTGTTACCGGTTTTAATGAAATTATTGATGAATCCTCTGATAATATTTTAGAAGATATTGAAAAAGAATTACGCGTGCCACGTGCTGATCGACTTTGGTATGTTGCAGATGCATTTCGTCATGGTTTGAGCATTGATGAAGTCTTCGATATCTGTTTTATAGATCCCTGGTTTTTAGTTCAGATACATGATCTTGTTGAAGAAGAAAATAAACTAAAAAGTGAAGGTGTTTCATCATTATCTAAAGAACGCCTTGTTCAATTAAAACGAAAAGGTTTTTCTGATCAACGTTTGGCTGAATTAGTTGAATTATCTGAATCCGATGTAAGACAACTACGTACCGATAAAAATATTCGACCAGTATTTAAACGTGTTGATTCCTGCGCAGCAGAATTTGAATCAGCAACGGCATACATGTATTCGAGTTACGATGTTGAATGTGAAGCTGCGCCAACTGATAAGCAAAAAATCATGGTGCTCGGTGGCGGACCAAATCGAATTGGTCAGGGAATCGAATTTGATTATTGCTGTGTACAAGCCGCATTTGCCATGCGAGATGCAGGTTACGAAACTATTATGGTTAATTGCAATCCAGAGACAGTTTCTACGGATTATGATACGTCTGATCGTCTCTATTTTGAGCCGTTAACGCTGGAAAACGTATTAGACATTATTCACGTTGAGAAGCCATATGGTGTGATCGTACAATATGGTGGGCAAACACCTTTAAAATTAGCACGCGATCTAGAAAGTGCCGGTGTGCCAATTATAGGTACTAGTCCAGATTCAATCGACCTAGCAGAAGATCGGGAACGCTTCCAAAAACTATTAGAAGATATCGGTCTCAAACAACCACCAAACCGAACAGCGCGAAATGTTGAGCAAGCGGTTAAAGGAGCTGAAGAAATTGGTTACCCGCTTGTTGTAAGACCGTCGTATGTATTGGGTGGTCGAGCGATGGAGATTGTGTATAACGAAGATGATCTTCGAAATTACATGGATAATGCTGTAGCGGTCTCTAATTCGTCACCAGTATTGCTGGACAGGTTTTTGAATAACGCCATTGAAGTTGATGTGGATGCCATATCAGATGGGAAGGATGTTTGTATTGCAGGGATCATGGAACATATAGAACAAGCTGGGGTGCATTCGGGTGATTCTGCGTGTTCACTACCTCCCTATAGTTTAAGTGACGAAGTCCAAGACAAAATTGCGACACAAGTCGGGGCAATGGCGCGTGCTTTAAATGTTGTCGGTTTAATGAATACACAGTTTGCTATACAGAATGATGATATTTATGTATTGGAAGTTAATCCAAGGGCGTCAAGAACGATACCGTTTGTCTCTAAAGCGACGGGTATATCGATTGCCAAGGTGGCGGTAAATTGTATGGTAGGTAACAGTTTGGCATCACAAGGCTTAACACATGTACCTGTACCAGATTATTATTCAGTTAAGGAGTCTGTATTCCCATTTATTAAGTTTCCTGGAGTTGATCCTTTACTCGGGCCTGAGATGAAATCAACCGGTGAAGTAATGGGAGTAGGGAAAACATTTGGTGAAGCATTTGCAAAGGGACAGTTGGCAGCGGGAGAAGAGTTCCCGCGTGAGGGGAATGCATTTATTAGTGTTAAGGAAATAGATAAAGAAAAGGCAGTTATTGTTGCGAGAGAGTTATTTTCATTAGGTTACAAACTCTTTGCCACTAGTGGTACTTGCAAGATTTTAACGGAAGCAGGAATAGAATGTAAAAGAGTTAATAAGGTGAGAGAAGGACAACCACATATTGTTGATATGTTGAAAAATGATGCTATTGATTTGATTGTTAATACAACAGAGGACAGAAAAGCAATTGCAGATTCATACTCAATCAGAAGAACTGCGCTTCAGCATAAGGTTTTTTATACAACTACAATAGCGGGTGCAATGGCTACCATGGAAGCTTTAAAGTATAGAGATAGCGTTGGTGTGAATAGTCTACAAAATTTACATAAAGGAGTAATTGCATGAGCCAAACACCCATGACTGTAAGAGGTGCGGAAAAATTAAAAGAAGAACTGCACAAACTAAAAACAGTAGACCGTCAACGAATTACCAAAGCGATTGCTGAGGCTCGTGCGCATGGTGACTTAAGTGAGAATGCTGAATACCATGCCGCACGCGAACAACAAAGTTTTGCAGAAGGTCGTATCAATACGATTGAGTCGGCCTTGGCCGATGCACAGATAATTGATGTCACTACGGTTGATGCCGAAGGTCGCGTTGTCTTTGGTGCGACAGTTAAATTATTGAATGTCGATACTGATGCAGAAGTCACGTATCAAATTGTTGGTGAACAAGAAGCCGATATAAATGAGGGATTGATTTCGATAACGTCACCAATTGCCAGAGCATTAATTGGAAAGCAGCAAGATGACGCGGTTGATGTGAATGCACCGAGTGGTGTTATTGAATACGAAGTCCTGGAAGTCAAATACATATAGTATTCATTTTTTAGTGAATTTTATGTGTAATTAACTTTGTTCTGATGGCCAAAAAATCTAATAAACAATGGCTACACGCACAAAATAAAGATCAATATGTAAAGCAAGCTCGTGAATCACACTACCGTTCACGAGCTATATACAAACTTCAGGAAATTGACCAAAAAGATAAACTCATCAAACCAAATACCTGTGTTGTTGATTTGGGCTCAGCACCAGGAAGTTGGTCGCAATACGCTAGTGAACAAGTTAAAGCTAATGGTCGAGTAATCTCGGTCGATATATTACCGATGGAGCCGATTGAACGAGTGTTATTCGTTTTAGGTGATTTTACCGATACAACAGTTGAAAACGAGTGTATTGGACATATAGGCAAACAGGGCGCTGATCTTGTAATCTCAGATATGGCCCCCAACTTAACTGGTATCAGGATAACTGATCAGGCGCGAAGCCTCGCTTTGGCGGAATTGGTCTATGATTTTTGCCACCAAGTGCTTAAGCCTGGTGGTGATTTGGTCATCAAATTGTTTGAAGGTGCGGGAACTGATGAATACAGGCGATTATTGAAGGAACGATTTGCCAAGGTTATGACTCGAAAACCAGAAGCATCGCGTGATCAGTCTCGGGAATTCTATGTTTTAGCCCGTTCGTATAGGTTATAGTAGAAATATGAAATTATTAATTATTGAGGTTTATTGAATTGAACGACATGGCAAAAAATCTGGTCTTGTGGGTCATTATTGCCCTGGTCCTGATGATGGTTTTCAAGAATTTTGGTAATCCAGCACTGTCTGGAGATATCAGCTATTCCCAATTTATCTCTGATGTAAAAACGGGTCGAATTGTCTCTGTAGGGATTGAGGGCAGTTCAATTACAGGTCATATGTCTGATGGTAATCGATTTACCACCTATAGCCCAGAAACGAGCAATGATGCCTTGATAGGCACGCTATTGGAGAATAACGTCGAAATTAAAGGCATGGAACCCAATAAAAATTCATTTTGGGCACATGCATTAATCTCATGGTTTCCCATTTTATTGTTACTCGGTATCTGGATTTATTTTATGCGTCAGATGCAAGGCGGTGGCGGTGGTCGTGGCGCAATGTCGTTTGGTAAGAGTCGTGCACGATTATTAGGTGAAGACCAAATTAAGATCACATTCAATGATGTTGCGGGTGTTGAAGAGGCAAAAGAAGAAGTAGCAGAGTTAGTCGAATTTTTACGTGATCCTGGGAAATTCCAGAAACTGGGTGGCAAAATTCCTTCTGGTGTCTTAATGGTAGGGTCTCCTGGTACAGGTAAAACCTTATTAGCGAAAGCCATTGCCGGTGAAGCGAAGGTGCCTTTTTTTACGATTTCAGGTTCTGATTTTGTTGAAATGTTTGTTGGTGTCGGCGCGTCTCGTGTACGCGATATGTTTGAGCAGGCCAAGAAACATGCGCCATGTATTATCTTCATTGATGAAATTGATGCCGTAGGTCGTCATCGTGGAGCTGGTTTAGGTGGCGGGCACGATGAACGTGAACAAACTTTAAATCAATTATTGGTAGAGATGGATGGTTTTGAAGGTAATGAAGGCGTGATTGTTATAGCGGCAACAAACCGCCCCGATGTATTAGATCCTGCTTTATTAAGACCAGGTCGTTTTGACCGTCAGGTTGTTGTACCGCTACCTGATATTCGTGGTCGTGAACAAATTCTCAAGGTTCATATGCGCAAGGTTGCATTGGGTGATGATATCAAGGCAGGCATCATCGCGCGTGGTACACCTGGTTTTTCTGGTGCTGATTTAGCCAACTTGGTAAACGAGGCCGCATTATTTGCAGCACGTGCCAATAAAAAATTAGTTGAGATGGAAGAATTCGAGCGTGCCAAAGATAAGATTATGATGGGCGCAGAACGTCGCTCTATGGTCATGGGTGAGGAAGAGAAAAAGCTTACCGCATACCATGAAGCTGGCCATGCTATTGTTGGTCGATTGATGCCATCACATGATCCTGTTTACAAGGTCTCAATCATTCCACGTGGACGCGCCTTGGGCGTTACTATGTTCTTACCTGAAGAAGATCGTCTAAGTTATTCGAAGCAATTACTTGAATGCCAAATATCGACTTTATTTGGTGGGCGAATTGCAGAAGAATTGATCTTTGGTGCTGACATGGTTACCACCGGAGCAAGTAACGATATTGAACGAGCGACATTGCTTGCACGTAATATGGTCACTAAATGGGGTTTGTCAGAAAAGCTGGGTCCTTTGACTTACAGCGAAGAAGACGGTGAAGTCTTTTTGGGTCACTCGGTGACGCAGCATAAGGCTATTTCAGACGAAACATCACATACTATCGATGAAGAAATCCGTTCTATTGTTGACAAGAACTATGCTCGCTCAGAGAAAATTCTGAAAGAAAATGAAGCTATACTCCATACGATGGCCGAAGCATTGATTAAGTATGAGACTATAGACTCTGATCAGATCGATGATTTGATGGAAGGTAAAACACCCAGACCACCATCAGGCTGGGATGATAGTGATGATGATGGTTCTACTTCTGCGAAGAAAAAGAGCAAAACTAAAGCAAAATCTTCTAAAGAAGATGATGCTCCATCGAGTGAACCACCAGCAAAACCTGCATAATACAATTGCAAACCTGTGGAGTAATTTTTTACTTCACAGGTTTTGTTTTTATCCGCACAATAGTGTTATCTATAACCTAATCGATAAGTGAATCACGATTAATACCAACAGTAGAAAATATTTCGGTACCGATGGCATCCGCGGTATTGTCGGCGAGGGCGTGATTACTCCTGACTTTATTATGAAGCTCGGTTGGGCTGCAGGGCGTGTGCTTGCAAAAAAGGGCAATGGCCCTGTCTTGATAGGTAAAGATACGAGAATATCAGGTTATATGTTTGAATCAGCGCTTGAGGCAGGCCTATCTGCGGCAGGTGTTGATATTCGCTTGCTAGGTCCTATGCCAACCCCAGGTATCGCCTACTTAACTAAGAATACGCGAGCGCAAGCAGGCATTGTGATCAGCGCGTCACATAATCCATTCTATGATAATGGAATTAAATTCTTTTCAGGTGACGGTACTAAATTACCCGATCAAGTTGAGCATGAAATTGAATATGAATTAAATTTACCAATGGAAACCGTGCATTCACGTCATCTTGGTAAGGCGCGACGCATTACAGACGCACCGAGACGTTACATCGAGTTTTGTAAATCAAAGCTGCATAATGATGTTGATTTTAACGGACTAAGAATTGCTGTCGATTGCGCCAATGGCGCAACCTATCACATTGCACCGAAAGTCTTTGAAGAATTAGGCGCAGAAGTATTTCTCCATGCAGCAACACCAGACGGGCTGAATATTAATGAGGAGTGTGGTGCGACATCTCCCGCAGCATTACAAGCTGTGGTGAAAGAGTCACGCGCTGATGTCGGCATAGCACTGGACGGTGATGGTGATCGCTTAATAATGGTAGACGAACAGGGAAATGTTATTGACGGAGATGATATTCTTTATGCAATTGCGCAGTTAGATACGGAAAAATTAAATGGTGCCGTTGTTGGTACAGTGATGAGTAACCTGGGTCTGGAACACGCGATACAAGATTTACAGTTGGATTTTTTAAGGGCTTCAGTTGGCGACCGTTATGTTATGGAGTTATTACTGAAAGAAAATCTGGTCTTGGGCGGAGAAACATCGGGTCATATTATTAACCTTGATCGTACGACAACAGGAGATGGAATCATAGCTGCACTACAAGTACTAGAGGCTATGAAAGTAACAGAGAAAAAATTATCAGAGTTAGTTGGTAATATCAAAAAATTTCCACAAATAATGAAAAATGTAAAACTTAAAAAGAAAATTGATATTACTTCTAATAATGAAATTAATAATGCCATCAAGGATGCAGAAAACACACTCGGCGATTCGGGACGAGTAGTGCTAAGACCTTCGGGTACCGAACCTTTAGTCAGGGTTATGGTTGAAGGTGAAAACCAACAACAAGTTCAGACATTGGTTGATCAGCTTTCAATAAAAGTTAGTGAAGTAGTAGAAAAGTTACTTTAAAACCTAAAAGTAATTAACAATAAATTACAACTTACCGATTGAATTAGAACTCAATCACATCCTCTTCTTCTGCAATAATAAAATTTGGTGCGCCACCTGTTGAAATTTCAGCGGCATGCGCCAAGACTTCTTTTCCAGCATCTGATTGTGTACTGGCAAGCAATGTATCCATTGTAGGAAAATATATTTCGGAGGTACGATGATATGCTGGAAGTATGTGATGGGCATGGGGTAATGCCGTTGTTGTCACGATCTTTGTCTTGCCATCCAGTTTTTCAGTTACTAGAGGCATATGCTCCTCCTTATAACTATGATCAAAAGCGTAAACATCAAGTGGATGAGGGTATTGAATAATCAGTTTTACATTAGCCATGCTATAAACCTCCTAATTAATCACTTGTTTATTTTACTTATATTCAGAGTACATTTATAAAGCTAAATTCACGTCATTCACTATAAAAGATAGAACATCATGCCAGATAAATCAAGGTGTCTGTATATTTTTAAATAATTGATTTAATTATAAAAAATATTATTTATTGAGTTTATTGCAAGGTTTCTATTAAAGATATAACTAAGACTATTATAGAAAAATCATCGCTGATTAGCGTTAACATCCAAACCGATTGACTATGATAGATTAAGCCTTAGATGATGCTATTCAATATCAAATAGATGCTTGTACACACCGCAAAACGCCATAGTCGTATTCTTCATTTAAGGCTTCATATAGTGGTTTGAGTCGATTTTTAGCCTGATCTTCCATTGTTTCGATGGTATAGACAATCTCATCGTATGCTCCGTCATCCAGATCGATAACCTCACGGACATCTAGCAACCCTATTTCAATAGCATCGGCGAGATGCATGTAAATAGTGCTTATGTTTTTATCTCTTTGTTCTGCAATTTTTTCAATACTGATATCTTGCTGATAGAGCATCAATGTTTCATTAATCGTTTTGCTTAGGTTATTGTCGAGAAGTGCAGGAAGTGGGTGTTTAGTAATTTCCCTGAGAAATTGCTGTCCATAACGTTGGAGTTTTTGTTCTCCTATACCCGAGATGCGGAGCATGCTGTCAGAAGATGTTGGCCTTTTCTTCACCATTTCTTGTAAGGTCGCATCGTGAAAGATGACATAGGGTGGTACGCCAGCTTCATCTGCTAATGTTGAGCGTAAGGATCGTAAGGCGTCCCATAAGGTTTGATCTTGTGGGCGGACAACAGATTTTTGTTTTGCTTCTCTAGTGATTTTTTCTTCTTTGGATTGTTTTCTCAAGTCTAGTTGTTGTTCCCCGCGCAATATGGGTCGACATTTTTCAGTGAGGCGTAATGCGCCATGCCGTTCCATATCGATGTCAATATAACCTAAGGCTATTAATTGTCTGAAAACACTACGCCATTCTGTAGTTGATAAATCTTTACCAATAGCAAAGGTACTAAGTTGGTCGTGTCTATTTCGTTGGATACGATCATCATTTTTTCCCATCAAAATATCAACGATATAATTCACACCAAAGCGTTGTTCTGTTCGATATATTGCGGATAATGCTTTTTGTGCTGATTCAGTCGCATCCCATTTTTCCGGTGGGCTAAGACAATTGTCACATGCTCCACATTTTTCGTTAGAAGCTTCATCAAAATATTCGAGCAAGGCATGGCGTCGGCAAGTAATGAGTTCACAAAGCCCGAGCATCGATTCAAGTTTGTGATGTTCAACGCGTTTATGAATTTCATCGGCATTAGAGTTCAACATAAATTGCCGCAAGGTAATCACGTCTTTTAAACCATACGCCATCCAGGCATTGGCCGGTTCGCCATCGCGACCACCACGCCCTGTTTCTTGGTAATAGGCCTCTATACTTTTTGGTAGGTTTAGATGAGCAACAAAGCGGACATCCGGTTTATCAATCCCCATACCGAAGGCTATTGTCGCGACAATAATGACACTGTCCTCGCGTAAAAATCGTTGTTGGTTTGCTTGTCGTATCTCTTGAGTCAAGCCTGCATGATAAGGTAATGCTATCCGTCCTTGATCGCTTAACCATTCAGCTATAGCTTCGACACTCTTACGCGATAGACAGTAAACAATCCCTGCATCGTTTTTATGATTCTCTTCAAGGAACCGCCATAATCTATTTTTAGGATTATTCCCTTCCGAGATAGCATAGGTAATATTCGGTCGATCAAAACTATTAACGTATACTTTGGCTTCTTCCAATTGTAGTTGAGAAATAATCTCTTCACGCGTACGTTGATCAGCTGTTGCCGTCAGTGCAATTCGCGGAATATCAGGATAGCGTTCATGTAAAATTTTCAGCCGTTGATATTCTGGACGAAAGTCATGACCCCATTGCGATACACAATGCGCTTCGTCGATTGCGAATAAAGAGACCTGACAGCGATCTAGTAGAAACAACATATGATTGGTCAATAATCTTTCCGGTGCAACATAGACAATATCAAGTTCGTTATTGATTAGCTGCTGTTCTACTGCTTGCGCTTCTTCATGACTCATACTGGAGTTTAGATAGGCAGCTTTGGCGTCAAGTTGTTTTAAGGCATCAACTTGATCCTGCATCAGGGCTATCAAAGGTGATATCACAATAGCTGTGCCATCGAGTACCAATGCTGGGATCTGATAGCATAAAGACTTGCCACCACCGGTAGGCATTAAAACAAGGGCATCATTGCTATTCAGTATTTCCCGAATAATATCTTCTTGATGATGGCGGAACTGTTCGTAACCAAAAGTGGTTTTTAAAATCGCATGCGCGCGCTTCATTCAGGGGTCGGCCTATGATGGAGATTGTTATTGCTGATGTAATAAAAAGGTACTGTTTTAATCAAGACAGGATTGTACTATACAAATAAAGTTAATAACTTACTGATAGCCTTAAGCAGCAAGAAAAATATTGTTATAGTGCACGTCTGTTCAAAGAAAATATGACGCTTGCAATTATAGTAGAATGGGAATAAACATAAATGAGTACGCCACAGTCAGCAATATTACCTGAAGCCGGGCAACATGCTTTATATATGGTCATCAATGTGACTGAAAATAAAAAAGACCTTGTTAAGCAATATGCATCGCTTCCAGCGTTAATAGAAACAATAAAAAATGAACATGAGGTTGATAAGCTATATGCCAGTTTGGCTTTTGGCGCAGATTATTGGGGTACTATTTATTCGAAAGGTAGACCACAACGGCTGAAAACGTTTGTTGAACTAGGTAAGGGGGATATCTCTGCTCCAGCTACCGGTGGCGATATTTTCCTACACATCCATTCTGATAGAAAGGACATGACTTACGTCTTGGCAAGTGAATTTATCAAGCCGATTAAGGGAAGTATCGATGTCCTTGATGAAGTCGATGGTTTTCATTATCTGGATGACCGTGATCTAACCGACTTTATTGATGGCACTGAAAATCCCGAAGGTGGAGAACGGGCCGAAGTCGCATTAATAGAGGACGAGCCAGAGTTTAGTGGGGGTAGCTATGTACTAGCACAACGTTATGTACACAACTTACCAAAATGGCAGAAGGTGACAGACAACGAACAGGAAAAAATTATCGGTCGTACTAAACCAGATAGCGTAGAACTGGGCGAGGATGTAATGCCTGAGACTTCACATGTCAGTAGGGTAGTGATTGAAGAAGAGGGAGAAGAACTCGAAATTGTTCGTCATAGTCTGCCTTATGGTCAGGCTTCGGCTGATGCGGGTCTGTTCTTTTGTGCCTACAGCAAAGACAACACCATACTGGAAAAAATGCTAGCGAATATGTTCGGGACCAGTGGTGATGGCTTGCATGATCACTTAATGAATTACACAACAGCAAAAAGTGGCGCATATTTCTTTGCGCCTTCTGTTGAGATGTTGAAGGGATTAGAAAATTAAACGTTTCTTTTTGTCTGTTCTCAGCTTTAAGTGTAAATATTTGACATAAATAGCTTGTGTTTTATTAAGAAATTAAAATGATTGTCACGACAATTATTATTCATTGTACTTCGTTACGAATAAACCTTATATATCTCCTGAAATTAATAAGATAGCTTACATTGCTTATTTAAATCATCATTTTGAGGATCTGATATATGAATGACGCTGATGATTATGAAGTAGACATCGACAATCAGGAACTAGTGGAACTAGACACAGAATATAATGCAAGTGATAAAGAGCACTCAGTCAAGCGTGATATTCGTGCTGAAATAGAAAAGAGATTAGAACTTAAAGAATTGAAAAGATTAATGGAAGATTCTTATAACGACATAATATTTGATTGAGAGAGGACAAAAGTGAATTATTTTAAAGGAAGTGGCGCTTGTGGAATAAGTGCGTCGCCTGCTTATAAAAAAATAGATATAAGCGTAGCCAATAAAGCTTCAAATCAAAATGCCCGCAATAGATTAGGAACTATGAAGTTCATTACTCAAAATACTAATGAACAACGCAGGACTATGTTTACTGACTAGCGATATTCTTTATGGGTTCATTATTTTAGCGAGTGAATCGCATCGCTTATTTTGTTTATTATAAATAATGTAAGCATTTCGTTTGATTTTTGGTGCATCATCAACCCTATATAAGCGTTCAATTTCGATATCTCGTTTTACCATGCGTTCAGGGAGATAAGCTGCACCTCCTTTTCGCCGTATGAAACTTTTTGCTATACGACCAACATCGATGCGCATTAGTGGAGGCGGGATCCCAATAAAATATTTGTCGTGCGCCTCGGAAAATGGTGTCCCCCAATCAACGTACACATAATTTTCGGTTACAGCTTGCTCCGCATTAAGGTTTTTTTCTGAGGACACCATTATAAACTCAATCGGCAGGGTCTTTAATATGCTTACAATATCATCTTGAGGTGCATTATAAGTAAATCCAAAATCTAGAGTGTGGTTACATATTTTCTGATAGATAGCGTCTGCATTTAAAACTTGGCAATTCAATACAATGTTATTGTTGCTTTCTGTGAATTTGACTAACCATTGGTTTAAATAAATATCCCACAAGCTTGAAACTGAACCGATGGATAATGGCGTTTTATTCTCTTCATCTACAGAGATATCACTCTTGATTTTATTCCATGTGCTCAAGATGTTTTCAGCATGCTGAATTAATTTTTTCCCAGCTGCTGTTGGGCAAATATTATTCCTGTCTCTGGTGAATAATTTAACGCCCATTTCTTCTTCTAGTTGCCTTATTCGAGCGCTGACAGCAGATTGTGTAATGAAGAGATTATCTGCCGCTTGGCCAAAATGGCGTGTTTTATTTAGCTCAAGAAATGTCTTTAAAAGTTCATCATCCATATTATTTAATAACTCGTAAAGTTGATAATAGATGCCTTTGTTTTGTTCTAGTATATACTCACAAGAGTTCTTCTATTTCTAATAACATATATTTTAATGGAAAATAAAAAAATAATCGGCTGGAAGGAGTGGGTCTCACTACCGGCAATTAATATTCCTGCAATTAAGGCAAAAATAGATACCGGCGCTCGTACTTCAGCATTACATACTTACCAGTTAGAAAGGTTATCAAAGGATGGAAAGGATATTGTCAGATTTAACATTCATCCACTACAAAAAAACACAGATAACTTGATAGCCTGTGAGTCAGAAATTCTCGACATGAGAACAGTGAAGGACTCAGGTGGGCATAAAGAGGACAGAATTTTTATTCAAACGCCAGTATCTATACATGGGAGAACATGGGATATCGAAATTAGTCTAACCAGTCGAGAAGATATGCTATTTAGAATGCTATTAGGTAGAACTGCACTAATTAGTGGTGAAATGATCGTTTCACCTGAACTTAAATATACGGCAGGTAGGCAACTAGGTTCCACATATGATAATAACTGCGGCCAGGCTCTTTAAATGCGGAATCCTTTTGGTGAAGTTGAAGAAGAAATAATTTCACCTGTTGACGGTATTATTGGACGCAGCAACCTTTCATTGGTTAATGAGAGTGAAGCTTTATTTTAAATGCAAAGTTTAAAAGCCCTGATTCAGTTGCAGGTTAAGGCTGAATTCAAAGGCTTGACGCAGCTATTAAAACTTAATCGATTTATAACTCTCTTCACTAAACCCAAGGGTTAACGTTTTATTAACATCCAGCACAGGTCGTTTAATGATTGTCGGATTATCGATGATTAACGCTATGGTCTGGTTTTTATTCTTAATCTCTTTTTCTTGGGCTGATAATTTACGCCAGGTTGTGCCACGTTTATTGATAAGAGATTCAAGATCGAGCTGTTTCAGAAAATTATTAATGAGTGTTTTGTCGATGCCATCGACGCGAAAGTCATGGAAGGTATACGGCACGGAATTGGCGTCTAACCATTTCCGTGCCTTTTTAACCGTGTCGCAGTTCTTTATGCCATAGAGGGTTGCGGATGACATTTTCTTTAACCTTCTAAAAAATGCGATTCTTAAACGTCACGTAAAATTTCGTTAATACCTACTTTACTTAAAGTTTTCTCATCAACTGTCTTTACGATAACCGCGCAATACAAACTGTATTTACCATCATTTGAAGGCAGATTGCCTGAAACGACAACTGAGCCGGGTGGGATATAGCCATAGGTGACTTCTCCGGTTGCACGATCAAAGATACGCGTACTTTGGCCAAGGTAAACACCCATGGAAATAACAGAACCTTGTCCGACTATGACACCTTCAACAACTTCTGATCTTGCGCCGATAAAACAATTGTCTTCAATGATGGTAGGGTTTGCTTGTAAAGGTTCTAAAACACCACCGATACCGACGCCACCAGAGAGATGTACATTTTTACCAATCTGCGCGCATGAACCAACCGTAGCCCAGGTATCAACCATCGTGCCGCTATCGACATAGGCGCCGATATTGACAAAGCTTGGCATCAATACGACGTTTTGCCCGATATAACTGCCACGTCTAACCGTTGCGTTTGGAACAACGCGTGCACCGGTTTCAATAAAGTTGGTCTTGTTATAACCGTAAAACTTATTAGGAACTTTGTCGTAGTAATTTGTCAGGCCACCTTGCATCACGACATTGTTTTCAAGGATGAAAGAAAGCAGCACGGCTTTTTTCAACCACTGATTGACGACCCAATCGCCATCGATCTTTTCTGCTATGCGTAATTGACCACTGTCTAGTTTCCAGATGATCTCTTCAACGGCATCTTTGATTTCTTTATTAGCTGCATCGGGTTCGAGTTCAGCTCGGTTATCAAATGCGTCATTAATTAGTTTTTCTAAATCACTCATGTTTTCTTTCCTGATATTAAAATGAATTCTGTATAAATTGTTTAATTCGGTTTGCGGCATCGGTGCATTCTTCTACTGCTGCTACCAATGCAATGCGTGCGCGGTTCCTGCCGGGATTAATACCGCCTATATCGCGGGATAAATAAGAGCCAGGTAATACTTTGACATTCTCGCTTGTATATAAATTTCTTGCAAAGTCTGTGTCAGAGCCGGGCAGTTCAGGCCATAGGTAGAAACTGGCCGGCGGAGCTGTGACTTCTAGTACTGGCTTTAGTATTTCACAAACACGGGTGAATTTTTCTCTATATTGCGCTCTGTTGTGTTTGACGTGTTTTTCATCACCCCAGGCGGCAATACTGGCTTTTTGTGTATGTAATGGCATGGCACTACCATGATAGGTTCGATATCTAAGGAAACTCTCAATGAGTTCTCCATCACCAGCTACAAACCCAGATCGTAAACCCGGTACGTTTGAGCGTTTGGAGAGACTGTGAAAAACCAGGCAGCGTTTGAATTCTGTGTTGCCTAATTGATTAGCATACTCAAGCAGTCCTGTTGGAGCTTGATCTTCATCTTGATAAATTTCTGAATAACATTCATCAGAAGCGATAACGAAGTCGTATTTTTCAGCTAATGCCATTAATTCTTTTACAGACTCTAAATCTACCACGGCACCAGTTGGATTACCGGGTGAACATAAGTAGATGAGTTGGCATCGTTTCCAAATGTCTTCTGGTACTGATGATAGATCCGGGATGAAGTTGTTATCTTCAGTGCAGTTTAGATAATAAGGTTCAGCCCTAGCGAGTAAGGCAGCACCTTCATAGATTTGATAAAAAGGATTAGGTAATACAACAACCGGTGTAAGAGAATCTGTATTGATGATTGCTTGAGCAATAGCAAATAAGGCTTCCCGGGTGCCACTCACGGGCAGGATATGCTTCTCTGGATTTACTGACGTTTGTGGTAGATTGAATCGTTGGCATAACCAATCAGCAATCGCTTTACGCAATTCAAGCGAACCACGGGTTGTAGGATAGATGGCGACATCTCCCAGATTCGATCTTAATGCATCCAATATAAAGTCTGGTGTGGGGTGCTTTGGTTCACCAATCGCAAGACTGATTGCCGATTTATCTGGGTCAACGGTCGTACCATTGAGTAACTTGCTTAGTCGCTCAAATGGGTAAGCATGTAAATTTTCAAGTCCTGAATTCATTAAAGGTAGTGATTAGTTAATAATGGCGAAAAAGGCGGCTAAGTATATGCGATCAATTCCCTCTTCCCAACCAACATCACAACACTTTCCAGCAATTTCTTGCATGGTCGCTGCTGTCCTGTGGGGTTTGCTATGGTATCCACTCAGATTATTGGAAGACATTGGGGTTTCGGGATTATGGTCGACGTTAATTATCTATTGTTCTGCTCTGGTGTTTCTCCTTCCCGCTTGCTGGCGTTGGCGTGCAGATTTCTTAAGGCATAAAACGGACTATCTACTTGTTGGGCTCTTTGCTGGTTGGGCTAACCTTGCCTTTATTCTAGCTATGTTGGAAGGAGAGGTTGTTCGGGTTTTATTGTTGTTTTATCTGTCTCCGATATGGGCGATTTTGCTAGCCTTTTTTATTCTGCGTGAACGTTTAACGAAGATAGGCCTGATGGCATTAGTTTTGGCAATGCTCGGTGCGGTATTGATGTTGTGGAACCCAAAGTTGTTTGACCTCAATACAATGAACCTAGCCGATTTCTACGCTATCACCTCGGGTATGGCATTTGCCGTAACGAATGTGGTGGTCAGAAAGATTGGGGAGGTTCCTATCGGCATGAAAATGGGCTCGGCATGGTTAGGCGTGTTAGGTCTTACGCTTTGTGGCTTATTGATAGCACAGCCTCAATTGCCAGAATTAACAGTTCAGTCAGGCGTGCTCGCCTTCTTGATAGGTTTTCCAATGATGTATGTGCTGACATGGACGGCACAATACGGAGTTACTTTTTTACCCATCCAGCGTTCCTCTGTTATTTTTTTGCTAGAGATCGTCGCCGGTGCGGTCTCCGCGGCATTTTTAACAAATGAAATTGTCAGCAATATTGAATATATCGGCGGTGCATTAATTATATTTGCTGGGTTAATCAGCGTTTTAAAGGAAAAAAATGGTGATATAAGTGCCTATAAGTCGTCGTCGACTTAAAGTTGATGTATGCTTTGCGCCCGTTAAAAATAGCGTAATTTTTATTATTTGGAATTTATTAAAACGTGACTAAAAAAATCTTGATATTACCCGGTGACGGCATCGGTCCAGAGATCGTGGCTCAGGCTGAAAAAGTGCTGGCCTTTCTGATTAATGAACGCGGTTTTGATTTGGAGATAGACCATGGTTTGCTTGGTGGCTGTGCTGTAGATGCTGCTGGCACTCCTTTCCCAGACGAAACTCTGAGCAAGGCTAAAGCCTCAGCAGCTATATTGTTGGGTGCCGTTGGTGGCCCAAAATGGGAGTCTATCGAGCGCTCTTTACGCCCTGAACGGGGTTTATTGGCGATTCGGTCTAGTCTTGAATTATTTGCTAATTTACGTCCAGCGGTACTGTTTCCACAATTGGCAGCAGCTTCAACCCTGAAAGAAGAAATCGTCAGTGATCTCGATATTATGTTTGTCAGAGAACTTACCGGAGGTATCTATTTTGGCGAACCGCGCGGTATAAAAACGCTCGCTGATGGACAACGACAAGGTTTTAATACACTTGTCTATAGTGAGAGTGAGATTGAGCGAATTGCGAGGACTGCGTTTGAAGTCGCAAGTAAACGTCAAGGACGTGTTTGTTCGGTCGATAAGGCTAATGTCTTAGAAGCAACCGAATTGTGGCGAGAAGTCGTTACTAGTGTGGGCAAAGATTATCCTGATATTGAATTACAACATATGTATGTTGATAACGCGGCCATGCAATTGGTTCGCGAACCAAAACAATTTGATGTGATCGTAACCACCAATATGTTTGGCGATATATTGTCTGATTTAGCATCAATGCTAACGGGATCGATTGGCATGTTAGCCTCTGCATCCTTGGCTAGTGATGGTAGTGGTTTGTATGAACCGAGCCATGGTTCGGCTCCCGATATAGCAGGACAGGATCTTGCAAATCCACTAGCGACGATATTATCTTTATCGATGCTATTAAAGTATTCGCTTTCTGAAGTGCAGGCCGCGGAGCAAATTGAACAAGCGGTGAGTCAAGTGTTGACAGAGGGATTCAGAACAAAAGATATTCATTCTGACGGTATGAATTGTGTGGGTACAAATGAAATGGGTGACGCGGTAGTTAAGGCGTTGACTTCAATTTCGAATTAAAAATTTAATTAAGTTATTTAAAATAGAAGTGTTATGACAGATAAAAAATACAATGTTGCTGTTGTTGGTGCCACCGGTGCTGTTGGCGAAACTATGTTGTCTATATTAGAACAACGTGATTTTCCTGTTGGAGAAGTTTATGCCTTGGCGAGTAGTCGTTCTGCAGGTAAACGAATTCAATTTAAAGGTAAGCATATAATCGTTGAAGACCTTGAATCATTTGATTTTAGCAAGGTACAAATAGGTCTTTTTTCACCTGGTGCATCTGTATCTGCTATTCATGCACCACGTGCGGCTGAGGCAGGTTGTGTAGTAGTGGATAATACATCGCAATTTCGCTATGACGATGATATTCCTTTAGTCGTGTCTGAAGTAAATCCACACGCCGTTGCTGAATACAAGAACAGAGGGATAATTGCTAATCCGAATTGTTCAACCATACAAATGATGGTGGCATTAAAACCAATTTATGACGCGGTTGGTATAGATAGAATAAATGTCTGTACATATCAAGCGGTGTCGGGCACTGGTAAAGAAGCAATTGAAGAGCTCGCAAAACAAACCGCTGATCTATTAAATATGAAAGAGGTTGAATGCAATGTTTATCCAAAACAAATTGCGTTTAATGTGTTACCACACATAGATTCATTTCAAGATAATGGTTATACCAAGGAAGAAATGAAGATGGTATGGGAGACCCGCAAAATATTCGAAGATGAATCGATTCAAGTGAATCCGACCGCTGTAAGAGTACCTGTTTTTTATGGCCATTCTGAAGCCATTCATATTGAGACTAAAGAGAAGATCGATGTGGCTACAGCACGGAAATTACTTGAAAAAATGCCTGGAGTGACAGTAATAGACGAGCATGCCGATGGCGGCTATCCAACTGCAGTGACAGAGGCCGCAGGCGAGGATCCTGTGTTTGTTGGTCGTATTCGGGAAGACATTTCACACCCCCGCGGTTTGAACATGTGGGTGGTTTCAGATAATGTCCGGAAAGGGGCTGCATTAAATAGTGTTCAAATCGCTGAAATTCTGGTAAAACACTACTTATAAACTATAGTTATCGGTTATATGTAAAGGACATTCGC
>Ga0209630_10000328_pt1 | contig 54957 bp, 50 predicted proteins | sample COG_01_FD_184745 | JGI IMG/M metagenome (GOLD analysis project Ga0209630, IMG submission 184745) | Pelagic Microbial community sample from North Sea - COGITO 998_met_01 (SPAdes) (version 2) | ecosystem: Environmental > Aquatic > Marine > Neritic zone/Coastal water | place: Helgoland, sampling...
ATGCATTACGATAAACAACAAGTGAAGCACATAACCTATTGATGAACTAATGTGTCTCTTAAATCAAACCGCTACCTGTCCAAAAGGTTTTGACGACGTACACTCGTAAATCCCTTACGGGCCTCAGAATATTCCCAACACATCCATGCAAACTCATCCTTGCCGGTAATGTTGACTTTATGGGTCAGATTGCCTTGAGACATTGCATGCAATCCATGCACTATCAATTCAGCACGTTTACCGTTCAATTTACCCAAATAATGCGCGACACCCAGAGTGAGCAACACTAAAATAAGGCACAAACCCGATGTTGCTTTTATACCAAGTCCACCAAAATATATGGCGGATTCAACGCCGATCAAGCCTATGCACACAACCCCGGTAAATAAATAAAATTGTTTGGTAATATTGAATTTTGTAATCAACTTTTCCATCAACCTACTCCATGTTACATACGATAAAAAATTTCTGTCTTTTTTGTAAAATTATTTTGCTAATCTCTTACCTGTATGTTTCGGCATAGTTCACTAAATCTTTATATATATTTAGATAATTATTTGAATAAATAAGATGGGAAAGGAATCGTGAGAAGATTTTTAGAGATAATGCTGTAATTGATAATTCCTAAATTAATTTGGAAGAAGTGCCCTCAGATGCATGTTTATACTTAAAGCAGATCTATTAACTGGTGATAATGACGCTTATTAACCAAATGTATATCTCCTTGAAATTTATCCGTAAGCGTTTGAAATCCTTTGTCTAAAACATCACCTTTTATACACTCTTCAACCAAGGCTTTTGATTGCTTCAATGCTTTAGCTTTGACCAGTACAAGATTATTTGCAGTTAGTTTTGTAGCTAACCACAGTGCGATACTGTCAGAAGTATAATTCCAGTTTGCTGGTATTTCTGATTCGTCCTTAAGCAAAGCTGTCGGCAGCCACAACAGCGGCATACTTTTGTTTAAACTTACTGATAGGGATTCAAGATCTTCCACAATATGAAGATTTTGATTAAGGCCTGCTAAAAAATAACCATATTGTGACATCGCCAGTAATGCTAATTTATGAGCAGTCTGGTCATCAAAGCCTAGTGAGATTTGCATTTCTCGAACCACATCAGCAAATTCACCACCTCCCGGGACAATAACGATATTAGTGCCTGTCGATAATGATTGAACTGTGCCTAACCAATCACCTAGTTCATTAGATCGCATCAAACTACCACCCAGCTTAACTACAGTTAGAGTCAAACGGATTCTTCCTGATTAAATAATTTCAATATGCCGGCTGCTTTGTCGAAGCATTCTTTATATTCTGCATCTACGTTAGAATCCCAAACAATGCCACCACCCGCATTTAAATAAAGCTGGTCACTATGTTTAATCAAGGTTCTAATACAGATATTACTATCCATATTTCCATCGAATCCAAGGTAAAAAATAGAACCGCAATATATCGAACGACGATGTGGCTCCAGTTCTTCAATGATTTCCATTGATCTGTGTTTGGGCGCTCCCGTTATCGACCCACCGGGAAAACATCCGCGCATTAAATCAATTGAATTTTTATGCGCGGCTAAGCGCCCGGTGATAGTACTGACAAGATGATGAACTGTTGCGTAGGTCTCCAATGCAAATAACTTTGGAACCACGACAGAACCGGACTCACAAACTTTACTGATATCATTCCTCAATAAATCTACAATCATTAGATTTTCAGCACGATCTTTATCGCTTTCAAGTAAACACACGGCTAGCGCTTTGTCTTCATATGCAAAGACAGAACGATGTTTTGTGCCTTTGATCGGTTTAGTTTCAACCTGATTGTCAGTAACCCGCAAAAAACGTTCAGGAGATGAACTTAGCACTGCTCCAGAAGGTAGGTTAATATAAGCCGCATATGGGGCTGGATTAAAGTTTCGTAATTTTAAATACGCTGACCATGTATCACCTTCAAAACCAACTGAGAATCGTTGTGATAAATTCACCTGATAACAGTCACCATCACGTATATATTGTTTTACCTTATCAAACGCTTGGCCATACTGTTCTCTTGATAGATTAGATTTAATGTCTGATGTTATACGATATCCTTTTGCTTCATTATCTTCTGGCGTTGAAAACAAATCATGTAATTCTTGCCATATTGATTCAGTTTTATCATAGCGACAAAAACTGGCTAGCCATACGCGTCGCAGATGGTGGTCAATGATAAGAGACCAATCATAAATACCCACAGCCATTTCTGGCATATTGATATCTTGTTTTGATATTTCGGGTATTGATTCTAGCCTACGACCTAGATCATAGGCTAGATAACCCGCTGCACCACCACAAAACGGTAGGCCACTCAGATTGTTACCTTTATCACCGAGAAATTGATCTAAGAGTAGCAAGGGGTCTTCAGAAGAAGTTTTCTCCTTACCATTGTCATTAATGTGAGTAATATCACCATACGTTTCAAGGGTTATCACAGGACGTGAAACAATAATATCGTAACGTCCCATATCAATATTGGGGTATCCACTATCAAAAAACATGCTCCAAGGTTCATCTGCGACCAGAGAGAATAATTCTGTTGCATTTCGTTGATAGGGTAATTCGGAAACTTTCATAGTGCTGTTGAGAGTCGGTTTAATTGCGCTAAAGCAACAGCAGGCGCACAAGTATTACACTTATGTGACAGATCTGAATCACTATCGCACAACTCACTAAATTCTATATATGGAATTTCCAGTCGTTTCGCGATCTTCTTGATCAAAAAACGACCAACACCTGCACCCACTATTTTTTTATTTCTGGCGCCTACATTTGACAAGACTCTAAGTACAGCCTTTGTAAGTAACTGTATCTGCACTTCTTGAAAATACCGCGCGAGATTGTTCCAACAGCCATCATCAAGGTCAAAACTGCTTGAGTCCGTACCCAGCATCCTGGCAAGGCGCCGGATGCTACTTACAATATCTTTTTCACCGCCATCTGCGGTTTCCATCAAGTCATCATCCTCTTCGAGATATCCTAGGACTCTATATACATCTGCTGTATTTGAAAAATATTCTGCCGCTAGGTTTTGCCATTCGCCGGCAAAAGGAACATGTTTTGTTAATGTCATTAATGGCGTCCTGACGACGCCGGTATAGACCAACTCGTCAAAACGTAATCGACTTTGATCATCCTCACCACGTGCAGTGACTAATTTATTAGAAAACGGGGTAATGTCTGTGGTCGTGCTTCCAACATCTACAAATAGACCTGAATCAAGCAATGATGCTACATAAGTCGCACTGGCATGCCAGTTTGATGAAGCTAGATTATTAATCCTCTTGTATGAATTACTTAAACTTAATATACCGCCATCTGTTGTATATAATCTTATGTCGCTCCCTAGTTTTTTTTCACACAAATTCATCAGCACCCTCATCCCTGATTCTCTATCCTTGAATATATCAACTAACTCTGCGGTCATAGTCAATGCATGAGATAGTGTGCCATCAGGCAATTTTTCAATTGATTTAGGAAATGCATCTTCAAGTTGATCTAACCCTTGCCAAAGTGGCGTAGCAATTTGTTCTACCAAGCCCACTCTTCCGGAGGCATTGATACTAGCCACTTTTAGATGTGCGCCGCCAATATCCCAGCCTATATAATTTGAAATTTTCATATAACAATTAAATATTAACTCTAACCGGTGCTGCTAACGTAAGATCAATATCAGGCAATTTCTTTTTCAGAAATGTATCCAATATTTTTTTAGTAATGTTAAAGCCTAATGATTCAGATAATCCTGCATAGGCAGTTGTCAATCGTGGATTGATCTCAAGCACGAATAATTCATTATTAACCTCGATCATATCAACGCCGATATAACCTGCAAAACCCGATATTTTTGAAACTATGTTTGTAGCCAAGCTCATCATCTCATCTCTTAAAAACAAACATTCATTTACGCCGATTGCAGTTAGACTGACGACTTCATTTTTAATATCGATATATTGCTTATTACATGCCAACAACCGAACAGCATCACCAAAGACCAGTAATGACATGCTCATATGCTGACCTTCTATAAAAGGTTGTATCACAAAATTATTGTTTTTCTTTTCTGCTGCAACTTCAAACAACCTTTTTTTATTTTTTATAAAATAACAAGATTCTCCACCGACGCCATCATTTGGTTTTATGATCCAACCTGTTTGACTAACGGGGATGTCATCACCCAAGCTCCTGGTTTCGACTATTTTAATATTTGCTTCTGCAAGTAGCCTGCTTGTTAGTAATTTACTTGAGGCAATCCTGACAGCATCAGGATCTGAACCTGTATATATGTTCCCCTTATTTATAAATACTTCTGCAAGCTTGGCTAAACAATCACCCGTCTCAGGGGCAATTAACCACGCAACATCAGACTTGCTAATGTGTTCACGTAGCTCTCCTTCCAGTGATTCATGAATGATATACTGATTAACTTTAAGTTCACATGAGTCAAGTCTTTTATCTCTGGTCAAGGCTATATCGCTATACCCTGCCTCAATCAATTCTTTCAATAATGTTTGTATCATGATCTCACCTTCCTTGACTAATGTTTCTGGTAAGGCTTGTCCAGATAAACCACCTCCTGTGATAAACTCAAATAAAAAATGACGCATTGCTATTATGTTAATAATTCCAGTTCTAGATCTAAGTCGCGGTTTGGTTGTTCATGCAAAACAAGGTGATAGAAAACGCTATCAACCCGTTATTTCAGACATATCATCAAGTCCTGAACCAGATTCTGTCCTATCTGCATTCCTCGAATTATACCCTTTCAAGATAATTTATATTGCAGATCTTGATGCCATTCAAGGGACGGGTAATCAGAGCGCAATAATTAAAGAACTCTCGCTAACATATAGCCAATGTGAGTTCTGGGTAGATGCAGGCATCGAGGCCGTACTGGATCATAAGAGTCATTATAGAATTAATAATGTAAAACTAATCTTAGGCTCAGAAAATAAAATGACGTCCGAGTTAATCTCTGACATTTTGAATAAGAACCCGGAAATTATATTATCTCTTGATTTTAGTGAATCAGGTTTACTGGATAATTCTTATTTACTTGAGGATACAATTCTGTGGCCCAAGAAGATCGTTGTAATGATGCTACATAAAGTGGGTTTAAATAAAGGTGTTGATATCGATTGCCTGAGCAATATTTTAAATCTTGGTCATCACCACCATATTTTTTCTGCAGGTGGCGTGCAGAATATGAAGGATCTTATTCAATTGAATGAAATTGGCGTTAAAGGAGTGCTGCTTGCTTCTGCACTGCACAATGGCTCAGTTACAAAAGATGATTTATATCTACTTGCTAAACAATAATTGCTGATAAATACCTTATCGAAAGACTTGAAACCACATCGCTTCAAATGTCGATTGACGATATACTCTGTGATATACGTTTCAATTTGGAACTTGCTTAGTCTCAGCACAATGATAATTCACAGGCACAAGGTTCCATTTATATAGGCATGAGTAATGTCATGAGAACATCCGTTTATCTATCTATGCTTGCAGACCTGCTAACAGCGAGAGGCTCATCTTGATATTACCCCACACCTCTTTCTCTGTTGCTTCTTTTTTCCAGTATTTAACAATTCTGTTGTTATTTGCACTCATGCCTGCCATCTGTTTTACACCGGGACAACTCCCGCTCAAAGTAGGTATCTATGACAACCCACCCTTTGTCTTTATGGATGACAATGGAATTCCTAGAGGATTCGACATAGAAATGCTAAATGATGTCGCTGCTCAAGAAGGCTGGTCACTTGAATATGTCTTTGACGAATGGTCTGTTTTGCTAGAAAAAACCCGTATGGGAGAAATTGATCTACTTATGGGGATCGCATATACAGAAGAGCGAGACAAATTCCTGGACTTCGGTGATGTTGAGTTTTTCTATACGTGGGGAGCGGTTTCCGCCCTCGCTGAATCAAACATTCAGGATATTAGTGATTTAGATAGCAAGCCTGTCGCTGTGCTTAAAAATGATAAAATTGCCGAAGACTTCAAGGAACACTGCTTACACGTAGGTGTACATCCTATCTTCCTTGAGGTGGATACCTATGCTGATGCTTTCAAATTAATTGAATCCCGGCAGGTTTTAGCTGGCATAAGTAGCAATATCTACGCATTGCGTCATGCCAGACACTTTAACGCTCAGTTGGTACCTATTGAATTCGCTCCAACCCTCAGCACACTAGCATTCCCAGTAGGTCGGCATAAAGATATCTCTAAAACCATTAGCAACCGGGTTTGGCGTCTAAAAAGAGACAAATCCTCAATTTACTATCGACTTTATGACCGATGGTTTAGTGGAGAGAAATTGATCGGTCTTACCCATGACGAACATGCCTGGATTAAAAGGCACCCCGTAATTCGTCTTGCCCTATTGAAAGATAATCCCCCGTATCATTTTATTGATGGCAACGGAAAGTTTTCTGGGCTGGCCGCTGACTTTTTTGAACTTTTCAGAAATGACCTGGATATAAAAATAGAAGTTGTTAACGCTGGAAGCCAAAAAGAAATTCTGGAGATGCTCGCCAAGAAAGAAGTTGATGTCATTCCTTCTCTAAGCCCGCTTCCTGAGCATGAAGAATATATGCAGTTTTCTGATGACTTCCTTCGCTATAGTTATGCCATCGTGGGACGTAGAGGGGATACTGCCATTAAAAGCGAGTCTGACCTTGGCGGCAAAAGAGTTGTCCTCTTAAAAGATTTTGCCGCTAATAATGCCTTACTTAGAAGACATCCAGGCTTAAATTATTCATACGCAGAAACTCCATTCGAAGCACTACTTCTGATTACTGAGGGCAAAGCAGACGCAACCGTATTTTTACATGCGGCTTCAGTTGATCTGATAAATCGTAATGAGATATTTGATCTCGAAATAAAAGCAGTTTTACCTTGGGGAGGAGGCAAAGGCAGTATTGGCGTAAGAAAAGATTGGCCTGAATTTGTATCCATTTTAAATAAAGAATTAAAAGCAACTCCGGAGAATAAAAAAACAGACATATTCAATAAATGGGTTTATCCCGAACGTCGTAAACTTGACATTAAGCGGATGGTGCTTACTGAAGAAGAAAAAGTCTGGCTTAGAAAGTATGGGGAAATAACACTTGGATTCACACCAAATATTGAACCCCTGATTGTTGTCGCTGAAGATGGCAGCCTCTCTGGTATTCTCGTCGACATCTACAACGAACTCGAAAAACTCACAGGCTTAAAGGTAAAGATCAAAAGCGATAGCTGGCCTTCAACAATCGAAAAAGCGAAACAAGGAAAAATAAATGGATTGTTAGCCTCCCCTCCCGCATTAGCAGAATTAGTTAACTTGCCTTATTCCACAGCGATTGTAAAAGGAACGCCTGCAGTCTTTGCCAGAACCGATGCTCCGTTCGAGATCAACAGCACCGATGACCTCATAGGTAAAAGGATTGCCGTACATAAGGGTATAGATGTTATAGAAAAAACCTTAGCTCAATACAAAGATCAGATTGAAATCATTGAAACAGGATCTGCACAAGAAATGATGACATTGGTACTCAGGGGAAGAGCTGATATTGCCTTTGGACTCAGCTATCACAATTACCTTATTGGAAAACATTTTCTTGTTGATATTGAGCCAGTATACTTTTTGAAACAATACAGTGCCGTTGGGGTTGCTTCAATAAGTAGTGAATCTTCAGAAGTGGTATCAATAATGAACAAAGGACTTGCTGCTATTGATCAGGCCAAGGTCAATGCTACAGTGAATATTTGGACACAGTTAAAAGAAGAACCAGAAAACACGCCCATAGTTTTGACAGCAAAGGATAAAGCTTGGCTTGAAGCCTATCCGAATCTGGCTCAATTAGCTTTTCGAATCAGGCAGCAGGTGCAGTTGAGCGCCCGAGAGCATAAATGGCTGGCAACCAGAGCCCGGGTTCCTATTCAAGTGGGAGATTACCCCCCTTTTCACTTTGCTGCTGATGATGCCGCTCAAGGCATCTCTATAGATTATGTAAGAGTCATGTGTATGGCTCACGATCTTGAATGCGACTTTGCGCAGGGGCTAACAACTTCTGAATCCATTGACTCTATGCGAAGCCCAGGCGGCATTGCAATTCAGCCGGGCTGGCAACAAAATCCTGAGCGAGAAACATTGGCTACCTTTACTCAATCCTATATCGCCTCACCGTTTGTTATATTCCAACGACAACATAGTGATCGTATCTTACATATGGAGGATCTCCTCGGTAAACGCGTAGTGGTGGAAAGAAATTATGCTATCCATGATTTATTGAAAAAGCGTTTCCCAGACTTAAATTTAATTGAAACTGACTTTACTACTGAGGCGCTCAAAACATTGGCTGCGGGACAAGCAGATGCATATGTAAGCAACCTGATGGCGGGGCATTATTTGAGCCTGGAACTTGGATTACCAAATATAGTGGTTGCGGCACCGGCTCCATTTGAACCTAACAATTTATCAATCGCGGTACGCAAGGATTTGCCCGAATTGGCCTCAATCATTGACAAGAGCATCATTGCCATGACAACGGATGAACATAAAAACATCCGTAACCGCTGGATGACGGTGGACTTCCAACAAAAGACTGACTACGAGCTAGTCTGGAAAACGGCGCTAGTATTCCTGATTATCCTAGCCGTAGTACTGGCGTGGGTTCAAGTTATGCGACGGCAGACAGCGGCATTATCCGAAAGCGAAGCACGTCTCAGAAAGGCAAGAGATGATGCAGATGCTGCCAACCGAGCTAAGAGTACTTTTCTGGCTAATATGTCACATGAATTACGTACTCCACTGAATGCAATCCTTGGTTTTTCCGAGATGCTCAGTCGTGACACCGAGATAACGGGTAATAAGAAAGAGAAGATCGCCGTCATTAATCATAGCGGAGAACATCTGCTGGAAATGATTAACGACGTCCTGGATCTATCAAAAATAGAGGCCGGTAGAGTGGAACTTGAGCCTCAGGCCTTTGAATTACCACGGATGCTACAGGATATTGGTTCGATGTTTGAGGCTCGAGCAGAGAATGCCGGCCTGCGTTTTCATCTGGACCGCGTTTCTTCACTTCCTCCTTATATAACATCAGATGTAAGTAAATTGCGTCAAATATTATTTAATCTACTCGGCAATGCAGTGAAATTTACTACCGAAGGCAGCATCACTCTACGAACATGGACACAGGCTATTAAGGGCGATTCGAGTATGGTCGCTCTTCACCTTGAGGTTAAGGACACGGGACCGGGCATAGCGTCAGAACAGATGGAGCGAATCTTCGAACCCTTTGTTCAGGCGAAAACATTTAAAACTAACACTAAAGGCACTGGCCTTGGATTAGCCATTAGTAAGTCATTTGTTGAACTACTAGATGGCAAAATTAGTGCAGAAAGCGAGGCCGGAAAGGGGTCAGTATTCCATGTCAGTATACCAGTCGCACTAGCCGAGGCGTCGGAAGTTGTTGATCTGAAAGCCATCAGAAGAAATGTTCTTGGCTTAGAGTATGGACAACCTGCATGGCGAGTTCTAGTGGTGGAAGATAGTGCAGAAAACCGACTATTACTTAGCAGTATTTTGCATCAAGCAGGCTTTGAAATAAGAGAGGCAGAAAATGGTAAAGAGGCGGTTACATTATTCCAAGAGTGGCAACCCCACTTTATTTGGATGGATATGCGTATGCCCGTCATGGATGGCTATAAAGCCACTGCCGCAATACGAGAATTGCCCGGTGGTGATGCAGTTAAAATAGTTGCTATCACTGCAAGCGCCTTCAAGGAGCAGCGGAAAAATATAATTGAAGCGGGCTGCGATGACGTTGTGCACAAACCAGTTCAAAGTCACGAAATTTTCGAATCCATGTCTCAGCAATTAGGAATACGCTACATCTATGAGGAACTTGATCAGAATACTTTGACCGAGGCCGCGATTCTTACAGTCGAGATGGTGGCCGGATTACCTATATATTTGCGAGAAGCATTACGGCGACCAGCTCAATATCTGGATGCTTCTGCAACTAATCAAGTGGTTGAGCGTATTCGAAACAACCACCCAGAGACCGCTGATGGACTACAATTACTAGTAGAGAAATTTAGCTTCGATCAAATAATGAAACTGCTGAATGAGAGTGATCGCATTCAGCATTGAACTACCAATCGGCTGAAAATTGTGAAAAACTGCTATTATTAAGAAGTATTCACAGGTACTAGTTACAAATTGAGAGAAACTAAAATGAGTAATCGTGGTGAAGTTATGATCGTTGATGATACTCCCGCTAACCTGCAGTTGTTGGCTGGTCTGTTGGAGGACGAAGGTTACATGGTGCGTCCGACTCGAGTTCCGGAAATGGCAATTGAATCAGCTCTGGCCAACCCTCCTAATCTCATCTTACTGGATATCATGATGCCTGGCATGGATGGCTTCGAAGTCTGTCGACAACTAAAACAGAATGAGAACACAGCAAATGTTCCTATTATCTTCATTACTGCTCTACAAGAAACACAAGATCGACTGCGCGGGTTCGAGGTTGGGGGCGTAGACTTTATTACCAAGCCAATTCGACGCGGCGATGTGCTGGCACGAGTATCCGCACAACTTGTACTTTATCAAATGGGAGAAAGTCGTAAGGAAACTGTTGGCTTACGTAACAAAGAATTACAAGAGAATGAAAGCAAATACAGAGCAGTTTATGAGTCATCAGACGATGCCATTTTGCTGCTCGATAAAAATATCTGCTTCGACTGCAACTCAGCTGCACGCAATATGTTTGCTTATAATTCCCGTGAGGAAATCATAGATACTCAGCTCAGCAACTTCTCGCCTCCTACACAACCCGACGGTAGAAACTCTGAAGAAGTCGCAAATGAAATGTTCGAAATAGCTTATCAAAATCATACACATTCATTCGAATGGCTATTTCGGCGTTCCACAGGGGAGGATTTTTCGGCAGAAATACTGCTAACGTGTCTGATGCTTAATGGTCAAGAGATAATTCAAGCTACCGTATGGGATATTAGCAAACGCAAACAGATTGAATTCGCATTAAAGAAAAGTGAGGAAAGACTTCAGGTTATTGGCGCTGGCACACCGGACAACGCTACCCTCATAGAAGACAATGAAGCTTCATCTGTTGATAGTAAAACTGATAAGAACCGACGACTTCACTGACATAAATTCGCACTTTAGTTCAGTTTCTGTTTAATACTTGCGCATTAACTGAAATATAAATCACGTCCATCTAAATCTTCGCTTCGGGCTCCTCGGCACTAGCTTCCTGCTTCGCTCTAACTCCTGCATCCATGCAGTCGTGTCCTCCCCCGAAATACTATCCATTGATAGAAATTCATCTCTTGAGTGCTCCTGCGCAAAAGATATACATTACGTCCATGTAAATAAAAATGCCCCGATTATTACTAATCGAGGCATCTATATTTACTGAAAACTAATTCAGCAACACTTACGCTTTATTAATTAACAATTAAGCGTGTGCTGCGAATGGATGTTCAGCTGAACCTTTCTTGCTAACAACTTCTGCAGCTTTTGGCTCACGAGCAACTGCTCTCTTAATTGAAAGCTTGGTTGCTTCATAGTTGTAGTCTTGAATCTTTGCATCATCTTCAGCCAACCAATGAATGAAAACACCAACTGAAACAAAGATATCATCAGCTTCATCAGCAGGGATAGTGCCATCTTCAACACAATCCATAACTGCCATAGCTACACCACGTTGTGCAGGGCCAAACATTTGAACCGCTTGCTTTGAACCTTTAATGGTTACTTTGTTGAAAAGAATGGTATTAGGTTTACATAGCAGGTTTGGTGCTACAACTGCCAATAAGGTACTGAAACCATCTTTGTTGTTGGTCAATGCGTTTGCGAAAGCTGATTCAGCTGCGCTACCACGTGGACCCATCATTAAGTCAATGTGTGCAACTTCATTACCGTCACCCACCAATGCTTCACCAATTAATACTCTATCAATGACTGCCATTTTTTTATCTCCTCCAGTTAGAAAGCCACACAGTTTTGCTAATATAGACATCGCCGCCTTCCTATTTTATTAAAATTTAAAATTAACAAGGGATATAACCCCCTACCCAGTATAACTAGCAAAAAGAAAAGATCTTTTTGCCCGTATTTGTTGTAAATTCTCTAATTATATCTTTTATTATATGCTCAGATTATAAACCAAAAGACTTGCCGCAGTTAGATCAGCGCTAGTTCCTGGATTATAGTTTTTATCCTTAAGCTCTTTGTCGAAGCTCTGTAACAGTCCAATGTTATTCTCAGGGTTGCTAACATTATTGAAGCTTTTAGCAATCCCCACACTTTTTATTCTTATATTTTCAGCTTCTTCTCGACCAAACTTCCGCTCTATGTGTGAATCTATCATCGATGACATAAAATTCAAGTAACATGAAACGGTCGACCATTTTACACTATTCCAACGTTTCTCAAAGAGTTTAATATCCTCTAGGCCAATCTTGAAAATTTCTTGAAAATTGTTTACATATTGCAACGCAATAGAATCTCGATGCCTAGCCAATTTCATTGCTGCTAGCAAAGAACAGTCAGGCTTCTTATTTACATCATGTGAGTTTACGCTACCCAAACCTCCGGGGCTTGCTAAGCTTATAGCCTCAAATACTTGTTCTGAATCAGATTTTGATATAGAACTTAAAGTGTTTTCTAGGTTTTGATGCATCTCATTGACACCTTTGAACCCGGACTCTGCTGCCATTATTATGGGTGCAAATAGTAATAACATTCCTAAGTTGGTATTGCACCCAACAGCCTCTTTTGTCGCACAAACACTATTTAATATTCGTTGACCTAAACTGGTGTTTTTTTGACAAAGTAACGGTGCGGAAACCATTGCACTCTTTTGAAAATCAAGGACAGTCATATCATGTCCGTCGGCATAGAAGCTTACATTCCCTGGTTTGAAAGCTTCCAACTCTCCCAAAAAACTTGACATGACCGCGTTTTCTATCGACTTTCTATCCATGTTTAGTTTAGTTCTGAACAAGCTTCCAATTGATTATTCTCAGCAATATGCTTGATAAATGAATCGATCAGACACGAGGCTATATTAAAATCAACCACTCCTTGCAGACCATACCAGGCAGGAATACTGTTTACCTCGATAATATAAAATATTCCGTTTATATCTTGCATGAGGTCAACACCAGCATAATCAATATCTAAGACCTTGCATGCCGATTCTGCCAAATCAGCAATGTTTTTATTCATTACTAATGGTTCACAGATCGCCCCTTGTGCACGATTGGTTAGCCACTCTTGACCACGACGTAGCATTGCTGCTTTAGCAATACCATCTATAACCAGAACGCGTATATCCGTATACTGATTGTCTTGTCGTTCAATAAATCGTTGCAAATAATATATCCCAGCGAACTTTTCATCGTGAATCAGTCCTGATTTATCATCGACCAAATGAATTCCAATACCCTGGGAACCAAACAATGGTTTTAATACTAATTGCTTACCATTTGCGGTTTCTTTATTGAGTATTGATTTTGCATGTTCATGGGTTTCACATATCCATGTAGTCGGTGTAGGTAAACCCGCTCGGTTTAACAGCAAACTGGTAAGCGGTTTATCCACAGTACGCTCTATTGCTCTCGGAGTATTATAAACCGTAACCCCCGAATTGATTAATGCATGCAATATATCTAAACGAAAGATCACCTGTTCCAGGCTGCCTCCGGGAACTCCCCTTACGAAGACACCTAGTGGAAGCGTATCAAATCCTGAAAAAGAGACTTCCTTGCCTTCGCCATTTATTTCAATAATACAATCCGTTAGGGATACATATTGACTATCAAATCCGTGCTCTTTGAGTGATTTTGTTAACTGTCTACCATGCCACCCGGGATCATCAGTAACTATGGCAATTTTTCTTTGTGATTCTCTCATCAAATTTAATTGAATGATTTATCCAGCAAATCCAGGTCAATCTTTCCGGCATGAAATGTATGACCTGTGGTTAAAGAACTAACAGCAACTTGTGCCGGACTAAATAACATCGGATCAATCTTATAAAAATCATAACCAACATCCTTGAATATTTCACCAAAGGGTCTCCCGTAATCATTAGAAGAACTGCTAGGTAATTTATTAGCTAATTCTTTGGCATCATCGTCACTAGCTTCAACGAACAATTGTATTTGGCCTGCAAATAAAATTGAATCATTAGTCCTACTCATGGCCGTTAAAAAATCTTTCGATGGAGGACATATAGGAGCACTACCAGCGCCATCAATAATATTTTCTAGTGGAAAATGCAATGCATGTGCTTTATGTAGCGCCGTCTCCAATACTCTACCAACTACCTGGACTGAACCTGCCAAACTTGATGTCGGCGTCAAGATGATAGTTAAAGCAGATGCAGGGATGCCACACTTCGCAGCTATTTTATCGCTAATTTCTAGCGGTGGAATTTTATCTGCTTCAATGACTATATAGGCATGCTCCCCTGAATCGCGATAGTCCAGTTCTTCGTAAAGTTCTTCACTGCTTCCCATAGCACGCGCTGGCCCTGAGCCCAAGGCATTAAATGCGCCCTTACCCTCACCGTGACTCAAACTCCACCCCGCATATTGGCTGCCCAAACATGACAAGACTGGGTTCGTACTATGCACATCAAGATGCCACGACCAGTTGCGAAAATTAGTTGATGCTCTTAATTTTACCGTTCCTAATCCGCCCATGCATATTTCTGCAATCAATCTTCCTGCTTCCAGTCCTCCCGGCACATTAATTCCAGCATCAATAATACGACATCCATTATCCAGCTTGGTGATGTCTAATCGCAATGCCGACGCATTAACAACCAAGTTATCAACCAAGGGGGCTGTCAAAGAGTTAAGACTGGGAGATGATATTTGCTTGCTCACTTTTTCTTCCTCATTTCTAGATTTAGTTTATAAAACTCAAGCAGCATGCTGCTCTGCCATAATAATTGTTTCAATATGATTTAATTGCCTTTGCAAAATAGCCTTAACATCCCTTGACGAATCATCTTCTGCATGAACAGTACATACAGGAAATTTTTCCGTAATAGCACTACCAATTGAAGGCTTGTCTTTAACCCAGTTTGGCCAAACTATATTACTATTAATATTGATACCTTGTTTTGCATAATAAATTGCATAACCTCTTGATTGACCACCCTGTTGAAACTGACGATCGACCTCTTTACCTTCAAAACAAGCTATATGCGCATCGAATAAAGCACACTGCTGCTCATGTAATTCAAAAGAGGATGGTGGTCTTGGATTAACCTCAAGCACAACAATCTCTCCAGAATCATCAACAATGTAATCAATCCCGCAAAGTCCCTTTAATCCAGTTTGTTTTGTTATCTTATTAACAATTTCTGTAACATCTTGACTATGCTGCTCATCAATCAAATTTAATTTAACTACACCTTTGAACAAGAAGGGCATTTCGTTAAATTGCTCTGATTGCAATTGTTCGTTAATGCCGACAAGTATTGCTTGAGTTTCTCTTGCTAGAAACACTGCGCTTAATACATGTCCCTGGATATACTTTTGATAATAACCAGAACCGCTACTCGAATTTAATTGTGACAACCATTTCACATGTCCACCACCAATACCTGCAATTTCTTTTGTCAACCAACCGTCAGAATTAGTTGGTGGCGTTAACGAGATTTCAGGTGCTTTGATAGAAGCACGTTTCAATATGTCATAAAGTGTAAACGGATCTTTCAAACTATAAATAGTACTTTTGTCATTGCTCAAGACAGGAATGATTTCCGCTAGACTTTCAAGCACCTCAGGTGTTTTCTCAAACCCGGTGCCTACAACCAACATTGCTTTTGGACAAGAAGAAAGCAACCTTTTAACTTGTTCCATTAACTCTGTCTGATCAAATCCCTCGCAATGATACTGAAGCTGATACGTAGAATTAGACACAGCTTTTGTATCTTCATCTGCAAAACAATCCATCACATGTACTCTATATCCAGCTTGAAAAGCTGATGTGGCTAGTGCCCTTCCTGAGCGAGCAACAATGAGAAAGTCTGTCATCTATAAGTACTTGCTCAGAATAATATTCTAAACAGGAACTTTAAGGTATAAAAACAGTTTTAAAGCTTACTAACAATTTCTCTGGCCACATCAAATGCGCGATTATGATCAAGATATAATGGTTCATCTGCACTCTTCATCATTTCGAATAATTTAAGATGTAATTTGTATTTAATGTCACCAATAGCCAAAGCACCAAGTCCAATTGCATTTTGCGGTGTTTCGGATAGCTCGACGCCCATATCATGAATACCAACACCTTCAATACCTACTGGAGGTACAGCATTAACATCCGCAGCAACTAATAGATTTTTTGCCTCAATTAATTGCCTTTTTGATAGAACTTGTATCCCGGCTTTAGCAGCACCAACAACAATATTCGTCTTAGGCAAAAACTCCATTACTTTCTCATCAGTACTACTATCTGCTCCAAACATTTCCACGCCAAATCGTGAGTTATATTCAGAAGCATATTCGGTCGCGACCTTAGTGCCTCTACGACTGGTTAAATAGACCGTAGCACCACAATTTGCAGCTAGAATACCAGCGCAGACACCAACCGGGCCGGTACCGCCAATAATGTCGATACGTTTTCCGGATAATGATTCACCTGTTTTCTTTTGTAATTGCTGTTCTACACAAGCCATCAATGCTGCAGCTGTGGTTATTGCTCCACTAGGGTCAGCAAAAACAGAAACCTCAAACGGAGGAACCATTGCAGTCTTTGCTCTATTAAACATATCAATCGCCAATCCAAACTCTCTGCCACCAATAAAAATACCGGTTCGTTTAACACCTTTTTTTCCACGTGAAAAAATTGTGTCTTGTGTCAAGGCATGAATATCATCTAGTGCAACTTCAGAATAAGGAATAACACCATCAAACTCTGCTTCATAAGCCATATTGACATCGAACGGACTGACATTTTTTGTTGGGTTAAACATGTGTAATAAATATGGATCTTTCATTTTCTTATAGTTCTCGCTTCAAGTTATAAATTTTTTACTTTCAAGTTTTCGTTTTGTGTTGGTGCATTCAGAACACTTAATGTGATTTTAGCTTTTGAATTACATGCCTTACTCATTACAAAGCGCAATCTTGCTTCTGATTGCCACTCCTCACGAACTTTTTTCATTGCTTGAAATGCAAGAGTCTCGTCAGGAAAAAATGCAAAGCCAGTCGGCCCCCAGGAACTTTGTCCCATTCCAGTCGCGCCGCTGTTCTTCATCGAATCAAGAATAGGCTTAAGGAAAGGTGAGGTATAACGACCTCCTTGAGCAACGGCAAAATAGTCGCCAACAATATTTTGAATCTGAGTAATTGCTTCCCCAAATTGTTCACAATCTTTTTCTCTAATAGACGGCAATACTTGCATCAATGTCAATCTGCAAAGTAATCCTGACATCGCATCATCCATTGGCGGCAAGGTATTAAACGCTCGTCGTTCTGGCACGCCATTGATACCTTCTGCTTCATCATCAAATATTAATACGATCCGCCAGTTGTCTGGAAAAGACATATGACTGATAACCGGGGGAACTTCAGTGTTCTCTCCTCGACCACCATCAATTATGAAGCCACCATGCATAAATGTGCCGATACCGATTCCTGAACGAGCCCCTCGATGTAATATCGCAGCAAGTCGATTGGGATGTTGTCCAGATAATTCGTATAAATTGGAGATAGCCGATGCGACAGCCAATGATAATTGAGTCCCTGAACCTAGACCTGAGTGCTCAGGTATAGCAGACGTGATTGACATTTTAACCCCGCCATTAATTCCAAAATGGGATAATACTTGTTCCGCATAATCCTCTGCCCGTTTAGCGGAAGGTCCGGTCACATCAATATCATCTGCATATTCTGCTGTGAGTGCGGTTGCCACATCCTCAATTGATAACCCCAAACTACCAAATTTCCTGCCAAGACCTCCATGCAGATCGAGAAAGCCTAGATGTAATCTAGCAGGTGCATAAACGCTCACCTGCCTCGATTTGTTCATTGATCGACCTTTATTCATTGTTAACGGGTAATTTTATATTTAAGTTTGAATCATGCAAAACGGTATATTGTACTGTATGCAGCAGCGCTGAAACAGTCTTCTACCTAAAGAATTAGTCTTATAGCGTATCTGTTTGTTCTTATGCAATAGTCCAGACTATAATCAGGCAAGAACCCAAAATCAGGAGAGCCGCGTGTCAGTAAAAATGATCTTAATTCCAGGCCGTTCCAGCAAGCAAGGAACGAGTCTAAACGTAGGCAAGCTTAAGGATGAATATAAAGAAGTGACTTCAACACTAGAAATGAATACAGATGAAATGGCCAAAATGGGGCTTGTCGATGGCGATAAAGTTCGTCTCAGCAATGAAACAGGAGAAACAACAGTAACTTGTATAGGTAAAAAACCTGAAGATTTGCCTGATGGTATGGTATTTATCCCCTATGGCCCTCCTTCGAGCGAACTAATGGCTAGTGACACAGCAGGCTGTGGTATGCCATTATCTAAGCACATGGAAGTTGATATTGAGAAAATCTCAACTTAAACTCACAATATAATTTTTCGATTAAGGTGTAATAGTTACTATGACTGAAAATACCAAGATCATTGAAAATGCAACGTGCACATTCTGTGGCTGTGTCTGTGACGACATGATCCTCACCGTTGACCTAGACGAAAAAAAGATCATTAAATCAAAAAATGCCTGTGTTCTTGGTCGGGCCTGGTTCGCGGAACATACCATTGAAGAAGATGCTCCTGCAGCGATGATCGATGGCAAAGAAGTCAGTATTGAAGAAGCCATCGAAGAAGCCGCACAAACGCTGACAAAAGCAAAATTTCCTATTACCTATGGCCTTAGTGATACAACCTGCGAAGCACAACGACAAGCAGTCGCAATCACCGATAGAATCAAAGGTAACATTGATACCACGACTTCGGTCTGCCATGGTCCATCAGGACTTGCTTTTCAAGGGGTCGGCGAAAGCACCAGTACATTAGGCGAAGTCAAGAATAGAGCCGACTTGGTTATCTACTGGGGTGGAAATCCTGCCGAATCTCACCCACGTCACTTTGGTCGTTATGCCGTAACACCAAAAGGCATGTTTACCCCCAGAGGCAAAAAAGATCGTACTGTTGTTCTTGTCGATGTTCGCAAGACAAAAAGCTCTCCAGTCGCAGATATTCTAATTCGACCGAAGCCGGGCAAAGATTTTGAAGTCTTATGGGCCTTACGTGCACTGGTAAAAGGTAAAAAATTATCAGATGACATTGAAGAACGTACCGGCGTCCCATTGGAAGTATTGCAAGATCTAAGTGATCGAATGAAGAATTGCCGATTTGGTGTGCTTTTCTTTGGCATGGGTCTGACAATGACGCGTGGTCGCCATTTTAATTCTGGCGCTCTACTCGCTTTGGCGACTGATTTGAATGAGTTTACACATTTCGTTGCCAAGCCCGTTCGAGGACATGGTAATGTAACCGGAGCCGATAATGTTGTTTCTTGGCAGACTGGCTACCCATTCGGAGTCAATTTCAGCCGCGGCTACCCACGTTTTAATCCAGGCGAGTTCACTACAGTCGATACATTGGCAAACGCTCATGCCGATGCAGCAATGATAATTGCCAGTGACCCAGCATCTAATTTCCCAAAAAAGGCAATACAACACTTAAAGAGTATTCCCATCGTTGTCTTAGATACGAAATGTACAGAGACCAGCAAAGATGCCCATGTAGCGTTTCGTACTTCTACCTATGGCATCAATACAACAGGAACTGTTTACCGCATGGACGATGTACCAATTACATTACGTCCTGCATTTGAATCACCATTTCCAGATGACGAAACTATTTTGAAGGGTATTAATAAAAGGGTTAATGAATTAATGTTGGCGAAACACTATGCAAGTGGTGCTAGCGGCGAAGTAAAAGTGGCTGCTCCTATATAAGCAAGAAGGCGTCACTTTAATTTTAGTTTTGTATAAACTATAGTATTTCTATAGTCTGATTTATTAGAATTAATTGAGACCATTTACGAGAAAATAAGTACTGATCTAAATACAAACGCTTATTTGTATAAAGCTAAAAAGTATTCTGATTACAGATTAGCAGATTGCTGCCGTCGTAAAATTACTCATAAAAATATAACGATAATATTTAGGGGTATGTGATGTCCGCAGCTATGCGCATCGTAAATGGCAAGGTCTATGACCCTGCCAATAATATAGATGGCAAGATAAAAGAGATTTGCATTCAGGACGGCAAAATAGTTGATTCTGTTCCTGAAGATGCAACTGTGATAGACGCACAAGGCATGGTCATAATGCCCGGTGGTGTCGACATCCATTGTCACATTGCTGGCCCTAAAGTAAACGCAGCAAGAAAACTTCAACCTGAAGATCATCGTCATGATGTTCATCCTGGCACGCCCTTTACTCGATCAGGTACAGGCGGCACTGTCCCCTCAACATTTGCTACTGGATATCGCTATGCAACATTAGGTTATACAACAGCAATGGAAGCAGCTGTAACACCCATAGGTGCCAGACATACGCTAGAAGAGTTTCATGACACCCCAGTCATCGACAAAGGTTTTTATGTCTTACTTGGTGAAAATATTTTCTTGCAAAACCTATTGCGTGAAAAGCGCATGGAAGAGTTTAATGAAGCTGTAGCCTGGTGGATCAACGCAACTAAAGCCTATACCGTAAAACTGGTTAACCCTGGTGGTGATGAACCATGGAAAGGCAAGAAAAACTCTAATGTCTCTGACATTGATGAACAAACCGATGAAGGCCTCACCCCGCGTCAAATTATTGAAGCATTTATAAAATCCGTAGACAAACAGGGTTTTCCTCATCCACCGCATATTCACTGCAATAACCTTGGTCATAGCGGCAACTATATAACCACATTAGAAACCATGAAAACTGCCGGCGATATGCGCGCGCACATTGCCCATATCCAATTTCATAGTTATGGCGGAGAGTTAGGCAAGAACCCTGTCTCTAAAGCTGCGGAAATCGTCGACTACGTCGATAATCATCCGAACATTACCTGTGATGTTGGTCAGGTTATGTTTGGCAAGTCCACCATCATGACTGCCGATGCACCTTTAGCTTATGTATTGAAAGGACATAGCAAAGGTAAATGGGTCAATGCTGATACTGAATGTGAAAGTGGCTGCGGCATCCTCCCTTTCAATTATCAAGAACACATTTATATGCACACGCTGCAATGGGCCATTGGTCTTGAAATATTCTTAATGGCAAAAGATCCTTGGCGAGTGATTTTATCGACTGATCACCCTAACGGTGGTTCGTTCATGAATTATCCTAAGCTCATAAAACTGCTGATGGATAAGGCGTTTCGCCATGAAGAAATGAAACGCGTCAATCAAAAGGCATTGGAGAATTGTTCACTGCGTGATTTGGATCGTGAATTCACTTTGAACGAAATTGCTATTATTACACGAGCAGGTCCTGCAAGAGCCTTAGGTTTAAAAAACAAAGGTCATTTGGGTGTTGGCGCAGATGCAGATATAACGATATACGATGAAATGGATGATAAAGAGATGATGTTTAATGCTCCGCGTTATGTCATCAAGTCAGGTAAAACCATTATAGGTAATCATGAATTTATTACTGATTTCATCGGCAAGCTTTTACATATCACACCGGAATATGACAAGAAAATTGAAGAAGTTGTACAACCCTTCTTCGAAAGTTATTACTCAATCGAATTTTCAAATTATGCAGTAGATGACAGCTATCTTCATGACCATGAAATCATAGCCACAGGTAAAGCATCATCATGAAAATTAAATCAACAACGATTGTCGATACCTTTGCTGAAGCCTTCAAGATGTATGGCAGTCGCGTCATCATTACTGCAGAGACAAAAGAATGGGCCATGGCCGCTGCACAGTCAATAACTGGTTTTGCAACATCCGTCATTGGTTGTAAATGTGAAGCCGGAATAGAAGCTATTATTGATGCAAATGACTCTCCAGATCTAAGACCCGGTGTAAGCGTATTAATATTTGCCATGGACGCTGAAAGTCTGGGCAAACGTTTAATGGAGCGCATTGGTCAATGTGTTATGACTTGTCCTACGACTGCCTGTTATAACGGCTTAGCCGAAGGCTTGCCTGTTATCGTCGGCGGTCAATTACGCTACTTTGGCGACGGTCATCAAATCAGCAAGGTACTTGGTGATTCAAAACTATGGCGCATCCCTGTCATGGATGGTGAGTTCCTGGTCGATGATCAGTTTAATGTCCAAGAATCTGTTGGTGGAGGTAATTTATTAATCTTAGGTAAAGATCAAAAAGCGACATTGAAGGCAGCAAGTGCTGCGACAAAAGCAATGCGTGAATTAACCGATATCATCCTTCCCTTCCCTAATGGGGTTGTTCGTAGTGGTAGTAAGGTTGGTTCTAAATATAAAAAATTGATTGCCTCTACTAATGACGCGTACTGCCCAACATTACGCGGCGTAGTCGATAACTCTGAACTGGATGAGGGTATAAACAGTGTTCTTGAAATCGTCATTGATGGACTAACGCTGGAAGCCGTAGAACAAGCAATGCGAATCGGTGTAACCGCTGCGGCTAAACCTGGTATCAAGAAAATATCAGCGGGTAATTATGGTGGTGGGCTTGGTCAATATCATATCCATTTACATCAGCTCTTGGCCTCGAAAGATTGGAGTGAGGAAACTTAACAGATGGCTCTCAAATTAAAATTACATACTAAACCCGAAGTGCCTTTGGAAGCCGACTGCATTTGTCCTGATCGAATGCAATCTCTCAGCACAACTGAAATAGAAAATCTGACTGTATTTCATGGTAATCGTCAGGTTCCTTTAAGAGATTTCTTTGAGTGCAGTGGTGACTTTGATGGTGAAATCGATGTTGAAGGTGATTTAGTAGATGTAAAACACATCGCTTCGGCCATGTCATTTGGGAAAATCACTGTTTCAGGTAATGTCGGTGTCCATACAGGTGCTGCCATGAGTGGTGGTGAAATAATCATCGAGGGCGATGCCTCTGATTGGGTAGGCCCAGAAATGCTTGGTGGCAGGATTACTATTAAAGGTAATGCAGGCCATATGGTCGGCAGTGGTTATCGCGGTAGTACTATTGGCATGCAAGGTGGTGAAATCATTGTGCATGGCAATGTTAAAAATGAAACCGGCCATGTTATGCGTCGTGGCTTAATTGTCGTAGGTGGCAACTCAGGTGACTTTACCGGTGTAAACATGCTCGCGGGCACTATTATTGTGCTTGGAGAGATGGGTATTCGTTCTGGCGCTGGAATGAAACGCGGTTCAATCATTTGTCAGACTAAAACTGAGCTATTGCCAACGTTTAGCAAAAGTTGTGATTATCAACCTTCATTTCTACGTCACTATTTTAAATATTTACAGTCACTAGGGCTCACTATCAATGATACTTTAATGAATAGCCCCTTCGAACGTTGGTGTGGCGACTCGATTGAATTAAATCGAGGGGAAATTTTATTATCCGCAGGTAAGTAAGACATATTACAACACTTTAAATATCACTAGATGAATTGCCTGTTAAGGCTGAGGAGGAAACGATGACAACAATCGTAACTGAGAACTGTAAAAACTGCCGTTTTACTGATTGTGTAACAGTCTGCCCTGTCGCCTGTTTTCATTATGACGATGAAATGCTGTATATCGATCCGGATGTCTGTATTGACTGCAGTGCCTGCATACCTGAATGTCCGGTTCAGGCCATCTATGAAGGAGATGACATTCCGGAAGATCAAGAAAAATGGATAGAGATCAATGCTGAAAAAGCAGCCGACCTTCCAGTTTGCGAAGAACAAATGGATCCATTGCCCGGCGCAGAAGAACGTAAGTCCGAGTTAGGCTTTTAATAAATAATGTCAACACTTGGAAGCGAACAAAATCCACTATTAGTCGCCATCGTTGGTAGTGGCCCCAGTGGTTTTTACGCTGCAGAAGCCCTGATAAAGTCTGATATTGCAGTTAAGGTAGATATACTCGAAAGATTACCCTCACCATTCGGTCTGGTCCGAAGTGGCGTAGCACCAGACCATCAAAAGTTGAAGCAAGCAATCAAGCTATATGAAAAAATTGCTGAATCATCCGATTTTAATTTAATAGCCAATGTAACTGTTGGGTCAGATATTGACGTTAAAGAGTTATGTGAATCTCACCACGCTGTAATCTTTACTTGTGGTGCAGAGTCAGACCGTAAGCTAGGTATCCCTGGCGAAGATTTAAAAGGCAGTTATACGGCTACTGAATTTGTTGGTTGGTATAATGGACACCCTGATTATCGTGATCGTGAATTTGATCTATCTCACGATGTCGCTGTCATTATCGGACAAGGCAATGTTGCTGCTGATGTCAGTAGAATATTGTCTAAAACAGTCGATGAATTAAAACACACGGATATTGCACAACATGCATTAGATACACTTGCTGAAAGCAAGATAAAGGAAATACATGTCATTGGTAGACGTGGTCCTGCTCAAGCTAAATTCACTCCAAAAGAATTACGTGAGTTTGGAGAACTTGCAGACTGCATCCCTATTGTGCTCGAACAAGACATGCTTCTTAATTCAGAAAGCGCAAGTGAATTAGAAGAAAAAAGTAATGTTGCAAGTAAAAAAATCTATGACCTATTTTGCGAATTTTCTAAACTTGATATTAACAGTAACAAATCGAGAAAATGTTTCTTCAGCTTTTTAATGGGACCCAGAGAATTAATTGGTAAATCTAGACTAGAAAAAGTCGTGCTTGAAAAAAATAGCTTATCCGGAGAACCTTTTAAACAGTCTGCAAGAGGCACAGGAGAAACTGTAGAACTTGAATGCGGTATTTTATTTCGCAGCATAGGCTATCGAGGCATCCCCATTAAAGGCGTTCCGTTTCATGAAAGCTGGGGCACCATCCCGAATGAAAAAGGCAGGGTCATTGATAATAAGAACAATGTTGTTCCACAATATTATACGGCGGGTTGGATTAAACGTGGGCCAAGTGGCATAATTGGCACAAATAGAGCCTGCAGTGTTGAAACAGTCACTTGCCTATTAGAAGATCTAGCAAAGCTGGATGACGGCAGAAAGAAACAAGGCGCCGCTGCGATATTTACGACTTTAGAAAGTAAGAACATTCGTCATTTAAATTATGATGATTGGAAGAAGATAGACGCTGAAGAAATTGAGCGTGGAGAACCCAAAGGGAAACCTAGAGAGAAATACACCTATATTGATGAGATGTTGTCAGTGACAGAATAATCGAATATTTTTCTGGTACTAAACTACATTTTACAAATATACACCTTCAAGTTCCGTAATATTAATTGTTGATAATAATGCACCTTTATTGGCTGTAGGCTATGCTGATAATGTTGCACAAGATTTTTTGCATTTCGTAAATTATCATTGATTGAAACCTTAAGGAGTTTTCATTGGATAAAACATCAACTAATTCTAGTACCATCAACAAGGATGTGACCTGTCCTTTCTGTGGGATACTATGTGATGATTTGGTTATTCAAAATCAAGATGAGACGCTTAAGATACTTGAAAATGGTTGTCCAAAAGCAGTCGCTTCTTTCGAAACTAAACAAGCGATAAGCTCTCCGAAAATTAATGGTAAGAATGTCCCGCTTTCGGATGCCATAACTGCAATATGTAATATTCTCAAAAAATCACATAACCCACTAATTGCTGGTCTTGGAACTGATGTTGGTGGAATGCGACAAGTTATGCATCTTGCAGATAAAACAGGCGCCATAGTTGACCATATGCATGGTAATGCACTTATCCGTAACTCACTTGTATTACAGGACCTCGGTTGGATCACAACGACCATGACCGAAATTAGAAACCGTGCGGACCTAATTATTTTCGCCGGTACAGACGCAAGAAATTATCCGCGATTTTTTGAACGCACCATCTGGAATAAAAAATCCATGTTTAAGCTCAAAAATGAGCAACGCCAAATCGTTTACATAGGAGATAAACTCAATAGCAAGGCCGGAACCAGCCCAAATGGCAAGCCTCCGACGACACTCAATTGTAAAACCGAAGAGATAGGCGAAGTTATTTCTGGTCTGCATGCCTTAGTTACAGGGGCAACGCTAGATGTAAACGAAATAGCCGGCATAAAAATTAAGACACTTCAAACATTAGCTGAACAAATGAAGGCTGCAAAATACGGTGTTATTGTCTGGTCTCCAGCCGAACTAGATATTCCTCACGCCGAACTTACGATTCAGAACTTTTGTGAAATAGTTAAATATTTAACACGATATACACGTTTTGCTGGATTTTCATTAGCAGGTAATGATGGTGCGACAAGTGCAAATAGCGTTTGTGCCTGGCAAAGTGGTTATCCATTACGTGTTAATTTCAACAAAGGTTATCCTGAGTACGATGCTCAACGATATTCAACACACAATGTTCTTAAAAATAAAGAAGTGGACACCCTGCTCTGGATTTCAAGCTTTAGTTCAGATGTTAATTCTCCACGGGCATCAATACCAACTATAGTTTTAGGCACGCCTGATACTAGATTAAACTTTAAACCTGATGTTTTCATTCCAGTATCAACACCAGGAGTTGATGATACCGGTCAGTTATTACGCACAGACAGTGTGGTTTCATTGCCATTAAAAAAAGTAAGGCAATCTCCTTATGAGAGTGTTAACACTATCCTCAAACAAGTCATAGAAAGAATGTAGGCAGAATCTAATGTATATAAAATTAACTAACGGTATTGTCTACGATCCGGTACACGGAATTAATGGTGAACATCGGGACATCTATATCAACGATGGATATATAACCCGTAAACCTTCAAGCAATACGAAGATATGTAAAACCTATGATATGAAAGGCAAGATCATAATGGCCGGCGCTATTGATATTCATACTCACATAGGTGGAGGCAAGATCAATATAGCCCGCATGATGTTACCAGAAGATCATGCCGCAGATTTAGTTGAAAAAACAGAATTGACGCGTTCTGGCTGTGGTTATGCAGCTCCCTCTACACTAACTGCAGGTTACCGTTACGCTGAAATGGGCTATACAGCCTGCTTTGAACCAGCAATGCTACCTTCGAACGCTCGTCAAACACACATGGAAATGGCCGACACACCCATGGTCGATAAAGGTGCCTATGCCATGCTTGGCAGTGATGATTTCTTTTTGCGCATGCTCGCATCAAAAAAAGACCAGGCCGCAATCAGTGATTATGTCGGTTGGACGATTAATGCCACTCAGGCGCTTGGAATCAAAGTCGTTAACCCAGGCGGAATAAGTGCTTTTAAATTTAACCAGCGTAAACTTGAACTAGACGAATTAAATCAATATTACGGTGTATCACCTCGAGATATTCTTAAGTCTCTGGCTAGAGCAGTTACTGAGTTAGGTATTCCACACCCACTACACGTACATGGCTGCAATCTGGGTGTCCCCGGCAATCTCAACACTACACTGGAGACTATACGTGCTGTTGATGGTATGCGGATGCATCTTACTCATATTCAATTTCACAGCTACGGCACTGAAGGAGATAAAAACTTTTCATCCGGTGCTGCAGAAATTGCTGAAGCCGTCAATAAAAACCCGAATATTTCTATTGATGTGGGACAAATTTTATTTGGCCAAACTGTCACTGCCTCGGGGGATTCCCAGCACCAATATGCTGGACACTGGCATGCAGACCCAAAAAAATGGGTGATCATGGATATTGAGTGTGACGCGGGTTGTGGAGTTGTACCTTTTAAATACAGAGACAAAAACTTTGTAAATGCATTGCAATGGGCTATAGGTCTCGAAATATTTTTACTTGTCGATGACCCCTGGAGAGTTTTTTTGACAACAGATCATCCTAACGGCGCACCATTTACAAGTTACCCGCATCTGATACGTTTATTGATGGATAGAAGCTTTAGAAATGACATGCTCTCTACCATTAATAAAGAGGCTGCTGCTGCAAGTACACTAGCAAGTATCGATAGAGAGTATTCATTATATGATATCGCAATCATGACAAGAGCAGCACCGGCAAGAAGTCTAGGTTTAAAGAATCGTGGGCACTTAGGATCAGGGGCTGTTGCAGATATAACTGTATACAGCAACCATAAAGATAAAGAGAAGATGTTTAGTAAGCCTGACTACGTATTTAAAAATGGTGAACTTATAGTGCGTAATGGAAAAATTGTAAAAGTAGTCAATGGCGCCACTCATACGCTGAGGCCGGAATATGATAACGGGATAGAAAAATCACTTAAACGTTATTTTGATGATTTCCAAACGGTTAGCCTTGGTAATTTTAAAATTGATGATGATGAAATCGTTGAGCATGGTAACGGCAAAATCATCGTGCAACCCTGTATGTAAATATTAATTATGAAAATAAATGGCGTACAGATAGATGATACATTTGCGGAAGCTTTCCCTATGAAAGCAACACGCATAATCATCACCGCAATGACACTCAAATGGGCATATCGAGCTGCTAATGCAATTCGCGGTTTTGCATCATCCGTCATAGCGTGTGGCATTGAAGCAGATATTGAGCGAGAGCTTAAACCATCTGAAACACCTGATGGCAGACCAGGCATTTCCGTCATGATATTTGCTATGTCGATGAAAGATCTTGAAAAGCATGTTGCAACGCGTGTTGGTCAATCAGTTATGACCACAGCTACAACTGCCTGTTATTCAGGATTAGATAGCGAACAAAAAGTTTCTATGGGTAAAAGTCTTCGTTTTTTTGGGGATGGATTTCAAATATCAAAAGTAGTCAATAAAAGGCGTTTTTGGCGCATCCCGGTGATGCATGGCGAATTCATTGTTGAAGAAACGGCGGGCGTAACAAAAGCTATCGGTGGAGGAAACTTTCTAGTCTTGGCAAAAACTGCCAGACATGGACTTGCTGCCTGCGAAAAGGCAGTCGAAGAAATTCAAAAGGTGCCAGGTGTTATAACTGCTTTCCCTGGAGGTGTTGTTGGCTCAGGTTCAAAAGTAGGTTCAAAGTATAAATTTCTTACTGCATCAACCAATGAGGCTTACTGCCCTACCTTGAAAGGTCAGGTTAAATCCGAGCTATCAGATGAGATTGGTTCAGTGCTTGAAATCGTAATAGATGGCCTTGATGAAGAATCTATAAACGAAGCAATGCGCTTAGGCATAAAGGCAGCATGCTCTTTTGGTCCTGCAAAAGGTATTTGCCGTATCAGTGCAGGAAATTATGGTGGCAATCTAGGCCCTCATTTATTTCACCTTAGGAAACTACTCAAATGAGCGCGTTAGTATTTACATTGAAAAAGCAACCTGAATTCACTTTGGAGGTAACGCCACTAACTCCGGATAATCTAGAAGGTAAAACACTTACTAATATAAAGAATTTAAAACTCATTTATGGCAATAAAGCGGTCAAACTTGATACTTTATTTTCTGTAAAAGGTTCCGATTCGTCACAGGTAATTATTGAAAAAAGCTCAGATAAGCTTATCAATGCAGGTCATGGGATGACCAAAGGCAGTATTACAATAAAAGGTGATGTCGGAGATTTTCTAGGACAAGGGATGAAGAATGGCATATTGACGGTTATTGGAAATGCTGGCTCTTGGGCAGGTAACGCCATGTCTGGAGGTCGTATTAATATCAATGGCAATGCTGGTGATTACGTTGGTGCCGGATTACCCGGTGATTCGTTTGGCATGTCCAATGGCCTTATCAATATTAGAGGGAATGCGGGCGACCGAGTTGGCGATAGAATGCGACGCGGTATAATCATAATCCATGGTAAATCCGGGAATTATTGTGGCAGCCGTATTCATGCAGGCACGATAATTGTCCTTGATAAAGTAGGAAAATTGCCTGGAGAAGGTATGCGCCGTGGCACGATAATACTTGCTAAAAAACCCACTCATCTATCAGCAACGTTCAAAAGCTGTGGCAATTTGAAAATGCAGTTCTTACGCCTATTATTTACACAATTAGCGAGTATTGATGAAGAACTTACCCTATTCAATAAATATGGCCCCGAAGCACACAGGTTTTCAGGAGACTTGGCCAGAAATGGAAAAGGAGAGCTTTTAATTTTACAACATTATAAATGATAACATTTGTAGGCTTGGCTTAATTTTTCTGAAATATAGTACATTTTATGCATACATAAAGTGGAATTGACTTTCTGTAAGAACTAAATCAATATTGTCGACGGACTTACTTGGTAGGATTGGGATGATGTTCGTTTCTATCAATAATTGTGGTTTAACAATGAAAATCTAAGCAGCTATTGTTTATGATTTAGTGAATGTGTTCAATGATTGGCATGACACGTGTTAACTAATACTAAAAACCCATATAAAAACGAATATCAATGAAACGAACTCGCGGAAAGAAAGGTCGTGTAGAAGGCCGCACTACCCCCCATAAAGCTTTAGCCGATATCAGGCAGATTCTTGGTGATGCTCCACGCACAAGAGATATGTTGATTGAGAATCTTCATAAAATACAAGATCACTATCACCACATATCAAACCGTCATATACTTGCGCTCTCTATAGATATGAGCTTGCCTATGGCTGAAGTCTATGAAACAGCAACCTTTTATCATCACTTTGATGTATTAAAAGAAAATGAATCACCCCCGCCCGCCAAAACAGTACGAGTGTGCGATTCACTGACCTGTGAGATGTTTGGCGCTAAAACACTACTCCAACAACTTGAGGCTGAAGACATTGATGACGTTCGTATTCAAGCAGTGCCTTGTGTCGGGCGGTGTCACGCGGCTCCAGTTGCTGTTGTTGGAACGAACCCGATAGAAACCGCGGACATAACGAAAGTTAAATCAGCAATCGACAATAATGCCTTTGAAGATAGTAAAGCTGATTGTATAAGCTTTGTAGAATATAAAAAAAATGGCGGCTATCAACTATTAGTAGATTGTATTGAAGGTAAATTTGAACGAGAAAACATTATCTCTCTACTGGAAGATTCTAATCTACGCGGTCTTGGTGGCGCAGGGTTCCCTACTGGGCGTAAATGGCGCATTTTAAGCGAACAACCAAAGCCTAAAATGGTTGCTATTAACATAGATGAGGGTGAACCAGGGACATTTAAAGACAGGGTTTACCTCGAGCAAGATCCTCATCGTTTTATCGAAGGTACTCTAATTGCTCATTGGGCTACCGATGCTGACAAAATTTATATTTATTTAAGAGACGAATATGCTGGTTGTCGCAAAGCATTAGAAAAAGAGCTTAAACTACTGAAGCAAGATCCTCCTTGTGAGTTACCTGAAATACACTTAAGACGCGGCGCGGGTGCTTATATTTGTGGAGAAGAATCTGCAATGATTGAGTCTATTGAAGGCAAACGCGGGATGCCACGATTACGGCCTCCATATGTTGCGCAGGTTGGCTTATTTGGCCATCCTACCCTCGAACAAAATATGGAAAGTATGCACTGGATTCGGGACATTATTAGTAATGGTCCGGAATGGTTCTCTAGCAATGGTCGTCATGATAGAAAAGGGCTGCGATCGTTCTCTGTCAGTGGTCGAGTGCAAAAACCCGGTGTGCATCTTGCCCCTGCTGGCATAACCATGCAGGAACTAATAGATGAGTATTGTGGTGGAATGCTAGATGGCCATGATTTTTATGGTTACTTCCCAGGCGGCGCATCAGGTGGCATTTTGCCTGCTTCATTAGCTGACATCCCTCTGGGTTTCGATACCTTACAGCCTTATGGATGCTTTATTGGTTCAGCAGCAATTGTTGTTTTATCCGACAAAGACAGTGCAAAACAAATGGCATTAAATGCAATGCGCTTTTTTGAAGATGAATCTTGCGGTCAGTGTACGCCGTGTAGAGTTGGAACTGCTAAGGCAGTTAAGCTAATGGAGAAAGATGATTGGGATCAACCTCTGCTAGAAGAGCTCTCAACTGCAATGGTCGATGCATCTATTTGTGGCTTAGGTCAAGCTGCACCAAACCCTTTACGTTGTGCGATGAAATATTTCCCTGAGGAATTTAAATAATGGCTGCTAATCCAAAATTCATGAATGAAAAGGCCACTACTTTTAAACTTAACGGAAATGAAATCGATGCCTATGGTGACGAAACTATACTCCAGGCTGCAAAAAGAAATGACATAGAAATACCTCACCTTTGTTATAAAGAAGGCTACCGCCCTGACGGCAACTGTCGCGCTTGCATGGTAGAGATTGATGGAGAAAGAGTATTAGCACCCTCTTGCTGTCGCCAACCTGCTGAAGGCATGGAAGTAACAAGTGATAATGAACGAGCTCAGCTTTCTCAAAAGATGGTATTGGAATTATTATTATCTGATATGCCCCAACAAGGGAAATCACCCTATACATTACACTCTGAACTAGATTATTGGGCTGAAAAACTTAACGTCTTCAATCCACGCTTTGAATCTCGTGAACAACCCAAACCAGATCTCTCTCACCCGGCTATAGCTGTAAATCTTGATGCTTGCATTCAATGCACACGTTGTGTCAGGGCCTGTCGTGAAGAGCAGGTTAATGACGTTATTGGTTTAGCTTATCGTGGCAAACATGCAGAGATTACCTTCGATATGGCCGAGCCCATGGGTGAAAGTACCTGCGTAGCTTGTGGCGAATGTGTCCAAGCATGCCCTACAGGTGCGTTGATGCCGGCAAAAAACGTTGGCTTAATCGAACCAGATAAAAAAGTTGAATCGGCATGTCCTTATTGCGGAGTAGGATGTTTACTTACCTATAACGTTAAAAACAATCATATTCAATATATTGAAGGCCGCGATGGTCCTTCAAATAAAAGCAGACTATGTGTAAAAGGAAGATATGGATTTGATTATGTCCATCATCCAGATCGACTAAGTACACCATTAATTCGTCGTGATGATGCAGAGAAAACTCCTGATTTAATCGACCCATTAGATATGCACAAGTATTTTCGCGAAGCCAGTTGGGAAGAAGCTTTGGACTATGCTGCCAATGGATTAAAAACCATTAGAGATGATAAAGGTTCAGAAGCATTAGCTGGTTTTGGTTGTGCTAAAGGCAGTAATGAAGAAGCCTATCTAGTACAAAAACTTGTTCGCACAGGTTTTGGTACCAACAATGTTGATCATTGCACACGCCTTTGTCACGCATCATCGGTAGCAGCCCTATTAGAGACGATTGGTTCTGGAGCTGTATCTAATCAGGTTGCTGATGGTTCAAAAGCAGAAGTCATCATTGTTATTGGAGCTCGTCCAAATGACAACCACCCTGTTGCTGCTACATTTATTAAAAATGCCACAGATCGTGGAAGCAAATTAATACTGATTGAGCCCTATGGTTCAGAAATGTACCTCCATGCAGAGCACTTATTGCAATTAAGACCTGGCACAGATGTATTACTGCTTAATGCAATGATGCACACAATTATTACTGAAAACTTACAAAACCAGGAATTTATTGATAAACACACCGATGGTTTTGAGGCGTTAAAAGAAACTGTACTTAGATACAGTCCAGAAGATGTGGCACCCATTTGTGCAATTCCACCTGACACAATAAAAACTGTTGCACGACTATATGCAAAGGCAGAAACAGCAATAATATTTTGGGGAATGGGAATATCACAACATATCCATGGAACAGATAATGCCCGTTGCCTTATTTCTCTGGCACTTATGACCGGACAGATTGGTCGAGTCAGCACAGGATTACATCCCTTACGTGGCCAAAACAATGTACAAGGCACTTCAGACGTTGGTTTAATCCCTATGGTTTATCCCGATTACCAACCTGTTTCTGATCCAAAAGTCAGAGAAAAATTTGAAAAACTTTGGGGTCAGGAACTAAATCATAATGTTGGTAAGACCGTAGTCGAGATTATGCATGCCATTCATGATGGGGATATAAATGGTCTATATATAATGGGTGAAAACCCTGCTATGTCTGATCCAAATCTAAATCATGCGCGCGCTGCAATGGCAAACCTTGAACACTGCGTAGTTCAGGATATATTCTTTACCGAGACCTGCAGTTATGCAGACGTAATTTTACCTGCTAGCGCATTTCCAGAAAAAACGGGAACGTTTACCAATACTGATCGTCGGGTGCAAATGGGTAGACAAGCTATTGACCCTCCTGGTGAGGCTAAGCAAGACTTGTGGATAATTCAAGAGATTGCAAATCGGATTGGTCTTAATTGGAATTATAAGGGTCCTAAAGATGTCTTTAATGAAATCCGTAAGGCTGTACCAAGTATGGGAGGCATTACATGGGAAAGACTGGAACAAGAAGACTCCCTAACATATCCACTGTTAAAAGAAGGCGACCCTGGTGAACCCATTATTTTTAAAGATGGCGTCTTCCCGACAGATGACGGTAAAGGTCGATTTGTACCAGCTGAATATATTGAAGCTGCAGAGATGCCTGATCCTAAATTTCCTTATGTATTCGTTACTGGTCGTCAATTAGAGCATTGGCATACAGGAACCATGACGCGACATTCACGCGTTCTAGATGCACTTGAGCCTGGTCCATGCGTCATGATTAACCCAAAAGATATGGCTAAGTTTAAAATTAAAACAGGCGATATGCTGGTTATTGAATCACGCCGAGGCAGGATAGCGGCCACGACACGTGCAGATGAACATATGTTGGAAGGCGTTGTCATGATGCCATTTACTTTTAGTGAAGCAGCAGCAAATTTGATTACCAATGAGGAGTTAGACCCTTTTGGTAAAATACCAGAATTTAAATTTTGTGCCGTCGCTTTGAAAAAGGGAACGCGTGCTAATGATGAAATCAACAGGAAGAAGATATAAGCGGAAATAAAACATCATCTATCTTAGTTAATCACAACTAAGATAGATGTTTTAATTACTCAAGGCCAACAATGCAAACAGGACTATTCAAATCAAGATGCGTTTGATTTAACATCAATTAAAGTCAAGGTCTCCAATATTAGTGGTTCTGCATCTTCTTTACTTCTATCGTGAATGATTGTTGTTATTTGATAAAGACTGCCGGGAATTTCATCTGAAAAGATGAATTCATAATATTTATCAGCAAATTTCTCAAAATTACGTCTGTGTGGATCATTTAGATAAGGCGAGAAAAATACTTTTTCACCTTTATAATCTTTACCGTTAAATTTAAAAGTAGTCGGTTCTACGACTGCATCATTTCTTAAAGAAATCTTAATAGATTTTTGAAAATGTCTCCAATGACCCTCGGCTATACGATTCATTTCGTACACATCGCCTTGCATATAGATACCAATTGCCGGGTTACCTCTTATATTTGTAACATTATCAGGCGTTACTACTTGTTTCTTCTCTGCAGTAAAGAACTCCATCATGGCATTTTTAGATCCATCTTCATTTAATTCTAGAATCTTCAAATAGACAGAATCGGTAAAACCTTCTTCAAACGAACCAGATTTAACAAATTCATAATATAAGCTAACAGGCTCTTCAATATTTCCTAAGTGATCCTCATGCCATAGCAATACTTCAGCCTCATTGAATTGAAAATCTTCCGGTATCTCATCTACTTCTCCAAAACGACCTATTCTTGAATCAATCTCTTCCTGTGTTAAGGGCGTACCTCCACTCGGAGTAACTACAGTTTCTTTTTGTTGTTCAGCCATCACATTGTGGTTAATCATGGCAACTATACAAAATGACAAAAATATATATCTACTAAATTTCATAAGGTTATAACTCTACTGTTTAATTAACGGAACACCGTAATCAGTTAATATCTGCTCAATTTCAGATTTATTATCTTTAATTAAGCTATTAATTTTTTCCTTCCAGATTTTTTCACCATAACGAACAGCCATAGAAAAGCTGTATGAAAATCGCATTTCTGGCTTTTTGGGGTCATCAGGTAAAGGTATCAAAACCAATTCAACATTATCTTTTTTCAGTTCTTTAGCGAAATAACCTGCCGTTGGCCCCCATATGATGGTCGCATCAATCTTCCCAGAAGCCACATCTTCAACCATTTGTTGGCCTGGGTTAACTTTTGGATCACCTGATTGACCAGGATAACGAACCATACTGCCCATGAGTTCATTGTAAAACACCCATAATTGTTGAGGTCCACGATCAGGAAGACCAATCTTTATGTCATTGCCGTCTACATTGACAAATTTATTTAACATCGCTGGATCAGTTATTGAATCCAGTTTTTTACCCTTGGCATAAACCAGTACATATGTAGATGTGAAATAAGGTTCAGTTGTTGCGGCTAATTCAAAATTCGATGGTGCACTAATGACCAGATCACATTTATACCCGGGCTTTTCTTCTGAATCTGCTCTGAGTGTATTTCTTATAAAGCCCATACGTTGTGGAAAAAATTCATACTTCAATTTTAACCCAAGTTTCTTAGCTAACAATTGCGCTATTTTATTTTCATAGCCTTCTTCTTTTTGATTAGAAAAAGGTAACATGTACGGGTCTGCACATACCTTAAGATATTCTGCATCAGGCATACCTGGGTCTTCTTTTGCGAAGGCAGGTTGTATAAACGATATTGATAATATAATTGCGTAAATTGTTTTCATAAGTTATGTAGCCCGCCGGTTAGCAGCGGGCATTCCAGTTGATTGGTAATTTTAATCAAAACAGTAAGATTATATGGTTGGTTTAATCTTGTTAATCTTGCCAAGCAATCTTCGATACGGCCCTTCTAATGTGTCAATCGCCTTTTGCTTATAAGCGGCTATGTCATCAGCACTAACATCCCCTACTACGATGACACCGACCATACCGAAACCAATATGTGGTGCGCAAACATATGAATAGATGCCTGCTTTTTCTAATCCTGGGGCAACATTTTCCCCCATATCACCGGCCCAAGGTGTTGCACCATCAGGAATTAAACCATCAACAGATACAGAATTATGCGAGTTCATGTTTGAAAAATGAACTCTGTCACCTTCCGCAACATAAAGGATCGGTGTTTCAAAGGCTCGTGAACCCGCTTTTATTACGTGATCGCTAGCATAGACAAAATTAGGTAGTAATATTGCAGATGCAATCATAATTTTGGCTAGAATATTGGTTAATTTCATCTTACTCATCTCCGGATAATTATTTAATATTATTCATTTATATTTATTTGTATATTTAATTTCGTTGTATATACATATTAATTTGCAGCTTAATCATAAATATCTAAACCCTTGTAATATATGCTTATTTATTACTTTATAAGCAACGGGAAGACATTTTGTAAAACCATTTAATCTCGGGTTTTTAACAGACTCAATACATCAGACTTCAAAAATACTAACAAGTTCTTGTAGATAAAACAGATAAATACTGAACTTTAAATCTTAACTTAACACAATCAGGGAATACTTAAAAAAAAATCCCCGACACCTAAGTGCCGGGGACATTTTAACAAACTTACGTCTGTTTAGTACTTAAGGTAGTGAGAAAACCATCAACACACCACTGTTACGTGATGAGTTCAACAGTTTACGATAACCACCAACAGCACCCAGTGCAGCTTCACCTGGAGCAGCAGCTAAGCCAGGGATAGCGACAACCGCGCCAGCCCAACCGCCGATACCTGATAGGATACCAACGTATTGCTTACCTTTATGTGCCCATGAGTTGAAGTTGCCGATAATGCCAGAAGGCGCTTTGAACTTCCAAAGCAACTTACCGGTTTTAGCATCAACCGCTTTAGCATAGGCGTCTAATGTTCCGTAGAACACGACGTCGCCAGCTGTCGCGAGTGCACCAGACCAGACAGACCATTGCTCAGCAATGCTCCATACGATCTTACCAGTACCCGCATCCCAAGCGATCATGTTACCCATGTTGTCCTTAGCAGCATTGTTGTTAGGACAATCTGGGCAGACAGCGCCAGCAGGATACATGGTCAAGTTAGCGTTAACATATGCTTGACCAGCGGTGTATTGGTTACCACCAGCAGCATAACTTACAGGCTCATAAGTCATACACACGTGGTTGGTTGGGACGTAGAACAGGTTGGTACGTGGAGAGAAAGCAGCAGGCTGCTGATCTTTGGTACCAAGTGCTGCAGGACAGATGTCCTTAGACACGACGTCTTCACCCTGGAAGTGAGTTGATTTACTATCAACTGTTTGAGGATAACCCGTCTTCATGTCAACGTGAGTTGACCAGTTGACTGCTGGGTCATACTTTTCAGCGACGAGTAAAGCACCCGTTTTACGATTCATGGTATAGCCGTAACCGTTACGATCAAAGTGAACCAAAGCTGGGGTCATTTTGCCCTTAACTTTGATGTCAGCAAGAATCATTTCGTTAATGCCATCATAATCCCACTCATCATGTGGAGTCATTTGATAGACCCACTTAGCAACACCAGTGTCGATGTCACGAGCGAACATGGTCATAGACCATTTGTTGTCGCCAGGACGTACCACTGGGTTCCAGGTAGATGGGTTACCATTACCGTAGTAAAGAAGATTTTCTTCAAAGTCCGCTGGCCACCAACCCCAAGTTGAACCGCCACCTGATTTCCATTGGTCACTTAAAGTTTTACACTTATTAGGACCTCTAGAAGGAGCTTTCCAATCGGAGTTAGCACACCAAGAGTTCAATGAAGAGTTCTTGCCAACTTTCTTACCTAATGAAGTGGTATTTTCGTCAAAAAGAATGTCTTCGTCTGGACCCATGCTGAAGGCACGCCATGCGAGTGAACCGTCTTTCGCATTGAAAGCAGCTAACCAACAACGAACACCAAACTCAGCACCAGAACAACCGGTGATGACTTTATCCTTCATAGGATGTGGAGCGTTGGTATTAGTCATGCCACTCTCTGGGCCAACACCGATTCCATCTTTGGAGTTAAGATCGCCAGTAACACTAGCACCTTGTTTTACACTCCATTTAACAGCACCATCTTTAGCGCTTAAAGCAACTAAAGTGGTGTCAGCTTGTTGTAGATAGATTTGGCCCATTGAATAACCTAAACCACGGTTAACAATGTCACAACACATAACAGGAACAGTTACTGCTTCGTCTTGTTGTGGCTCGTAATACCAAACGATTTCTAGGGTATCTAAGCTGATAGCAAAAACGTCATTCGGGAATGAAGAATGGATGTAAAGGGTATCACCAGATAAGCCAGTTGCGCTTGCTGGTAAGACCAATGGTCCACCTTCATGACCTTGTAGACGGCCGGTTGAAAATGTCCAAGCGGTTACTATCTTACTTGCATTGCCCGTGTTGATTTGATTCAACTCGGTATAACGCCAGTTATTATAGTTGCCACCTGGGAAAGCCCAGTAATTAGGATTATCGTTCAGTTTACGAACTTCATCATTCGCAAGTGCTGAGGTAGATAGTCCCAATGCCAATACAGCAATGAGCCATTTCTTTATTAATTGTTTACTCATGACCTCCTCCTCTATTTAGTTGATCATGTATCTTGATCTCATTAAATGTAACAAATAACTATATAGCACCTCGAGATCATAAAGTGCTATAGAGTTTTGAAAGCGGTTTTAGTAGCTACCTTGCATAACGGCAGCGGGTTTTAATAGTTTTCTGAAAACTAAAGGATTGTGCTCTGACAAGAAGGTCAGATTTACGTAATTGGATGAAACAAATGCAGTTAGTTGCATATTTATATATTAGGAAATTTTCCCAATCGGCGCAAGATATTTTTACCATATAAAAAACATATACCTAGACAACTAAATTACTGTTTTTCTTATCATGTTTAATCCCAAATATTGCTGCGCTGCAGCAGTTATTGCTATATTCAGTACTATGGTATTTATCTCCTTATAATCCATTTTTAAGTATGAATTACAGAATATGAATTTAAAACAATTATCATTGATCTGCAGAGGGGCTTACGCCCCAAATGCTTAAAAGGTACCATTATGTCGTCTATTTACTTGTTGGTTTTATCATTTTGACCTGTTTAACCACGATACAGCTTGAGTTTGCTTTTTCTCTCACTTCCAATAATTTTTCATAGAATCCTTCGGCACGCTTATTATCTCTGAAAGAAGAACCTTTCTCACCGGGCATCTTTTTATTTCTTTCGAAGGTATAACCTTCTTCGTAGTCGCTATAAGTCATATTAGCTCTAATACTATCGTACCGACATGTACAGGTATAAAGATTTTCGTCAGTCTGACCACCCAGTTCAGCCATACATTTCAAAGCATAACGTACCGTTTCATCAGTCGGATATTCATCCGCCATTACAGACATGCTCCCGAACAACAGTAAAGATATGCTAATAAGTAACTTACTCATGATTTATTTCTCCTGATTTAAAATTAGTTTTGAATCCAAAAATTCTTTAAATTATCCAAATTTGCTCGATTAGAGGCGTTGTCCAATATAAAAGTTGCATATCAGCGTGATAAATACGGTTTAATCAACGTCATAAGCCTATCAATATTACCTTTATTAGATTCGATTACTTCTCGGCCTATTTCACCCCTATGATGCCGTTCATTAGCATCAGCCAAAAGCATACAAACTTCTTGCCTTAACTGTTGGCCATCTGAGACACGTATCAGGGCATCCTGTGCTGCGAGCAATTCAGTTATTTCTGTAAAATTAAAGGTATGTGGACCAGTAATCACGGGTAAACCTAAGCTCGCCGGTTCCATCATATTTTGTCCGCCCGTTGTTACCAAACTACCGCCTACAAAAGCGACTTGCGATGCAGCATAATGTAATTGAAGTTCACCTAGTGTATCCAGCAAGTACACAGCATGATCGCTTGTAAATGTTTCTTTATTGCTGCGTTTTACAAAATTTAATCCGAAGTTCTTACAAAGCGATGCGATTTTATCAGATCGTTCAGGATGGCGTGGAGCTAAAATCAATATTGCATCAGGATGTTCTTTCATTATATTAATATGGGCATTCAAGATGATTTCATCCTCTCCATCATGAGTACTAGCAGCTATCCAAATAGGGCGATTTACAGAAAAATATCGTTTTAATGATTGTGCTTGTTCTTTAATACTGGGTGGCACATTAATATCAAACTTCAAGTTACCGGTGACAAATACTTTGTCACTTACTGCACCAAAAGAAATAAACCGTTCAGCATCACTCTTGGTTTGCGCCGCAATAATATCGACAAGGCTCAGCGTTTCTTGCATTAACGTTGACACCAAACGATATCTTTTCGCAGATCGCTGGCTTAATCGCGCATTTATTATAAGTATAGGTATTTTTAGCTGATTGCATGCTTGATATAAATTTGGCCATATTTCAGTTTCCATCGTTATCAAAACTGAAGGCTTGACGACACTGAGAAATTTTTTGACTGAATACGGCAAATCATAAGGCAAATAACAATGCCTAACATTATTACCGAATTGTTTTTCAACAGTAACTGCTCCAGTAGGAGTAACTGTCGTCACCAATAATAAATGGTTTGGATAATGTTCCAGCAAGTTATTAATAAAGGGGTTTGCAGCATTAACTTCACCGACGGATACCGCATGGATCCATATGACAGGATTATTTACTTTCCTCCAAGAGAGAAAACCAAAGCGTTCTTTCCATCTTTGCCTATAAGCAGGGTTTTTTGATCCAAGCAAAAAAAGCCTTAGCAGAACTAAAGGCACGAGCAAGTAGATTATAAAGGTATACAGATATCGCAACTTTTAAATATTCTTTATCTTTAATTTGAGTTTGAATTTAGAATGTTCAAATATGAATTCACACCATCTTTTAAAGAAGTGAATTTATGATCATACCCAGTGGAGCGTAATTTAAGTAGATTCGCTTGAGTAAAACTTTGGTAACTATCCTTCAAGGAATCTGGGAATGAAATATAATTTATTTTCCCTTTTTTGTGCCAATCAATAACGGCATTAGCTACATTATTGAAACTGTTAGACTGGCCTGTGCCAACATTAAATATTCCTGAGACATTGTGCTTACTCATAAACCATAAATTAACGTCAACAACATCTTCAACAGCGATAAAGTCTCTTAGTTGTTCTCCATCGGCATATCCGTGACTCCCCTCAAACAACTTTAACTCACCTGTTTCCCGAATTTGATTATTAAAATGATAAGCGACGCTCGCCATGTTGCTCTTATGCGCCTCTCCATGACCAAAGACATTAAAATAACGTAAACCTACTATTTGTGAGTTTTTCTTGGCATTTAAATTTCTAACATAATTATCAAATAATAATTTTGAATATCCATAGACATTGATTGGGCTCTCATGTTCTGGCTCTTCAATGAACTTTGAATCAATGCCATAGACTGCAGCGCTTGATGCATAAATAAAAGGGAGTTCGCGATCAAGGCAAAAATGTAGCAATTCTTTTGAATAGGTGTAGTTATTATCCATCATGTATTGCCCATTCCATTCTGTTGTAGTCGAGCAAGCACCTTGGTGAAAAATAATCTCAATTTGGTCACACAGACTGTCGCGTCTTTCTATTAATTGTCTGAACTCTGTTTTATCAAAATAATCAGCAATATTATTTACAACAAGGTTTTCAAATTTTTTCCCATCTGTTAAATCATCAACTACAACAATATCTTTCCTACCAAGTTTATTTAAGCCCGCCACAAGCTGACTACCTATAAACCCTGCTCCTCCAGTAACAACGATCATGGTGACCTCTAGTTATTCTCTATTATTTTTTCTAACATTGATGTCGTTGAACATCCGTCTTCAAAAGGCAAGATGACAACTTCACCGCCCGATTTTTTAACGCCTGCTGCACCAGCAACTTGTTCTTCTGTGTAATCGCCACCTTTCACAAGAAAGTCTGGCTGAACTATTGAAATAAGTTGTTCGGGGGTATCTTCACTAAATGGCACAACCCAATCAACACAGGCCAATGCATTTAAAACTGTCATTCTGTTCTTTAATGCATTTATTGGTCTTGAATTGCCCTTTAATCTTTTTACAGAATCATCATCGTTGATTGCCACGATTAAACGATCTCCCAGTGTTCTTGCTTTTACTAAGTAGTTAATATGTCCTGCATGGAGTATATCAAAGCATCCATTAGTCATAACTATTTGCTCGCCTTTTCGTTTAGCGCGATTGACAACTTCTAATGCTGAATTGCTATCTAATAAAGCCTGCGATTGATACTTGTTCGTGCTAGCACTATTTAATTCTTCTGCTGAAATTGTCGCTGCTCCAAGCTTTTCTACAACTAATCCAGCAGCAGTATTAGCTAAAAAAGTTGCTTGCTCTAATTCATATCCAGAAGCTAATGTTGCAGCTAGCGAAGCAATCACAGTGTCTCCAGCGCCAGTGACATCATAAACCTCATGAGTTTGTGCCTTAAGATGCAATGGCTTTTGTTTTTCGCGAAATAAAGTCATGCCCTTTTCACCGCGTGTTACCAATATTGCATCTAACTGTAGATTCTTTCTGAGTTCTTCAGCTTTGCTAATTAAAACTTCATTAGTCTTACAATCGCCAACAACAATTTCGAGTTCTTTTAGATTAGGCGTAAGAATACTTGCGCCAGAATAACAGCTAAAATCAGATGACTTAGGATCAACTAAAACAGTTATATTTTTATCATTGGCATGTTTAATAAGTGTTTGAACTTTCGTTAAGCTTCCTTTTGCATAATCTGACAATACGATGACGTCGATTGATTCAAGTAAAGCTAAATATTGCTCAATCAGAGCATCTGTTTCAGGAGCAATCGAGTCTTCTTCATAGTCAAGCCTGAGTAACTGTTGGTGCTGACTCAATACACGTTGTTTTGTAATCGTTGGGAAACCATCCTGATGAATAAAGTGGCATGTCACACCTTTTTCTCCAAGTATTTCTTCCAGTCTTCTTGAGGCTTCATCTTGTCCAGTTATTCCCAATAGTTGCGTATTAACACCCAGTGATGAAATATTTATGGCAACATTGGCAGCACCGCCAGGGCGCTCTTCCATATTTTTTACTCGTACAACGGGTACAGGTGCTTCTGGTGAAATCCGGTTGGTTTCACCATATATATACTGATCTAGTATAATATCGCCGACGACTAATACTTTTGTTGTGCTACTAGGTTTAAAAACTATTTCTTGCATTACAACTATTACTCTTAACTTTTGTCTAATTTAGAAATTTTAACACACGATAATTATCATAGTATTCAATATGTTGGTTAAAAAGCGTCTATTTATACTTTACTTGCTGTTTTATACATCATTTTGTATGGCAGACAATGAAATACCGGGGTTTTTTGAGGTGAACTACACCTTATACAGTAACGATATGAAAGTTGGGCTTATGGAACGCAGCTTTTTTCAAAAGGATGATGGCAAATATGCCTTTCGTTCAGAGAGTAAAACTACCGGTTTTATTGCACTTTTTAAAAAAGTCCACGTTCTCGAAGTTAGCAACTGGGATTTAATCGAATCAAGCTTCACGCCCCTACACTACACATACAATCGTACCAAAGGAAAAAAGAAACGAGACGTTGACATTAATTTTAATTGGCAGACAAAACGAATCATAAATCGGGTCAATGATTCGACATGGCATATGCAAACTCAGCCAGGGGTACTTGATAAACTACTTTATCAACTAACTATTATGTCTGATCTAAAATCAGGAGTTGTACCAAAGAGTTATTTCATTGCTGATGGAGGCAAAATAAAAGAATATCAATTTGAACATATAGCAGATGAAATAATTAAAACCCCATTAGGCGAATTTAATACCATGAAGCTTGCTCGTCATAAGTTAAATAGTAAGCAAGAAACTTATTTATGGTGCGCTTACGACTTAGACTTTTTACCCGTAAAAGTAATTAATACTGAAAAAGATGACCGTATATCTACAGCTATTATCAAATCATTAAAAGGACTAGGCCTCAGTACGGATTAATTACAGTTAGCAGCTAACGTTTGAGCTGTTTGATAATTTCATCTGGTGGCATATAGCCGGGAAGCGTCCTACCATTTTGTAGATAAATTGCAGGGGTACCACGTACGCCGAGTTTCTGTCCCAAAGCATATTGTTCAGCAACTGGGTCATCACAAGGTATTGGTTCGACATGCTCTCTGTTCTTTGCCGCGGTTAATGCTTTTTGCCTGTCTTTGGCACACCAAACATTACTCATTTCATGGCCTGCGGCTGAATCAACGCCCGCCCTGGGGTATGCTAAATAACGAACGGACACACCCAACGAGTTTAATTCAGGAACATCAAGGTGCAATTTTCTGCAATATCCACAATCAACATCTGTGAAAACATAAATTGCATCTTGCATATTATTTGATGAGAACTCGATATAATCTTCTTTTTTAATGCTGCCCAAGATCTTCACTCTGGATCCAGCACGCACATCTTCAGTTAGATTCCGACGTTCTTCAAGATCCAGTATTTCACCTTTAATGACATAATTTCCATCACGTGTCATATAGATAACGTCGGAACCGATCACCACTTGATAAAGCCCATTGATAGGTGTTGGTGAAACATCGTCTATTTCAACATCTGGGAGCATCCTTGATAAGGCTAAAGTTAATTCAGCTTCAAGCTCACCTTCGGCTATAGCTGAAAATGAAATAAATAAACCTATCAATAAAAACTTACTAAACTTCATATTAACTCCTGAACCAAACTATCAACAGTTACTGTTTGCAACAGTAAACTAAAACATATGAAAATGTCAGACCATTATACAGGGCTTGTGTTCCCTTACATTAAAAAGCTTCTCCAGTTTTAAAATTCGATGTGTTATTTTTTACGTGATAAAGTCATTATTTATAATATTAAGCTGTTAAAAAAATGGGTTTAAATGAATAGCTCTACCAAAACACAATTGTCGGAAGCAAAGCTTACTCTCGGCTATATCCTTGATTTATTGGAAAAAGATGGTCTCATAAACAAACAGCAACGCATCCAGCTTTCTAATATCAGCGCAGAACAAACTAAAGTACAAATTCATCCCTTAATTGCTGTAGCCGAACAAGGCTGGCAATCATCAAACAAACCCAGTTATCCACTCAGTCTTGAAACACTGACAAAATGGCTCGCAGGGAAAGTTAACCAACCTTACTTACGTATAGACCCTCTAAAAACTGATATTCAAAAAATTACGTCGATTGTGTCACAAGCCTATGCAGCTAAATTAAAAATATTACCCGTTGATGTAAATAAAACAGAACTCACTATCGCGACATGCGAACCCTTTATCACAGCATGGGAAAGTGAATTGGCGCGTATTGCTAATCTCAAGATTAAGCGCGTTATGATTAATCCTAGGGATCTTGAACGTTATCTAATTGAATTTTATGGTGTCAGCAGAACTATTATCGGGGCAGTAAACGAAAAAAGAGATGAGCCTATTGCCCTAATTCAAAATTTTGAACAATTAGTCAAGGTAGGTAAAGCAGGTGAACCGGATGCTAATGATCAGCACATCGTTAGTATTGTTGATTGGTTATTGCAGTTTGCATTTGAACAACGTGCTAGTGATATTCATCTTGAACCACGCCGTGAAAAAGGCCGCATTCGTTTTCGCATAGACAGTATTTTACATGTCGTGCATGAATTACCTGTCGTTCTAATGGGAGCAATAACAAGTCGATTAAAATCTCTTGGCCGAATGGATGTTACCGACCGTCGAAGACCACAGGACGGAAGAGTTAAAACGGTCACCCCTTCTGGCAAAGAAGTCGAAATGCGACTATCAACCATGCCCACCACCTTTGGTGAAAAACTTGTTATCAGAATCTTTGATCCTGAGATGCTGGTTAAAAGTTACAAAGAGCTAGGTTTTACTAATCATGACCAGACACAACTAAATGAAATGGTGGACAACCCACATGGCATTATTTTAATAACCGGTCCAACCGGCTCTGGTAAAACGACTACTTTATATTCAACACTTAACCATATTTCCCGTCCAGAAATAAATATATGTACGATTGAAGATCCTATAGAAATGGTTGAACCAAAATTCAATCAAATGCAGCTACAACAATCTATCGGGGTTGATTTCGCATCTGGCGTCAGAACATTGCTTAGACAAGACCCAGACATAATAATGATCGGCGAGATTCGTGACAAAGAAACTGCTGATATTGCCATCCAGGCAGCATTAACAGGGCACCTTGTTTTATCGAGTTTACATACCAATGATGCGCCTTCCGCAATAACACGCCTTATAGATATAGGCATGCAATCCTTCCTATTGAATGCGACGATACAAGGTGTAATTGCCCAAAGACTGTTAAGAACATTATGCGTGCATTGTAAAGAGCTTACACCATCAGACAAACAAAGCTGGATTGAGTTTTCTCACCCTAATAAATTAAAAATGCCCGTTAATATTTGCAAGCCTGTTGGCTGTGACGAATGTCGTCATACAGGCTATATGGGCCGCACTGCTATCTATGAAATATTAAGAATGAATTCAACACTGCGAGAAAATATTTCAGCACAAACAAACCTGGACACCTTACGTGAGATCGCAATAAAGACGGGGATGCGGTCATTGAAGATTGGTGCAGCACAAAAGGTTGCTGATGGCTTAACCACGCTTGAAGAAGCCTTTTCAGTGCTACCACAACACCGGAATTAATACTCAGTTCATCCTCTGGGATGATGTTCTGCATGTAAATCTTTCAACCGTTCTCTTGCTACATGTGTATAAATTTGTGTGGTAGATATATCACTATGCCCTAATAGCATTTGCACGACCCTTAGATCTGCACCGTGATTTATTAAATGTGTTGCAAATGCGTGACGCAGAACATGCGGAGATAATGTTTTTTTTACCCCGGCAACTTTTGCATAACGTTTGACAATATGCCAAAAAGTTTGACGCGTCATCGCTTTACCGCGATTACTCGGAAACATCGCATCGCTTAAGACATTGTTAAGAATTTCACTACGTGATGATGACAAGTAACGCTCGAGCCATAAATTGGCCTCTTCTCCCATCGGTATTAAACGCTCTTTCTTTCCTTTCCCTGTTACGCGCACCACACCTTGCCTTAAGTTGACCTGCTGAATGGTTAAGCCAACGAGTTCAGATACACGTAAGCCTGTCGCATAGAGAAGCTCAAGCATGGCTTTGTCTCTCACCCCTGTAGCTTGTTTTGTATCAGGCGCATTGAGTAACGCTTCTACTTCAGCTTCAGTTAGGGATTTGGGTAATGTTCGTCCGAGTCTGGGGGCATCAATATTACTTACCGGGTTGTGCTTTATCTGGTCTTCTCTCAATAAATATTCATATAAACGTCTCAGACTTGATAATCTACGCGCGACGGTTCTGGCGGAAACACTGTCTGATGATGACAAATAAGCAAGTATATCTTTGGATTCTGCTTTGACTAAATCAACTTTTTTAGGCTGCAACCATATTGAGTAATGTATTAGATCACTGCGATATGCGGAAAGTGTATTCTTGCTTAAGCCACGTTCCATCCACAATGTATCTAGGAAAGAATCAATAACTTGATTAGATTTATTTGAAATGCCCGTTTGCTGATCAGCAGCTTGATTCATATTCAAGCAACTCGACCCATTAAAGGGTATGTGTGTGATTTATCAGAATCTTGTGGATATATTATATTCAAGGATCTGGTCGATAGAAAAATTATTAAACCAGATATTACAGATACCGGACTGGACTAACCAGCCCGGCTTTAGAGACTTGTTAGGAAAACTACTTTTTAGCCTTAATTTTCTCTTTAATACGTGCTGCTTTACCGCGAAGATCACGCATATAATACAGTTTTGCGCGGCGTACATCGCCTCTGCGTTTAACTTGAATCTCGGCTACGCTGGGGCTATAAGTCTGAAAAACACGCTCAACTCCTTCACCATAGGATATTTTACGAACGGTAAATGCTGAATTCAGGCCACGATTTTTAACCGCAATGACAACACCTTCAAAGGCCTGTAAACGTTCGCGTTGACCTTCTTTTACTTTCACCTGAACTACAACAGTATCACCTGGACCAAATTCAGGGACTTCGCGTGTCATCTGCTCAGCATCGAGTTGTTCGATTATGTTCACCATTTTCATACTCCAATCACTATTACTTGTTATTAACTATTAGATTGTTCAGATTCAGTAATGAACTCATGTAACAATCCTTTTTGTTCTTCATCGAGCTCAATAGACTCGATTAAATCTGGTCGCACCTGCCAGGTCTTTCCAAGCGCCTGTTTTAACCGCCAACGACGTATATGCTCATGATTACCACTGAGTAATACTTCGGGCACCTGATGGCCATTTACCTGCTCTGGGCGCGTATAATGCGGATAGTCTAGCAAACCGTCAACAAATGAATCTTCATTAGCCGAATCTTCATGTCCCAAGACGCCCGGCAAGGTTCGACATACACTATCAATTAATACCATTGCAGCCAGTTCTCCGCCGCTGAGGACATAGTCACCTATTGACCATTCCTCATCTACTTCAGATTCTATCAGCCGCTCATCGATACCTTCATATCGACCGGAGACCAATATCATCCCACTACGTTCAGACAGTTCACGAACCCCATCCTGATCCAGTCGCTTACCTTGTGGCGATAAATAAATCACCTTGCTTTCTGGCTGCGCCTGTTTGGCCTTGGCAATAGCTGAAGAAACAGGTTCATACATCATTACCATGCCTGGCCCCCCGCCATAAGGACGGTCGTCTACTGTCTTGTGTTTGTCGCAACTGAAATCTCGAGGATTCCAAGCTCTAAATTCAAGCAAGCTATCTGTTACAGCTCGTCCAATAACGCCGTGCTCAAACACCGTAGAAACCATTTCCGGAAAAAGCGTTATCACATCTAGTTGATACATTATTCTTCAATCAGCCATTCGACGTGCATCGTTTTGGCAATTAAATCAACTTGTTTTATATATACGTCCATTACTAGCGGAATTAACGTCTTGGCTTTATTCCCGCCGGATTTCTTGATAACAAGCACATCATTAGCACCAGTTTCAACTATGTCCTTAATCTCGCCGATGTTGATCTCATCCTGATTAAAAACAACAAGGCCTATTAGATCATGCCAGTAATATTCACCCTCATTTAGCGCTGGGAAAACTGCTTGTGTCACCGCTAGTTCGCAATGAACATACTCTCGGGCTTCTTCAGGAGTATCTATTCCTGTCATTTTCACTAGTAGTCGAGCACTTCCCCGTTGTTGGGTTTCTTCGATGTCGACTTCTTTCCAACTTGAATTCACATGGATCAACCAAGGGAAATACGTAAAAATATTTTCTTTAGGTCTAGTGTACGATTCAATCTTTAACCAGCCCCGTACGCCATACACACCGCCAATACGTCCGACGATTATTGGATTTTCATTTTCCTGCATTAGGCTAAATGCCGGTAAAGTTATTGCCTAAATTCCTTAAGGATTTAAGCAACAGAGTTTCTGTAAAACTATTAACTACGCCGCTGCAACTGCTGCTGCGTTATCTTTAAGCAATTTCGCTACGCGATCAGACGTCTGTGCACCTTGCGATACCCAGTAATCGACACGTTCCATATCAAGCTTCAAAGGAACTTCCTGACCTGTAGCCGTTGGATTGAAAAAACCAAGACGTTCTAATGAACGACCATCACGTTTATTACGGCTATCTGTTGCCACAATGTGATAAAAAGGCTTTTTCTTTGAGCCTGTTCGAGACATTCTAATTGTTACCATCAGTCTGATGACCTCATTTATTCTGAAATTTACAACGAGTAGAAAACACCCGTCCGAAAAAAGGCGCTATTGTACGTAAAAACTCCGAAAAAGAAAGTAAAGACAGTGGTTTAACGTTATTCCAAATACCATTGTCTTTAGCCTTAAAAATCATAATACCCAACTAACTTTCTATATTAATATTGTATTTACAATAGTATTGTATAATATTGATTAATATATCTATTTTATTTATACCTATGACTTTACTTGAACAAAAAAAGCATCTTCGTACTGTTTTAAAACAACGCCGATCGCTTGTCTCTGAGAGTAAACGTAGGGTCATGAGCCAACAAATCTATAAATATTTATATGAAATAGATGAATTTAGCCATGCAAAAAGCATATTTTGCTATATTTCTTACCTTAGTGAAGTCGAAACTCATACTCTAATAAATGACTTTATAGGGCAAAATCTAGCTTTAGCCGTACCCAAGATCATAAAAAAATCAGAGATGATTGCCGTCCCACTCTCTGATTTATCTGATTTGGAACCTGACAAAATGGGTATTTTGACTCCTAAAAATAATCAATCAGCATCTGCCCCCTTCGATATAGCCATCACTCCTGGAGTGGGATTTACAGCTACTGGCGAACGGCTGGGTTACGGCAAAGGCTATTACGATCGATGGTTTTCTCAAAATAAAGTCAAGACAAAAATCGGTGTTGCTTTCGAAATTCAGCTAGTTGAGCAATTACCAACTGAAAAAACAGATGTTTCTCTGGATATACTCGTCACTGAGGAACGGATTATCGATCTGAGAAAAGCATTCTAAAGACTGTTGTTCTAATCAATCTGAAAATCCGCCAATTCTATAAGCAATGTTCCCTTGTCTAAGGCATCACTTTTAGTTGTTTCAACCCGCTCCATTTTAATAAGACCTACACCTGCAGCATACCAGCTAGTTTGTTCTACGTTCACTAGTGTTAGGCCAACATAGTTTCCTGCATCTTTATAAGATGAGCCATTCATCGTGATTTTCATGCAATGTTTAAAACGCCCTGCTGGAACAGTAACTACATCGTCTAGTGATTCAATTCTTGCTTCTAGATCTACTTTTGCAAAAATTTCAAATACTGTCTTTTGTGGAGGCCCTGTTTTTTTCAATAATTTTGTTGTTGTCGATTGTTCCCATGTCGTATTCAACTCATGCGGGTCAGGAATAACTAGTTGTTTATCTCTATTAAATTCTGGCTTGATTTTCTTATCATTTATACTACCTAAATAATAAATACCTTCATTCGAATCTATGTAGTACAAAACGGTGCCATCGAGTGATTCTCGCAAATATACCGGTGATCCATCTAACTCACTTTCACCAAGATTATTGAGGATGTATTTTTGTCTCTGCACTCCATCTCGTGTTTCTAACAAAACATCGTAACGCCATTTATATCCATTGCTGAGCGGAAAATAAGATGATTCTTTTTTTGAACATCCTGAACAGATCAAAAAGATGAAGATGCAAACAATGCTACCGCATCTAAATGAATTAATAGCTGAGTAATATTGATTAATCATGTTTTTGCAGATCTGTTTTTTTTCCTGACCAAATAACGGCTATAATTGAGCCACTGATATTGTGCCAGATACTAAAAATTGCCCCTGGCAATGCAGCCAAAGTTGTAAAATATTGATTTGCTAATACAACAGCTAACCCTGAATTTTGCATTCCAACCTCGATGGAAATCGTTTTACATATCGCCTCATCATAGCCCATCAACTTTGGAATGCTATAACCTGCAATCAGTCCCAGAAGATTGTGTAAAACAACTGCCATAAACAACAACAGACCTAGCTCAGTTATATGCGCCTGATTCTTTGCAACAATCACACCTATAATAAAGATGATAAATAATACAGAAAGTAGAGGTAAAAATAATTTAACTCTCTGAATTCGTTGCTGGCATAAAGAATTGATCAAGACACCACACAAGACTGGAGCAACTACAATTAGCATAAGATTCTTCATCATATTGAGAACGGGCACATCAATATTTTGATCGGCATAAACCAGCATAATCAACGGCGTTACTACCGCTGCTAGTAAGGTTGAAACTGCTGTTAATGATATTGAGAGAGCAACATCACCGCGCGCCAAAAAACAGATAACATTTGAAGCTGTTCCTCCTGGGCAAGCACCGAGCAAAATCAAGCCTGTCGCTAATAAAACAGGCAAATCTAACAATAATGACAAGGACCATGCTATCAATGGCATCAGGACATATTGTAAACAAACACCAATTACAATTAATGCTGGTTCTTCGGATATACGTTTGAAGTCTGCAGGTTTAAGCGTCATTCCCATTGCAAACATTACGATACCTAACATCGGAACAATTGCCTTATCATAATCAGCTAATAACGCTGGAAAATTTATGGCGACAATGGAAATGATTATTGCACCTATAGGTAATAACAAAATACTACGAGTTTGCATATTGAGTGTTCATAATTTAATTTATGTTAAATAATAAACCATCCTACATGTTTAACCACCCTGCACTATTATAACGACGGCACCAATGCTATCTAAATAAACAATGTCTTTTATCTTGCTATTCAAAATAATTAGACACGATAAACAGAAAATCAAGATTTTCTCATGTACACAAGGTAAATTATAATCCTCTATGGCTGACAAACTTCATCAAATCAATGCTCAATATTCAAACAAGGAAGACCGAATACTAATACGCACGTCGACAGAGAATGATAATGAATATTTGATCTGGTTAACGCGTCGGTTTACAAAACTGTTACTCGATATTTTGGATAAAGAAATCGATAAACGTGGCGGAACAACGTCATTAGGCTCTAAGAAAGAAACCAAGAAACTCTATACTGACGGTGCTTTTGAAAAACCTTATGCTGAAGAAAAACCGAAAACGCGACCATTAGGAGAACATGGCGTATTAGCCTTTAGCATAAAGACGGGAGTCGATAATAGTGGCAACCTGATTCTTGAACTTCAATCAGACACCAAACAAGGTATTACCTTAACCTTGAATGACTCTTTACTGTATATGTTTTATTCACTGCTGATGCAAAGTATCGAGCGGTCAGAATGGCAGATTGGCCAATTCGGTGAACAAACCCCGAACAGTCAGCTGCATTAATGACATCCATTGATAGTTTCCTGCTATCAAGCCCATTAATAAAATAAACTTCATACAATCATTGCTTTAGCCTAATATTTACCAAATCAAACTTTAACCCTTTATAGGAGCTTATTCATGTTAGAAAATAGAGAAGGTAAATCCATACCTGATGTCACTTTCCGAGTAATTGATGAAGGAAATTGGAAAGATGTAACAACAAATGAACTATTCGAAGGCAAGACTGTAATTGTTTTTTCTTTGCCTGGAGCATTCACACCGACATGCTCTAGTACTCATTTACCTCGTTTTAACGAGCTGGCACCAGTATTTAAGCAAAATGGCGTAGACCAAATAATTTGCATGTCCGTTAACGACACCTTTGTTATGAATGCATGGAAAGAAAACCAGGAGTCAAACAATATAACCGTACTGCCTGATGGCAACGGTGAATTCACCGAAGGCATGGGCATGTTAGTAGGTAAGGAAGACTTAGGTTTTGGCAAACGTTCATGGCGTTACTCAATGCTGGTTAAAGATAAAAAGATCGAAAAGATGTTTATCGAACCAGAAGTCGAAGGAGACCCGTTCGAAGTTTCTGATGCCGATACTATGCTAAATTACATCAATGCAAACGCCGTAAAGCCCGAATTTGTTTCAATGATTTCACGTAAAGGTTGTATCCACTGTGAACGAGCTAGAAAAGCACTGGAAGCAAACGACATGCCTTATGAAGAAATTGAATTAGGCCATGGTGTAACCAGTCGTACACTCAGAGCAGTTTCTGGCGCAACAACAACCCCACAAGTTTTTATCGGTGGGAAGTTGATTGGTACAGCAGATGATTTAGATGCTTATTTGGCTTCTAAATAAGATTAACGCTTAACATTCTTTCTGCCCCGTAATTTGTTAAACACTAGAGCCATGCTGTACCCCGTCAGCACCATGTGGACCAACTAGCCTGATTGTCTAAGAGATAGTTTTAGTTCATCGTTAACCCAAGAGGAAACGATGATGACAAGTAA